>Ga0081455_10002156_pt1 | contig 23490 bp, 23 predicted proteins | sample TabmetS3T2R1_FD_70207 | JGI IMG/M metagenome (GOLD analysis project Ga0081455, IMG submission 70207) | Tabebuia heterophylla rhizosphere microbial communities from the University of Puerto Rico - S3T2R1 | ecosystem: Host-associated > Plants > Roots > Rhizosphere ...
GGCCGCGTCGAGAATCGCAGCGGCCGCCGCCGGCGCCTCCGGATGCGCGGGATGATTCGTGGTCAGCGGCGGAGGCTGGTAGCTCGCGCACCCCGTGAGCACCAGCGACACGACGACGAACGCGGCTGGCCTCATGTCAGTCGCTCAGCCTTTCGATCTTGGTGATGGCCCGAGCCTCGGTGTCGATGGTGAAGCGCACCTTGTCACCCGGCTTGACCGAGGTCAGCAGCGACGGCGGGCTGGTCTTGTAGCCCATCGTCATCGCCTCCATGAAGCCCTTGATCTCCCCGTGCTCCAGGACGATCTGCTGCTTGTCCGGACGGAGCGCGATGACCGTCCCGTCCCCGGTCACGAACTTGGGCTTGGGCCCGAGCTGCGGGTGCTCGCTCGCCACGTGGGGTCCTCGGTGGCCGGAGAGCGTGTGGGCGTAGGCGATCACCGCGAACCGGTCGTTCATCGACAGCTCACCCTTCCAGGCGGGCATGACGGATCCCTTCGACTTGAAGGGCTCGACGAGACCGCCCTCGCTGACGCGCCAGACCCAGAAGTTGCCCGGCATCTCCGCCACCATCTTGGGGTCGGTCAGGTCCGCGGGCTTGAGCGGAAGGTTCACCGCGCCCGGTCCCTTGCCATCGCCTTTCTCGCCGTGACAGACGGCGCACTTGGCCGTGTAGATCTCCCGGCCTCGGGCGATCATCTTCGGGTCCGTCCAGGCGGCGAGCGGGACGTGCGCGTTGACGTACGCGGCGGACACCGGCGGGTGCTCGTGGTCTCCGTGCGCGTGGCCCGGCCCTCCGGCGCCCGCGTCGGCGCGTGGCGGGGATCCAGCCGGCCATCCTGCGCCGAGACCAAGTCCGACGATGATGACGATGGCAAGCCTCACGATATGGTTCACAGGCCCCTCCCTCGGTAGACGTCGTCCGGCCCGCCTACCCCGCGGGCAGACTCGGGCCCTCCGGGGTTGCAGCGTGACGAGGTGACGGGAGCGGCTAGATCAGGAGAGCGGCGTGCAGCAGGAACAGCGGTGGTCGATCGATGACACCGGGGCGAGCCTCCACGACCGAGGCGTCCGTGCGCGCGGGCGCCTCATCGACGACCGGCGGTGCGACCGCCACAATGGGCGCCGGGCACGCGCGAGCCTGCCCCGTGCTCGACGCGGCCGGCATCGCCTCGCAGGAGCCCAGCTGCGCGTCCCCGTCGCCATGGGCGTGATGATGGGCATCGAGCACAGCGAGCGCGGACAGATCGCAGACGTGCCCGAGCATCAGGAGCACGACCAGGAGCGGGAGGAGCCAACGCCCAGCAGCACGACGATGACGACGCGTGATCATCGAGAGGCAGCCTACGTGCGGGGTCGCCAGGCTGTCAAGCCGTCATATCGCGCCGCCGGGCGGAAAAAATAGCTTGACCTTGCCCTCGGGGGCAAGGTTTACGCTGCCGGCAATGGCACGTGATGGCTTGCTGATCGGTGAGCTGGCCGCGAGAACCAGGCTCAGCCGGAAGGCTCTCAGGCTGTACGAGAGGGCGGGGATCCTGCCGCCGGTGCGCCGAACGGAGAGCGGATACCGGGTCTACGGGCTAGACGCGGTGGCTCTCCTGGCTTTCGTCGCTCAGGCGAGACGGCTGGGCTTCCGCCTGGACGAGATCAAGAGCATCGTGACCGTGAAGCGGTCGGGGCGCACACCGTGCCTGCACGTCGCGAATCTCGTTCAGGCGAAGCTGGACAGCATCGAGCGGACGTTGTCCGACCTGGCCGAGGTGCGGCGGCAGCTGCAGGCGTTGCTCGTCGCCTCGAAGTCGCGGCCAGCGCGTGCGGCCGCAGTGTGCCCGTGCATCGAGCACTTGACCGTCGTGAAGGAAGGAGGTGAGCGCGATGGAACACTACAAGGTGACGCTGTGTCCCGCCGGGTGCGGTCAGTGCCCCGACGTTGAGATCGCCGGTGACCAGGTCCGAATCGGTGAAGCCGGCAACCTTGCAGTCCTCGAGAAGGACGAATGGAACCTTCTCGTGGATCTGGTTCGGTCCGGACAGCTCGGGAAGATCGAGTGACGGGGATCGGGCCGGCGGGTCGGGGCCCTCATGGCCTGACCCGCATCCCATCGCCGCGCAGCGGACCACTGGACGGACCGCGGATGGCCATCATGTGGTGGCGGCTCGTGCCGGTCTCAGCTCGCGCATCGTCGCGGCGACCACCAGCCCGGATGCCAGCGTGAGCATCGCGACCACGTGGATGGCGGCGCCCAGGCCGATGGCGTCCGCGATGAGGCCCGAGAGCAGGGCCCCGACCGCGTAACCCAGGTCCCGCCAGAATCGGTAGACTCCGAGGCTCGAGGCGCGCCACGTCGGGTGCGCATGGTCCACGACCGCCGCGAGCAGGGTCGGGTAGACCATGGCGGTCCCGAGGCCCTGGAGGGCCGCGCCGAGGATCCAGGCCGCGTAGTCCGGCACCAGCACGGTCAGCCAGATGCCAGCCGCCTGCACGACCATGCCCCAGGCGATGAGGTCCTTGCGGCCCCAGCGATCGGACAGGGGGCCGGTCGCGATCTGCAGGATGCCCCAGACCGCCGGGTACACCGCCTTGACGACCCCGATGCGGTCGATGGCGAGCCCGTGCGCGGCAAAGAACAGCGGATACAGACCCCACGACATGCCGTCGTTGAGGTTGTTCACGAGGCCGGCCTGACACGCGGCGAAGAGGCTCACGTTCCCGGCACTCGTCATCCAGAAGATGCGCGCGAGGCCGGGCGGCCGCGGGGCGTGCGGGACGCTCGGCGCCTCGAGCGCGACGTGCCCGCGGGTGTCCCGGATCACCAGCAGGGAGAGCAGCAGCCCGATGATCGCGATGGCGATGCCGAGGTAGAACGGCTGGGGGCGGAGACCGTAGCTCGCCGCGATGTACCCGGTGATCCACGACATCGCGCCGACCGCGAAGTAGCCCGCGAACTCGTTCAGCCCGAGCGCCAGGCCGCGGCGGCGAGGTCCGACCAGGTCGATCTTCATGATGACGGTCATGGACCACGCCATCGCCTGGTTGGCGCCGAGCAGTACGTTCGCGAGATCGATCCACCACCACGCCGGCGCCAGGATGATGAGGAAGGGGACCGGCAGGGCGAAGAGCCAGCCCGTGACGAGGATCGGCTTGCGCCCGATCCGGTCGGAGAGCCGGGCGGCGACCAGGTTGATGAGGGCCTTCGTGATCCCGAAGCTCACGATGAACGAGGTGATCGCGGTCTTCGAGGTGAGCCCGAACTCCTGCTCGCCGAGGAGCGGGAGCACCGTGCGCTCGAGCCCCACCATCCCGCCCACGAAGGCATTGAGGAGGACGAGCAGGGAGAACTGGGGCAGGTTCTCCCGCAAGCCCAGCCGGGGCGGCCTCACGCCTGGCCGAGATTCTGGCGGCGGTGCTCGGCGAACGCCTCGGGCTGCGGCGGGAGATCGGCCAGGACGAAGCGCACGAACTCCGCCTTCGAGGAGAACTGCAGCGCCGGGTTGAACCGGCGCTCGAAGCCGATCGTGGAGCCGGGCTTGCCGCTCAGGCCCTTGCCACAGGCCGAGCCCCCGAAGTGGGCCGGGAAGACCTCGAGATGGTCGGGCAGCTCGAGGAGCCGGCCATAGAGGCTGTCGTAGAGCTGCTCGGCGAGATGAGTCTCGGCGCCGTGCCCGAGGAGGTCAGGCCGGCCCGCGCCGCCGGCGAACAGGGTATCGCCCGTGAGCACGAACCACGGCTCGGGCCCCCGTGTGCGATCGGTCACGAGGAGGCAGATGCCGTCCGGCGTGTGCCCGGGCGTGTGCCATACGGTGATGCGCACGTTGCCCATCTCGTGCTCCTCGCCGTCTTCCAGATCCACGTGCGGAAACTCCACGGGCGCCACGGCGTGGACGAGCACCGGCGCGCCGGTCACGAGGGCCAGCCGACGGGCGCCCGACAGATGGTCGGCCTGCACGTGGGTCTCGAAGATGTGGGTGATGCGCATGTTCTTGTCGGCGGCGGCCTGGACGTAGGGCTCGATCTCGTGCTGTGGATCCACCACAGCGCAGCTGGCTGCGCCCCCTCAGCCGAAGAGGTAGCTGGCGCAGCCGGTTCTGGGGGCGAGGAACTGTCGGAAGATCATGGGTGGCCTCCCGCCGCCCGTCCGTGGGGCGGCTCGCTGGGCTTACTGGTATCCGGCAACGCCCGATAAGCGCCAATACCGTTTTCCTGGCAGAGCGATAAGGCTAGACTTACCGGCGTGACCCTCCGTCAGCTCGAGGTGTTTCTCGCCATCGCTCGGGCGCACGGCTACCGGCGTGCCGCCGAGGTCCTGCACACGAGTCAGCCCGCCCTCTCCCAGCACATCCGCGAGCTGGAGGCCGAGCTTGGTGCGCGGCTCTTCGACCGGCTCGGACATGGGACGGTCTTGACGGAAGCGGGCCGCCTGCTGGAGGAGCGCGCGCAGCGGGTCTTCGCAACGCTGACGGACGTCCGCGAGGCCGTCGGAGCGCTGCACGGCCTGCAGCGTGGCTCGCTGCTGATCGGCGCCAGCACCACGCCGGGGATCTACGTGCTGCCTGCCCTCATCGGCCGGTTCAAGGACCGGTACCCCGGCATCGATCTGCGGCTCCGCATCGCCAACTCCCGCGGGATAGAAGAGGCCATTCGCTCACACGAGCTCGATCTAGGTGTCGTCGGCGGGCACGGGCTCGCGCCCGGCGAGGAGTGCCTGGCGGCGGGTCTCGTGGACGAGCTGGTCCTGGTCGTTCGCCCGCGGCACCCCTGGGCGCGGTCCAGGGAGCTGGCCCCGGCGCGCCTCGCCGAGGAGCCGCTGCTGGTCCGCGAGGAAGGCTCGGCCACCCGGCAGGTCACCGAGCGCACGCTGGAGCGGGCCGGTATCGCGTGGAGGGCCGGCATGGAGCTCAACCACACCGAGGCCATCAAGCAGGGCGTCATGGCGGGGCTGGGCGTCGCGTTCGTCTCGGTCCATGCCGTCCGGGACGAGGTGGCCAGTCGACGCCTGGTTGCGATCCGGCTTCGCGGTCTCCGGATACGGCGCCACTTCCACGCGATTCACAGCGAGGCGCGCACCGTATCGGCGGGGGCCCGGGCGTTCCTGGCCATGCTGCTGGAGCAGGCGGCGGGGCCAGCGCGGACCCGCATCGCTTCTTCGTCGTCACGGAGGCCGGCCGAGAGGAAGCGCAGGGCATGACGCCCCCTCGGCCGGTACGTCCTCAGCCGCTACGCGTCCTCGTGGCCTGATCGGCGGCGATGGCCTGGAGAGAGTCCTGTTCCAGGGCCAGCACGTGCTTGGCCACCACGCGATACGTCCACTGGCCCGGAGCGGTCTCGCGGTTGAATTGCTCGTCGGTCAGCCCGATGAGTGAGCCGATGAGGCGGGCTCGCTCCTCGAGCCACTCGGCCAGCAGGCGGTGCATCCGCGAGGCCGTGATTCGGGACTCATAGCGCCCTTCCAGGATCTGTCCGGCGTGGATCTTCTCGTGGTCGATGTCGTTCGTCAGCAGGGCCCAGAGATCCTTGCCCTGCGCGCAGGCGTGCGATGACGGCATCGTCAGCTCCCGGTCGGATGCCTCGAGCAACGCATCCATCGTCGTCATCGTCTGGGTCAGCAGCTCCCTGATCGCCTCTCGGACCGTCGCCGCCATGGTCGCCTCCTTCTTCTGCGTGGTCAGTTGGTGAGGCACAGGCCGTGGTCGGGCTCAAACGTCAGCGACACTCGCTGGCCCGGGGCGAGCTGCTCGTAGTGGTCGATCTGCACCTTGACCTCGTGGGTGCCCACCTGCACCTGGCAGTCGAGGAAGCTGCCGAGGTAGACCGTGTCGATGACCGTGCCGTGCATCACGTTGCCACTCGACGCGTGGTCCGGGCGCTCCCGGTGGAGCGAGAGGTCCTCGGGCCTGACGCTCAGGACGATCCGCTGCCCCGGAGCCGCGCCCCTGCCACCGGCGGCCCGCAGCCGGAGCGGCGGGCCGGCCGACCCGATCGGGATCTCCACCTCGCAGAGATCACCGGTGACGCCCAGCAGCCTCCCCTCGAGGAGGTTGGCCGTGCCCAGGAAGCTCGCCACGAAGGCGTTGGCCGGCCGGGAATAGAGGGTACGCGGGTCGCCGGTCTGCTGGATCGCCCCGCGGTCCATGACCACCACCCGATCGCTCATCACGAGCGCCTCGGTCTGATCGTGGGTGACGTAGACCGAGGTGATCCCCACCTCGTGCTGCAGGCGCACCAGCTCGATTCGCATCTGCTCGCGCAGCTTTGCGTCCAGGTTGCTCAGCGGCTCGTCGAAGAGGATCACCCGGGGGTTGTAGACGATGGCGCGCGCCAGCGCGACCCGCTGGCGCTGGCCGCCGGACAGGTGGGTGACGTAGCGGGCGGCCAGGTGGCCGAGACCCAGCCGGTCGAGGGTCTTCGTGGTCCGATCCTGGATCTCGGAGCGGCCCATCCGGCGGACCCGGAGCCCGTAGGCCACGTTGTCGAAGACGGTCATGTGCGGCCATACCGCGTAGCTCTGGAACACCATGCCGATGTTGCGGGCCTCGGGCGGACGCTGGATGCGCCGCTCCGCGGAGGCCACCACCTCGCCGGCGATGCGGATCTCGCCCTCGTCGGGCCGGTCGAGCCCGGCGATGCAGCGCAGGGTCGTCGTCTTGCCGCAGCCCGACGGGCCGAGCAACGTCACGAACTCCCCCTGGCCGACCGCGAGGCTGACGTCCCGGACCGCGACCTCGGAGCCGAAGCGCCGGGTCAGGCGCTCCACTTCCACGACCGCGCGGCCGGTCACGGCCGCACCGCGAGCGTGTGCTGAGCATCCAGGCGCAGGAACACTCGCTCGCCCGGTCGGAACCGCTCCCGCGGGTGGGCCAGGACCTTCCATTCGAAGTCCGCCCAGCGCACGCGGCAGTCGAGGCAGTTGCCCAGGAAGATGCTGTGCACGACCTCGCCCTCGAGCCGGGGCTCGGTCGAGTGCTCGCGCAGGACGGTCACGCTCTCGGGGCGGACGGAGAGGACGGCGCTCATCCCTTCGATGAGCCCATCGCCCAGCCGGCAGGGCAGCCGCACGCACTCGGCGCCCTGGCGGATCTCGATCTCACCCCGCCCCGGGGCGGTCACGCGGACGATCTGGCCGGGCAGGAGGTTCGCGACCCCGATGAAGTTGCTCACGTAGCGGTTCGCCGGCCGGGCGTAGATGGCGTGGGGCCCGCCCACTTGCTGGATGCGGCCCTGGCTCATGACGATGATCTCGTCGCTCATGACCAGGGCCTCGGCCTGGTCGTGCGTCACGTAGACCGACGTGATGCCCACCTCGCGCTGGATCCGCTTCAGCTCGATCCGCATCCGCTCGCGCAGCTTGAGGTCCAGGTTGCTGAGCGGCTCGTCGAACAGCAGGAGCGTCGGGCGGAACACGATGGCGCGGGCGAGCGCGGCGCGCTGCTGCTGGCCGCCCGAGAGCTGGGTGGCGAGGCGGCCGGCCAGCTCGAGGAGCCCCGTGAGGCGCAGGACCTCGGCCACCCGGCCGTCGATCTCGGCCCGCGCCACCCGGCGGATCGCCAGCGGGTAGGCCACGTTCTCGGCCACCGTCATGTGCGGCCAGATCGCGTAGCTCTGGAAGACCATCCCGATGTCGCGCTTCTCGGGAGGCAGGAAGACCGAGTCGGCGACCGAGCTGTAGAGCGCGCCACCCACCCGGATCTCGCCCGCGTCGAGCCGGTGGAGCCCGGCAATGCACATCAGGGTCGTGGTCTTGCCGCATCCCGACGGCCCGAGCAGGGTGAGGAACTTCCCCGGCGCGATGCCGAAGGAGATATCGTCCACCGCCCGCTCCGGGCCGAACGACTTGATCAGGCCGCGGACCTGCAAGTGCTGGGGGCCGACGCGGCCCGGATCCACGATCAGCGCGCTCGCTCCGGTCAGGCGGTCAGGGCTTCGCGGCCGGCCACGCGCCGGAAGACGACGACGCACACGAGCAGCGCGACGGTCTGCGCGACGGACAAGGCGGCGGTGAGCGGCTCGTTCTCGAAGTTCGCCAGGTAGTACACCCCGACCGACAGGGTCTCCGTCCCGGCGGTGTAGAGGATGATCGAGATCGACAGCTCGCGCAGGAAGATGATGAACAGGAGCACCCAGCCCGCGAAGATGCCCGGCTTGAGCAGGGGGATCGTGATCCGCCGCAAGGTCGTGAGCCACGACGCCCCGGACAGGCGCGAGCTCTGGTCCAGCTCTTCCGAGACCGCCAGCATGACCGAGGAGACGTTGCGCTGCCCGTAGGGGAAGAAGCGGGTGATGTAGCCCACCAGCAGGATCCAGAGCGTGGCGTAGATCGGGGTCTTGATGTAGGTGACCAGCACCCCCATGGCGATCACGATGCCCGGGAAGCCGATGGGCACCACGCAGAGGACCTCGAGCACCCGGGCCCCGAAGCCCTTCGTGCGATGGATCATGTAGCTCACCACCAGGGCGAGCGTCATCGCGATGCTGGCCCCCGCGAAGGCCAGGACGAAGCTGTTGCCGATGCCGTTGGTGGCCGACCGGATGGCATCCGGCCGCCAGAAGAACAGCACCTTCTGGTAGTTCCACAGGGTCAGATCGCGGGGGATGATGCGGCCTTCCCACACCGGATGCAGGCTCACCACGACCAGGCAGAAGATCGGCAGCACGACCGCGATCAGCACGAAGGCGAGGTTGTAGGCGAGGGCGAGCCACCGCCACCGTCCGAGATCGACCACGTTGGGACGGAAGCCCTTGCCGGTGACGGTGGTGAAGGCGCGGGGGGCGAGCACGCGCTGCTGGATCCACACGAAGACGGCGGTGAGGGCCCCCAGCGCCATGCTCATGGTGGCGCCCATGTAATGGTTGGCCTCGTCGCCCACCGCCTTGGAGAAGATCTGGGTGGTGAGGGTCTCCCAGCCGTAGGGCGCCCCGAGCTTGAAGGGCACGCCGAACTCGCCGGCGCTGGTGACGAAGACGATGATCGCCCCCGACAGGATGGCGGGCGCGACCAGGGGCAGGGTGACGGTCAGGGTGGTGCGCAGCAGGCCGGCGCCGGTCGTCCGCGCGCTGTCCTCGAGGGCGGGATCCATCCGCCGGAGCGAGCCGACCACGAAGAGGTAGACCAGGGGCGTGAAGAAGATCCCGGTGACCCAGATGATCCCGTAGATGTTGTCGACGTTGAGGACGTGGCCCGGGACGCCGAGGGCGTCGCGCGCGAGCGCGTTGAGCAGCCCGGTGCGCGGGGCGGCCAGGTTGTGCCAGGCGATCGCCCCCACGAACGGGCTCAGGAAGAACGGGATCAGGTTGAACGGCTCGAGCTGCTCCCGCGCCGGGCAGTTCGACCGCGCGTTGATCCAGGCCAGGGAGACGCCGAGCAGGGTGGCCAGCAGCGTCGCGCCGGTGCTGATGACCAGCGTGTTGACGAACGCCTTGCCGATGATCCGGTCGTCGACCATCGCGCGATAGTTGTCGAGTCCCCAGCGGGTGTCGAACCCGGCCTCGTCCAGGACCCGGAAGCTGGAGACGATCAGGGTGGCCAGGGGCAGGAGGACCGCGACCGCCACGACGAGGCTGGCCAGCAGGGTGACGAGCGATTCCTGGGTGAGCAGGCTCCGCGCGCGACTCCGCCAGCGCCCGACGGCCGGCGCCCGGCCTACTTGAACCGCTTCAGCCACTCGTCGCGTACGGCCTTGAACTGTCCCTGGGCGGCCACCCAGTCCTTGAGGCCGAGGAGCTTCTGTCGCTTCAGATCGAGGAGGTAGGGGCGGGCCGCCTCCGGCGGCGTGTAGCCCTTCAGGAAGGTGTAGACACCCTCCGTCTCGACGAAGATGTCGGCGCCCTCCTTGCTCAGCAGGAACTCGATCAGCAGCTTGCCGGCGTTGGGGTGCGGCGCGCCCTTGAGGACGGCGGCCTGGTTGCCCAGCATGACCTGCCCCTCCTTGAAGGAGCCGATCTTGAGGACCCGGGCCAGCTCGGGCTTCTTGATGACGTTCTGGTACACGCGCCCGGACAGGTTCCACATGTCGAAGGGGCGCTCGCACGAGATCACCATCTGCATCTTGGGCTCGGTGCGGAACTCCACGATCGGGTCGGTCGCCTTGAGCTTGTCCCAGAGGGCGTTCACGTCGATCCCGGCCTCCATGAGCCCGATCACGGTGTCCGTGTAGGTCGTGCTCTTGGTGATGTCGGAGGCGAAGGTCTTGCCCTTGAGGGCCGGCTGGACGGTGTCGGCGTAGGACTCCACCTTGATGCTCTCCATGCCGGGGCAGGAGCTGTTCCACACCGGCTGGAAGGTGTAGGCCAGCGGCACCACCACGTAGGGGTAGTTGGCGTACTGCCCCGCCTTCTCGAGCAGGGCCACGTGGTCCTTCCAGGCGCCGCTGTCCAGCTTCTCGAAGGCGCCCCGCTTGGCCGCCTCGTCGAAGAAGCCGGGCGAGCTCACCATGTGGACGTCCACCGTGAACTTGCCCGCCTGGATCTCCTGGCGCACCTGCGCCACCGTCTGGCCGGTGCCCTTGCGCAGGTTGTGGAACTTGAAGTCGCTGCCGAGGCCGTAGCGCTTGATGAAGGCCGCGCCGAGGCGCGTGGCCGTCTCGTCGCTGAAGAGGGGGTTGATCAGGGTCACCGCACCCTCTTGCCGTGCCGCGGGGACCAGCGCTTCCTCCTGCGGGGTGAGCGAGGCGGCGCGGCCGGGCGGGGCGGTGGCCAGGAGGGCCGTCGAGAGGACGGCGCCGAGAGCGAAGGACGCGGCACGATGGGTCATCGCGCTTCTCCTTTCGAGCAGGAGCGGAGCGGTACGGCGCCCAACCTAGTCCGGGACGGGGCGATTCGTCAAGCGACCGCGAGGCTACTGCTTCTTGAGCCGCAGCTCCTCGACCGGCGCGGCCCACGGGTACGGGTCGATCAGCATCAGCGCGGGGTTCTCGATCCGCGGGCCCACGCCGCTCGGCCAGTAGTAGTCGTAGATCGCCGCGAAGCGCACGCGATCGTAGAGCATCTGCTGGATGCGGTGCAGCGTCTCCTCACGCTTCTTCTTGTCCAGCTCGCGCTCCTGCTGCCGGTAGAGCGCCTCGAGGTCGGGATACGCGCCGTACGCGTAGGCGCCCTCGCTGGGCACGATCTGCGACATCCGCGAGGCGGCATTGCCGTAGACCGCGACGATGCAGAGGCAGAGGCCCCGGAGCTTCTTCGACGCCAGGGCCGTGTAGAAGGCCGCGCGCTCCATCGTTCGCATCTGGGTGCGGATGCCCACCGCGGCGAGGTTGCCGGCCACCGCCTCGCCCATCGAGAAGTACGGCGGCCACGGGTACAGCTCACCGGCGTCGAAGCCGTTCGGATAGCCCGCCTCGGCGAGGAGCTGCTTGGCGCGGGCCGCATCGTAGGGATGGGCCTCGAGCGGCAGCGCGAACTCGAAGGTCCTGGGGATGATGTTGCCGTTCAGCTTGGAGGCGCCCAGGTTCTCGGCGTCGTTGATCGTGCGGCGGTCCATCGCGTAGCTGGCCGCGAGCCGGACACGCCGGTCGTGCCACGGGGATTTCGGATCCCACTGGTCCAGATAGTCGAGGTAGAACGTGCCGCTGCCGCCGGAGAAGGCGAGCTTGAGCTTCGGGTCGCGCTTGACCTCCAGGGCCTGGGGCGCGTCCAGCAGGTAGGCGAGGTCGACCTCGCCGCGCTTCAGCATGGCCAGGCGGGTGTTGCTGTCCGGGACGCTCTTGAAGACGAGCCGCTTCACGGACGGGACCTTGCGCCAGTAGCTCTCGTTGGCCTCCACCACCAGCTCGATGCCGGGCTGCTGGCTCACGAACTTGTAGGGACCGAGGCCGATCGGGTGCTTGCGGAAGCCGTCCGAGCCCACGGTCTCCATGTACTTCTTCGGCACGATCCAGGCCGCTCCGGAGGCGAGCGTACCGTAGAAGGTGAGGAAATCGGGCCACGGCTCCTTGAGGTGGAAGCGGACGCGATAGGGGCCCGCGGTCTCGACCTCGCGCACCTTGTCGCGGAGGATCTTGGTCTTGATGCGCTCGAAGCTGTACTTCACGTCCTCCGCGGTGAACGGGTCGCCGTTGTGGAACTTCACGCCCTCGCGCAGCTTGAACTCGTAGGTCTTCTGATCCGGGCTCACGGTCCAGGACTCGGCCAGGCTCGGCGCCGACAGGTTGCCCGGCATCGGCTTCAGCAGGGCGTCGTGCAGCGCGTACATGATCCAGAACGGGGTGATGAAGCCCAGGACCTCGGCCGGGTCGTACCAGCCGGGGGCGAGCGTCACGTACATCGCGAACTTGATCTCGCCCTCGGGCTTGGCCTGCGCCGCCGCGGGCCGGGCGAGCGGGCCCGGGGGCAGGACGATCGCGAGCAGAAGAGCGAGCGCGGGGACCATCGCTGCAAGACGCCGCTGAGCGGTCATGACGTCACCTCCGCAGGGCTCAGATACCCAGGTAAAGGGACTTGATCTCTTCGTTGGCCCAGAGCTCGTCGGGCCGGGCCGAGTAGACGACCTGGCCCTTGGCCATCACGTGGACATAGTCGACCACCTTCAGGGCCAGGGCGGCGTTCTGCTCGACCAGCAGGATCGAGAGGCCTTCCTCCTTCAGCCGGGCGATCGCCTCCCACACCCCCTGGATGATGATCGGCGCCAGCCCCTCGGATGGCTCGTCCATGATGAGGCAGTCCGGGTTGGTCATGAGGCCGCGGCCGATGGCCAGCATCTGCTGCTCGCCGCCGGAGAGCGTGCTCGCACGCTGCAGGCGGCGCTCCCGCAGGCGCGGGAAGAGCGAGAACACGCGCTCCAGCGTCCAGCCGTGACGGCGAACGCTGCGAGCGGCCACCCGGAGATTCTCGTCGACGGTCAGGGATGGAAAGACCCGCCGCCCCTGGGGCACCAGCCCCATGCCGCGGCGGATGGTCTCGAAGGAGGACACGCCGGTGACGTTTCGGTCCTTGAAGAGGATGCGCCCGCGGCGGGGCGGGGTGAAGCCGACGATCGAGTTCACGAGCGTGGTCTTGCCGACTCCGTTGCGTCCCAGCAGCCCGAGGATCTGCCGGGGCTGGACCTCGAGGGACAGTCCCTGGAGCACGTAGGCGTCGCCGTAGTAGGTGTGGACGTCTTCGACCTGCAAGATGGCCATGGCTCAGCCGGTTCCCAGGTAGATCTGCTGGACCTTCTCGCTCCGGCGCACGTGCTCGCTCGCTCCCGTCTCGACCACCTCGCCGAAGTGCAGCACCGAGATGCGATCGGCGACGTCGAAGACCACGTCCATGTCGTGCTCGATGAGGAGGATGGCCAGATCCGGGTCGAGGCGGCGCAGGAACCGGCCCATCTCGGCCGACTCGCCCGACGACAGGCCGGCGACCGGCTCGTCGAGCAGCAGGATCCGGGGATCGCTGGCCAGGCCCAGGACGATCTCGAGCTGGCGCTGCTCGCCGTGCGAGAGGTTGCGGATCTGCACGTCCATCCGATCGCGGTAGCCGGCCTGATCCAGGAGACGATGGGCCTTCTCGTAGATCGTCCGGTAGGAGGACTGCAAGCGCCACATCACGTACTTCGTCGCCCGCAGGCCGGTGATCGCCAGCAGCACGTTGTCGAGCACGGTCAGGCTGGGGAAGAGGCTCGTGATCTGGAAGGTGCGCGCCATGCCCAGCGCGGTCCGCCGGTGGCTCGGCCAGCGCGTGACGTCCCGGCCGAACAGCCGCACCTGCCCGGCGGTGGCGGGCAGGATCCCGGTGATGACGTTGAAGAGCGTGGTCTTGCCAGCCCCGTTGGGTCCGATGATGGCCTGCCGGTCGCCCGGGAACACCTGCAGGTCGACGCCCCGGACGGCTTGCAGGCCGCCGAACCGCTTGGACAGGCCGCGCAGCTCGAGCACGGCCGTCCGGGGCGTCGCCGCCGCGGTCATTCGCAGTGCTTGCAGGGCGGGAAGTCGCGGCTGTACACGGGCTGCTTCAGGAACGTCTCCTTGCCGTACGTCCAGAACTGGCTGACGTTCGGATAGGTCTTGATCACGGTGTTCCAGAGCTCGTCCTGCCCGAAGCCGAACATCTTCTTCTTCTCGACCTTCTTGATGTAGATGTTCTGCACCGGGTTCCGCATGTCGTCCAGGCTCACCGGGCCGCGCACCGCGTCCACCCGGACCGCGGAGAGCATCTTCACGAACTCCTCGCTGCCCGGCCACTTGCCGCCCGTCTTCTTCATGACCTCGTGGACCATCTGGGCGGTGGTGTAGTTCGTCTCCGAGTAGTAGGACGGCACCTTGCCGTACTTCTCCCGGAACTTCTTGACGAACGCGGCGTTCTTGGGCGTGTCGATCGCGGCGCTGTACTGCAGCGCCGAGATGTGCCCGATCACCTCGTCGCCCATGGAGGGCAGCACGAACTCGTCGTAGCTCGTCCCGCCGCCCAGCACCGGCTTCTTGATGCCGGCCGCGGCCAGCTGCTTGGGGAACTGCAGCGACATCGGCCCCACCATCAGGGTGAAGATGGCATCGACGTCTCGCTTGATGGTCGGGATGTAGGGGCCGAAGTCCTTGGTGTTGATCGGCGGCCAGATCTTCTGCACGATCTTGCCGCCGCAGTCCTCGAAGGCCTTCTGGAAGCCGCCCACGACCTCGTAGCCGAACGCGTAGTCGGCGCCGATGGCCGCGATGCGCTTGTAGCCCTGCTCGCAGGCCCACTTCCCGAAGGGGTGGCTGGGCTGCGAGCTGGTCCAGCCGGTCCGCACGAGGTAGGGGAACTTGTCCAGCTCGCGCTGGGTCAGGTCGTCGGAGGCGGGCACCGAGGGCAGATAGACCACCTTCTCGCGCGTGCTCACGGGGGCCAGCGCATACCCCGCCGAGGCCAGCAGCCCGCCGACCAGCACGTGGACCTTGTCCTGGCGGATGAGCTTCTCGGCCTTCAGGACACTGACCGGGGGCTTGCCCTGCGTGTCCTCGAGGATGAACGTGACCTTGGCCCCACCGAAGTCGGCCTTGACCTCGTCCAGGTACATCTCGAAGCCGTTGCTCATGTCCTTGCCGATCTGGGCGAAGGGACCGGTCATCGGGGCGAGGAAACCGATGCGCACCTCCTCGGCCGCGCCCAACGCGGCGATGCTCGTCCCGACCGCCACGCACGCTGCCAGCAATATCAGCCCGACCGATCGGCCCAGTGTGCTCATGGTGTCGCCTCCATGGGTGCTAGTGAGGTGCAGATGCGAGATCCTTGGCTTCCTCGGCGCGGCCCGCCGGTGCCGTCCGGCGGCGCAGCTGCGCCGGGATGCCCATCAGGCCGCTCGGGAGATACAGGATCGTCAGGACGTAGACCGCGCCCAGCACGTACTGCCACCACGGCACGAGCGTGCTGAGATACTCGCGCAGCAGGATCACGATGCCGGCGCCGACCGCGCCGCCCACCAGCGTCCCCGAGCCCCCCAGCACCACCATCAGGAGGGCGTCCACCGAGGTGGTGAGCACCACGTCCTCGGGGCTCACGTGGCCATTGGCGTGCGCCCACAGGACACCGGCCAGCCCGCCGAAGCCGCCGGCGACGACGAAGGCGATGTACTTGTGCAGCCACGTGTTGTACCCCAGGATCCGCATGCGCAGCTCGCGCTCGCGGATGCCCTCGAGGCTCCGGCCGAACGGCGAGCGGATCAGGACGTACATGAGCAGCAGGGACGCCGCGAAGAAGGCCAGCACCACGTAGAAGTACGTGACGTCGCGGGAGCCCAGCACAAACCCGAACTCGGGCCGCCGCGGGATGTTGAGGCCGTTGTCCCCGCCGGTGAGGGAGTTCCAGCGGTAGGCCAGCCCCCACACGCACTGCCCGAGCGCGAGGGTGATCATCAGGAAGTAGACGCCGGTGGCCCGGATCGCGAAGAGGCCGAAGAAGGCCGCGGTCGCGGCGCCCATCAGCATGCCGAGGATGACCACGAGCCAGAAGCTTCCACCCAAGCCGATCTGGTACTGCGTCGCCAGGATCGCGGTCAGGTACGCGCCCACGCCCAGATAGGCGGCCTGGCCCAGCGAGGGCAGCCCCGTGTAGCCGAGCAGGATGTCCAGGCTCATGGCCAGGATGGCGAACACCAGGGCCCGGGTGACGAGCAGGATCACGAACGCGTTGGTCTGCGGCACGACGATGGCCAGCAATGCGGAGGCTGCGATCACGATCAGGATGCCGGCCCGGCTGGTCATGGCCCGGCGCTCAGCCTCGTCCGAAGAGGCCGGTCGGCTTCACGGCCAGGATGAGCACCATCGGGGCGTAGAGCGTGAAGTACGAGACTTCCGGGAACAGGGCCTTTCCGAAATTGTCCGCCAGCCCGACGACGATGCTGCCGATGGCCGCGCCGGTCAGGCTGCCCATGCCCCCGATGATCACCACCGCGAAGGCGACGGGCAGGATCTCGAAGTCCAGGCCGGGATAGATCCCGAGGAAGGCGCCCCCGATCACGCCGCCCAGCGCGGCCAGGAACGCGCCCAGGGCGAAGACCAGCATCGAGATGCGCGAGGTGTCGATCCCGACCCCCGCGGCCATCTGGGCGTCGTCCACCGTCGCGCGCACCGCCGCGCCGAGCCGCGTGCGCTCCATGATCAGCCAGAGGCCCACGCCGATCACGATCGCCAGCGCGATCATGAAGATCCGGTACAGGGGGAAGAAGAGCCCGCCGATGGCGATGCTCTGGGTCAGCGCGTCCGGCGGGACGATGTCGCGGTTGTCCCCGCCCCAGATGTCGAGCGCGGCCTGCTGGAAGAGGAACGCGAAGCCCACCGTCAGCAGCACCTGCCGCAGGGGAGTGGATCCGAGCGATCGCAGGAAGACGCGCTCGACGAGCAGGCCGACCACCGCGATGGCCAGCGCCGCGACCGGGATGGCCAGCGCCCACGAGCCCGTCGCCGCGATCACCGAGAGCGCGACGTAGCCGCCCAGGAGGAAGTAGGAGCCGTGGGACAGGTTGACGATGCGCATGACGCCGAAGATCAGGGAGAGGCCGCTGGCGACGAGGAAGAGCAGGGCCCCGTAGGACAGGCCGTTGAACACCTGGATCAGCCAGAAACGTATGTCCATCCTCGATCCCTTCGTCCCCGAGCGCGCTGCGTGGAGGGGCGTCGCCCGCGTCCGGCGCCCGTATCCTACACGAGCGCGCCGACGGCGGGCGCCGAGTTGCACGCCCTCACGCGGGTGTCTGGCCGCCGTCCGGCTCCACGAACGTGAAGCCGAAGCGCCCCTTGATGCAGAGGTGGCCGTGGGTCACCGAGACGTCGCTCGGCGAGGTCACCTTCACGATCCGGTTGTCCTGCACGTGCAGGGTGAGCGTGCAGCCGACCCCGCAGTAGGCGCAGATGGTGTCCGTGGTGCGCTGCCGGGCCTCGTCCCAGGTGCCCGCGGCGCGCATGTCGTGCTCCCGCTTGAACATGAGCGCGCCGGTGGGGCACACGCCGATGCAGTTGCCGCAGTAGACGCAGGCCGAGTCGGGCAGCGGCACGTCGTCCTCGGTGGAGATGCGGGCGTCGAAGCCGCGCCCGGCCACGCCCAGGGCGAACGTGTTCTGCGCATCCGTGCCGCAGGCCTGGACGCACTTGTAGCAGAGGATGCACTTGCTGTAGTCGCGCACGTAGAGGTCGTTGTCGACCTTCACCGGCTGGGCCACCGTCTCCGCGTGGCCACCGTCGGGCGCCTCGTGGTGGCCGGGCTCGCGCGCGTCGCGCACCCCCGGGCCGGCGGTCGGGCCGGGGACGCCGTGACGCTCCGGTCGGGCCCCGTACCGCGCCATCAACCGATCGACGCCGGGCGCAGTCGACAGGTCGACGGAGGAGGCGAGCAACTCGAGGACCATCCGGCGCGACACCCGGACGCGCTCGGACTCGGTGAGGATCGTCATCCCCGGCTCGACACGGCGCGAGCAGGCCGGCACGAGGACCCGCGAGCCGGTGACCTCGACCACGCACACCCGGCAGACGTTGACCGGGGTCAGGGTCTCCAGGAAGCACAGGGTCGGGATGTCGAGGCCGCGCCGGCGACACGCTTCCAGGATGGTGGAGTCGGCCGGCACCTTCGTCGGCGCCCCGTCGATGACGACCTCCACCGGGGGCCCGGCCGGCCGGGGTGGCGCCTGCGGTGGACGGCTCGGCGGCGGCGGGCTCTCGAACCAGACCGGCGCCGTGCTCACCGGCGCGCTTCCCCGAGCGAGAGCCGGAAGATGGCCGACTCGACCGCGCTGGACGCGGTCTGCCCCAGGCCGCAGATGGAGGCGTCGCGCATGACCTGCCCGAGGTCCCGCAGGAGCGCCAGCTCGTCGGCGTCGGCTGCGCGCGACCGCGCGGCGCTCCGGCGCGCGAGCAGCTCCTCCTGGCGCACCGTCCCCACCCGGCAGGGCACGCACTGGCCGCACGACTCGTCGCGGAAGAACTCCGCGATGCGCCGGACGATGTCGAGCAGGTCCACGCGCTCGCCGAAGACCATCACGACGCCCGAGCCGAGGGTGGCGCCGATGGCCCGCGTGCCCTCGAAGGTCAGCGGGACGTCGAGGTCGGCGGGGCCCACGAACATCCCGGCTGCACCGCCCAGCAGCACCGCGCGCGCCGGCGCGGCGCCGGCCAGCTCCAGCAGCTGGCGCAGCGTGATCCCGAACGACGCCTCGTACAGCCCGGGCCGCGCCACCTCGCCCGCCACGCAGAAGAGCTTCGGGCCCGCCGACCCGCCGGTGCCGATGCCGCCGTAGACGGCTCCGCCCTCGCGCAGCAGCGCCGGCACGTTCACGAGCGTCTCCACGTTGTTCACGACGGTCGGCCGCCCGAAGAGGCCCACCTCTACGGGGAACGGCGGCTTGTTGCGTGGCTCGCCGCGCTTGCCTTCGATTGAGTTGAACAGCGCCGTCTCCTCGCCGCAGATGTAGGCTCCGGCGCCCCGGCGGATCTCGATGTCGAAGGCAAAGCCGGCGCCGCGCACGTCGGCGCCCAGCAGCCCGGCCGCGCGCGCCGCGGTGATCGCGCCGGCCATGCGCTCGGCGGCGAGGGGATACTCGCCGCGCAGGTAGAGAAAGCCGCGCTCACAGCCGGTCGCGTAGCCGGCGATGGTCATGCCCTCGACCAGCGCGAACGGATCCTCCTCCATCAGCAGCCGGTCCTTGAAGGTCCCGGGCTCGGACTCGTCGGCGTTGCAGACCAGGTAGTGAGGCTGGGCCTTGGCCTTGGCCACCGCGTCCCACTTGCGTCCGGTGGGGAACGCCGCGCCCCCGCGCCCGACCAGCCGGGAGGCGACGACCTCCTCGATCACTCCGGCCGGCCCGAGCGCGATGGCTCGGTCGAGGGCCCGGTATCCCTCGCTCGCGCGGTAGCCCTCGAGGCTGGTCGGGTCCACCCGCCCGATGCGGCCCAGGAGCTTGAGCCCAGGCTGGCCGGCCTGCGGCACGGAGGCCTGCGGCGGCGCCCCGCTGCCGACGCGGGTGTCCGCAGTGCGCGGCGGATCACGGAGCGCGTCGAGGATCCGGCCGGCCCCGCCCTCGACCGGCGCCAGGGTGGTCACGCGCGACGTCTCGCCGGCCACGGTGAGCATGACCGCAGGCGCCCGCTCGCATTGGCCCAGGCACGGGCTACGCCGCCACGCCGCGCCGCCGTTCGACGCCGCGTTCGGCGGGCCGAGCGCGTGCTCGAGCGCGGCGCAGAGCGTCTCGCCTCCCCGGATGCGACAGGCGATGTCGTCGCACACGTGGGCGACGACGGGGGGGCGAGGCTTCGTGGAGAGCAGGTGATAGAAGGTGACGACACCCCACAGCTCGGCGGGCGGGACGTGGAGGCGGTGGCTGATGTAGTTGAGCGCGCCCCGGCTCACCCATCCCACGCGCGCTTGCGCGGCGTGCAGCGCAGGCAGGACCAGATCGCGCCGCGAAGCGTCCGCGACGACCGCGTCGATCGCGGCGCGCTCGGCCGCGGTGGCGCTTGGACCGGTGATCTTGAGGTCGATCGCTTCAGCCCTGCCGCCGCTCGATGCGGATCGCGGTGGCCTTGAACTCGGCGGTGCCGGACTTCGGATCGGTGGCGTCGATCGTGAGCAGGTTGGTCGCGACCTCGTCCTGAAAGTGCAGGGTCATGAACACCAGGCCGGGCCGGAGGCCGTCATCGAGCCGGATCGGCACGGAGACCTCGCCGCGCCGCGAGCGCACCCGGACCACCTCGCCCTCGCGCAGGCCGTAGCGGTCGGCGTCCTCGGGCGACACGTCGAGCGTCTCGCCGCGGCGGAGCGGCGAGGCGTACGCGGAGGTCTGCACGCCGGTGTTGTAGTCGTCGAGCCGCCGCCCGGTGGTCAGGCGGACCGGGAACTCGTCGTCGAGGCGGTCCACCGGCGGGTCGTGCTCGACCGGCTGGAAGGCGACCCGCGGGCCCCGCAGGGGCCACTCCCAGAGCCGGCTGTGCAGGAACAGCTCGCCCGGGTGCTCCTCGTCGTAGCACGGCCACTGCAGCCCGCCGACCTTCTCGAGGCGGGCGTAGCTCATCCCCGCGTGCATCGGCGACAGCCCGCGCAGCTCGTCCCAGATCGTCTCCGCGTCCGGCCGGCCCCAGTCTCGGCCGAGACGGCGGGCCAGGTCGAAGAGGATGGCGAGATCGTCGCGGGTGCCCGCGGGCGCCTCGATGGCCTTGCGCACGCGCTGCACGCGCCGCTCGCTGCTGGTCACCGTCCCCTCGGCCTCGCACCACGCCGCGGTCGCGGGCAGCACGACGTCGGCCAGCTCCGCGGTCCGGGTGAGGAACAGGTCCTGCACCACCAGGCACTCCAGGCCCTCCAGTAGCCGCCGGGCGCGGTGCTGGTCGGCCTCGGACTGCAGCGGGTTCTCGCCGATGACGTAGAGCGCCTGCAGGTCGCCGCACTCCATCGCCTCGAACATCCGCGAGAGGTGCCAGCCCCGCGTGGGCGGCACCGCCACGCCCCAGGCCCGGTCGAACTTCTCCCGCAGCGGGGCGTTCTCGATGTGCTGGAACCCCGGGAGGCGATCCGGCAAGGCCCCCATGTCGCCGCCGCCCTGGACGTTGTTCTGCCCGCGCAGCGGGTTGAGGCCAGAGCCGTAGCGACCGACGTGCCCGGTCAGCAGCGAGAGGTTCACCAGCGCCAGCACGTTGTCGACCGCGTTGTGATGCTCGGTGATGCCCAGCGTCCAGCAGATCGTGGCGCGCCCGGTGCGCGCGTAGGCGTGGGCCATGGAGCGGATGAGGTCGGCCGGCACCCCGGTCTCGCGCTCCGCCCAGGCCAGCGTGCAGGGCTCGACGGAGGCGCGGTACTCCTCGAAGCCGGACGTCGCGTTGGCGATGAACTCCCGATGCTCGAGCCCGGCCGCGATGATCTCGCGGCCCATCGCGTTGGCCAGCGCGATGTCCGAGCCGACGTCCAGCGCCGCCCACTGCTCGGCCCACCGCGCGGAGCTGGTCCGGCGCGGGTCGACCGCGAACAGCCGGGCGCCGTTGCGCAGCCCCTTGAGCAGGTGGTGGAAGAAGATCGGGTGCGTCTCCCGCGCGTTCGAGCCCCACAGGAGGATCAGCTCGGTCTCCTCGATCTCCTGGTACGAGCTCGTCCCGCCGCCCGCCCCGAACACCGTCGCCAGCCCGGCGACGCTGGGGGCGTGTCACGTGCGGTTGCAGCTGTCGATGTTGTTGCTGCCGATGACGGTGCGGGCGAACTTCTGGGCGATGTAGTTCATCTCGTTCGTGCTCTTCGAGCAGCTGAACAGGCCGAACGTGCTGGGTCCGTGCTGGGCCACGGCCTGCCGGAGGCCGGCCGCGGCCCGGTCGAGCGCCTGGTCCCAGGTCACCGGACGCAGGGGAGACTGCTTGCCTTCCTCCCGGGCCAGCGGCTGCGTCAGCCTGTGATAGCGGTGAGCCATGAGGTGACCTTTCGTCGGGGGCCGCAGAGGGGGTGCCCCTGAGGTTCCAGACAATACTACACCCCCGAAAGTGTCGTCAAATCGCGTCGATGCGGCCCTCTAGCCGCTCTTGGCGGATCGGGTTTCCCGCGCGGTCGGACCACCCCGACCGCCCTCTGCTATATATAGGTCTCGAGATGAGCCTGGAGCCCGAGATCCGCGTGCCCGAGGGAGTGGCGGCGGTCAAGCACCCCATCGTCCGCGTGCGTCAGGACGATGGAGCGCGCGCCGACGATCACGTGGCCGTCGAGGAGCCGCTCGAGATCCGCCTGGGCGGCCACAGCCTCACTGTCACCATGCGCACACCGGGCGACGACCGGGAGCTGGTCGCCGGCTTCCTCTACTCCGAGCGCGTCATCCGGAACGCGGACGACCTCGACCTGGTGGCGCCCTATCGCGGAGGCGACGGCGAGCCCAACGCGGGCAACGTCGTCAACGTGCTGCTCAAGGGCAACATGGATGCGGCCCGCGAGCGGCTGCGACGCAACTTCGTCACCGCGTCCTCGTGCGGACTGTGCGGGAAGGTGACGATCGAGGCGATCCAGGCCGATCTGCCCCCCGTCACCGCCTCCCTCGTGCTCCCGGCCGCGATCTTCTCCGATCTGGAGCGTGCCATGGGCCGGGCCCAGGCCACCTTCGAGCGCACCGGCGGCCTGCACGCCGCCGGGCTCTTCGATGCCGACGGCCGGCTGCTCGTGCTGCGGGAGGACATCGGCCGGCACAACGCGGTCGACAAGGTGGTCGGCCACATGCTGCTGGCTCGCCGGCTGCCCCTGGACCGGCACATCCTGATGGTGAGCGGCCGGGCCAGCTTCGAGATCATGCAGAAGGCGCTGACCGCGCGCATTCCGGTGGTGGCCGCGGTGTCGGCGCCGTCCAGCATGGCGGTGGAGATGGCGCTCGCCGCCGATATGACCCTGGTCGGCTTCGTCCGGGCCGGCGGCTTCAACATCTACGCGGGCGCCGGCCGGATCGCCCTCGCACGCTCACCGTCCCGCTGACGGCCGCTACCAATCAGCGCAGCAGCCCCGGGCCACAGTAGGTCCATTTTTCGGTCTTGGCCGTGTCGCGGCCTCCTGCCATGGTGCGCGAAGAGGAGGCGGCGCCGCCCGCGTGGGCCAGGCGCCGCCTCGTGGAGCCCAGTGCAGAAGAGGAGGTCATGCCATGAAGACTCGCCTGCTGGTCGTCGCGCTCGCCGCGCTCCTGTTCGGCCCGCTGCCCGAGGCGCCCGCCCACGAGGGAGAAAAGCTCGGGACCGTGAACTTCCCCGTCTCCTGCGCGCCCGCGGTCCGGGCCGACTTCGAGCGCGCGGTCGCGCTCCTGCATTCGTTCTGGTACGAGGAGGCGGTGAAGGCCTTCACCGCGATCACCACCGCGGACGCCACGTGCGCGATGGGCTATTGGGGCATCGCGATGAGCGTCTATCACCCGCTCTGGCAGCCGCCGAGCGCGGCGATGCTGCAACAGGGCGCCGCCGCCCTCGAGAAGACGCGGGGGTTGACCGCGACCCCGCGGGAGAAGGACTACATCGCCGCGATCGCGACGTACTACCGAGACTCCGACACGCTCGATCACCGGACGCGGGCGACGGCCTACGAGAAGGCCATGGAGCAGCTGTCCCGCCGCCATCCC
>Ga0081455_10002157_pt1 | contig 23490 bp, 33 predicted proteins | sample TabmetS3T2R1_FD_70207 | JGI IMG/M metagenome (GOLD analysis project Ga0081455, IMG submission 70207) | Tabebuia heterophylla rhizosphere microbial communities from the University of Puerto Rico - S3T2R1 | ecosystem: Host-associated > Plants > Roots > Rhizosphere ...
TCGCGTGGGAACCCCTCGCCAAGCGGCTCGTGACCGAGCAGGTATACGACCACCAGGGGAACATCGGCAATGGTACCGTGCCGCTTCTCGTGCTCGACATGTGGGAGCACGCCTATTACCTGCAATATCAGAACGTGAAGGGGGAGTGGGTGAAGGCGTTCTGGAAGATCGTCAACTGGGAAGATGTGCGCCAGCGGCTAGAGAAAGTTCGCACGCTGGACTTGGCACTGTAGTTTGCGCTGGTTGCGGACAACCGGTTGCTGGGGGATACCTGGGCTAGTGTTACGTCCATAAGGTAACGCCTCGGTGAGGATGTGTTTTCATCAGCTCTTCCCGAATGCCCGTGCGTATCTTGGCTACATCGACTACATCCGACTGCCGACATTATCTATCCCAACGCCGGCGCCGCCATCAGCCCGATCCACGATCTTGCGCTCTCGCTCCAGCAAATATTTTTTCTGGCGCGTCCGATCGCGACTCTATCTACAACAAGTCCTCGGCCATAATCCGTGCGGGAATCGGAACCACTGCCCGCTACGTCGGCGCGGAAACGGATCTCCTCGCCAACTATAACTTCCCGTGCCACCTGCAAGGTTACACGGGTTACAGCTATTTTTTCCCCGGTACATTCATCCACAAGTCGGGGCCTCACAAGGCCAGTAATTTCTTCTACGCGGCGCTTCAGTATACGTTCTGAAAAAACGAGGGCCAACGTCTCCACTAAATTCGGACCCACCAGAACGCCAAGAAACAACGGACACGCTCGATCGACCTGTGAATACCGGAAACTCTCCACAAGGGAGTGTCGTCATTTAGACATGTTACGATATTTCGACGCGATCATCCGACACCAGGCGACCACCCCATCGAAACGTTGTCGTGTCTAAACTAAAACTTCGTCAAGTTCTCCCACTTTGTCGCGAGGCCAATTTCTTTACCTCGTTGGCACGATCCCTGCTCCCGTTTTTAGCAGCTGATTACTGTTGAGTTGCTCTGCAAACGTGGAGGCGTGTCACACGCCTCACTGATGTCGTGCGGATTTGACCGACGGCAGAACGTCTAAGCAGAGGAACACAAGATGCTCACATGGTTGATCGATACGGACGGCGATTGGGTACTGACGATTTTGCGAGTCGTTTTGGGTGTCGTGTTATTCGCTCACGGAGCGCAAAAACTTCTGGGCTGGTTTGGCGGCCCAGGCTTGAGCGCCACACTAAACATGTTGCGGGATCAACTGCGGATTCCGGCACCGCTCGCTCTTCTGGCCATCGCGGCGGAATTTTTTGGCGGTCTCGGCCTGATCTTCGGACTCCTGACGCGCATCGCCGCGCTGGGAATTGCGATCACGATGGCGGTTGCCATTGTTATGGTTCACTTGCGGTACGGCTTTTTCATGAACTGGTATGGCAACAAACCGGGCCACGGAATTGAATACCACCTTATCGTTATCGCGCTGGCCATCGCACTGATGGTGAAGGGAGCGGGGGCGTTCTCTTTCGATTTGGCCTTGTCTTATCATGCGGCGGGTTCAAACAACGTCGCATCCAAAATCATGAGGGGGAACTAAACATGACTCCTATCGATGCGGTTCACCGCAAGCTCGGATTTATCGGCATCGGATCCATGGGACGGCCGATCGCGCGGCGTCTGCTCGAATCCGGCTACAAGGTCATGGTCTACAACCGGGATCGTAGCAAAGCGGAAGCGCTGGTCGATTTTGGCGCCACGGTTGCAAAAAAGCTTAGCCAGCTCACGTTCCATGCAGACGTTATCTTGTCATGCCTTGCGAATGATGACGCGGTGCGAAGCATTTATATGGGACCTGAAGGCATATTCGCGAACGTGGGTTCCGGGTCGGTGATCATTGAAATGAGCACCGTGCATCCCGAGACCTCGCGGGAGCTATACAAGAAGGGCACCGATTTTAACGCCCACGTGCTCGATGTCCCGATTTCCGGCAGCACCCCCGCTGCCGAACAGGGTACGCTCACTTTGCTCGCCGGCGGCGACGAGGAGATCTTCCATGCCGCCGAGCCGCTTTTTCGCGCGATCGCGCGACAGTATTTCTACCTCGGACCGAGCGGTTCCGGCACGACCATGAAATTGGTCCTCAATACTTTACTGGGCGTAGGGATGCAGGCCATCGCCGAGGCTGTCGCACTGGGTCAAAAAGCAGGGCTCAATCGCGATCGACTCTTCGATGTACTGTCCCACACCGCCGTCATTGCTCCGGCGCACATTGGGAAGCTCACGAGGGCCGCATCGAACGATTACAGTCCCCAGTTTGCGCTGCAGCTCATGAATAAAGACTTCCGTTTGATCCTGGAGACGGCGGCGGAGATGCGGGTGCCGATGCCCGTGACGGCAGCGGCCTTTCAGATCAACACGGCGGAAGCGGCCGATTTTGCCGACGAAGACTTTTCCGCCGTGATTCGTTTGGCCGAGAATCTCGCGCGCTTGGATTCTCACAAGAACGAGACGGCCAAATCATAAATTCGAAGCTCGAAATCCGAAACTCGAGGCAAATTCAAATGTTCAAAAAGCAGAAAACCTCTAAACGAACCAGCTTTGGGTTTTGAAATTTAGTTTTGCGGGTTCGGATTGTTTCGGATTTCGAATATTCGGATTTCGGATTTTCTTGATTGAAGGGAGACGAGAAGATGGTTCGACTCAAAGTCAATGGAATTGATCGCTCATTTGATGGCGATCCTGAGATGCCACTTCTGTGGTTTCTGCGTGACGAATTGAAGCTGACCGGCGCGAAGTTCGGCTGCGGCATAGCGCTGTGTGGCGCCTGTACCGTGCACAAGAACGGGGACGCGATTCGATCTTGCGTTAGCGCGATGAGCGACATGGCCGGCGCGGACATCACGACCATCGAAGGTCTGGAACAAAACGGGCTACACCCGGTGCAAAAGGCATGGATCCAGATCAACGTGCCGCAATGCGGCTACTGCCAGCCCGGCCAAATCATGCAGGCGGTGGCTTTCTTGAATAGCACAAAGAATCCCACCGATCAGCAGATCGACGAGACGATGGGCGGCAATCTCTGCCGTTGCGGAACGTATCAGCGGATTCGTGCCGCGATCAAAAAAGCCGCGGCGAATATTAAAGGATAAGGCCGAGGGTGAAGGCGACAGAAAGAACTTATAGAGGATGGCCATAATGTATGCGATTGAAAACTTAAGCCGGCGCAATTTTCTCAAAGGCATGGTTTCAGCGGGAGCACTCGTGCTCGGCGCGCGATATTACCCTCAACTTGTTTGGGCCCAAGGCTTGCCACAGGATACGCACGCGGATCTCGCCACACTCCATCCCAATGTGTTTGTCGGGATCGATACCGACGGCACCGTATGGATAGTCGCTCATCGCTCCGAGATGGGCACCATTATTCGCACGACTCTCCCGCTCGTGGTCGCCGACGAGTTGGACGCGGACTGGAAGAAGGTGAAGATCGAACAGGCGATCGGCGACCCGCGCTACGGCGATCAGAACACCGATGGATCTCATTCGATCAGAAGCTTTTTTGATGTCATGCGGCAGGCCGGTGCGACCGCGCGCTTCATGTTGATTCAGGCGGCCGCGCAACAATGGAACGTCAAACCAGCGGATTGTGTGACTGAGCTCCACGTTGTCTTGCATCGGCCTAGCGGGCGGAGATTGGGCTACGACGGGCTTGCGGCCGGTGCTGCGAAATTGCCGGTTCCCAGACCGGAACAATTAGAGCTCAAGTCGAAAAGGGCATGGCGCTATATCGGGAAAGGCATGGCCAGCTACGATCTGGAGGAGCTATGCACGGGGAAAGCGGTGTACGGGATGGACGCCAGCGTGGATGGGATGGTCTATGCCTCGATCGAGCATCCGCCCGTTCTTGGCGGGAAAGTGAAATCGTACGACGACAAGGAGGCCTTGCAAGTGGCCGGAGTGCGTCAAACGGTTTCCATCGATCACTTCAAACCACCCCCCGCATTTCAGCCGCTGGGTGGCATCGCCGTGATTGCCGACAACACCTGGGCCGCATTTCAGGGCCGCAAGAAGTTGACGGTCGTTTGGGACAATGGACCAAATGAAACATACGATTCCGCGCAGTACAAGAAGGAGTTGCAGGCGACGGCGCGCAAACCGGGCAAGGTTGTTCGGAGCCAAGGAGATGTGGATGCCGTTTTTGCCAAAGCCGGTAACAACGTCATGGAGGCGGAATACTACGTCCCGCTGCTCGCGCACGTTTCGATGGAGCCGATGGTTGCGCTCGCGGAGTTTCGCGATGGCAAAGCGACGATCTGGGCTCCCACGCAAAATCCACAAGCTGTACAAGACATCGTGTCACAGGAGTTAGGAATCGCCAAAGACGATGTGATCTGCCACGTAACCCTTCTGGGGGGCGGCTTCGGAAGGAAATCCAAACCCGATTACGTCGCGGAAGCGGCGGTTCTCGCAAAAAAAGTCGGACAGCCGGTGAAGGTCGTCTGGACGCGCGAGGATGATGTGAAGTTCGACTACTATAACGCCGTCGCCGCGATGTACATGAGAGCCGCGCTAGACGCAAAGGGCAAACCCACTGCCTGGCTGCAGCGTTCGGTTTTTCCTCCGATCACGTCAATTTTTAAGGTAGACGCCGTCTATGGTGATCCTGGTCACCTGCAACAGGGCTGGACCGATATGCCCTATGACATTCCCAATCTTCGCATCGAGAACGGTCCGGCACGCGCGCACGTGCGGATCGGGTGGTTGCGGTCGGTCGCAAATATCTATCACGGCTTCGCTGTCCAGACATTCACCGACGAATTGGCCCATCGTGCCGGACGGGATCCACTCGATTACTTGCTCGAATTGATTGGTCCCGCGCGAACCATCGATTTTAAGGGCGTGGACTACCCGAACTACGGAGCTTCGCTCAAGACGTATCCCTGGGAGACCGGTCGTCTCCGGCGGGTCACGGAGATGGTTGCTGAGAAAGCCGGGTGGGGAAAACGCAAGCTCGGCAAGGGATCGGGACTGGGTATTGCCGCGCATCGAAGCTTCTTGACCTATGTGGCGAGCGTGGTCGAAGTCGAAGTGAACGATCATGGCGAGATCAAGATTCCGCGCGTCGATACGGTAGTGGACGCCGGATTAGTTGTAAACCCGGAGATCACGCGCGCCCAGTTCGAGGGCGCAGCAGTGTTCGGTACGAGCGTTGCCAAGACCGGAGAAATCACAGCTACCAAAGGTGCCATCAACCAAAACAATTTTTCTGACTATCCGATCGCGCGGATCAACGAGGCTCCGTATCAGACCAACGTGTATCTTGTCGACAGCAGCGCGCCGCCGGCCGGCGTGGGAGAGCCCGGCGTGCCGCCGTTTGTGCCCGCTTTCTGTAACGCGATCTACGCCGCCATGGGCAAGCGCATCCGGGAGTTGCCGATCAAAGACCAGCTGAGCGCAAATCGTGTTGCCAACAAGTGAATCATTTTAATGTCTACGGGCGAATCATTTCGCCCGTAGGAGGAGGATAATCCTATGCTGAAGAAAACATCGATCGATTTCTTTCCTGCTCGCCATTCCAGCGCCTGGCCTGAGCTTTTGTCGAAGGGGGAGAGGGCGGGAGTGAGGGCAGAGGCAAGATCGTACGCAAAAATCCATGAAACCAAGGCCTATGCGATTCTGCTGTCTATTTTAACAATCGGAGTTGTAGCCGTTTGGCTCGTTGTTGCGTCGGTGGCCGCGGCTGCAGCAGCGGAAAATGATCCCGGGGCCGTTAACTTTGAAATGCACTGTGCGACCTGTCACGCGCCGAACGGCAGCGGCGACACCGTCGTCGGAAAGAGCGCGAAGATACCGGATCTGCGCTCACCGGCAGTCCAGAGCCAACCGGATACGCAACTGGCCGACATCATCGCCAATGGTAAAGGCTTGATGCCCGGCTTCAAGAGCAACCTGTCCAAAGGTGAAATCGATGCCTTGGTGAATCACGTTCACCAGTTGGCGAAAATAAAGTAGTCGTGGCGAACGCTCCTAACTACGGCTTGAGAGCATCACACGGGCTTTAAAGGCTGGAAATCGCATGAAGAGAAAGTTTGTCGAGCCGGACGTTTGTGCAAGGATTTCTGCCGAGAGTCCACTGTTACGCGGGAACGGAAGGATTCCAGTCGAGATCCGACCGACGAAAAACGGTCGGTCTCCAGTGCTGGCTGCTGCCGTTCTGCTAGATGCGATAACCAAGATTTGCGAGCCTTGCGACAACAGCCGTCGCAAGCGTGAAGTGTCCGAAGACTTGGAATGGGTGTTTTCCGATGAAACCGAAGGACCTTTTTCTTTTGTTCGACTTTGTCGGTTGCTGGAGTTTGAACCGAGCATAATTAGAGACTTCATTTTACTGCGCATCTACAACCACTCTGCACTAACGTAATACGATCGTAATTAGTTCACTCCGAATTGATAATTCAAATACCTATCTGCTCGTCGTGAGCCTGTCGATGGGCGAGCGGCGATTTTCTCTCATCACCGCGGAGGGCGCCGAGAGATAGTTTCGAGTCTCGAGTCTTGAGTCTCGAGTTCAAACCCGAGACTCGGGACCCGAGACACGAGACCCGCGGCTCGGCTGCACTTCGTCCCTCTGCGGCGAAATAACGATCGCAGGTCACTGCGCGTCGTTATTTCGACATGTGTCGTCGTTTTCTTCAGTCAGTTTCGACACGGTGCCTGGCCATACTCGCTGTGGCCTTGAAAACTCACCGACTTACCTACAGTTCGGCCGGCAGTGGCTTTGGTATAAACGTTGCTCCCCTCATGCTCGTTGAAAGAAGAAAGCATCCTGCGAGGCAAACCAGACAAGGGGAAGGTATCACGGTCTGCTAAACAAGAAGTAGAGTGCTCACTGGCCATGAGCCAAAAGCGCGATACCCTTTCCATTCTCAAGCCTCATTGGAGGACAGCGTTGTGCTGGTGCCTGGACTCTTCTCGCTACACAGGATGGATGCATGGTTTCTTATACTGGAGTTGATCGTGCTTGTTGCTGTCGTCATATCGCTCGGGGCCGGTCGTGCAGGCCTGGCGAAATGCGTAGGGCCTGTTGCTGTTTCTCGGTGTGATCGTCTTGGCCATGCTGCTTCCGCTAATGCTTTACCGGCGGAGAGGCTGGCTCGGCGGGCGTAGCGCGACAAGCAGCTTTGGTTTTGTTAGGCGGCTTTGTTCTCCGCCTGGTTATCGTTTTTCCGCTGAGGGGGTGTGAAATGAAACGTACTCTAACGATGGTGCTGATCGCTTTTGCTGCTCTGTCCGCCTGTGAGAGTCCGGAGGCGTCGCGGACCCGGGGCGGTGGTCCGGGAGCCGACGTCGGCAACCGCACCAAGGTCCTGGAAATGCACGGGGGCTCATTGCCTTACTGGCGCACGCCGGAGATCATCACATTCAAACATGCGCCAATAGCGGCCGCCGACCAGGCCTATGAGCTCAGCCGCCGATGACGCATTCAATCGAAGGGCTGTCAGAAAGGACGATCACTTCGTGATTCTTGGCGTTCCGAAAGAATCTTATCGTCCATGAACAGGCCGAAGACGAATCAGGCGTTGTTCGTAGTGAAAACATTCGCCTCGAACGGTCAATCCTCCCAACTGGGCAGCTATGGACTTTGAGGATGCAAACGGCGGCGCATGTACGAGCTTTATATCTCAGAACATCCCCGGTCAAAGGCCAGAAGTCAGAGGTCAGTAATTCGAGTAGAAAAAGTGATTTGATCGCATTTTGCGGCATTTTATAAGTAAGAGGAATACTTCGGAGGACGAATATGAAAGAAAAAATAGAGAGCCCCCTCGCGGGCTTCAGTGAAACTGTATCGCTGGGCGGTGAACTGACCGTTCGCCGTCTTGGTTTCGGAGCAATGCGTATCACCGGCGACGGAATCTGGGGGCCACCGAAAGACCCCGCTTTGGCGCTCGCTGTTCTTCGCCGTGCCGTTGAGCTGGGCGTCAACTTCATAGACACAGCGGACTCGTATGGTCCCTACGTCAGCGAAGAATTGATCGCCAAAGCACTGGCGCCTTACCCAAAGGATCTTGTGATCGCGACCAAGGGCGGATGGAATCGACCGGGACCGGACCAGTGGACCCACGATGCCAGCCCGGAACACCTGCGCAAGGCGGTCGACGGGAGCCTAAAGAGGTTGCGCCTGGATCGCATCGACGTCTATCAATTGCACGTTCCCGATCCCGTGGTGCCTTTCGATGCTTCAGTGGAAACCCTGGCCGAGTTGCAAGCAGAAGGGAAGATTCGTTTCGTCGCACTTTCCAATGTGACCAAGGAGCATATCGAGCGTGCGCGGAAGATCACGCCTATCGTCTCCGTCCAAAACCGTTACAGCTTTGCCGATCGTGAGTGGGACTACGTCGTAGACTATTGCGAAGGCAATGGGATTGTGTTCATCCCGTGGTTCCCTCTCGCATCAGGCAAAGTAGCCGGAATGCTGCTTGAGAGGATTGCGAAGGCTCACCAAAACACAGCTCACCAAGTCGCGCTGGCGTGGCTGCTAAAACGGTCACCGGTCATGCTCCCCATTCCCGGGACCTCCTCGATTGCACATCTGGAGGAAAACGTGCAGGCAGCTTCGTTGCGATTGACGGAGGAAGAATACCGGGAACTAACGAATGTTACTGACTAGTTTCCGAAGGGGCAGCCGATAGTAGATCAACTCGTACTGTAGAACATTAAAATGACAAGAACCTAATCGAAGGAAGAATTTTTATGGTACAAGATCTAGAGGGTCTAAAGGTCGCAATTCTTGTTGCAGAGGGTTTTGAGCAGGTGGAACTTACTGAGCCAAAGAAGGCGCTCGAGAGTGCCGGTGCTCAGACACGGATCGTGTCGCCCGCCAAACGTAAAGTCCAAGCATGGAACCACTTCAAAAAGGGCGACAAATTTGCTGTGGAGGTGGCGCTTGACGAGGCCAATTCACGTGATTTCGATGCGCTGCTTCTGCCCGGTGGAGTCGCCAATCCTGATCAATTGCGGATGATACCGAAAGCGGTGAAGTTCGTGCGCGAGTTCTTTGAAGCTGGGAAGCCGGTGGCAGCGATCTGTCACGCTCCATGGACGCTGATCGAGGCAGAGGTGGTGCGCGGGCGCACGATCACGTCTTGGCCCTCGCTTAAAACAGACTTGGTCAACGCTGGAGCCAATTGGGTCGATCAGGAGGTCGTCACAGACAAAGGGCTTGTCACCAGCCGCATGCCTGCTGATATTCCCGCTTTCAACCGGCAAATGATCGAGGAGTTCGCCGAACATAAGCATAGGCAACAGAAAACAGCAGCGACCGGTACGTAAAGTAAAAAGGATGAATGAATGTTTGGACTCGGAATGCAAGAACTGGCCATGATCCTTGTGATCGCTCTCGTTATTTTCGGCCCAACGAAGTTGCCCCAGATCGGCAGCGGTCTGGCCAAAGCCATCCGCGACTTTAGAAAGGCCGTGAGCGGCAATGGTCAAGAAGAAGCGACGAAAGGAAGCCACGAAAGCAGTTTCTAGAGACTTACCGCGGTAAAAAGAGGCGTCGGCTTCAATCCATTAATCAGGAGGGGACCATGAAGATTGGCATCATCGGCGCGGGCCAAATCGGCGGCACGCTGACCCGCCGCCTGAGGAAGCTGGGACACGAGATTTACGTAGCTAACTCACGAGGGGCCGAGACGCTCGCCAAACTAGCTGCAGAGACCGGTGCCACGCCGGTCACGGTCAGAGAGGCGGCTCGAAGCGGGGAGCTAGTCGTCGTAACCATTCCCGAAAAGAACATTCCAAACCTGCCGGTCGGTCTTTTCAAAGGGGCGCCACGCGGTCTGGTCGTCGTGGATACCGGCAACTATTACCCGCGCCAGCGTGATGGCTGTATCCAGCCAATCGAGGCCGGCATGACAGAGAGCCGGTGGGTTGAGCAACAACTGGGACATCCAGTGGTCAAAGCGTTCAACAACATCTATGCGCGCCACTTGCTTGAGCTCGGCCGGCCGAAAGGCACACCTGGGCGCATCGCCCTACCAATCGCGGGCGACGACGAGGCAGCCAAGTCGGTCGTGCTGCGGCTCATCGACGAACTCGGATTTGATGGCATCGGTGCCGGTGGCTTGGATGAGTCTTGGCGGCAACAGCCCGGCACACCGGTCTACTGCACGGACCTCGACGCTGAGGGCGTACGACGCGCGTTGAGTGCGGCGATCGAGGAACGCCGTCCGGAGTGGCGTGCCACGCCGAGCAGCCCCGGCACGTTTGCTGCCCCCGCTTGACGGGGGGCCCCGGAGTTTCGTCGGCGGATGAGATCGTGAAAAGCAAATCTGAGTGGGGAATTGAAAATGGCTACGAATTCTTCGACAGCACTTATCACAGGAGGAACGAGCGGCATTGGCCGAGCGGCAGCCAATAAACTGGCCGAGCTTGGCATCCATGTCATAGTCGTAGGCCGCCATGCGGAGCGCGGCGAGAAGACGGTTGCGGAAATCCGCGCAGCAGGAGGCCAAGCGGATTTTATTTCGTCTGACCTTCGAGACGCCTCAAGCGCGCGCGAAGTGGCCAGAAAAGCGGTCGAGCTCGGAGACGGCCATGTCGATATTCTGATCAACAATGCTGGGATCTTCCCGTTCGGGCCTACGCATGAAACGACGGAAGAAGCCTTTGATAGCGTGTATTCGCTCAACGTCAAGGTGCCGTACTTCCTCGTCGCGGAACTTGCTCCGCTGATGGCGAAGAGAGGCAAAGGGGCAATCGTCAATGTATCGACGATGGTTGCCGATTACGGGGCGTCCGGCATGAGCCTTTATGGCTCGAGCAAGGCCGCTATCAACCTGCTAACCAAAACGTGGGCGGCTGAATATGGCCCGAGCGGTGTCCGCGTCAATGCAGTGAGCCCTGGACCGACGCGCACGGAAGGCACGGGTGCAATGGGTGAGGGACTCGAGCAACTCGCCGCCCAGGCGCCGGCGGGCCGTCCGGCTACAGCGGACGAGATTGCTGAGGCCATTGTCTTCCTAGCGACGGATCGCTCGAGTTTCATTCACGGCGCAAAACTCGCCGTTGACGGAGGGCGCACTGCCGTTTGAGTATTGCAGACCGATCGTGGAGGAAGTTGAATGTACTCTGCAAAATCAATTTTGATTGTTTTATTTGTACTCAGCACGTTGGGCGTTGCAAAAGGCGGCGATCGCATCTGAAGAGACTTCATCCATCGCGAGCAAACCTGCCAGCTCACCGTCGTTGCAATCGAGCCAGGCATCTAACGCGCTGCGGCAAGTTGCTATTGGGCTCTCAGGGGATACTGAGGCCATCCGCGCGCCCTTTACAGTTTGCCGTATGAGGATGATAACCGGGACAGACTCCAGCCTCCGATCCCGGGACTGGATTGCGGCATTGACCGAAAACCTCAGTTATGTCTCGTGCTACAGCGCGCTTATGACTGACCAGAAAGAATCCGAGAATGTCTTTACCCGGCTGGTCGCCAATGTCGAAGCTGACTTGCCATCCGGCAGGTGGCAACCGGTTACGATGGTACCCACGCTAGGTTCGATCCGGAGTGTCAGTTATGAAGATGAGAAAACGGCCGCACAGATCGACATCGAGTTACTCGCTCAAACCACGGCGGAAGCACAATCTTCCTACGTCATCTCCTTGTACAGATGGACCGGCTTTTAGCAGCGACTCAGATCTAATCGGGCATAAGAGCAGTGAGTTAAACATCGGTCATACCCTAGGCTGAAACGGACCTACGTGTACCCCGCCGTCATCAAAACCTCTTGACGACTCTTAAATAGGAGTCATTATTTTCTTAGAGCTAGTTGTTGAAACAGGCACGGGATGAGAGACGGGAACCTCAAGGCAAAAGAAAGGAGAAAAGTGTCATGTTCATAGAAAATTATAGGCTAGACACGATGGTTGGCGGCCAGGCGCAGACGGCGGTGATTCCTTATCCGAAGATTTCTCATGAGGACTGGCTGAAGTGGAAAGCCTTTCTGCCCGTGAAGTCAGTACCATTCTGCAAGAAAGTTTTACTTGGTACGAGAGAAACATTCCTTCAAGCCGCCTATGGTATTCCACCCGATGTCTCTCGTGAGATGGTTCGGGGAGCCGGTTATTTCAAGGAGATCGAAGTTTGGGGTAAGCGCGAGATATACAAAGACCCCATTGCAGTGGGAATTACGGAAAACGGCGGGCGCCATCTCATCTGCCGTTGGGGAAAGGATAAGCTGATTCCGTTCGAAAGCATCAGGAGTCGTTCTTGGCTCTATCACTTGCAGAATTTCGGCTTGGTTCTGCTTGCTTCAAAAGAATTCTGGCTTAGTACAGTAGGGGCGGTGGGTATCGGCATCCTTTACTTCGGGCTGTTGTTACGGCCGTGACTAGACTTTCTCAGCAGCAACCGAAAACGAGGACACTTAGAAAAAGTTGGGCAAATCGATGTCTCGCCTTTTTTGCGCCGAGTCAGGTGGGGTGCCATTGATCCTATTAGACTTTTTCCTCAGTGCCCTCAAGAAGGGACCGTGACTGGGAGAATCACTGCCGCAAACGTTATAGCCGGCTCCATTCCAAGCCAACGACTCAACACTGGTGCAGCATGCGGGCTGGTGCCACCTATGTAAACTTACATACGAACACCCGGCGGGAGGCGAGATATGCGGCCAGATCCGAGTCGTCGGCAAATAGTGTCTCCGTCGCGCGCCGGGCGTTGAGTTTCGGGAACTTTTTAGCGAGAGGCCACAGGCGTTGAGCAGTGTCAGGACGAGAAACCCAAGATGAACGCTGCCAAACTTGTCAAGGGAACACTTATCACGATGGCCACCCATGGCCGTTCGGGGATGAACCGCTGGTTATTGGGAAGTGTGACAGAAAAGGTTTTGCGCGGCGGAACTAACCCGATGTTGCTAGTTAGAGCTACCGAGGAGGGGAAGACAGACGGCGGAGCGACTTTGAAATCTATTGTGGTGCCGCTGGACGGCTCCGAGCTGGCAGAGGGTGTGCTGCCCGCAGTGGCGGAACTGGCCAAGACCTTGAAGCTCACGGTTGTTTTATTCCGGGCTTATAACATTCCTTATAGTGCTTACGCCGGAGGCGAGGGCTATTATGCGGTAAACTACAACGAATTGCTCACGGCGATGCGCGACGAAGCCGTCGACTACCTAAAGAAAAAGGCGGAAGCAGTAAAAAAGATGGGGATTGCCGGGGTTTCCTGTGTCGCCAAGGAAGGCTTTGCGGCGGATGAGATCATTTCGCAGGCGCGGCAATCTCCGGACAATTTGATCGCCATGTGCACGCATGGGCGCTCGGGCGTTAAGCGTTGGATGTTAGGCAGCGTAACGGAAACGGTTGTCCGACACTCCGGCGGTCCGATCTTGGTCCTTCGTGCCGCTTGATGCCGGAATAACGATGGAAAGTTGCGAAACATGTATACGAAAATCCTCGTGCCGCTAGACGGGTCCGCAGTGTCCGAACAGGTTCTGCCCTACGTTCGCACCTTGGCAGCGGGACTTAAGGTCCCGATAGAATTTTTAGGAGTCGTTGACATGGAAGAGCTCGCCTCTCATGCATCTGCCGAAAAGGGACGGTACGTCGAGCCCATGATCGAAGATAGTTTGCGCCGCAGTGGAGAATATCTGAAGGGAGTTGCTCAGACATTCCCCTACCGGAACGTCAGCTTTAGCGTCGGTAAGGGCAGAGCTGCGGAGGTTATCATTGCCAAGGCAGTTGCGGAGAAGAAAACGCTTATCATCATGGCAACGCATGGCCGTTCGGGACTTAACCGGTGGTTATTGGGAAGCGTAGCTGAGAAGCTTCTACGGGGTTCGGCTAACCCGTTGCTTCTGGTTAGAGCGAAAGCCGAGGCTAAAGCGGAAGGGGCGGCGCCCTTGAAATCCATCCTGGTGCCTCTGGACGGTTCTAACTTGGCAGAGAGCGTGTTGCCGGCGGCTCTCGAAATAGCAAAGAAACTCAATTTAGAAATTGTCTTATTCCGCGCTTTTAATGTTCCGTATACCGTTTTTGGCGCGGTACGTGACCACCTGCCGATTGTTGATGAATTGCTTGGCGGGATAAAAGCAGAAGCCCGCGAGTATTTGGAGAGAAAGGCTCAGGAACTGAAAAAGCAGGGGGCCAATAAGGTTTCCGATGTTCTAGGGCAAGGCGCCGGCGCAGATCAAATCATTTCGTTGGGCCGGAAAACTCCTGACAATTTGATCGCCATGTGCACACACGGGTGGTCGGGTGTAAAGGGGTGGGCGTTGGGTAGTATCACAGAAACGGTGGTTCGCCACTCCGGCGATCCGGTCTTGATCATTCGCGCCCCCTGAGAGTCGCGGGACCTCTAGAAGAAAAATCCAATACTGATGCGCAGCCACTCATTCGATATCGGCAATCTTCCGAATTCCGTCGCCCCAATCCTCGACCTTGAAATCTTTGAGTGGAATGACAATCGGATCTCTTTCTTCGATGGAGATCATCTTCTTGTGGTACTCGATCAAGAAGGAAATCTTCACCAGTAGTGAATCGGCGCGCACTTCTAACAGTGAAACCTTCTCTTCGAGATAAGAATACTGTTTCTTTTGAAGAATCTCTTTAACGCGTTCTCTGGTCAAAATCTCTTTCTCGCCTAAGAAACCAGCCATAGCTCCTCCTGGTTGCTCCGTTGCATATATGCAAAAGCTCACGAGCTTAAGCGTTCCACATATCTGAGGATATCCGTGGTAGTGAGGAGGCCGACCAATGCTCCGTTCTCGATCACCGGCACACAGCCGATTCTTTTGTCCGCCATTAGGCGCGCCGCGTCTTTGATTGCGGTATCGGGTTTGGTGACGATCACCTTTTTCTTCATCACATCCTTGATTAACACGGTCTTGAGGAGGGCCGATTTGCGTTTCTGCTTAAGCCCGAAGATCTCTGAGGCCGCCGCTCCAATTAAGTCCCGCTCACTCAAAAGGCCCACCAGTCGGCCGTCTTCCACAATCGGAATATGACGGATGCGCCCTAAGGAAATGATGTCATTTGCCAAATCCAATGTATCCACCGGCTTCAACGTGACAGGATTACCCATCATAATCTCTCTCACCACGCCCTCTTTGCCGTTCTTCATATTTACCTCTTCTCTGTTAGGGATCTTCTTGGAACCGGTTCAAAAAACACCGCAGCACATCCACATAGGTCACAATACCTACTAATCCCGCGGATTTGTCCACCACTGGAATCCCGCCGAACTTTTCTTCAATGAGCAGTTCCACAACTTCCTCGAGATCGTCTTCCGGAGAGACGGTGATCGGCTCAGTGGTCATGATCTCGCTGACTTTGGCGTTTAGCGCTTTTTCCCGTGCCTCCGGACCTTCCAGCAGTGATCCACTAAGAAAGGAACGGACGTCTCGATCTGTGACGATGCCTACCAATTCCGTGCCCTCGAGTACTGGGATCTGGCGGATGTTGTTTGTGCTCATGAGCTCATCGGCTTGGCCGATGCTCTCATCCGTAGCTACGGTCAAAGGATCTTTGGTCATGACATCGATGACTTTCATCCAATTATATTTACCTACAGGTTTTGCGATTGCCATGTTCTTGTCCTCCGGTCTCTTTCATCAACTGATGGTGCAGCCTTTATGCCAAGAAGAAGCGAATTTTTCGTTATGTATTCAACGGGTTCATGTAGTGGCAGCATTTGGTTTTTCATAAATGGGAAAAAGGCTTGGAGAAATTTGCAGAAGTGATAACAGGCGGTATTGGAAAACAGTAGGCCGGAATCCCGCGCGGTTCTTGCCGATTGATTGGCACCATTGATATCGTTGGATGCCTATAATGTAAAAGGAGGATTCTGTGACGAAACTTAAAAAGCTCATCGCTCCCACGGACCTCTCCAAGCTCTCTAGTGCAGGTGTTCGGTACGCGTTGGAGATTGGATTGGAACAAGGTTGCGAAATAATCGTCTACCATGTGATCGATGTGGGCGAGGACTGGTTTGGGGAGGACGACAAGCTCAATCCCGCTATTGCTTTGTTGCCTCAACACAGACAGCGATTGTCCGAGTTTCTCAAAGAGACCTGCGGCGATCTTCTCGGGAAAGTCAAAGTTCAAGAGGTCGTCGAGCTTGGGATACCTTACAGAAAAATCGTCGAGAAGGCCGAGGCGGAGCGAGCTGATCTAATCGTTATCTCTACGCATGGTCGCACCGGTATCGACTATATGCTTGTAGGTAGCGTGACGCAAAAAGTGGTGGCGCGGGCCTCATGTCCGGTCTTATCGATCCGACCTGCCGACTCCCGGTAAAAGCAAAGCGACTTGAGGATTCCCTCTCAACTAGTGACGTTTTGCACGAATCCTGTTTCGCCGATCTGGTTAAGACCCACAATAGGCCGGTGTTCGCCCTATCTTTGTAGTGTCGCAACATACTCCGCAATGACTTTGGCTTTGAGGAGCGAGGTTAGCTCGGAATATCTTCCACGTTCTGTTTCCTTTAGGAAAATTTCTCCCCAGACAGGCATGTCGCGGTCCCCGTGACTCCGGACGGTGCGTCTGCCATCAATCGTCGCCATCACATCGTCCAACGGGTAAATCCCTTTATTATTCCTCTTCAGTACAGTTAAATCGGGAACGGCGATTTTCAGGTACGGACTAACTGAACCGCTTCCTCTGCCATCCTTGCCATGACACGAACCGCAGTACTGCATGTAGAGCTGTTTACCCTGCTCAGCTTCGGCGGCTTCGATCTCAATTCCAATGGCTATCGACAATAGTAAGACAACTCCACAAACGAAAATGATTGGTCGCATAATCTTTCCTCGTTGCTCTGGTAGCTCATCTCTCTAAATCCGTTTAGACGCAAAACCAGTACCCCTACAAAGCCAAATCCAGTCAGGTTATTGCGCTGAGCGCTAAATCGATTTTGTCAGCTATGGGAATTGAGAGTCGGATTTTTCTCAAATCCGCGACTTTGCACACAACAGTTATCAGCCTATCGTTGCAAGATGTTATCGGGAATACGCATTGTCTCAGTAGTCATATTCTGGCATCCAAACTGCTCTTCAATTGCTCATGTGTAGGAGGTGCAGTCATGGCGGACGAGAAGGATCGATTCGGCGAGACCATGAAGCTGGTCGAGCGGGCTAAGGAGGATATCTACTTTGCTGAAAGGGACCGCGAACTGATCGGAAAGCTCAAAGAGCAACTGCAGAAGGTCGACAAACAGAAGTCGAAGATCCATTGCCCAAAATGCCCCGGATTGCTGGAGAATTATACGTTCCGGGGATTTGCTCTGGACCGTTGCCAGAACTGCGGTGGAATCTGGATGGATAAGGGAGAACTCGAAGCGATAGTCAGAACAGTTACCCGAGGTCCGTTAGGTTATTGGGTGGATAAACTCATAGCAGAAGAACCGTTGGGGGCTAAGAGATGAATTCAATTTTGCGTCGATTGCACGCTTTGAGTGCGCGGTAAGGAGGGCAGTGTTATGAAAAAAGAACAACGAAACATCGCCATACGATTAACGGTTGTTCTAGCATTGGTTGCGATGCTGGGCTGCGATCGTTTTTCCTCAAATACCGAAACGCCCGAGGCCGCTTCGGTAGCCATTGCGCCGGCAGTTCCACCACCAATTACCAGAGCAAAGCCAGCGCATGTAGTGATTAATCTTTCGATCTCAGAAGAGGAGAGGGAACTGGCAGACGGTGTCACCTATGAATTTTGGAGTTACAACGGTCATACCCCCGGCCCGTTCGTCCGGCTCCGCGTCGGCGACACTTTCGAGGTTCGGTTGGATAATTCGAAGGGTAAACTCACCCATACTGTAGATTTCCATGCTGTTACAGGCCCCGGCGGAGGCGCCGGCGCGCTCATGACTAATCCTGGTGACAAGAGTGTGGCCACCCTTAAAGCACTCAACGCGGGGTTGTTCATATACCACTGCGCGGCACCACCGATTCCGGCGCATATCGCTAACGGGCTTTACGGTTTGGTGTTAGTGGAGCCCGAAAAGGGCCTGCCTAAAGTCGACCGGGAGTATTATGTCATGCAGAGCGAGTTCTATACCGAGCAAGAAATCGGAACTTCCGGGCTCGCGACATTTTCTTCAAACAAAGGCTACCTGGAAAAACCGGAGTACGTTGTTTTTAATGGCCATACTCAGGCGCTCACGGGTAAAGGAAGTCTAAAAGCAAAAGTGGGTGAGACCGTCCGCCTGTACATAGGCAACATCGGCCCGAATTTGGTGTCGTCCTTCCACGTCATCGGCGAGATTTTTGACAAAGTTTATAGAGAAGGGAGTCTCATCAACTATGAAAGCGATGTCCAGACCACGCTTATACCGGCGGGTGGAGCCGCGATTCTTGACTTTAAATTACAGGTGCCAGGCGACTATGTTCTGGTGGATCACAGTATTTTCCGCATGGACCGCGGAGCGGTCGGTATTCTAACTGCTTCCGGGGATCCAGCTCCGTCGATATTTCACTCTGACCAATCCGCCAACGGTGATTCTGGACACTGACGAACAATTAAACCGGGTCAGAGAGACGGCAGCATTCACGTAAAGTCACTGCGATGAGATTATACGACTAAAATCGGAGCTGTTTGAAATGCTCGAGGAGCATGAAGTGGCGAGCGCTTTAACCACAAGGGTGGGAATCGCCTTGGCGGGCACAACAGATCGAGTTACTGTGGCTCACATGCATTCCAGTCCACGGGGCGGCCGGTTTGTTCTCATCGCTCTTGCCGGAGTTTCCCTTCTTTTCGGCCTCTGGGCGGGGACGGTCCGATTAGGGTGGGCTCTGCCTACGCCAAGTGAAAGTTTTATCGTCTATCATGGCCCGCTGATGATAATAGGTTTTCTCGGAACCTTGATCGGATTGGAGCGAGCGGTAGCCCTGGACCGGCTTTGGCCGTACGGAATCCCAATCCTAAGCGGCGTAAGCGCGCTCTCAGCACTTGTAGGCTTACCGGTCCAGTTGAGTGCGCCGCCGGCGGTTGCTGCGAGCTTGCTTTTGATCGCGGTTTTCTTTGCACTTTACCGTCAGTATCCCAGCGAGCATTTTGTCATTATGGCCTTGAGCGCAGTCGCCTGGTTGGTGGGCAATATCATTTGGTTTGAAAGTTTGCCGTTGTTCCATGGGGTTCCGTGGTGGGCAGGTTTTCTTGTTCTCATGATTGCGGGTGAACGGTTAGAACTCTCCCGACTCCGGCTACCGTCAGTGACGATTCGGGCGATTTTCCATGTAAGCGTTGCAATTGTTTTAATGGGCCTTGTCCTGTCTATGTTGGAGCTTCATGCCGGCGTGCGTATTGCGGGTCTGGGACTGCTTGCCATTGCGCTCTGGTTGCTGCGTTACGATTTAGCGTGGCATAGCGCTCAACAAGCGGGCCTGCCGCGCTATATGGCCGTTTGCCTGATTGCCGGTTACGTCTGGCTGGCTGTTGGCGGGATTTTCAGGCTGCTCTTCGCGCAATTCTTTAGCACCGGACCGCGCTATGATGCGATGTCGCACACGATCTTCTTAGGCTTTGTATTTTCGATGATCTTTGCCCATGCCCCCGTCATACTTCCCACAATAACGGGCCTGGCATTGCCGTTTCGAAACAGTTTTTATCTTCACGCGGGGTTACTTCACATATCTCTACTGTTACGCGTTGCGGGTGATCTTGGATTATGGCTTTCACTGCAGCAATGGGACGGCCTGCTCAATACGCTAGCGATCCTTCTCTTTCTGATCAATAACGTTCGCGCTGTTAAGCTAGGCGCAACCGCCATCGCTAAAGCCAGCTAGCGGGAAGATCCCGCTGCCTTGCTCAGGCATACCTGAGAGTTTGGATGCTCCGGACGAAAATCACCTGATTCTGATTTTCCGGGAAATCGGAAACTTTCAGAGTGGTTTTCTCGAATCTAGCAAAGTCGTAACCACCTTTTGCTAGAAGTAGATTTCTCTTCGCAGCTGAAACCCGCGAAAAGGATCGCCGATTAAATTTTGAACCGCCCTCGGGCAGGCGGCACACATCCTGCTCATCCCAGAATCCAGGGATTTTCATAGTGATTGGGAAATGACGCATGCTCGCGATCTTGCGTGCTTTCATTCTCGTTCGATGATGGATCGAACGAGCTGAAGGCGACGATCGGCGAGTTTTCATGTGAAGTACTGACAGAGCTAACCGCATTACAGGAGGGGAAAGTTGTGGAAAATCGAGTTGAAGCAGACAAGACGCAATGTATTCACGCAGCGCACGTGGCCCAGGCTCCAAGTGGTTGTGCGCATCATCATTCTGACAAAGCCACGGACTTGCTCAGTGATGAGCACAGAGTCATCGAGCGCGTGCTTGCCGTGTTGGAAAAGCTCACGACTAGACCCGTGGAGAGGTCGTTGGACTGTTGGAAGAAGGCGTTGGATTTCTTCAGTCACTTTGCCGACCAATGCCATCATTTTAAGGAAGAGCAGGTTCTCTTTCCGGCCATGGAGGAACGCGGCATACCGAGAGACGGAGGTCCAATCGGTATGATGCTGATGGAACACGAAGAGGGAAGAGGTCTTGTAAGATTGATGCTTGCGGCGATTGCCCTCATGGAGACGAAAAGCGAAGTTGCTAAGGAAATTCTTATCGATAAGGCAAAGGCCTACGTTCGGCTTCTGAAGGAGCATATCCAAAAAGAGGATGAGATTCTTTTTAAAATTGCCGATGATGTTATTCCGGCTGATGAGCAAAAAGCGCTGTTGCGATCTTTCGAGGAGCATGAAGCCAAGGAGATCGGAGAGGGAGTTCACGAGAAGTACCTCAAGCTGGTTGAGGAATTGGAGGAGCGTCATTGCTAGGGCCATGGCGGCGTGGCCAATCGACCGTTACACAATCGCACGCGCTTTGCCAAATCTCAGAATCTGGAAAGTTTTTGCGTTGTTTCCTGTTTGTTGGAGACGGTGCCGCGACAGCTTGCCGATATTTCAGTATTTAGCTGTGTGGCATCTGGCTTGCAGAGTCTTTAGCTTTAAGATCCAAATCCACTGCAAGAAACAATGGACCAGCAAATTCAGGTCTCCAACCGTGGCGCCACAACCGAAATTCGGCGTGATCTTGTTTATGGCATCAGAGCTAAACAAACGATACTCAGGTCGCTAGGGGCAATCAGATGCGAATTCCGAAGCAGGTCGTGCGTATCGCGAACGCGGTCACCAAGCTCGCCCTTCTCGTAGGTATCCCACGGCCTCCATACACCCGAGAAAACGCACTCATCGTCGAAACCGTCGGCCATCGCTCGGGTAAGCGCCGCCGTATCCCCGTGGGTTATCTCGACGACGGCGGGCGCATCATCGTTGTCGTGGAGGACGGCTCCCGCGCCTACTGGGTCCGCAACGCGGTCGCGAACGACGGTCGTCTCCGGATTCACCTACGCGGAGCATGGCGCCCGGCCCACTTGCAGATACTCGACGCAGATCCAGACAGCTACCTCAGCCGAATGAATCGCGTACATGCGGCTTTCGTACGGGTCGAATCGACCACCCCAGCGGTCGTGGAGATTGTGCCTGAATGAACGACGCGCACCAAATCGTGTGAACATCAAGGCGCTGCAGCTAAGCGAGAGACGCCAAACCTGAGACGTATGAGGAAGGCTCAGCCACCCACGGTGCCTCCTGCCGATGATTGATGGTTTTAGGGTTGGCTTTGAATGAATAATTTACGCAGGAGTCCGGCGCCTTCCTAATCGTGAGAATGAGAGTTGCGGATGTCCGATAAATGAGAAAAACGATGTGCCCCTAATTATAATTCCCTCGACAAAATCTCCTTCTGCGCTGGCACTTCGCTTGCTCTCTTGCTTTTCCGACGTTGAATCTTTTACAGCTAGCAAACGGAGGAAATAATGTTTACCGACCAAATTGAGCTCAAGGATTTTGATAAGATGGATCCAGAATACAAAGATCTTCTAGGACGCGTGTTGGCCATTCAGGCGGACTGCGAGATCGGCGGGCCGCATCTCTACGTGGAGAAAATGCTGCCAGCTGCGCCAACAAAGCTCGATCAACTGATTGTGGCTCGGACGGCGGCGGAAGAAATCGACCATTTCCGCAAGGTAGCGCGCGTGGCCGGCGACATCGGCGTCGATGTTTCCTTTGTGTTGAGCCAGCCGAACGAAAAGCGTTTTGTGGGCGCGTTTCGCGGCCTTATCACAACATGGGAGGATAACGCCGTCTTTGGGTTCTTGATCGATCGGGTGGGACGATATCAGTTGGAAGAATTTTACGATTGCAGTTACCTCCCATTGCAGCGCATTCTCCCGGACATCGTGACCGAGGAGTTAGGGCATATCGAATATGGTTATAACAAAACGATGGAACTGATCTCGAAGGGCGATGAGCAAAAAGAGTGTGTCCAGAAAGCCATCGATTATTGGTACGTTCGCGCGCTCGACATGTTCGGGCATACCGGGTCAAGCCGCGCCGAGCGTTACCGCTACTGGGGACTTAAACGAAGGGCCAATGAACAGGCTCGGGATGATTACATCAAAGAAGTGAATCCAATCCTGGAGAAGATGGGGCTGAGAATCCCGGATCCACTTGAAGGTCGTCGCTATATGTAACTCGCACGGAGTTTATATGCCGCAACCCGCCCATAACATTGAAAAGCTCGATGAGCATTTGCTGGAAGTTGTGCGTGCCCTGCATGGCGCTGTTAAACAGGGCGTATCGCACGCCAATGAACCGAAGGTCATGGATAACGCGATACGGGACTGTAAGGAGATACTCGATGAGATAATGACTGGAAACGTGTCGGAGTGGTTGAACTGAGTCCGCATGATAAAGTGTAGAACCAAAGGAATAGCCAAATGAGCGAACCAAATGTGTTCTATTACGAAACAGAAATCGAGTGGACCATAGAAAAAGAGGGAAGGATAAAAGGGCCCACTCTTCCAGCCGTCAGTGTCGGCGCTCCTCCAGAGTTCAAAGGGCGAGAAGGGCAATGGACGCCGGAGCATCTCTTCGTTGCCTCGATTAACACCTGCTTCATGCTAACTCTGCTGGCAATTGCCGAGCATTCGAAGCTACCGCTGGTGAGTTTTTCTTCGACAGCCAAGGGTAAGCTCGAAAAAGTGCCAGGGAGCGGTTACCAGATAACCGAGATCGTGCTTAAACCCAGGGTCGTGATTGCTTCTGCCAAAGATTTGGAACGGGTGCCGCGAATTCTGGAAAAAGCCAAAGAGAACTGTTTTGTATCGAACTCAATTAAGAGTGTCATCAAACTCGAGCCAGAAGTTTTTCACCATCAGACCCCGGCGTCTCCTTGCCCCCTTGGCTGAGCCGAGGTTGCGACGGTCCCCATTCAACGAAAAAGTCTGAGTAACGCGAAGCCCGCGATCTTTCCACTGAGCTGCGAGAAGCCGCGAGTTAGTTGCACTCCTCCCACATCAATTTTCGCGATCACTGCATTCTTAGCCCTAATCCGACATTATTTCGAAACGGCTCAGGCGATGAGCCCTACAGCCGTGGGCAATGGGACACAGCCTTGAGGGCCACCCCGCAATCCCCTGGGGTGATGATTCGT
>Ga0081455_10002158_pt1 | contig 23486 bp, 22 predicted proteins | sample TabmetS3T2R1_FD_70207 | JGI IMG/M metagenome (GOLD analysis project Ga0081455, IMG submission 70207) | Tabebuia heterophylla rhizosphere microbial communities from the University of Puerto Rico - S3T2R1 | ecosystem: Host-associated > Plants > Roots > Rhizosphere ...
CTCGGTCGTCGCAGTCCGCTCGGTCGTCGCAGTCCGCTCGGTCGTCGCAGTCCGCTCGGTCGTCGCAGTCCGCTCGGTCGTCGCAGTCGTACCCGCCGCCGGAGATGTACCCGCAGTCGTACGCGCCGCGGGAGACGTACCCGCCGGCGCAGTCTTACCCGCCGCCGGAGTCTTACCCGCCGCCGCAGTCGTACCCGCCGGCGGAGGGGTCCGGGGCTTACCCGCCGACCGGGTATCCGACGGATCCTTCGCCGCGGCAGGGGTTTGCGGCGCAGTCGTACCCGCCGCAGTTTCAGGATGAGCCGCGGTTCCAGGAGCCGCTGTACGACCCGCAGGAGTTCGGCCGACCGCTGGCGCCCGAGCCGCAGCAGCAGCGCGGGCTGCGGGCGCGGGACCTGCACAACCTGCCGGCGATCCTCGTCCTGCTGCTGGCCGGCGGCGGCATCGGCTACGCGGGGCTGTTCCCCGAACACTGGCTGCGCGGGGTGCTGTTCATGGCCGGCGCGCTCGGCCTGGCCGGCGGGTTCCGGTTGGTCCTGCCGGCGCGGCAGGCGGGCTGGCTCGCGGTGCGGGGCCGGATCGTGGACGTGATCAGCTACGTGGGTACGGGCGGCGCGCTGTGGGTGGTGGGCCTGCTCCTGCCACCCACCCGCACCTAGAGAAACCGCCCTGTACCACACTTGGATAGCCTGCCGGGACCGACAGGCGCCACTCCCAGGAGGCCCACACCAATGGCTGAGCGACAGGGCAAGGTAACCGTGGTTGGAGCCGGCTTCTACGGCTCCACGACCGCGCAACGCCTTGCCGAGTACGACATCTTCGACACCGTCGTGCTGACCGACATCGTGGACGGCAAGCCGGAGGGCCTGGCCCTGGACATGAACCAGTCCCGGCCACTGCTCGGCTTCGAGACCACGGTGGTCGGCAAGACCACCGGCGTCGACGGCACCGGGTACGAGGTGATCGCCGGCTCGGACATCGTGGTCATCACCGCGGGTTTGCCGCGCAAGCCCGGGATGAGCCGGATGGACCTGCTCGACGTGAACGCGAAGATCGTCCGCGGTGTCGCCGAGAGCGTCGCCGAGCATGCCCCGGACGCCGTGCTCATCGTGGTCTCCAACCCGCTGGACGAGATGACCGCGCTGGCCCAGGCCGCCGCCGGCTTCGACAAGGGCCGCGTGATGGGCCAGGCCGGCATGCTGGACACCGCCCGCTTCACCTACTTCGTGGCCGAGGAGCTGGACGTGCCGGTCGGGTCGGTGCGCACCCTCACCCTCGGCTCGCACGGCGACACCATGGTGCCGGTCCCGTCCCGGTGCACCGTCGACGGCAAGCCGCTGGCCGACCTGCTGCCCGCCGACCGCGTCGACGCCCTGGTCGTACGCACCCGCAACGGCGGCGCCGAGGTCAACAACCTGCTCAAGACCGGCTCCGCCTACTACGCGCCCTCCGCCGCCGCCGCGCAGATGGCCCGCGCGGTCGCCACCGACGCCGGCACCGTCCTCCCGGTCTGCGCCTGGGTCGACGGCGAGTACGGCATCTCCGGCGTCTACCTCGGCGTCGAGGCCGAGATCGGCGCCGGCGGCGTCAAGCGCGTGGTCACCACCGACCTCACCGACACCGAACTCGCCGGCCTCCGCGACGCCGCCGAAGCCGTCCGCGCCAAGCAGGCCGACGTCGCCGGCAAATAACCCGTCAACCGCGGGAAATCCGTCGGTTAACATCGTTTACATGATCGTGTCCCACTCCGGAGAGCAGGTAACCGCGGTGGACGTCGACGAAGCATCCGCCGAGATCCTGGCCGACGCCCTCGACGCCATGCGCGGTTACCACTCTCACGGCGTAACAGTCCTCAACATCCGCACCGAGATCCGTCACCACATCGACGACAGCCCATTTGTTGACGTCATGCTGGTGCTCACCCCGCCGCCGGAGGGCGAGGTGGTCTGGTCCCGCGAGGCGATGCGCGACATTCGCGACGAGGCACGCGCTCGCGCGGCCGAGGTGGGGTTCAACGGGTTCACCGCCATGATCAACATGCGAGACACCGACATCCGGCCGACTGGTCACCAGGCGGCTGGAGGGACGACATGACCGCCGCGCGCGCCCTCGACGCGCATGGGTTACTCGACGTCGCCTTTGAACTCGCCGACGTCGCGATCTCCGACAGGTTCGACTCTGCGCGGCTCCGCCGGTCGGTGTCCACGAGCTACTACGCGCTGTTCCACGAGCTCACCTTTGCGGCAGCGGCGCTGCTCTGTGGGGAGGATGCGGCGGGCGAGACACAACGGAACCAGGTGGTGCGCTGGATCTCGCACACCGACCTGTTCGCTCTCGCCCACGCGGTGCTTGATCCGAAAAGGCCGGCTGGGAACATCCTCGCGCCGAGCGTCGGCCTGGGCCGGATCGCTGAAATCTTCATCTCTCTCCAGGAGTGGCGCCAGTGGGCTGACTACGACCACGGATTCGTCGTGATGCGCGTCGACGCCTCGCGTCTCGCCATGGAGGCGTCGGAGGCGATCGCGACGGCGCGGGAGTTGTGGGCTGAGGGGGATGAGGCGTATCTGCGGTTCCTGCGGTTGATGGTGGGGGCGGTGCGGATCGCGAAGAACCGGTAGTGCGGTCAGGGGGGTGGCGGTACCGGGTGGAAGGGGTCGGTCAGGTGGGAGGTGGCCAGCTCGGCGGCCTGGCTGAACAGGCGTAGCCGGCTGGTGCGGGCCAGTTCGGGGTCGGCGTCGTGGGCGTAGGTGACGGTGGGGTCGGCCAGCTGGACGGCGTGCACCAGCAGGTCGCCGGTGATGACCAGGGGGCGGTCGTCGCCGACCAGGACGACCTGGTGGCCGGGGGTGTGGCCGGGCGCGGGCACCGCGCGCAGGCCGGTGCCCAGGGGGACTTCGCCGTCTGCCAGGTGGAGTTGGCCGGTGGCGTGCAGCGGGTCGAGGAGGAATTCGCGCAGCGCCGGTGACATGGTGTCTGCCGCGTCGTGGTCGGCGCGCTGGAGTACGTACCGGGCGTTCGGGAAGGTGGGTCGGCCATCGGCCACGCCGACCGCCCAGCCGATGTGGTCGGTGTGCAGGTGGGTGAGCACCACGATGTCCACCTCGGTCGGCGCCACGCCGACCGAGGCGAGCTCTGCCGGCAGCCGGCCGGGCACCGGCGCCCAGCGGGACGCGGGCGCGCCCACCGGACCGATGCCGGCGTCCACGAGCACGGTGGGTCCGCCCGCCGGCTGCACCAGGAAGCAGCGGAACTGCAGCCGCCACCCGTCGTCCGGCTCGAACGCCGTGGGGTCGAGCAGCCGGGCCGCCTCCCACGCCGCCTCACCGGCTGTCGGGAACGCGTCCCGGGCGGCGCTGAAGAACCGCCCGGAAGCGTCCGTCACGGAAGTCACCGACGTGCTGCCCACCATCCGCCGCATGCCCAGGATCGTGCCAGTCCGGGCTCGACTGTGGCGCCCGGTGGCGGGGAAGTAGGCTCAACGGCGAGCCCTGGGTTGAGGAGGAGTACGTCAGGCGATGGCGAAGATCAAGGTAGCCGGACCGGTCGTCGAGCTCGATGGCGACGAGATGACCCGGATCATCTGGCAGTTCATCAAGGATCAGCTCATCCTGCCGTACCTGGATGTCGAGCTGCTGTACTTCGACCTGGGCATCGAGCACCGGGACGCGACCGACGACCAGGTGACCATCGACGCCGCCAACGCGATCAAGCAGCACGGCGTCGGTGTGAAGTGCGCCACGATCACCCCGGATGAGGCGCGGGTCGAGGAGTTCGGCCTGAAGAAGATGTGGCGCTCCCCGAACGGGACGATCCGCAACATCCTCGGCGGCGTGGTGTTCCGCGAGCCGATCATCTGCACCAACATCCCGCGGCTGGTGCCCGGGTGGACCAAGCCGATCGTGATCGGCCGCCACGCGCACGGCGACCAGTACAAGGCGACCGACTTCGTGGTGCCCGGCCCCGGCACGCTGACCATCAGCTACACCCCGGACGACGGCAGCGCGCCCATGCAGTTCGAGGTGGCCAAGTTCCACGGCGGCGGCGTCGCGATGGGCATGTACAACTTCGACGAGTCCATCCGCGACTTCGCCCGGGCCAGCATGCGGTACGGCCTGGACCGCGGCTGGCCGGTCTACCTGTCCACCAAGAACACGATCCTGAAGGCGTACGACGGGCGCTTCAAGGACCTGTTCGCCGAGGTGTTCGAGTCCGAGTTCAAGGACGAGTTCGAGAAGGCCGGCATCACCTACGAGCACCGGCTGATCGACGACATGGTGGCGGCGGCGCTGAAGTGGGAGGGCGGCTTCGTCTGGGCCGCCAAGAACTACGACGGCGACGTGCAGTCCGACACCGTGGCGCAGGGCTTCGGCTCGCTCGGCCTGATGACCTCGGTGCTGCTGACCCCGGACGGCCGTACGGTCGAGGCCGAGGCGGCGCACGGCACGGTGACCCGGCACTACCGGGCGCACCAGCGCGGCGAGAAGACCTCCACCAACCCGATCGCGTCGATCTTCGCCTGGACGCGCGGGCTGGCGCACCGCGGCAAGCTGGACAACGCCCCTGAGGTGAGCCAGTTCGCCAGCAGGCTGGAGCAGGTCTGCGTCTCGACCGTCGAGGGCGGCCAGATGACCAAGGACCTGGCCCTGCTGATCGGCCGGGACGCCCCGTGGCTGACCACCGAGGACTTCCTCGCGGCACTGGACGAGAACCTCAGGAAGTCGATGGCAGGCTAAGAGGTTTGGTTACGCCGGGTGAGCGCATGGCTCACCCGGCGTTTCGTTACCGGGATGGGACAAGCTGGGCGCCCCGCTCGGCTCGCGTGGTTACCGTCTGCTCCTAAACTCGTATACGTGGACGGCCCTGCGCATCAGGCGGTGCGCGCGTGAACAGCACGCTCCTGAACATCGCCATCGTGCTAGCCCTGATCGTCGTGGAGGGCGTTTTCGTCGCGGCCGAGATCGCTCTGGTGTCGCTGCGTGACGGACAGGTGCGGCAGCTCAGCGAGCAGGGCGGCCGGCGCGGTGCCGCCGTACAGCGGCTGGTGTCGGACTCGAACCGGTTCCTCGCGACCGTGCAGATCGGGGTCACCCTCACCGCCCTGCTGTCCAGCGCGTTCGGCGCGGTGACCCTGTCCGAAGAGGCCAAGGACCTGCTCATCGCCGACGGCGTGCCGGACGGGCTGGCCAGCTTCATCGGCGTGGTCGGCGTGACGCTGATCATCGTGTTCGTCACGCTGATCGTCGGCGAGCTGGCCCCGAAGCGGTTGGGCCTGCAACGCGCCGAGGGCGTGGCCACGCTGCTCGCCCCCACCCTGGACCGGATCGCGGTGCTGGCCCGCCCGGTGATCTGGCTGCTCAGCCGTACCACGGACGTGGTCGTGCGCCTGCTCGGCGGCGACCCGGCGGCCAACCGCGAGCCGGTCAGCCACGACGAGTTGCGGGCCCTGGTCGCCACCCACGAGACGCTGTCCCGGGACGAGCGCGGCCTCATCGACCACGTCTTCGCGGCCGCCGACCGGCCCATCAGCGAGGTGATGATCCCGCGCACCGAGGTCGACTTCCTGGAGGCCGGTACGACCATCAGCCGGGCGGTGAAGCAGGCGCTGGCCGAGCCGCACTCCCGCTACCCGGTGGTGGGCCGGGACTCCGACGACGTGGTGGGCTTCGTGCACATCCGGGACCTGATGCAGCCCGACCACCCGGCCGGCCGGGCCGCGACCGTGGGCGATGTGACCCGGGACGTGGCCCAGCTGCCCGGCTCCAAGCGGGTGCTGATCGCGCTGTCGGAGATGCGCCGCGAGGGCTACCACCTGGCGATCGTGGTGGACGAGTACGGCGGCACCGACGGCATCGTGACGCTGGAGGACCTGATCGAGGAGGTGGTCGGCGATATCCGGGACGAGTACGACGAGCCGAGCACCGCGGTGGGCAGCCTGGGCTCGGGCGAGTACGACATCGACGGCCTGTGCAACCTGGCCGACTTCGCCACCCAGACCGGCGTACGCCTGCCCGACGGCCCGTACGAGACGGTGGCCGGCTGGCTGATGCGGGCGCTCGGCCGGCTGCCGGAGCTGGGCGACTCGGTGGAGGTCAGCGGCCTGCTGGTGACCGTCGCCGAGATGGACGGCCGCCGCGCCTCCCGCCTGCGCGTCCACACCGCATCGGCGCTGCCGGAGCAGCCGGTCGTACCGGCGTCGCCCCCGCCGCCGTCAGCGCCGCCCGCGCCCGACAGTCCCTCCGCTGTCCCGGTTGAGGCCGAAACCGCCAGATAGGTGATGGCCGCACCGGCCCATCCAATGGTCTGGTCCATGTGCTGACAGAATGCAGCGCATGCACCCCCACGAAGGTTCGCCCCGGGTGCTGTCCGGCATCCAGCCGACAGCCGATTCGTTCCACTTCGGCAACTACCTGGGCGCGATACGGCAGTGGGTGGCGCTGCAGGACACCCACGACGCCTTCTACTGCGTGGTGGACCTGCACGCGATCACCGTCGAGCACGATCCGGCGCTGCTGCGGCAGCGGACCAGGGTCGCCGCGGCGCAGTTGCTGGCGCTCGGGCTGGACCCGCAGCGGTGCACGCTGTTCGTGCAGAGCCAGGTGCCCGAGCACGCCCAGCTCGGCTGGGTGCTGAGCTGCATCACCGGGTTCGGCGAGGCCAGCCGGATGACCCAGTTCAAGGACAAGACCGCCAAGGGCGGCGCGGACCGATCGACGGTCGGGCTGTTCACGTACCCGATCCTGCAGGCCGCGGACATCCTGTTGTACCAGGCGAACCAGGTGCCGGTGGGCGAGGACCAGCGGCAGCACCTGGAGCTGACCCGGGACCTGGCCGGCCGGTTCAACAGCCGCTTCGGCGCGACGTTCACCCTGCCCGAGCCGTACATCCTCAAGGGCGCGGCGAAGATCACCGACCTGCAGGACCCGACCGCGAAGATGAGCAAGTCCAGCTCCAGCCCGGCCGGCATCCTGGAGCTGCTGGACCAGCCGAACGCGCTGCGCAAGAAGGTCCGCAGCGCGGTCACCGACACCGGCCGCGAGATCCGGTACGACTGGGACGCCAAGCCGGGCATCAGCAACCTGCTGGACATCTCCGCGGCGCTCAGCGGGCGGCCGATCGATGAGCTGGAGCGGGAGTACGAGGGCCGCGGGTACGGCGACTTCAAGAAGGACCTGGCCGAGCAGGTCGTGGCGTTCGTGGAGCCGGTGCAGCAGGCCACCCGCGCGCTGATGGACGACCCGGCCGAGCTGGACCGGCAGCTCGCACTCGGCGCCGACCGCGCCCGTACCGTGGCCGCCGACACCCTGGCGAGGGTGTACGACCAGGTCGGCTTCCTGCCCGCGGCCAAGGGCTGAGCCCGGTGCGCCCGGAGCGGACCACGATCGGAGTGGCCATCGGCATCCCCGAGCCGTACGCGGAGGAGTTGCGCACCTGGCGCGAGCGGGCCGGCGACCCGCAGGCAAAGCAGGTGTTCCCGCACGTCACGCTGCTGCCGCCGACCGAGGTGGCGACCGCCGACCTGGGCCTGATCCAGGAGCACCTGGCCGCCGCCGCGGCGGGCGTCGAGCCGTTCGCGGTGCACCTGCGCGGCACCGGCACCTTCCGGCCGGTCTCGGAGGTGGTGTTCGTGGCGGTCGCGGCCGGTATCGCCGGGTGCGAGCAACTGGAGCACGGCGTACGGTCCGGCCCGCTGGCCCGGCGTACCGCCTTCCCGTACCACCCGCACGTGACCATCGCCCAGGACGTGCCGACCGCGGCGCTGGACTACGCCTACGAGGGCCTGAGTGACTTCGAGGCGCGCTTCGAAGTGGCCGCGTTCACCATGTTCGAGCAGGACGTGGACGGGGTATGGCAGTCGCAGCGTGACTTCCCGCTGACGGGTTAGCGGCACGGCGCCGGGGGGTGGCAGCGGTGTTCGGTTTCGTGACCCGGCCCGTCGCGCGGGGCAGGGAGCGGGTACGGCGGGCGCGGGCCGAGCGGGAATGGGTGGAGCACCTGTTCCGGGCCGGCAAGGCGTACAAGCGCAGCAACGGCGACTACCTGGCCGCGGGCGTCACGTACTACAGCTTCCTGTCGCTGTTCCCGGTGGTGCTGCTGGCGATGTCGATCGCCGGGTTCGTGCTGAACGCGAACAAGGACCTGCTCGCCAAGCTCACCGGCGCGATCGCCGACTCGGTCCCCGGCGCGTTCGGGAAGACGCTGATCGACGCGGTCGAGGCCGCGGTGGACAACCGCGGCACCGTCGGTGTCATCGCGCTGGTCGGCGTGGCGTACGCGGGGCTGGGCTGGGTCGGCAACCTGCGCAAGGCAGTGATGATCATCTGGCGTACGGACCAGAACCGGCAGCCGAACATCGCGCTGGCCAAGCTCGGCGACCTGCTCGCGCTGGGCGGCCTCGGGCTCGCGGCGCTGGCCTCGCTCGCGCTCACCATTGCGGCCACCAGCGCCACCGGTTGGCTGCTCACCGAGATCGGGCTGGACGGCGTGACCGGCGTGGGCGTGTTCACCAAGGTCCTCGGGCTGTTCATCGCGGCCGTCGGGGACACGCTGGTCTTCGGCTGGCTGCTGGCCCGGCTGCCGCGCATCGGCGTCCCGTACGGGAGCGTGCTGCGCGGCGCGCTGTTCGCGGCGGTCGGCTTCGGCGTCCTCAAGGTGATCGGGACGTACTACATCGCGCACGTGTCGAACAGCCCGACCGCCGGCATCTTCGGCAGTGTGATCGGCATCCTGGTGTGGATGAACCTGGTCGCCCGGTACGTCCTGTTCGCGGTCGCCTGGACCGCCACCGACCGGGTGTTCACCGAGGGCCTGTTCGCGCCGCTGCTCGGGCTGGCCACCGAGGAGGACGTCGAGGAGGCGCACGAGGCGCTGCGGCAGCCCTCCCAGCCGCGCCCGGTGACGGTGGCCGGCGCGCTGCTCGGCACCGGCGCGGTCGTCGGCGCCGTGGTGGCCACCAGGCTGCGCTCCCGCGAACAGGACGGGCGCTCCCGCGAGCAGAACGGGCAGGTCAGTGCGCGCCGCGGCGGCGGGTCAGCCGGATGAGCGAGGCGGCGCCGACCAGGCCGGCCACCGCGCCGGCCGCGATCCAGATCGGCGCGGCGGAGCGGTGCGAGGCCGGCGGCGGGGATGACGCGGCCGGCGGTACGACCGTGGCGATGGCCGAGGCGGTGGCCGTCGGCCGCGCCCGGTCCGGGTCCACCGGGTCGACCAGCGTGCCGACCGACAGCCCGGCCGGCACCCGCGCGCCCCAGTCGGCCAGCGCCGCGACCTGCTTCCAGATCGGCTGCGGCGTCTGCTCGCCGTGCAGCAGCGTGACGATGAGGGTCCGGTTGCCCCGGCGTACGGCGGCGACGAAGGTGTGCCGGGCCGCGTCGGTGAACCCGTTCTTGGCCGCCAGGACGCCCGGGTAGTTGTAGAGCAGCTTGTTGTCGTTGGCGAACTGGATCGTGCCGTACTTCGGCGGCTGCGCCGGCACCAGGGCGGTCCGGGTGGTGTTGTAGGTCCGGAAGTCGGCGATCCGCAGGTCCTGCCGCAGGATCAGGGCCAGATCGTACGCGGAGGTGCTCTGCCGCGGACCGTCCAAACCGGACGGTGTGGCGGCGTGGGTGTCCAGGGCCTGCAACCGGGCGGCCTCGGCGTTCATCTGCGACAGGGTGATGGTGACCCCACCGTTGGCCTCGGCCAGCGCGCCGGCGCAGTCGTTGCCGGACATCATCAGCATGCACTGGAACAGCATCCCGACCGGGTACTTGCCGTTCGGGATGAGCCCGACCCGGGTGCCGTCCACGTTGCTGTCGGCCGGGGTGGCATGGATGATCCGCCGCCGGTTGGTGAGCTTGGGCAGCAACGTCAGGGCGGTGAGCGTCTTGAGCGTGCTCGCCGGCAGGTACCGGCCGTGCGGGTCGCGCGTGCCGAGCACCTCGCCGGTGGTGGCGTCGGCGACCAGCCAGCCCCGCCCGGTGATGTCCCTGGGCAGCGCCGGGGCGCCGCGCGGCACGACGATGCCGCGGCTGCCGAGTTGGTCACCCCCGACCGGCAGGCCGGCGTAGGCTGGCTCGGCGAGCGGGGAGACGGCCAGGAGCAGGGCAGCGGCAAGCCCGATTCGGGCGGCACGGGCAGGGCGCACGCCCCGCAGATTACCGTCCGTGGTTTCCTGGTTCCTACCCAATCCATACCGGACCGTCTGATCGGGCGGCATTACCGGCGCGAGTGGTACGTGATGGATCACCCGTACAACGATGTGGCGTCGTCGTGCCGGTTCGCCATCCCGATGGGTGACAGGACCGCTATCGTGGCCGCTCGCAACAAACGGCGGCGACTGCAAACAGGGGCGGCGGCGTCCGGTGCGCTGAAACGGGAGGAGACCTGCCTTGCGTCGGGTCCGGAATATTGCGGTCGGCGTGACCGCGCTGGCGCTGGCGGGCCTGTCGCTCGCCGCGTGTGGCAAAGACAACACCAGCAGCAACGGCAGCGGGGGCAACGGCGGCGGCGGTGGTTCCTCAGCTCCCAGCAGCCTCAAGGTCGGCATGGCCTACGACATCGGCGGCCGCGGCGACCAGTCCTTCAACGACTCCGCGGCCGCCGGCCTGGACAAGGTGAAGGCCGAGCTGAACATCCCGGCGGACAACGTCAACGAGTCCTCCGCGCGGCAGGGTGAGACCGACAAGGAGCGGGCCGACCGGCTGACCACGCTGGCCGACCTGGGCTTCAACCCGATCATCGCGGTCGGGTTCGCGTACGCGCCGGCGCTGAAGCAGGTCGCGCCGAAGTACCCGAACGTCAAGTTCGGCATCGTGGACGCGACCACCGACGACGTGTCCGGGCCGAACGTGGCCAACCTGACCTTCGCCGAGGAGCAGGGTTCCTTCCTGGTCGGCGCGGCGGCGGCGCTGAAGAGCACCACCGGCCACATCGGCTTCATCGGCGGCTGCGACGTACCGCTGATCCACAAGTTCGAGGCCGGGTACGACGCGGGCGCGAAGGCCGTCAAGGCGGACATCAAGATCGAGTCCAAGTACCTGTCCACCCCGCAGCAGAACTGCTCGGGCTTCAACGACCCGGCCGCCGGCACCGAGTCGGCCAAGGGCCAGTACGACGCGGGCGCGGACGTGGTCTACGCCGCCGCGGGTGGCTCCGGCTCCGGCGTGTTCACCGCCGCGAAGGCCGCCGGCAAGCTGGCCATCGGCGTGGACTCCGACCAGTACCTCACCGCGAACGCCGGGGTGAAGGACGTCATCATCACCTCGATGCTCAAGCACGTCGACGTCGCGGTGTACAACTTCATCAAGGAAGTCAACGACAACAAGTTCGTCGCCGGGAAGAACGTCTTCGACCTCAAGGTCGGCGGCGTGGACTACGCCACCAGCGGCGGCAAGATGGACGACATCAAGACCAAGCTCGACGACTACAAGAAGCAGATCGTCGACGGGAAGATCACGGTCCCGACCTCCTGACCCGAGGCCGGATCCGGCCGCCGTCAAGGCCCGGGGTGGCGCGATAGCGTCACCCCGGGTTCGTCGTTCCAGCGGTCCCCGCGCACCAGCCGGGGGCGCTGTGCCGAAGGGGAGTGCGCCTTGACCGCCGCACCGAGTATTACCGGCCTCGCGGTCGAACTGCGCGGGATCACCAAGCGGTTCCCCGGCGTGGTGGCCAACAAGGACATCGACATCGCCGTACGCGCCGGCACCGTGCACGCCATCGTGGGCGAGAACGGCGCCGGCAAGTCCACCCTGATGAAGATCCTGTACGGCATGCAGAAGCCGGACGAGGGCACCATCTCGGTGGACGGCCAGCAGGTCAGCTTCGGCTCGCCCGCGCAGGCGATCGCGGCCGGCATCGGCATGGTGCACCAGCACTTCATGCTGGCCGACAACCTCACCGTCACCGAGAACGTGATCCTCGGCGCCGAGCCCGTGCACGCGCTGCGGCAGCTCGACTTCGGCGCCGCCCGCGCCAAGATCAAGGTCATCTCCGACGCGTACGGGCTGGACATCGACCCGGACTGCCCGGTGGAGGAGCTGGGCGTCGGCGAGCGGCAGCGGGTGGAGATCCTGAAGGTCGCCTACCGCGGCGCCCGGGTGTTCATCCTGGACGAGCCGACCGCGGTGCTGGTGCCGCAGGAGGTGCAGGGCCTGTTCGCCAACCTCCGCCGGCTGACCGAGCAGGGGCTGACCATCATCTTCATCTCGCACAAGCTGGACGAGGTGCTGTCGGTCGCGGACGAGATCACCGTGATCCGGCGCGGCACCACGGTGGCCACGGTGGACCCGAAGCAGGTCACCGCGCGGCAGCTGGCCGAGCTGATGGTGGGCAGCGAGCTGCCCTCGCCGGAGACGCAGGAGTCGTGCGTGACCGACGACGTGCTGCTGTCGGTCGCCGACCTCACCGCGCTGTCGCCGGACGGGCGGACCATCCTGGACGGCATCTCGCTGGAGATCCGGGCCGGCGAGATCCTGGGCATCGCCGGGGTCGAGGGCAACGGCCAGGCCGAGCTGGTCGAGGCCATCATGGGCATGCTCCCGATCCACAGTGGACAGATCAAACTGGACGGTCGGGACCTGGCCGGAGTGTCCACCCGGGACCGCCGGGAGCTGGGCATCGGCTACATCCCGGAGGACCGGCACCGGCACGGGCTGCTGCTCGAGGCCTCGCTGTGGGAGAACCGGATCCTCGGCCACCAGACCGAGCGGCCCAACGTCACCGGCCCGTGGCTGGACAAGGGCGGGGCGCGCCGGGACACCGAGCGGATCGTGCTCGAGTACGACGTGCGTACGCCGAGCATCGACGTGGCCGCCTCGGCGCTGTCCGGCGGTAACCAGCAGAAGCTCATCGTCGGCCGGGAGATGAGTTCGAAACCGCGGTTGCTGATCGCGGCGCACCCGACCCGCGGCGTCGACGTCGGCGCGCAGGCGGCGATCTGGGAGCACCTGCGGCAGGCCCGCGGCAAGGGTCTTGCCGTACTGCTGATCTCGGCCGACCTGGACGAGCTGATCGGGCTGTCCGACACCCTCAGGGTCATCCTGCGCGGGAAGCTGGTGTCCTCGGCGGACCCGGCGACGGTCACCCCGGAGGAGCTCGGATCGGCCATGACCGGAGCGGGAGAGGACGCATGAGCAACCCCGAGCCGCCACCGCCGCCACCGCCCGCCGGGGACGGCGCGCCGGGCGAGAGCACCACGTCGGGCGAGAGCACGGCGGCGGGTGAGAGCACCGCGGCGGGCCTGCTGCGGACCGGGATCACCGCCCGGTTCAACCCCGGCTCGGCCGCGCTGGCGGTGGCGGCGCCGGTGCTGGCGCTGCTGTTCGCCGCGCTGCTGTCCGCGCTGGCGCTGGTGATCGCCGGCAAGCCGGTGACCGGCACGTTCCAGACGCTGTGGAAGTACGGCACCACGCCGCACAACCTCATCGAGATCGTCAACAAGGCCACCACGTACTACCTGTCCGGGCTCGCGGTCGCCATCGGCTTCCGGATGAACCTGTTCAACATCGGGGTGGACGGCCAGTACCGCATCGCCGCCTTCTTCGCCGCGGTCATCGGGGCCGCGGCGCCGCTGCCCGGCGTACTGCGGATCGTCCTGATGATCGCCGTGGCCATGCTGGTCGGCGCGTCCTGGGCGGCGATCGCCGCGGTGCTGAAGGTGACCCGCGGGGTCAGCGAGGTGATCAGCACCATCATGCTGAACGCCATAGCCGGCGGCATCGTCGCCTACCTCAACGCGCCCGGGCGGCTGGGCAAGCAGGTCACCTCGAACCAGATCAGCACCGACCCGCTGCCGGCCAACGCCTGGTTCCCGAACTTCCAGTTGCACGACGGCGTCATGTACGGCTTCGTACTGGTCGCCGCGGCGGCGGGCACCGCGTTCTGGATCCTGCTGAACCGGACGCGTTTCGGCTTCGACCTGAAGGCGACCGGGCTGTCGGAGACCGCGGCGGTGGCCAGCGGCGTGAACGTGAAGCGGATGGTCGTCTACTCGATGCTGCTGTCCGGCGCGGTTGCCGGGCTGGTCGGCCTGCCGGTGCTGCTGTCCGATGTGCACTACTACGGGCAGGACTTCCCGGTGGGGTACGGGTTCACCGGCATCGCCATCGCGCTGCTGGGGCGTAACCACCCGGTCGGGATCGCGCTCGGGGCGCTGCTGTGGGGCTTCCTGGAACGGGGGTCGCTGTTCCTGGAGACGGTACGGAAGGTGCCGCCGGAGATCGTCACGATCATGCAGGGCGCCACGGTGCTGTCGGTGGTCATCGCGTACGAGCTGGTACGCCGGTACGGCCTGGTGCAGCAGCAGAAGCGGGTCGCCGCGCAGCTTTCCGCTAGTGGTGTGGAGGCCCGGGCATGACCGCGGGGTTGGGGACTGTGGCGTCGGCGCCGGCTGCTCCGGCGCGCCGGCGGCGGCGGATGTCGTTGCCGGTGCTGCTGCTGGTGATTGCCGGCGGGATCGTGGCGGTCGCGCTGATCCGGGTCATCACCGGCGCCGACGACCTCACCTCCTCCGGGACCGTGGGCGCCGCGCTGCGGCTGGCGGTGCCGATCGGGATGGCCGGGCTCGGCGGCCTGTGGGCCGAGCGGTCCGGCGTGGTGAACATCGGCCTGGAGGGCATGCTCATCCTCGGCACGTGGGGCGGCGCGTGGGCCGGCTGGCACTGGGGCCCGTGGGCCGGCGTGCTGGCGGGCGTACTGTTCGGCGCGCTGGGCGGGCTGCTGCACGCGCTGGCCACGGTGACCTTCGGCGTCGACCACATCGTCTCCGGTGTGGCGATCACGATCCTGGCCGGCGGCCTCACCCGGTTCCTGTCGGCGCTGGCGTACCGGAACGTGCCGGGCGCCGGCGTGACCCAGTCGCCGCAGGTGAAACCCATCGGTACCGCATCGATCCCGGGCATCTCGCAGCCGCTGCAGGACCTGGAGAAGCACCACTGGTTCATCCTGTCCGACGTGGCCGGCATCCTGCGCGGCCTCACCGTCGGCGTCTCGTGGCTGGCCATCGTCGCGGTGCTGCTGATCCCGCTGTCGTACTGGGTGCTGTGGCGGACCCGGCTGGGCCTGCGGATCCGTTCCTGCGGGGAGAACCCGCAGGCGGCCGAGTCGCTGGGCGTGAACGTGTACCGGATGAAGTACGTCGCGGTGATCGCCTCCGGCGCGTTCGCCGGCCTCGGCGGAGCGTTCCTGTCCGAGGTGGCCGCCGGGATCTACCGCGAGGGGCAGACCAACGGGCGCGGCTACATCGGCCTGGCGGCCATGATCTTCGGCAACTGGCGGCCCGGCGGCCTGGCTGCCGGTGCCGGCCTGTTCGGCTACACCGACGCGCTGAACCTGCGCTCCGGCGGGGAGTCCGTGCACGCCCTGCTGCTCCTGCTCGCGGTCCTGCTGGCCGCCGTCGGCGTCTGGAACGCCGTGCGCGGCAGGCGGATCACCGCGGTCGTGGCGATCGTGACGGCCGGGTTGCTGCTGTGGTGGTTCCTGGCGACCGACCGGGTGCCGGACGAGTTCGTCGGGTTCGCGCCGCACCTGACCACGCTGCTGGTGCTCTCCCTGGCCGCGCAGCGGTTGCGGATGCCCGCCGCGGACGGCAAGCCGTACCGCCGCGGCGAGGCGAGATAGCTGTGTCCACAGTGGACTGGGACGCGTTGCGCTCCGCCGCGGTCGAGGCCATGCGGCGGGCGTACGCGCCGTACTCGAGGTTCCCGGTGGGGGCGGCGGCGCTGGTGGACGACGGCCGGGTGGTGGCCGGCTGCAACGTCGAGAACGCCTCGTACGGGCTGGGGCTGTGCGCCGAGTGCGGGCTGGTCTCGGCGCTGCACGCCAGCGGCGGCGGCCGCCTGGTCGCACTGTCCTGTGTGGACGGCCACGGCGAGCCGCTGATGCCCTGCGGGCGGTGCCGGCAGCTGCTGTGGGAGCACGGCGGCCCCGCGCTGCTCGTCCTCACCGCGACCGGGCCGAAGCCGATGACCGAGGTGCTGCCCGACGCCTTCGGCGCGGAGGACCTGGCCCGATGACCGAATTCGACGCCGTCGATGTGATCCGGACCAAGCGGGACGGCGGCCGGCTGTCCGACGCCCAGATCGACTGGGTCATCGCCGCGTACACCAGCGGGCGGGTCGCCGAGGAGCAGATGTCGGCGCTGCTGATGGCGATCCTGCTGCGCGGCATGGAACCGGGCGAGCTGGCCCGCTGGACCGGCGCGATGATCGCCTCGGGCGAGCGGATGGATCTGTCCACATTGGACCGGCCGACCGCGGACAAGCACTCGACCGGCGGCGTCGGCGACAAGATCACGCTGCCGCTCGGGCCGGTGGTGGCCGCGTGCGGGGTCGCGGTGCCGCAGCTGTCCGGGCGCGGCCTCGGGCACACCGGCGGCACGCTGGACAAGCTGGAGTCGATCGCGGGCTGGCGGGCGCGGCTGACCCGGGAGGAGTACCTGGCGCAGCTGCGCGAGGTGGGCGCGGTGGTCTGCGCTGCCGGCGACACGCTCGCGCCCGCGGACCGCAAGCTGTACGCGCTGCGCGATGTGACAGGCACGGTGGAGTCGATCCCGCTGATCGCCAGCTCGATCATGAGCAAGAAGATCGCGGAGGGTACGGCCGCGCTGGTGCTCGACGTGAAGGTGGGCTCCGGCGCGTTCATGTCCACTGTGGACGACGCGCGGTCGCTGGCGCGGGCCATGGTCGACCTCGGCACGGCGCACGGCGTACGCACCGTGGCCCTGCTGACGGCGATGGACACCCCGCTCGGGTACGCCGCCGGGCACGCGCTGGAGGTGGCCGAGTCGGTCGAGGTGCTGTCCGGCGGCGGCCCCGCGGACGTGGTCGAGCTGACCCTCGCGCTGGCCCGGGAAATGCTGGCCGCCGCCGGCGTGGACGCCGACCCGGAGGCGGCCCTGCGCGACGGCCGGGCCATGGACGTGTGGCGGCGGATGATCCGCGCCCAGGGCGGCGACCCGGACGCGCCGCTGCCGGTGGCCGCCGAGATCCGTACGATCACCGCCGACCGCGACGGCGTACTGTCCACTGTGGACGCCCGGGCGGTGGGCGTGGCGGCCTGGCGGCTCGGGGCCGGCCGGGCCCGCAAGGAGGACCCGGTCTCGGCCACCGCCGGCGTGCTGCTCAGGGCGAAACCGGGCGACCGGGTCGTCGCCGGGCAGCCGTTGGCGGAGCTGCACGCCGACGATCCGGACCGGTTCGAGCGGGCCGAAGAGGTGATAAAGACGGGGATCACTATCGGTACCGAATCCGCTACGCTCCCGCTTGTCCTGGACAGAATTGCCGGATAGGAGCCGTCGTGCCCGAACTGGTCCCAGAGCCGTTCCTGATCCCCTTCCAGAATGGCGCCACTGTCGAGGAGTTCATCGGCCGCGACCGCGACGGCTCCGACCGGGTCTCGGTCGCCCTGCTGTACGCCCCGCCCGGCTGGATCGAGCCGGTGCAGACCCCTGAGTTCGACGAGGTCACGGTCGTCCTCACCGGTGCGTTACGGGTGGAGTGCGACGGCGAGGTGATCGAGGTGGCCGAGAACCAGGCGGTGATCACCAAGGCCGGCGAGACGGTGCAGTACTCCTCGCCCACGGGCTCCCGCTACCTCGCCGTGTGCCTGCCGGCCTTCGACGCCGGGTTGGCGCATCGCCAGCCGCTGTCCACCATCGAGCACCTGGTCCAGTAGCCGGGTCCACCGACCGGTGGACGGCACCGTCCGGCCGGTGGTGGACCGGCGAGCCAGACCGCCGGTGGTCCCGGCGGCCGCCCGTACCGGGCAGAGTGTCCGGTATGAGCGACGACCTTGCGATCCGGGTGACCGGATTGCGGAAGACCTACCGGGGCACGGCCGCGGTGGACGGGCTGGATCTGGCTGTCCACCGGGGTGAATGTTTCGCCCTGCTCGGCCCGAACGGTGCCGGCAAGACCACCACCGTGGAGATCCTGGAGGGCTACCGGCCCCGGGACGGCGGTGAGGTGGCGGTCCTCGGCGCCGACCCGGCGCGCCCGACCCTGGACTGGCGGGCCCGGATCGGCATCGTGCTCCAGCAGGCCAGCGACCTGTCCGAGCTGACCGTACGGGAGATCGTCAGCCACTTCGGCGGCTACTACCCGCGGCCCCGGCCGGCCGGCGAGGTGATCGAGCTGGTCGGCCTGGCCGCCAAGAGCGGCGCGAAGGTGCGCGAGCTGTCCGGCGGCCAGCGCCGCCGCCTGGACGTGGCGCTCGGCATCCTCGGCAACCCCGAGCTGCTGTTCCTGGACGAGCCGACCACCGGGTTCGACCCGCAGGCCAGGCGGCAGTTCTGGGAGCTGATCGACCTGCTCAACGACGGCGGTACGACGATCCTGCTGACCACGCACTACCTGGACGAGGCGGAGCGGCTGGCCGACCGGGTGGGCGTGATCGTGCACGGCCGGCTCGCGGCCGTGGACACCCCCGCCAACCTCGGCGGGCGCTCGACGGCGCAGGCGGTGGTGCGCTGGCGGGACGCGGACGGGCCGCGCGAGGTGCCCACCGACGAGCCGGACAAGGTGGTCCACGACCTGGTCGAGCAGTACGGATCCCTGCCGGAGCTGACCGTCTCCCGGCCGACCCTGGAAGACAGCTACCTGGCGATGATCGGAGCCGAGAATGTCCAGTGAGGTCGCGGTCGCGGCGCGGCCGGCCGCCCGGCCCTCCATCCTGCGGATCGGGCTGTCCCGGGGGGTGCTGGAGCTGCGCCAGTTCGCCCGGGCGCGGGAGGCGATGATCTTCACCTTCGCGTTCCCGCCGCTGCTGCTGGTCATCTTCGGCTCGGTGTTCAACGGCGAGGTGTCGCCGGGGGTGAACTTCCGGCAGGTGTTCCTGCCCGGCATGATCGCCTCCGGGATCATGGCGGTGGCGTTCCAGTCGCTGGCCATCTCGGTGGCGCTGGAGCGCGACGACGGCACCCTGAAGCGGCTGCGCGGCACGCCGATGCCGCCCGCGGCGTACTTCGTCGGCAAGATCGTGCTGCTGCTCGTGGCCGGGCTCTGCGAGGTGGCGATCCTGCTGCTGATCGGCACCCTCTTCCTGGGCGTACACCTGCCCGACACGGCGGCCAACTGGTTCGCCCTCGGCTGGGTGTTCGTGCTCGGCCTGGTCACCAGCACGCTGCTCGGGCTGGTGGTGAGCATCGTCCCGCGCAGCGCCAAGTCGGCCGCGCCGGTGGTCACGCTGCCGTTCGTCGTGCTTCAGTTCATCTCGGGGGTGTACTTCCTCTACCGGGACCTGCCGCCGTGGTTGCAGCACGTGGCCTCGCTGTTCCCGCTGAAGTGGATGTGCCAGGGGCTGCGGTCGGTGTTCCTGCCGGACTCGTGGGTCAGCCAGGAGGTGACCGGATCGTGGGAGCTGGGGCGGATCGCGCTGGTGCTGTCACTGTGGACGGTCGGTGCGTTGCTGGTCGTCCTGCGGACCTTCCGGTGGACGGGCCAGAAGGACGCGTGATCGACGCACGCGACGGCTTCTGGGACCGCGTGTCGATCGGCTGGCACGCGGTCTTCCTCGGCCTGGTCGGCATGACCGCGCTCCTGGTGATGGTGAGCGAGGGCAAGCTGGCCTGGCATCGGTGGGTCGCGGTGGGCACGCTCACCGCGCTCGCCGGGTGGTACTGGGTGCTCGGCCGGCCCCGGTTCGCCGACCCGGAGGACGGCCGGGTGCGCTGGCAGGGCCTGCTCTACCTGGCCGGCCTGTACGCCGCGTGCTGGGTGGTCATCGGCATCAGCGAGATCGCGTACCTGATGCTGTTCATGGCCTTCCCGCACACCTGGGCAATCCTGCACAGCACCCGCAACGCCCTGCTCGGCAGCGGTGTGCTGGTCTCCGGGCTGGTCCTGGTGATGGCCGGCTCGTCCGGCTGGACCGGCAGCACGCTGACCACGGCGGTGGTGGTCGGCCTGGTGCAGCTCACCCTGTCCGGGCTGCTCGGCATGTGGATCAACGGGATCACCATGGTGAGTACGAGGCAGGCGGCGCTGATCCGGGAGCTGGAGCGTACGCAGGAGGAGTTGGCGCAGGTGAGCCACGAGGCGGGCGTACTGGCCGAGCGGGAGCGGCTGGCCGCCGACATCCACGACACGCTCGCGCAGGGCTTCACCAGCGTGCTGATGCTGGTGCAGGCGGCCGAGGCGGACCTGGACGGCAACACCGATTCGGTACGCCACCACCTCGCGCTGGCGCAGCAGACGGCCCGGGAGAACCTGGCCGAGGCGCGCTCGCTGGTCAGCGTCCTGGCGCCGCCGACGCTCGACGGCGGCCTGCCGGCGGCGCTCGGCCGGCTGGTGGACCGGTTCGGCCAGGAGATGGGAGTGGTGTCCACAGTGGACGTTGTCGGGGATCCGCTGGTGCTGCCGGCGAACCGCGAGGTGGTCCTGCTGCGCGCCACCCAGGAGGCGCTGGCGAACATCCGCAAGCACGCCGGCGCCTCGACGGTCGCGGTGTCGCTGACGTACGGGCCGGACCAGGCCTCGCTGCGGGTACGCGACGACGGCGGCGGGTTCGACCCGGCCGCGCCGAGCGACGGGTACGGGCTGGCCGGGATGCGGTCGCGGCTGGAGCAGGTCGGCGGGTCGCTCGCGGTCTCCAGCGCGCCGGCCGGCGGGACCACCGTGCTCGCCGTGGTGCCGGCATGATCCGGGTCATCCTCGCCGACGACCACCCGGTCGTGCGGGAGGGGCTGCGCGGCATGCTGGCGGCCGAGCCGGACATCGAGGTGGTGGCCGAGTGCGGCGACGGCGCCGACGCGGTACGGCTGGCGGCCGAGCTGGCGCCCGACGTGGTGCTGATGGACCTGCGGATGCCCGGCATGGACGGCGCCGCGGCGACCGAGCGGATCGCCGGGCGGGCCGGCGCGCCCGCGGTGCTGGTGGTCACCACGTACGACACCGACAGCGACATCCTGCGCGCGGTGGAGGCGGGCGCGACCGGCTACCTGCTGAAGGACACGCCCCGGCGCGAGCTGGCCGAGGCGATCCGGGCCGCGGCGCGCGGCGAGACCGTCCTGGCGCCGCCGGTGGCCGCCAAACTGGTCACCCGGGTACGCCGCCCGGCCCCGGACGCCCTGACACCGCGGGAGATCGAGGTGTTGAGCTGTGTCGCACGTGGACTGTCCAATATGGAGGTTGGCCAGGCGCTGTTCATCGGCGAGGCCACGGTGAAGACCCACCTGCTGCGGGTCTTCGACAAGCTCGGCGTCAACGACCGCACCGCCGCGGTCACCGCGGCGATGGCCCGGGGCATCCTGCCGGCGCCGTGATCCGCGCGTGGTTGCGGGTGTCGTCCAGGCGGCTGGACGGGTGGTCCAGGTGGATCGTGTCGGGCAGGGCGAAGCGGGCGTCGACGGTGCTGGTGTCGAGCGGGGTCAGGAGCTCGCAGCGCCAGCCGTCCCGGGCCGGGTGGAAGCCGAAAAGGGCTGTCTGGTAGCGGATCCGGGCGCCGGCCTCGACCAGGGCGGCCAGGATCGGGAGCAGGTGGGCCACCGGGATTGTCAGGTGCGCCGGGTCGGGTTCGACGGGCGTACGGTCCTGCGGCGGGTCGTACGGTTCGGGCTTGGTGTCGCCGGTGTCGCCGCGGAGGGTGGCGCGGACGTGGTCGGCGTCCAGGCGGGCGGCGGGGTCGGGCAGCACGCTCGTGCTGACGTACTCGATGCGGCCGGTGAACAGCAGGTCCCGCATGTCCGGCACGAACAGTTGGGCGCCGCCGCCGCTGCCCCAGTGCGGGTTCGCCGTGGGGGTGCTGGTGGCGACGCTCAGCGGCTCCACGATGCGGTACGTCGACAGCGTTGACGCGTACTGCCAGCGGCCCTCGACCCGCTGCGGTGCCACCTGGAGCGATTCGTACAGGTCGGCCGCGCTGCCGTACTGGCCGGCCGGGATCACGAAGCCGGCTCCGGCGCCGCCGGTTTCGCGGCCGTCGGGGAACAGTTGGCCCGGTGCGGCGATGAGCGTTCCGGCCGGCAGTTCCGCTAGCTGCCAGCGGTCCTCGCCCGGGTAGTCCTCGCCGCGGCTCCACAGCGCGGCCAGTTCGGCCGGGCTGGCGGCGCGCGGTACCGGCTCGGTGCCGTTCAGCGCCTCGTACCGGGCCGCGAGGGTGGCCCGTTCGGCCGGGTCGGCCTCGGGTGCGGTCCGCTGGTTCGGGCGGGTGGGTACGTCCGCGGGCGGCACCACCCACTGGTCCGTACTTCCCGCGGTGTGGCCGATCGTCGGTGTGCCGCCGCTGGGGTTGCTGGTGGCGGCTTGGCCGACGACGCCGGGCTTGGCGGGGATCGGCTCGGTGGAGACGGTTCCGGCGCCGCTGGGGGCGGTGGTTCGGGTCGTCGTGGGCGCGGGGGGCTCCGGGGCGGCGGGGCCCGGGCGGGCCGGTGCCGCGCTGGCTGGTGCGCTGGCGGGCGGTGGGGTGCCGGCGGGGCGGGCGGTGGTGGTCTGGCTGGCCGCCGTCGGGGTGCTGGCCGGGGTTGGCGCGTTCGGTGCCGGTTGGCCGGCAGGGGTGGGAGGCTGCGGGCCGCCGGCCATCGGGGCGACCGGTGTGGCGGGGCCGCCGGCCAGGGCGCCCGCGGCGGCGGTGCCCGCACCCGCCACGCCGGCCAGGCCGAGCAGGCCGCCGACGGCTGTGGCGGAGCCGGTGCTGATCTGCTCCGGCTGCCCGACCGGTGTCGGAATCTGTCCGGTGTGGACTGTTCCGATTGGACTGTCCGGGGTGGAGGGTCCACTATGGAGTGTGGCGGTGCTGTGGTCGAGCATCAGATCGCCTACGTGGACCGGGTTTCCGAGGTCTGGTGTGGCAAGGTCCGGGTGCCCACCTGGCATGCCCGCGTGCACCTGGCCCGTGGCTACCGGATCGTTGCCGCCGCCGAGCGTGCCGACCAGCCGGTCCAGCCAGCCGCCGCCGGAGCTCCCCGGTGCGGGCGGGGCGGATTGCCCTGGCGTGAGACTGTGGCTCTGCCAGTCGTGGCTGGGACCTGCGGCGGGTGCGTTCTGCACCGGCGAGGTGACCTGGTCCTGCCATCCGGGCGACGTGCTGGGGCTCGGTGCCGGCCCGCGGTCCTGCCAGTCGTGGCTGGGACCCTTGGTGGGCTGGTCCGACCCGGGCGAGGTGACCTGGCCGGGCGTCGAGCCGTGGTCCTGCCAGCCGTGACCGCCATCCTTGGTCGCGGGCTGGTCCTGCCATCCGGGCGACGTGGCGTGACCCGGCGTCGGCCCGTGGCTCTGCCACTCATGACCGGTGCCCGTGGTGGGCTGGTCCGATACCGGTGAGGTCCCGTGACCGGGCGCTGGCTTGTGGTCCTGCCAGTCGTGGCCGGTGCTCCTGGTGGGCTGGTCCGGTACCGGTGAGGTCCCGTGACCGGGCGCTGGCTTGTGGTCCTGCCAGTCGTGGCCGGTGCTCCTGGTGGGCTGGTCGTGTCCAGGCGAGGTGCTGTGGCCACCTGCGGGGCCGTGGTCGTGCCAGCCGGGGGAGGTGGTGTGGCCGGGGGTTGGGTCGTGGCCGTGCCAGCCGGGGCCGGTGTCCTT
>Ga0081455_10002159_pt1 | contig 23470 bp, 18 predicted proteins | sample TabmetS3T2R1_FD_70207 | JGI IMG/M metagenome (GOLD analysis project Ga0081455, IMG submission 70207) | Tabebuia heterophylla rhizosphere microbial communities from the University of Puerto Rico - S3T2R1 | ecosystem: Host-associated > Plants > Roots > Rhizosphere ...
CGACGAGGGCGGCGACGGGCTGGCCGTGGAGCTCTTCGGGGAATACCGGTAGCTCCGGCGCAAGGCGCAGGTTGGCCATGATCCCGACCTCGTCGGGCGCGTCGGCGGCGAAGTCACGGAGGCGCCGCAACACGTCGGTCGCCAGCGCCATCGGCCACGCCAGCACCCCGGCCAGCACGGTCGGCCCCAGGGCGTGAAGCCGGAACTCGAAGGAGGTGACGATCCCGAAGTTGCCGCCGCCGCCCCGAAGCCCCCAGAACAGGTCGGGATGCTCGTCCTCACTCGCCACGAGGAGCTCGCCGTCAGCGGTGACCACGTCGCACGACACCAGGCTGTCGATCGTGAGCCCGAAGCGGCGCATGAGATGGCCGATCCCGCCGCCGAGGGTCAGCCCGCCGATGCCGGTGTGGGTGACGATGCCGCCCGTCACGGCCAGACCGAACGCCTGGGTCTCGTGGTCGACGTTGCGCCACAGGCAGCCGCCCTCCGCCCGAACCGTCCGCGCCAGGGGATCGACCCGCACCCCGGTCATCGGGGAGAGGTCGATCACGACCCCGCCGTCGCACAGCGCGTGTCCCGCCACGGCGTGCCCGCCTCCTCGCACCGCCACCGCCAGTGCCCGCTCGCGCGCGAACCGCACGGCCGCAACGACGTCGGCCGTCCCCGTGCAGCGCGCGATCGCCGCCGGCCGGCGCTGGATGTCACCGTTCCAGATCTGCCGGGCCGCCTCATAGCCCTCGTCGCCCGGTTCGAGCACCGGCCCCAAGAACCCTTCGATCTCCATAGCCGCTCCCAATCCCATGGTCTCGCGCCAGGCCGATGGTGTGCTGCGCGCACGCCGAGCGGAAGTGCAATGCCTGAACCTGACGGACCTAGGCCCGCGCGCCGGTAGCGCTCAGGCGGGAGCGGGATGCAGCGGCTGGGGCCCGTGGTCGTGGTCGCGGTGCCAGGTCGGGAGGGCTCGGCCCAATGTCCGCGAGCCCCGCAGCTCGATGGCCCCCGCCCGCAGGGCATGCCCCCACGCGACCTCGCCCAGATGCCAGCGGGCGAACGCGACCGGATCGTTGACCACCACGACGAGATCCTCCTCGCCGCCCGGATACTTCTCGCAGATCTCCGCGTCGCCCCGCTCGATGAGCAGCCAGCTGCGGCTGCCGGGCCCCGACAGCGTGGGGTAGTCGAAGCGGACCAGGGCCCGGCGCTGCGGCAGGCGATCACGGTCCAGGAAGAACGTCGCCCACATCCACAACACCACGCCGGGATGTGCCTGCTCGGGTGTCAGCGCCGCCCACCTCGACCCCCAGCGCTGGAGGGCACCCATGACCTCCGTCAGCTCCCGACCCGCCTCGGTCGGCTCGTACGTCGACCCGGGGCCGTCGGGCTTGGGACGGATCTCGATCACGCCGGCCCGCTCCAGCTCCCGCAACCGCTTCGACAGCAGTCCGCGAGACAGGCCGGGGACGCCGTCCGCGATCTCGTTGAACGTCCGGCAGCCCAGGATGACGATGTTGCGCAGGATGATGATCGACCAGCGCTCGGCGAGCAGCTCGGACGCCCGCGCGATCGGGCAGTACTGGCCGTAGGTCCGCACGCCGACAGGGTCCCACCCATCGGCGGCGGCAACCAGTTCATCTTCTGAACCTCGGCCGGACACTGGCTATCGACTGGGGAGCGATCGCGGCAGACCGAACCATGGCAGGACGCTGTTGTCGAAGCGGGTCATGGCGCGGATCCGATCGCCGCTGAGGGTGATGACGAACAGGCCGACCCCGTGGCTGATCCCGGTCGGGCCCCGAAGGTAGGCGCCGAACGCCGGCTGACCGTTGGTGCGCGTCCGCACGAGGTCGAACCGCCGGCCTGCTCTGAAGATGCTGGCGATGAAGCGGGCGGCGACGTCTCGGCCCTCGTACTCGAATGGCATCGGCGGCATCGAAACGAAGACGTCGTCGGTCAGGAGGGCCACCAGAGCGTCGAGGTCGGCCGACTCGTACGCGCGGACGAACCTCTCCACGAGGTCACGCTCGGCGGTCGAACCGGGGGCCGGAGGAGCTTCGCGGTCGCCGGCCGGCGGCAGGCGGCGCCGCAGGGTCGCGCGGGCCCGCTTGAGGGCGCTGTTGACCGATTCGACGGTCGAGTCGAGCATGCCGGCCACCTCTTCGGCGTGGTACCCGAGGACGTCGCGCAGGATGAGGACGGCGCGCTGGCGAGGGGGCAGGACCTGCAGCGCAGTGACGAAGGCCAGCGAGATTGCCTCGGCCTGCTCGTACTGGGCCTCCGGGCCGAGTGGCCGCTCGATCGCACCCTCGAGGACGGCGTCGGGGTACGGCTCGAGCCACACGACCTCGCCGAGGCGGGTCGGCTCGGGCGGTTCGACCTGGGGCACGTCCCACGCCCGGGCCGGGCGTCGGCTGGCCGAGCGCAGCGCGTTGAGGCACCGGTTGGTGGCGATCCGGTAGAGCCAGGTGCGGAGCGAGGCCCGTCCCTCGAACCCGCCGAGGCCCTGCCAGGCGGCGAGCAGCGTGTCCTGCAGGGCGTCCTCGGCGTCCTGGAAGGATCCGAGCATCCGGTAGCAGTGCACCTGTAGCTCCCGACGGTACGGCTCGGTCAGCTGTCGGAACGCGTCGCCGTCCCCGGCCCGCGCCCTGGTCAAGAGCTCGGCTGCGACCACCCTCGCCTCACCTCCTTCCCGGCACCCTGTCGCTCTTCCATTCGGTACGGACACCGGCCGCCGGCCGAACTGGGCGGTCGGTGATCGCCCAGCTTCCCGGTGCCCTGGTGTCTACATCGGTGTGAGCACGCAACCCGCGAAAGGGAACCCGAGATGATGCTGAAGGACAAAGTTGCGGTGGTATACGGGGCCGGAGGCGCGATCGGCGGGGCGGTCGCACGCTCCTTTGCCGCTGGTGGGGCGAAGGTCTTTCTTACCGGCCGCTCCATGGCACCCGTCGAACTCGTCGCCAAGGACATCGTGGCCGCCGGCGGATCCGCGGAGGCCGCGGAGGTCGACGCCCTCGACGAGCGGGCCGTGGACCGACACCTGGAGTCCGTGATCGACAGGGCTGGTCGCGTCGACATCTCCTTCAACGCGATCGGCATCCCCAACCCGAAGAATCGCGTGCCCCTGGTCGAGCTGGACGCCGCCCAGTTCTCCCTGCCAATTGCGACGTACACGAGGTCGTACTTTCTGACCGCCCGCCTGGCCGCCCGGCGGATGGTCGCGAACCGATCGGGGGTGATCATGACCGTCACCGCAACCCCGTCGCGAACGGGCACGCCATTTGTCGGAGGCGGTGGCCCGGCGATGGCCGCCGTGGAGGCGCTCACTCGGAACCTGTCGGCAGAGCTCGCACCTCAGGGCATCCGCGTCGTCGGCCTGCGGCCGCAGGGAATGCCGGAGACGGCCAGGATCAAGGAATCCTTCGGGCTCTACGCCGGGGCGGCGGGTGTGACCGGGGAGCAGTTCGAGGAACAGCTCGCAAGCCGGACCCACCCGAGACGGCTCTCGACGCTCGCGGACCTGGCAAACATGGCCGTCCTGATGGCGTCCGCCAAGGCGAGCGGGATGACCGGAACCACGGTCAACCTGAGCATGGGGAGCCTGGACGACTAGCGACCGGGCGACCGGGCGACCGGGCGACCGCGGTTTGGCTGGCGACGGGCTGTGGTTCCAGACCTAGTCGTCGGGGCAGCGGCCGACGTGGAGGTAGGTGCGGCACTCGTCGGCCGTGAAGCCCCGGGTGAGCTTCGCCCGGGCGATGGCCTCGAGGTCGTCGAGCCGCAGGGCCCAGATGCGCACGGTCCCATCGCCGCTGGCGGACAGGACCTGTGACCCACCAGGTCGAAAGTCGATCGCAGTAACCGTCGCGCCGTGGCCCCGGAGGCTGACCAGCTCGTGGCCGTCGTGGGCATCCCAGACCCTGACGGTGCCGTCGCCGCTGCCGACGGCCAGGCGGGAGCCGTCGTCGGAGAACGCAGCGCTGACGAAGTTGGGGGCCGCCTCGGTCGGCAGCACTGTGACGCGCCGGCCCCGGGCGACGTCCCAGACCTCGATCCCGTCGGCAGCGACCCTGGCCGCCCGCGACCCGTCATCGCTGATGATCCCGAAGAACTCCTGGGCGGCGGGGGTGTCGAGGCGGTCGACGACCTCGCCGGAGCGCCAATCCCAGGTGTCGATGCCGGGTGTCCCGCCACCGCCAGTGGGGGACCGCACGGCGACGATGTGGCGGCCGCCGCGGGCGAACCGGACGCGCCCTATGCCCATGCCCTCCGCCTCGGACACCTCGCCGGCGGCGCTGCCGTCGCGGCCGTAGACCGTGACGTGCCCAATGGGGCCACCATCGCTGATCGCCAGCCACACCCCGTCGCCGCTCCACGCCATGTCCGTGACTCCCCCGGCGACGGGGAGCCGGAACAGCCGCCGCCCGGTCGCGAGGTCCCACGCTTCGACGTCCTGGCCTCCGGGGGTGGGTACCACCGTCGCGGCAGTGCGCCCGGCGGCGTCGACCCGGAGCATCTGGACGTCCGCCGGGCCCCCGATGGCAAAGCGCGACGGATCGCCCACGCTGGGAGGCGGGTGGCCGCCAAGGGTGCGGACATGGCGAGGGCCCCGGGTATCCCATACCGTGATCGACCCCCCGCTCGTCTCCGACACGACCCGGTCCCCGTCTCCGAGGAACGCGGCGTCGGTGCCCCGGTACGCCAGCGCTGGCACGTTGGCCACCTCGGCGCCCGCTGCCGCGCCGATGTCCCAGATCCGGGCCGTGGTCACCCGAAAGTCACCCGTCAGCAGCTGCGTGCCGTCGGGGGAGAATGCGACCCCTCCCACACCCGACCGCATCTCGTGCGCGGTGAAGCGCCTCAGCTCGCGGGCGCCGCCCTCGACGAGGGTGAACAGGCGGGCGGTCCCGTCGAGGCTTGCCGTCGCAATGTTGCCGGGCCGGTTGCTCCAGTCGACATCGTCCACGCGGTCGCTGTGGCCGACCACCGCGGCGCGGAGGCGACCGGTTGCCGCCTCCCAGATCTGCACGGTCGGTCCGGCGGCCACGGCTATCGACGTGCCGTCCGGACTCCACTCGACGTCTAAGGCGTCCGTGACAGCCGGCGGAAGCGGCAGGTCGAGGAGCTCGGCGCCCGTGGTCAGGTCGACCACCTTCGTGCCCCCGCCGTGCGTCGTCACGGCTATACGGCTCCCGTCCGGGCTCAGCGCCGTGTCCGACGGGTCGGCCAGGAAGTCCAGCTCGCGGACGACCGAACCCGTCCCGGTTTCGGCCACGCGGACCACCCGGTCCGGCGACCACGTCGCCGCGAACAGCCCGCCGTCGGCGCTGAACGACGGTCCCCAGACGGAGCCGCTGCCCTCGATGGCCGCGACCAGCTCGCCGGTGTCGGGGTCCCAGAGGCGGACGGCGCCATCATCGCCGGTGGTCAGCAGGTACTCACCATCGCCGCTGTAGGCCACGTGGTTCACGTCGACGTCGTGACCCCGCCACCGACGCACCGACTCGCCAGTCATGGCGTCACGGATGTCGACCATCCCGGAGTCTTCGGGCCCTTCCGTCACGAACGTCCTGCCGTCGGGGTCCCAGTCGACCCAGCCCCCGACGCCTGGGACCCGCAGCACGGTGCGGGAGGCGGTCACCGCCGCGTGCAGTGCCTCCTCCGCCTCGGGTAGTGCGCTGCCGCCGGGCCGGTCGTCGCTGTCGCCGCGCGAGCGGTCGACCGCCTCGAGGGCGAGCAGGACGCTGCGCTCCGGATCGACGTCCAGGTTCGCATTGGCGGCCGCGGCCAGCTCACGCGCCTCGGCCAGGCGGCCCTGGTCGCTGGCGCGGTTGCGCTGGCCCAGCGCGACCGCGCCGGCAACGAGGGAGGCGACGAGCGCGATCGCCAGGGCCGCGAGCAGCGCGTGGAGGCGTCGGGCCCGTGTCCCCTCCCGGCGGCGCTCGGCTTCGCGCTGGGCGGTGCTGGCATCGAGGAAGGCTCGCTCGGTGCGGTTGAGCACGTCGGCGTGCCCGCCAGCCCAGGCGGTGGCCGCGTCCAGTTGAGTGCCGCGGTACAGCTCGGAGGGCTCCCGGCCGTCGGCTTCCCATGCCCGGGCGGCATCGCCGAGGCGGCGGTGCAGTCGTCGACCCTCGACGTCCTCCTCCAGCCAGGTGCGGAGCCGGGGCCATTCCCGGAGGAGAGACTCGTGGGCCACCTCAACGGTGTCGCCGTCGACGGTGAGCAGGCGCCGGTCGGCGAGCGCGTCGAGCGCGGCCCCGCCGTCTGCGTCGTTCTCGTCGACGACCTCGGACAGGGGGAGGCGGCGCCGCACGTCGAGCGCCGCGTCCTCGCCGACGTCGCACAGGCGCAGCAGGATCCGCCGGGCGGCCGGCCGCGCTGGAGCCGGGATGACGGCGTAGCCGTCCTCCGCGAGCCGGGCGAGGGCGCCGTTGACCCCTCCGGCGGCGCGGTAGCCGGCCAGCGTGAGCCTTCGGCCCTGGCGTCGCTCCCACGTCTCGGCCAGCGCGGTGGACAGCAGCGGCAGGGCGCCGGCGCGGCGCGCGACGTCGCCGACGATCACCTCCACGAGACCCGGTTCGATCTCGAGCCCGGCCCGTTGTGCCGGCAGCTCGACGGTGCGCCGCAGCTCGCTGTCCCGCATGGGGCCCACCAGGACGTCGTTGCCCGCAAGCCGCGTCGCGAGCTCGGGGTGCGTGGCGCACCGGCCGAGGTGGTCGGCGCGCACCGCGAGGACCACCGACGTGGCCGGCTCGCGGCTGAGGGCGAGCAAGCGGTCGATGAACTGCGTCTGTTCGTCCGGCGAGGCCCCGAGCGTGAAGACTTCCTCGAACTGGTCGACCAGCACGGCCCGCGGCTGCCCTCCGGCGTCCGGGAGGTCGCGCAGTCGCGTCGCCAGCTCGTCCGTCGGGCGGGGGCCTGGGCACAGGGCGACCGTGCGCCACGGCTCGGTCCCCTCCAGGACGCCGCCCACGAGCGCCGGCAGGAGGCCGGCGCGCAGCAGCGACGACTTGCCGCTGCCGGAGGGGCCGACGACTGCCACCAGGCTCGTCTCCGGCACGCGGGCGAGCAGCTCCGCGACCAGGCGCTCGCGACCGAAGAAGTTGTCGGCATCCGCCGCCTCGAACCGGGCCAGGCCCTTGTAGGGGCAGCCCGCGAGCGACGCCACGGCCTGCCCCTGGAGCTGCGCCTGGCGGCCGGCGAACTGGGCCCGGCGCTGCTCCAGCAGCCGTTGGATGGTCTCGACCCCGTCGGCCACCTCGCCGCGAAACGTGAGCAGCCGCGCCCGCTGTGTTGCCAGCCGCCCGGCGGCCTGCTCGACCCGGCGTGCCGCCCGCTCCCGCGCCAGGCCGCTGGCGTGCTCGTGGACGAGGAGGGGGATGCCACCAGACAGTTCGGCGACCTGCTCCACGTCCTCGGCGGTCCAGCCGTCCGGCTCGTAGATCCGGCAGATGCCGGCGACATCGTCGTTCTGCAGCGGGCCGAGCATCAGCCGCGAGCCGTCCGGTCCCTCCTCGGCACCGTCCCCGGCGGCGGGAACGGGCCCGTCGTTGCGGAACACGCCGACCGCCAGCAGCCGCTCGGCCCGGCACCACCCGGCGAGGTCGGCCACGAACTCGAGCGTCTCGGCGTCGGCGAGGTGGAGGTCGTCGAGCACCAGCATCACGGGGCGACCGCCGGCCCAGGCCGGGAGGTGGCGGGCGAGGGCGGTCGCGAGGTCCGCTCCCGCCGCGGTCTGGTCGAGCCCGTGGATCGAACCCCCGGCGCTGCCCAGCGCCTGGTCGACCAGGGCCCGGGCGCCCCGGTGAGCGTGGTCGCACCGCCCGTAGAGCACGACGGCACCGTCCCCGTGTGACTCACGGGCAGCCTCTGCGACGAGGCGCGTCTTGCCGGCGCCCTCGGGGCCGAGCACCGACACGAAGCCGCCCTGGCCATCGGCGGCGGCGACCCATGCCGATCGCAGCCATGCGACCTCGCGGTCGCGGCCCACGAACGCGGAGCCGACTGCGGCCAAGGCCAACGGCAGCCCGGTCGGCCCCGTCGACGCAGGGTGGCCCGGCGCGTCGTCGAGAGCAGGATCCTGGTCGAGGATCGCCGCCTCCAACCGACGCAGCTCGGGGCCGGGCTCGATCCCCAGCTCGTCGACCAGCGTGCGCCGGGCTTGCTGGTACGCGTCGAGGGCGTCACGTTGGCGACCCGACCGGTAGAGGGCGACCATCAGCTGGCCCCAGCGCCGCTCGCGGAACGGCTGCTCCGCGACCGCACCCTCGAGCTCCGGGACGAGCTCGGTGGCCCGGCCGGTGGCCAGCTCGGCGTCGAATCGGTCCTCGACAGCGTCCTGGCGCAGGGCGTCGAGCCGGCTCGCCTCCGCCGCGCACCGCTCGACGTCGGCGAAACCGGCGTACGCCTCACCCCGCCACTCGGCGAGGGCGGCGCGCAGCGTGTCCGCCGCGGCTGCGGGCTCACGGCGGCCAAGCATTTCCCTGCCGGACCGGGCGTGCTTCTCGAACCGCCCTGCGTCTAGCTGCTCCGGCTCGGCCCTGAGCCGATACGCCCGGCCCACCGTCTCGATGACCGGCGACGTCCCTGCGAGCCGCCCGCCGGGCTCGAGTGCCCGCCGCAGCCGTGCGATGTAGGCGTGGACGGTCCGTTCCGCCGTGCGGGGCTGGCGCTCGCCCCAGATGGCGTCGGCCAGTGCGTCCACCGACACGCTGGAGCCGCCCGCGGCGAGCAGGACCGCCAGCACGATCCGCTCCTTCGGGCCACCCACCGCCATAGCTCGGCCGTCGCGCTCGACCTCCAACGGGCCGAGAACCCCGAACGTCAAGCCACGTCCGTTCCTGCGGTCGCCGGGCGGTTCCGGGATCACCTGGTGAACGATGACGGGGCCGGGCAGGCCCTTCAGCTCGATCGAGCGCGGCTCGCCGAAGGCAACGCCCGAGCGGTTGGCGGACACCGACCGCACCGCCGCGGAGGACAGGATCGTGTCTGGCTCGGCCACGTCGCACAGGCGGGCCGCTTCGACAACGGCCGTGCCCTGGAGGTCGCCACCGTCGACGACCGCATCCCCAACGCTGATCCCGATGCGCAGTGCGACGTCGTCGTTCGCCTCGCGGTTGTACGACACGACTTCGGCCTGGATCGCCACGGCACAACGCAACGCCGACGCCGTGGCCACGAACCCGGCCATGATCCCGTCGCCGGTCGATTTCACCTCGGTGCCGTCGTGGGCCCTGACCGCGCGCTCGATGCGCCGGGCGAGGTCGGCCCGGACGCGATCGAAGGCATCCTCCCCCACCCGGACCCGCCGCTCGGTTGAGCGGACCATATCCGTGAACAACACGGTCCAGGTGGCGACCTGCCCGCCCGCCGTACCCACCGCTGCCAGCCTACGTCCGAACCGCCCGGGGCGCCCGGAGTTGCGGTGGCCATGCACCCACCGACCGTCACGCCCGCCGGTTGCAAGCCGGTTGCAGACCGACGTGACCAGCGCCTTCGCGGTCGATCAGCGCTCCCGACACCGCCTCGGCGGCCTGCTCCCGACCGCCTCCCCTGGACGCGGCCCCACCAACCGGACGTCAACCGCAGGGCCGGAACGATCCATGCGACCGACACCGGCTATCGCCTCTGTCACCCTCGCTTCGGCGGCCGCCCGCAGACGTGGGCTATGACGCGCAACTCGTGCCTTAGGGCGACCCGCAAGCCTGCCGCCGTGATGTCAGACCTCCCTGCCTTTCGCCTCCAGGGCGTCGACAACGGGGCCGTATCCAGCGGCGGTCAACAGGCGGCGCACGCTGAGGACCTGCTCGACGTCGACGTCCTTGCCCCTCGGACGGCCGAGGAATGCGGTCTCATCACCGATGTGGACCGCGTACTCGCCGTCGTGGCGAACCTCGACCGACCCTACGGCTTCGAGCAGCGACACCATGGCGTGCCACTCGATGTTGTGGCTCGTCGGATGCTGGAAGACCTGAAGGAGCGTTTGGCGGTGATGAGGGTTCTTGAGGTGCTCGGGCTCCGGGGTCGACGACATGGGACTCCGTTGTGAGGGCGGACGGGTGGGCACCAGCTTGGCAGCGGGGCGCGCCCTTGTCGTCGGTTCGATTCAGTTGCGCGGAGGTCGTGCGCCGCTCCAGCGCTCGGGCCGAGAGGGTTCGGATCCGGTCGCTGAGGCGCTCGGTTCGACGAGTTAGGCGCTGGGGACCGGCCTTGGGGCATTGGAAGTGCTCTGCGAGCGGACCCGCGCGACAATCTGAGCTCTTTCGGCCGTCGAGCGGAGCGGGCGTGGCGGGCCATCAGCCCGTGTGAGGGAAGGCGATGGCGAGATTCCCAACCGGCTCGGTGACGTTCCTGTTCACCGATCTCGAGCGCTCGACGCCCCTGTGGGAGCGGCATCCGGACGCGATGCGCGCGGCGTTGATCCGCCACGACGAGATCCTGCGCTCCATCGTGGAGTCGCACGGTGGCGCGTCGGTCAAGACGACCGGCGATGGGCTCCATGCCGTGTTCGCGACGGCATCTGATGCGGTGGCGGCGGCCACCGCCGCGCAGAGTGCGCTGGTGGTCGAGGCGTGGCCCCTCCCGGAGATTCTCCGCGTTCGGATGGGTCTTCACACCGGCCACGCCGAGATGCGGGACCGGGACTATTACGGCCCGACGGTCAATCGCGCGGCCCGCATCGCGGCTGTCGCTCAGCCTGGCCAGATCCTCGTCTCCGCCGCGACCGCGGCGCTCCTCGAGGGGTGGACACTGCGCGACCTGGGCGAGCATCGGCTCCGAGGCCTGCCCTCGATGCGCCTGCACCAGGTGATGGCCCCGGGACTGGCCGACGACTTCCCACCATTGGCAACAGAGGGCCTGGCCGTTGAGCTACCCAACCCCTTGACGACGTTCGTTGGCCGAGACGCCGAGGTCGACGTCGTCGGACAGCTGGTAGGCGAGCACCGACTCGTCACGCTGACCGGTGCCGGCGGGTGCGGCAAAACCCGGTTGGCCATCGAGGCCGCCGAGCGGCTCGCTGACCGCTTTAGCGATGGCGTCCGCTTCGCTGACCTCGCTACGGTCTCCGACTCGACCCACGTAGCCGACGCCGTGGTGCGGGCGCTGGGCCTTGCCGACGACCCCACGCACGTCGACCCGCTCGCTCGACTGAGCGGCTACCTAGCCGACCGGGCGGTGCTGTTCGTGCTTGACAACTGTGAACACGTCCTTGATGCCTCCGCCACGGTCAGCGAGGCCGTACTTGCTCGACCGGGCCGGACCCGTCTACTCGCCACCAGCCGTGAGCCCCTCGGCATCATTGGGGAACAGGTATATGTCGTCCCGTCGCTCGATTTCGACACCGACGCGGTTCGCTTGTTCGCCGACCGCGCAGCAGAAGCTCGTGCCGACTTCCGCGTCGACGATACCCAGCGAGTGACGGTCGCCCAGATCTGCCAGCGCCTCGATGGCATGCCCCTGGCAATCGAGCTCGCCGCCGCCCAGATCGCACACTTGTCAGCGGTGCAGCTGCTCGGGCGCCTGGATGACCGCTTCCGCCTCCTCACGAGGCGCCGCCGAGTGGAACGGCACAAGACGCTGGCCGCCACCCTCGACTGGAGCCACGATCTCCTGGGGCCCACCGACCGGGTGACGCTACGTCGATTGGCAGTGTACCCAGCGAGCTTTTCACTCGAGGCTGCCGAGGCCGTGGCCGGGGTCGACAACGTTGTCGAGTCGCTAGGTTCATTGGTGGCCAAGTCGCTCGTGCAGTTGGTCGACGACGGCGAGCCACTCCGTTACCGCCTGCTCGAGACGGTTCGGCTCTACGCCGAGGCCAAACTCGTCGACGCTGGCGAGGCCGACACATGCCGGGCTCGCCACCGCGACTGGGTACTCGACTGGCTCGACTCATTCCCGTTCGAGGAGCGCTGGCTCGGTGACGTCGACTTCCTGACGGGCGAGTACCCCAGCGTCGGAGCAGCACTCGAGTTCTCGACGGCCGAGGGCAACGCGGAGGCCGTGGCCCGCATCGCGTCCGGTGTTGACTGGGCCCGCAGTGAGGCGTGGAAGGAGGGGAAGCGTTGGTGCGAGGAGGCCGCGGCCGTCGACGATCTGCCTCCGGATCTCCAGGCACGGCTCCATGTCGTGCTCTGGCGCGTCATGGCAATGTCCCTGCGCGGATCGACCGATTGGTCGGCACGAAACAGTTGGGCTCAGCGCGCCATCGACGCCTCGCTTGGGCGGGCGAGCCCGCTGCACGCGGTTGCGTTGGTGAGCCGGGGCCTCGGCGCGGCCGTGTGGGCGGCCGAACGCAGGGATGAGTTGCTCGCATGCCAAGCGACGGAATGGGCGGAGGCCGGTGTCGCAATGAGCGAGCAGTTTCCATTGCCATGGCGGATGTACTGCCGGTTGGTCACGGGTGGCACCTATACGGCGCTCAGCCTCACCGGGCTCAGGGACGCAGAACCGGCGGAACGCCACTACGCCGCTGGGCTGGCCAACGGGCCCCCACGTGCGCCATATCTCGGCCTACGTGCTGGGCTGTGCGGACACCTCGCTCTTCACCGGCTCGTGTCGGGTGATACGAGTGGCGCCGTCGCGCTGGCTCGCGATGCGCAGCTCGAGGACGCCCGTTCGCCGCTGTGGGGATGGGAGAGTTCGCTGGCGCTGGCACTCGTCGTTGCGCTCGGTGAGGCCGGCGACACCGATGCCGCCCGGCGTGCGCTGCGCGCCTACGACGCCGCCGCCCAGCGCGTCGACTGGGGGCTCGCACGTGAGACCGTCGTTCTCTACGGCGGTGTTCTCGCCGCGTTGCGCGAGGACTGGCCAATGGCCTCCCGTCTGCTCGCTGCCGGCGGGCGCAGCGTCTACCGGTCGCCGGCAATTGGGCTCCTGTATTTTTCCTTCCGTGACCGGGTCCGCCGCGAGCTCGGGCCCAAGCTCTCCAGGGAGCTGCGCGAGGAAGGCCGGGCAATGCTCCTCGCCGACGCTCTCGAGGCCGCCCTGTACTGACCGGTCTAGGCGGGCTCAACTTCGAGAGCCGCGAGTCGAGCATGGATCACAGTTGGCACGGCTCGGCCGGTCAGGCTTTGGGTGCGCTTGGCGTCGTAGTAGGCGCGGCGGCCAACGGTCGCGCTGATCGGCCACCAGATGGCACCTTGGCGTCGCCGACCAACGGGCACTTCACTTGCCGTGCCCTGGGTCGTACCCAGATGCGTCAGTAGCCGACCCCACCCCCGGCGGCGCCACCGCCCATGGTGAGAGCGAGGATCACCACAGCCGCGGCGACGACTGCGACAGAGATCCAGAAGATGGGAGCACGAAGAACTCGTTGCATGATGGTCGTCCTTGTCTTGAGAGTGGGCAATCCAGGCCGGATTACCGCTTCTCCCATCAGTACGGGCGCCTGGCGAGATTGGTTCGCGATGCGGCCTACCGGGGTGCATGGGTCGCCACGCGGATCACCGGGACCGACTTGCCCCGCCCAGTGGCCCAAACCGAGTGCACCCCGCCCGGGCGATCGTCGAGACAGAACGACACGGCGAGAGCGGCAGGTCTGGCACGGGGCGCGGCCTGCGTGGGTCGGCGTGGCTTGCTCGTTGGCAGGGTGAGACGATGTGGCCTTGGGCACCGAGGTCGATGTCCGCTACGCGATCAGTGGGGACGCCAGGCTGGCGTTCAAGGTGTTCGCGGGTGGGCTGCACGACATCGTCTCGGTCCCGTCGTGGATCACGAACCAGGATTTCGTAGGTCCCGGCGACCTCTTGATTGAGCGGCTGATGTCGTTCGCGACGGTGGTGTCGTACGACCAGCGAGGTACGGGGCTGTCGGATCCGGTGTCATCGGCCGAGCTGCCGACGTTGGAGGGATGGTCCGACGACTTGCACGCCGTCGTGACCGCCGCAGGACTCGACGATGTCGTGCTGTTCGCGGGCGTCGCCGCGGGGCCAGTGGCAATGCTCTATGCGGCGACCCGTCCTGAACGGACCCGCGGCCTGATCCTGCTGAACTCGTTCGCGAGAGCCGAAGACCACCGCGACGCCCGCATGTCGCCCGAGGAGGTCGAGCGATATATCAGTTGGGTCGAGCGTGTCTGGGGCACTGGACGCTTCCTGCGGGCGACGATTCCCGATGTCCCAGTCGACGATGCATTACTGCGTGATCTCGCTCGTGGTGAACGCCAATCAATGCCTCCTGGGGTCGCGGGGGCGTTCTTCCGTTGGCTGTACGCGATCGACGTACGAGCGGTCCTTCCGACCATCCGTGCACCGACACTTGTGTTGCACACGGTCGAGAACCGCTTCCATCCCATCGAGCATGGCCGGTATCTCGCTCAGCACATCCCTAATGCCCGGCTGGTGGAGCTTCCCGGCGCCGACACGTCGGTGTTCTTGGGTTCAGCGGTGGGAGGCCTGGTCATCGATGAGATCGAAGAGTTCCTGACCGGCACCCGTGTGAACGCCGATCACACTCGGATGCTCACCACCCTGTTGTTCACCGATGTCGTCGGCTCCACCGACCGGCTCGCCGCCATCGGCGATCGGGCCTGGCGCACGCTGCTCGACCGGCACGACGACGCCGTCCGCCATCAACTGGCGCGGTTCTCGGGGCACCATGAGAAGCTCACCGGTGACGGCATCCTCGCCACGTTCGATGGTCCCGCCCGTGCCATCCGTTGCGGCACCGCGATCCGAGACGCGGCCCGCCAGATCGGCATGGATGTCCGGGTCGGGATCCACACCGGTGAAGTCGAACGACGCCGCGCCGAACTCGCAGGCATCGCCGTCCACCTCGCCCGTCGCGTCTGCGAAACGGCGCAGCCCAGCGAGGTCCTCGTGACCCGGACTGTTGTTGATCTCGTGGCCGGTTCGGGTGTGACGTTCGAAGACCGCGGCGAACACGAACTCAAAGGCATACCCGCCCCCTGGCGACTCTTCGCGGTCACCACCTGAAGGCACCCGAAGTCAACGGTCAAACGACAACATCCGACCGGGCCAGGGATGCCGATTGCCGCTACCAGCGGCCTGCGCCGGGCGGATCGCCGGCCCAGAACGCCGTGCTGCCGAGCGGTAGTGCTGTGCTTGGGACCGCGCCGACCATCTGTGACACTAGGTAGCACCACTGGCGCGTTCACCTGGAGGGCGTAACGTGCCGTTCTTTCAGATACGAAACGCCGAAGGCGTTCTGTCGGAACTCGAGACGGCGCTCAAGCCCCGGCCGCCCAGTCGTGTCGTCGTCCCGGACGTGCACGAGGCATCGCGGCGCGTGAGCCGCCTGGGCTTAGAGGTGCAGACGGTGATGCTGACGCCGAGCCCACCGCCTGTTGCGGGGAAGGTCGTGCGACAGGATCCGCAACCCGGCAAGAAGGTGCGTCGAGGCCGCATGGTGACTCTGTATCTCGAGTTTCCACGGACGTCGGACGACCGACTGTAGGCGATGTCGCTGCCCACCAGATCGGCACCAGCCGGGGGCGACATTTGGAAGCATGGCGACGTGGCCGACGACCTGCCCGACACAATTCGTGACGGCGCACCGCCTGGTCTGCGCGACGACGCGTGTTGCGAGGCGGACGACGGGCTCCGACGCGGCGGTTTGAGCGAGGTCGCCGCGGCGTTGGCAACGGCCGGGTTCGCAGCACGCTGGCACGGACGGGCGCTGACCCCGGCAGAACTGCTCCCTGCCAACATCGAGCAGGCCCTCGAAGGCGCCGCGATGCTCGTTGCCCAAGGACGCGCCGAGGTGGACGAAGCTGGCCGCGTCCTGGGAATCCACGGCCTCACGTTGCGCAACACCCGGCATCGGTTCGACGTTGCCGGTCGACCTCGCAATACCTGGTGCGCGTTTGACTCGGTCGGCATCCCGGCCGCCCTCCGGCTCGACGCGGTCGTCCGGACCGACTGCCCAGCGTGCGGCGTCGGGATGACGGTCGAGATCGGTGCCGGTACTCCCCGCGGTAGCGACGCGGTGCTGTGGCTGCCGAGGGCCCCGGCGGCCAACCTTCTCGCAGAGTTCTGCTCGAGCGCTGATCTCTTCTGCAACGTGGACCATCTGCACAGCCGAATTGACGCCGATCGGGCCCCCGGCCGCGTTTGTGACCTGGCGGCCGCCGCCGCCCTCGGCCGGACAGCATGGGCCGATGTCGCGGACGTCGTCGACACGAGCCGATGAGGATCACCTGTGCCGACTGCGGCTGCCTCGTCGACCGCGGCGTGATCGTTCGACCGTGCGACAGCCACCCGACCTGCTGCTGCGCACACCTTCCGATACGGAGGTCAAGTCAGTGAAGTGTTCCTGCTGCGGTGAAGAGCGCGAGCCCGACAACGTCGCGGCTTTGCTGTGTCACGACGACGTCAAGGTATGCAGAGTCTGTGCCGGATGGCTGCGCAGCCAGACGGGCACGCCTGATTCCACGCCGATCCTGCCCGTGCGGGACATCGACGAGGCCGCCGCCTTCTATGAGGGCGCAGGCTTTGACGTCCGGCTCTACGAGGGCGGCGGGTTTGCCTTCGTCGAGCGGGAGGACGAGAGCGTGTTCGATCTCGATCACGCCGAGGGCCTCAATCCGGACCAGAACCACGCCGGCTGCTACCTGATCGTCCGCGACGTCGACGCGTGGCACGGCGAACTGGCCGCCGCCGGCCTGCCCGTCACGAGGCTGTCGGACCAGCCGTGGGGGATGCGTGAGTTCACGCTGACGGACCCGAGCGGCAACCACGTGCGCATCGGTCGCAGCGTCTAGCTCGACCACCGACCCGCACTGAGAGCCCGACCCGGCGCACGCCGCCCGGTGGCAGAAATGGCCGGAACAGGTGATGCGGCGGCCCGGCCTTGTTCGACATCCTTGCGCCGACGTCGATGCGAGGAGGGACGGCGATGAGCGCGGACGCGGGCACGGTGCGTCAACCAGGGATCGACCAGGCGGCCGTGGAGTCCTTCATGGAAAGGGTGTTCGGGGACTACGCGGGTGCCAATGCCTTCTTCATGGGGGCGATCGGCGATCGGCTTGGGCTGTTCAAGGACCTCGCCGAGCGGGGGTCGGCCACCAGCGCCCAGCTCGCGGAGCGCACCGGACTGCACGAGCGTTACCTGCGGGAGTGGCTCGGCGGCATGGCCGCCACGGATTACCTGACCTACGACCCCGCGACCGAGCGCTACACACTTCCGGCCGAGCACGCTCCGGTGCTGGCGGAGGAGGCGGGGCCGTGGTTCCTCGGCTGCGCGTACTTCGACTACTCGACGTACTACGGCGAAACGTTCCACGCGCTGCTCGACGCGTTCCGTAACGGTGGGGGCGTGCCGCAGGAGCTGCACGGCTCCGAGGTGGCAGAATCCATCGACCGATTCACCGCTCCCTGGTTCGAAAATTCGCTCGTCCCCGTCTGGCTTCCCGAGATGCCGGAGGTGCTGTCCCGCCTCGAGCAGGGAGGGGCGGTGTGCGACGTTGGGTGCGGGCGGGGTCGGGCGCTCGTCAAGCTGGCCGAGGCGTTCCCTGCGTCGACGTTCGTTGGCTACGACGTCTACGAGCCGTCTGTGAAGGCAGCGATCCAGCGGGCCAAGGAGGCCGGCGTCGACAAGCGGGTGCGCTTCGAGATGCGCGACGTCTCCCAGGGCATCGCGGGGCCCTTCGACGTGATCACCACCTTCGACGTGCTCCACGACTCGGCCGACCCCGAAGGGCTCCTCGACGCCATTCGGGCCGGCTTAAAGCCCGACGGGGTCTACCTGTGCCTCGAGGTCAATTGCGCCGACCGGCCGGAGGACAACGTCGGGCCCCTGGGCACAGTGCTCTATGGCCTCAGCCTCGGCTATTGCCTCAGCGTCTCTCTCGCCGAGGGCGGTGCCGGCCTGGGGACCCTCGGGCTGCCAGAGGCGAAGCTGCGGCAACTGGCGCTCGGTCGCGGCTACTCAGACGTGGCCCGCGTCCCCGTCGACGACCCCTTCTGTTCGCTCTACCTGCTCAGGCCCTGACCGGGCGGATCTCCCCGAGGGCCACGCCGCTGGCCACGGCGGCCGCCCTCGAAGAGCAGCCCAGCTTGGTGAGGATGTTCGAGACATGACGATGGACGGTGTGTTCGCTCACCGTGAGCACGGCGGCCATACGCCGGTCGCTCATGCCGCCGGCCACGAGTTCGAGCACCTCCCGCTCGCGCTTGGTGAGAAGCGGCCCGCTCTGGCCGCCCGGCGCCGCCGTCGCACGGCGTAGGCGGGCGGGAGGCAGGCGCTCGACGCCGAGGCGCCGGAACGCCTCCTCGGCAGCGGCTCGCTGCTCGACCGCGTCGGTCTCGGCGCCTAGGGTGCCGAACACGTCGGCGAGCTCGACCCGGACCCGGGCGGCCTCGTACGGCGCTCCCGCCCGTCTGTACAGGTCGACCGCGTCCTCGAAGCGGCGCCGGGCGGCGTCGAAGTCGCCCCGGGCGGCGTTGAGGAGCCCGGTGCAGAACGATGCCGAGGCCCGGAGCGGAAGCGTTCCGACCGCCGACGCCAGCGCTTCGAGCTCAGCGAGGGCGTCCGTCGCCTCGTCCGTCCTGCCGAGGGCAGCGTTCGCCCGGGTGGCGATGCGCAGCGCCGGCGCCCGCTGCGTCCGCGCCTCGGTCGGCACCGAGCGAAGGAGACGCTCGGCCAGGCGCCGGGCCCTCGCGGGGTCGTCCTGGTCCAGGGCGAGCTCGGCGAGCCCCTCCAGAGCCAGGGGATGGCCTTCCGCCTGCCTGAACAGCGCGGCCGCCTCGGTGAGCCGGCCCTGGCGGCGCCGCAGCTCGGCGAGGCGCACCGTCGCCTCCCCTAGCCACGCGGGGCGCTGGCGATGAAGCTCGCGCTCCGCCTCTGAGAGCTCGCACTCCGCCTCCTCCCACGCCCCCTTCCAGACGAGAACTGCGGCGTGGTGGGCCCGGCACGACGCCCAGGCGAAATCGACGCCCACGCGCCGGGTCACCGCCTCCACCTCCTCGCACCACTCGACGGCCCGGTCGTAGTCGTGCACTCGCTCACAGGCGTAGATGACGAAGCACGAGGACCACGCAATCGCCCAGAGCTCTCGGAAGCTGCCGCTGAGCGCGGCGGCGACGGCCTCATCGAGGAGGGGCATGCCCTCGTCGACCCGGCCCTCCGTCACGAGAGCCAACCCCTCGGTCGCCATGCCCACCGACTCAAGCTCGGAGCTGGCGAACTTCCGGCCCAGCTCCGCCCCCATGGCACCGAGCTCCCGGGCGCGGCTGGTCTCGTTTGCGTCCACGACCGCCGCGAAGGCTTCGTGGAGGGCTAGCCAGCCGTGCTCGGGCGAGGGATCCGCGTCGGCGAGCAGCCGCCGGGCCCGGCCGTACCAGCCGCTCGCCACAGAGACGTTCCCCCGAAAGTCGATGTGGTCGTTCGCGAGCCACATGGCCGCCCTTGCCGCGCCGTAGACGTCGCTTCGTCGCAGGTAGAGGCGGTAGGCCTCGGCGCGGGCGCGGAGCAGCTCCTCCACATCGAGCAGCCAGAAGCACGCCCACGCCAGACCCTCCCACCCCTCGGGCGTGCGCGCGGCTGCGAGCGACGCTTCGAAGCTGCGACGGGCCTGTGCCCACTTCCCCAGAGCGAGGGCATCCCAGCCCTCACTCGCCCTAGTCTCCGCCGTCACACCGGGGCAGCGTAAATCACGCACCCTCGGCCTGGCCTCCGTGGCGGCCGGCCGGCCGTGGCGAATGCCTAAGCTCCGGCGGTGTCTTCTACATCTGCGCTCCACGTCGTCCTGGGGGCGGCGGGTGGGACGGGCTCGGCGGTCGTTGGAGCGCTGGTCGCCCGCGGACACCCAGTGCGGGCCGTGACGCGTTCGGGTGGGACCGACGTGCCGGAGGGTGTCGAGCAGGTTGCAGCCGACGTCGCCACGCCGGAAGGTTCCCGCCGGGCGTGCGCGGGCGCGGCCGTCGTCTACCACTGCGCCCAGCCGCCGTACACGGAGTGGGTCGGGTCGTTCCCATCGCTGACCCGTGCCGTCCTCGAGGGCGCGGCGGAGGCGGGCGCGAAGCTCGTGTTCGCGGACAACCTCTACGTGTACGGACCACCGGACGGTCCGATGACCGAGGAGACACCCCAGCGGGCGCAGGGCAAGAAGGGCCGCATCCGCATCGAGATGGCGGCGGACATCCTGCGGGCGCATCGCGACGGCAGGCTGCGCTGCGCCATCGGCCGCTCGTCCGACTACTACGGCCCCCGCGGCACGGGCACCACCGTCGGCGACAACCTCATGAAGCCCGCGCTCCGGGGCAAGCGGGCACGCTGGCTCGGCTCGCTCGACCAGCCCCACACGCTCAACTATCTGGAGGACATGGGCCGCGCCCTCGTGACGCTGGGTGAGCGTGCGGAGGCCGACGGCCAGGTCTGGCACCTGCCGGCCGCGGAGCCCCTCACGGGGCGGCAATTCCTGACGCTGGTCTACGAGGCCGCCGGGCTCGCCCCGAAGATGGGCGTCGCCTCCCGCCCGATGATCAGAGTGGTCGGCGTGTTCAACCCGCTCGTGCGGGAGCTGAACGAGACGCTCTACCAGTTCGAGCGACCGTTCGTCTCGGATGCGTCGAAGTTCCAGAGTGTGTTCGGGCCGTTCGAGCCGACGCCGCATCGGGACGCGGTGCGACGCACCGTGGACTGGTTCCAACACCGGTACGCCGCCTGATCCACCCGGCCTCGATCACGGACCTGGTCATGCGAGCGATCCGTCATGCTTCGTTGCTATCGGCGAAGGGGTTGTCGATGAGGTAGAGCCACGAACCATCGGCTTGCCGGCGCGCGACCTCGGCGGTGACCCCGGAGAACGATGCGCCCTCAACCTCGAATGTCCAGGCGTTGCTGAGCAACGCGGTGTCTCCCTTCTCGATTGCATAGCGCGTGCTCACGGTGATCTGACCACCAACGGCCACCAGGCCGGCCCAGATCTCGCGGATCGCATCCAAGCCCTCAGCAACGGAGCCGTCGTCGCGGACCATGCGGGCATGCGGTTCATAGAGTTCGACGAGCCCATCGACATCACCGGCGTTCAACGCGGTTTGGACTCGTGGGTGCAGATCGCCTGCTTGCATATCGCCGCCTCCCGACGTCGTGCGCCTAACGGAAGGCGCCCGCCACTGACATACAGCCTGCCCGACGCAAGCACACGTTTCCGTCCAGTGTGGGCCTGCCCGGTGGCGGCACCGTCGTCTGTCAATGTGGCGGTGTGGTCGAGCAGCCGCTCCAAGGCGGCATTGCGAACGCGGGCGCGGTCGTCCGCGTCGGTCCGCATGTTCTTCGTCCCTCGAGTCCGCACTCGGGTTCGATCCACGCCTTCCTCCGGGCGGTGAGCCGCGCCGGATTCGAGGGTGCCTCGTCACCGGTCGGCATCGACGCGGACGGACGTGAGCGCCTCGTGTTCATCGACGGCGAGGTTCCCGTGCCGCCCTATCCGGACTGGAGCCAGTCCGACACCGCGCTGGCGTCCATGGCCCGGTTGCTGCGCGCGCTGCACGACGCCGCCCGCGGCTTCGACCCTCGCGGCCATACCTGGAACGACGCTCTGGCCGACCCTGCGGGCGGGGCGCTCGTGTGCCACAACGACGTGGAGCCTTCGAACGTCGTGTTCCGCGACGGCGTAGCGGTAGCCCTGCTCGACTTCGAGTTCGCCGCCCCTGGCCGACCTGTCTACGACCTGGCCCAGCTCGCCCGCCTCTGTGTACCGATCGACGACGCATTCGACCAGGCCCGGCTCGGCTGGCGGCCGGCCGACCGGCCGGCGCGGCTACGACTCGTCGCCGACGCCTACGGACTCGACCGGCAGGGCCGCACAGAGCTGCTCTCGGCCATGGATGATGCCATCGCCCGCATCGAGGCAGCCGTCCGGCGCAGCGTCGATGCAAGTGAACCCAACACCGTCGAGATGTTGAACCGGACGGGGGGCATCGAGAAGTACGACCGTCGGCGCCACTGGTGGACCGACCACCACGACCAGTTCGCCGCCGCCCTCCTGTGACCATTCTCCAGGCGGTCGGCATCGCCGACGAACGGCATATCGACGAGCCCACGCCTGGCGAGGACACGAGTGCGACTGCCGAATACATCTATGTGCGTGGCGGGCGCCACCAGGCCAAGACGAACGACACGGCCAGAAGGATGGCAACGCCGAGGCCGAGGTGCGCCGCCCATGCCCCCGCCAGAGTCGGGCCGCCCCAGGAGTCCCGCAGGTCGTCGGCTCCGACGAGCGGATACAGCACGCCCCGCCAAGCGACGATGAGCCACAGCGGGCCGGTCAAGACCAAGAACGCCACAGAGACCCCGACCGCTCGTTGCCGTAGCCGGGCGGCAAGCTCGACATGGTGCATCGCGGTGGCGATGCCAGCGATGATCACCGCCGGCAGCGCGGTCGCCACGACCAACGTGTTCGTGACCAACCGTCGACTCATCGCTGTGGATCCTCGCTGATGACGATTTGTCAGACCCCGACACGCTCCGAGTCGTGTTCCATCGTCGACGGCATGGCCGTCACAGGCGTCTCGCGTTCGAAGATCAGCTCGTAGTACCTCGCCGCCCCGAAGGCAGCGACGCCCGGAGCAAAGATCTGGACGAGACGCCAACCGTCCCGAGCGTGCTCGTGCACGATGCCCTCGTAAGCATTCCGGACCCTGTCCCGAACGCCGAACAGCCCTGAACCTGCATACTCGCCGATGCGGACGAACTTGTACTCGTACGTCTTCATCGAGTTTCCCTTCATCGCTCGTCTACGCCAGTGTCGAGCGCCGTCGGGAACCTTGGTAGAGGCAAAGGTCCAGGTATCGCACGCACGTCTGCCGCTCGCGCGTTCCTCGGCGCAACACACCTAGCCTTGTCCCGTGGGCCTCTGGGAGCGCTGGGATGAGCACAACATCATGCGTGCCCGCTCGTCGAGGCACCGGTGGGTCGCGTGGAAGGAGGGCCGTGCACGTCTCTGAACTGTGGCGCCATCCCGTGAAATCGCTACAAGGCGAGCCGCTCGACGAGGTAGCCGTCGAGAACTCGGGTTTTCTGGGTGATCGCAAGTGGGGCATCGTCGATCAGGAGACGGGGATGGTGTTGACGGCTCGCCGCGTCCCGTCGCTGTTGCTGGCGAGCGCTCGGCTCACGAACGCGGGCGTCGCGATTGCGCTCCCGGACGGCGAGGTACTCGCGGCGCCGAGCGCGGACGCCGACGACGTGCTGTCGACCTGGATTGGTCGGCCAGTCAGAGTTGCGCATGCGGAGTCGATGGACGCGGCCGCCGGCGAGTTCTTCGCGGATGCGACCGATGACAACAGCAAGGTCTTGTCGTGGACGATGCCGCCGGGCCGGTTCGTCGACGCGCTCCCGCTGCTGGTCGTCACGACCGCGAGCCTGCGTCAGGGTCGCGCACTGCATCCCGACGGCGCATGGGAAACCCGCAGGTTCCGACCGAACATCGTGATCGACGTCGACGACGAAGGCTGGGTCGAGGACCGGTGGTGCGGACGCACCATTCGTATCGGCACTGCGGTGGTGCAAC
>Ga0081455_10002160_pt1 | contig 23466 bp, 20 predicted proteins | sample TabmetS3T2R1_FD_70207 | JGI IMG/M metagenome (GOLD analysis project Ga0081455, IMG submission 70207) | Tabebuia heterophylla rhizosphere microbial communities from the University of Puerto Rico - S3T2R1 | ecosystem: Host-associated > Plants > Roots > Rhizosphere ...
GGCATGGCGCGCCTGCTCCAGTGCCTTCTCTTTTTCGCCAAGGCCGGCATAAACCTGGGCCAGACAGGACGGCATTAGTCGCGCATCGACAACAACAACGGAGTCCGGCGTTGGTTTCATTGCCGCAGCAGCACGTGTGAAGGTATCGCGAGCGTCGTTGTCTTTACCGGCAAATTTCTGGCAGTAACCGAGCAGCGTCATGATACGAGGATCGTTCGCAAACTCCTTCGGCCCGTCTTGCTGAATCTGCGCGATCGCTTCGTCGAAGCGTCTCTCATAGTAGAGCTGCAAGGCTCTCGCCATGGTTAAGGCCTCGTTCTGGGAATTCCCGGGAGCTTTCGCCAGGACCTCAGCGGCTTCTTTAAGCCGACCCTGTCTATGGAAACTAAATGCTTTTGTCGCCAGCGCGCTCTCGTTTCCGGGCGACATCTCCAGGACACGATCAAGGACCGTCCCCGCCTCGTCGTAGCGACGGACAGTCTGGAGTGTGTCGGCCAGGGTCAAGAGGATGCCGATATTGCGCGGATCCAGTTGCGCGGCTGCCTGATAATGCTTTTGCGCAACGTCAAACTGGCCGAGCCGTCGCTCCAGATGGGCCATCTGGCCAAGCACGAACGCACTGTTCGGCAAACGTCTGAGTGCTTCTTTGTACGACTCGAGCGCTCCTTGGAAGTCGCGCAAAACGCGGTAGCGATAAACGCCCTGCGCGAGCCACGCTTCTCCCAGCTCAGGCTGGAGCGACATCGCGCGGTCAGCGGCTTCCTTCACCGCAGCACCGCTGTTTATCTCCAAATCCACGCCATTGAAATAGAGTTGACTGCGCGCGACGGCGAGACGAGCCCATACCAGCGCGAATTGAGGATCAAGCCGAACCGCATCCGCATAAAGGTCAGCGACCCGTTTTGTTGTTTCCAGAGTTTCGGCGTTGTCGATTGCGATCGCGCGCAAGTAAACGTCATACGCTGCCGCATTCTGGGTCGCCTTCTCCGCAACGGCCTGTCGCTCGGCGCCAGAGAGTTTGGCATTGAGTTGGTCGGCAATGGCGTTGGCGACTTCGCCTTCCACTCCAAAGACGTCGTCGAGTGTGCGGTTGTAGCTTTCCGCCCATAAATGCTCGTCCGTTGCGGCTCGGATCAGCTGGACATTCACGTGCACAGCATTCGCGACTTTTTGCACGCTGCCCTCGAGAAAATGCGCCACGCCCAACTGTTGACCGGCTTCACGCAAGTTCTCGGGCGCACTCGTGTATTTCTGGGTAGACCTCCGCGAGATGACCTTGAGCTCGCCAATCTTGGAGAGTCTGGTGAGAATCTCGTCCTGGATTCCGTCGGTAAAATAAGCATTCGATTTATCGTCGCTCAGGTTTTGAAACGGCAGGACGGCGATGCTTTTTTCCGAGATCGGCGACGCAGGTCCACGGCGTCCCGTCATGTGAGTGGTTCGTGGCGTCAAGGCAAGCTTGGCCACGCCGAGGATGACCAACGCACCGATCGCCATTGCGACGATCGAGTAACGGAGACGATTTCCGGTCGTAGCGGACGGCGTCATTCCAGGAATCCCGCTCCGGGCGCATTTTGTCGGCACAGCGCGGTTGCCGATTTCGTCGTTGTAGAGATTTACCAGTTGCAGGCGTTCGCCATGTTTTCCTTCACATTCGCCGAGATCGTGGAGATACGGCTGCCACTGGTCGTACTGTTCCAGGTCTTCCGCGGCGTGCTTCGACACGAGAATGTGACCGGCGTCGCCGCAATCCATGACACGCTGGGCGATGTTGATCCCGGCGCCGGCAATATTCGCTTGCTCGTTTAAATCGGTGACTTCGTTGACCGGACCACTGTGGATGCCCATGCGGACACAGATCTCAGGATGCCTCTTCAGCGCCCTGGCAATTTCCTCGGCGCAAAGTACCGGTGCCTCCGGGTTGTTACGGAAAGCAAGCGCGCCGCCGTCACCGGTCGGCAATCGCAGCAACTTTCCTTCAGAGTCAGCGGCGCGGAACTGCTCGGTCCCGCGCACGATCTCGCGCAATTTCTCCATCTGAGCGCTCTGCTCGTTAGTGCGTAATTTGGAATAGCCCACGATGTCGATGAAAAGAACATGGGCGATTTGCAGTCGGACTCTCGATTTCCGTTCGTCCTCCATTGACGCCTGAACTTAGGCGGTTCCGCAACGCGCTCTATATCATTTTTTACATGGACTCCCGTCCGAGAGCGCGCAACCGGCGTCAGCGCCGCCGGCTACAGTCTCCAGTTCTTCGGACGATGACCCAGTCGTCCGGGACGATCAACAAAACGCTTGTGCTGGAACAGGCCGGCGATCATCTCCAAATCGTCGCGGTGAGCGAACGCACAGCGGAGTGATTAGCGAAGGCATCAATCTGACTGTGCTTTTCGCTTGGCCGCTGTAGCACGTGAACTTGTTGGGGCAATTCGGTGACGCAATTGGAGAAATGGGCGTTCGATTGTGAAAAAAAGTAGAGTAGCCGCGGCGTAAACACAAAGTTCCACGCCGACTAGCGCGGGCACGGAAGTGAGATCGACGTTGTGAGTCGTGCAGAACTCGCCGATTCCGTTGATGACAAGTTTCTGAATCAGGTAGGCGCTATACGCGATGCTGGCGATGAACGCAGCACCGGGAATCGCAACTCGACAGAGCGGGAACCGCGGACTGACCGCGCAAACAAGAAGCGCAGCCATGCCCACCGCGATGAGTGGGAATTGCCAGACACAGGCAGTGACGGTGAGGTTGTCGGTCTCGCCGAGATAAAGTCCATAGGCGATTACCCCAAGCGCAGGCAGCCAAAGCCACGGTGCGCAGTTGGTGATGCGTTGCCACCAGGTCGGTCGAAATTTCTCAATCGCTGCCAGCACAACCCCGAGCACGAGCGGATCGAGCCGGGTCCAGGTTGGATAATAAATCCACGCTTGAAAGGCCCGGAACGATACGCCCTCGCCGTTGATCGACGGATTCTTCCAAGCGAGAAATGTGCGGAGTACGATTCCGCCTAGAACGATCAGGCATGGAACGATGATGGCCGCGCGTGGACGCCGAAACAGAAAGAGCAAAAGAAAAGGTAGCGCGAGATAGAATTGGTCCTCCACCGCGAGAGACCACGCGTGTGAAAAAGCAGTTCCGCCATGGAGCGCGATGTTTTGCACCGACAACAGAAATTTCCAGAGCGGCTGCGACATTTCGGGGTATTCGCGCCACGACGGCAACAAAAAATAAATCGCCAGCGCTGCGAAGTACGCCGGCATGATTCGCAAGGCGCGGCGGCTGAAGAACCGGCCGAGATTGATGCGCCGATCGCGCGCAAGCGGCGCGAGCAATTGGCCACCGATCAAATAACCACTAAGAACAAAGAAAAGATCGACACCGATCCAGCCGAAGCGGTCCACGCGGCCAGGTAATTTGAATCCGAAAAGCGCGGCGTGATAAACGACCACTACAATGATTGCAAGCGCACGGAGAAAATCGAGCCCGGGCTGGCGTTCGCGATTGGTAAAGCGTGGGTCGATCGCAGTCTCGGTTTGATGGGCCATCACTGATAGTTCGCAGATTCCCGCCAAATCTTTCGATTAATTCTTTCAGCGACGAGATTGCGTACTTTTGGAACCGCGCAACCGGCCGCTCAACAATCATTCGAACGATGCCAGCCCGCTGACCTGCTGTAGCCACGGCCCTACGGGCCGTCTGCTTTAACGCGAGATTGGCGAAGACGCGAACCAGCTACAACCGGGGCTGAGGACTCCGAAAGCCATTCGCGAGCAGGTACCCTCCACTACACAGCACTGAATCGAGCAGCCGAGCAGTTCATACTCTCGAACGCTCGGCTGCTCGATGTCGACTATGGTGCTTCGAGGTACGTCCCCTGGTCGGCGATCGACAGCCACCGGCTGCCGTCGTGCGTGTATGTCACGCCGGTCAACGTGCGTTGATGATAGCCGATCCTCGGGATGTCGTACGTGGCATCGTACAGAATGAACGCGGACTTGCATCCGTCGACTACACGGTAGAGTTCGGTCCAGGCCCAGATCGCCTCGCGATTGGCGAAGTGCGACTCGAGAGCGGCCATGATAGCGTCGATGCCATAGCGCACTGCGCCACTCGCGAAGATCGTCACCGCGCGGGGGTCATGGCCCGCGCGGAAGGTCTCGCGGTCGTAGTCGCGGAACGACTCCATGTCGGTCCTCTGCGCCACCTCGAACTGCTCAGCGCATCCCTCTGCCCACCCTTCTGCTGACGCTGCTGACGCTCCAGTGAACGAGAGCAGAACACCAGCCACCACCATTGCTAGATGCCCTTTCCAATACTTCACTTCTCTTTTCTTGTTATTGTCCATGTCTGTCTCCTTGTTGTTGTTTCTGTTTGTTCTGCTTGTTTTTGCCGCGCATCCGCCTGAGCTCAATGTCCACCTAGCGATCATCAATAAGACCACCTTGGCTGACCGAACCGATCCTTCACACAGCACATCCGGTTTGGTTGATTAGCCGGCGCAAGTCGCGACATTCACAGACCTCTGAAACTCAAATCCTCCCTCGACTGGCTTCTTGTCTTCGTTCCGATCGCGATCCTTTTGCGGTTCTGGCCCGGAGGCATCAGTCCCACTGCGCTGTTCGTTTGCTCCGCTCTCGGCATCATTCCGGTGGCGGACTGGATCGGACGCGCAACCGAAGCGCTTGCCGCCCGCGTCGGGGAAGGCCTGGGAGGATTGCTCAACGCCACTTTCGGAAACGCCGCGGAGCTGATCATCGCCGGCATCGCTCTTTCCAAGGGGCTGATCAATGTGGTGAAAGCGTCCATTACCGGTTCGATCATCGGGAACGTGCTGCTGGTGCTCGGCCTCTCGATTGTGATGGGCGGCACTAAATACAAAGAACAACGTTTCAACCGCACGGCAGCGAGCACGTCCGTCATCTCGCTCTCACTGGCCGCGATCGGTCTCATTATCCCGACAGTGTTTCACCTCGCCGCCGACCAGATTCCTGGCGGCTGGAGCCCACTGGTCGAGCGGAAGCTCTCCCTGGCAATCGCCGTTGTCTTGTTTCTTACCTATTTCTGCATGCTTGGTTTCTCGCTCTGGACCCATAAACATTTTTACCAAAGCGCTCACGAACATGCCGAAGAAAGCGCTGTGCAATGGTCGCGCGGCAAGGCCATTGTCATCCTGCTCATTGCCACCACACTCGTTGCCGTGCTTTCGGAATTTCTCGTCGGCACGATCGAAAATGTTCGGGACTCCGTCGGCCTGACCGAAGTGTTTGTCGGTGTAATCGTGGTGGCAATTGTCGGCAACGCGGCCGAACACTCGACCGCGATCGTGGTGGCGATGAAAAACAAGATGGACCTGACCGTCGGCATCGCGATCGGCTCCAGTTTGCAAATTGCGCTTTTCGTCGCGCCTCTGTTGATTTTTCTCTCCTATCTTTTCGGGCGACCGATGGACCTGGAATTCACGGTGCCGGAAGTGGTCGCAGTGGTCGCCTCGGTTTACATCCTGTTTCAGATCAGCGGAGACGGCGAGACGAACTGGATCGAAGGCATCCAACTTCTTTCCCTCTATGTGATTCTCGGGATTCTCTTTTTCTATCTGCCGGAGCCGCAACACGTCTCGCGCTAGGCCGCGGTCCGATTTAACTTGCAAGCGCGGACATGCTAGCTTTAGCAGTTGCTTGTCTGCCTAACGAGATTACCAATTAATTATGGCGCGTAAGTGTAGTGCATCTGGCTGTGGGTTTCCTCTTCCGGACAAGTATCCGCTGGACAAATGTCCATGGCACATGGCCCCGGGTCAGGGGCCGGTTAAGATCGCAGCCGCACTTGCAATTGCTGCTGCAGGTTTGGGCGGCGGTTTTGCTTATAAAAAGTTTAAAACCTATTTGAGCGAGAAGAAGCAGCGCAGAGAACGCGAAGAATCCAGGCAAGCATCCGTGCCGGAAAAACCAAAAGCCGCATCCCGTACCCCCAAACAAAGCTCTCAAAAGCGGCCGCGCACCCGGAAGAGCGCGAAGGCGAAGCGAACATCGACTAAACCGAAAACGGGCCAGGACGCGGCCTGAATTTTACAGGTCCGCTCACGAACCCTTCCGCATTGAACGTCACTCGGTTCGGAGCGCTGTCATCGGGTTCACACGAGTCGCGCGCCTCGCCGGCAAGAAACAAGCAAGAAGCGCCGCACTAACGAGCATCAAGGTTGCGCTAATGAGCGCCAATGGATCGGTGGGACTTACTTGATACAAGATTCCGGCCAGGACGCGGCCTGCACCCAACGCAAGAAGAAGGCCGACGGCGACGGCGAGAGCAGTCTGCAGCACCGCTTGTCGCATAATAAGGGCGAATACGTCCCCCCGAAGTGCGCCCAGCGCCATGCGGATTCCAATTTCGCGGGTCCGGCACGCGACGGCATATGCTTTCACTCCGTAAACACCCACCACAGCCAGCAGCAGCGCGATTGTGCCAAACGCTCCAAAAAGAGTCGCCCCAAGTTTAACGATCCAAAGGTTCGGCGACTTCTCCAGGAGATCCACATACGGCATCATCTGGAGCAGCGGCAGATCGGGATCGAGCTCGCGAAGCATTTGTCGCAGCGTCGGCATGAACGCGACGACGGCGCGCCGATCTTGCGTATTGAGCCGCACATGCAGATAGGTTTGACCACTGTATCCCTGGACCAACGGAACAAACAGACGACAAAACACGGTATCGTTTTGAATGTCGTGTCGGTGCTTGCTCACGACACCGACTATTTCCATGTCGTTAGGTGAACCGTCCTTCGGCGGCTGCGTGTAGCGGATATGTTGACCGATCGGGTCTTCGTTCGGGAAAAGCTTTTTCGCCAATTCTTCGTCGATGATCGCTACACGGCGCGCCTCTTTGTTTTCGCATTCGTCCTGAGTGAAATCACGGCCCCGCAGGAGTTTTATGCCGAGCGCGTCGCTGTAACCAGGCGTGATCGCGGTGAAAAGCGAGTTGACGCTCGGGTCCGGCGCCTTCGGATCGGTAGGCATAGCGTCTTTTGTGCGCAGAACGCGACGCGCGCTGGTGAAATCGGAATATGGCAGCATCGTGCCGGTGGCCGAGGCCGTTACGCCGGGCAATTGTCGTATGCGTCGCACCATCTCAAACATCGATCGCCGCGACTCGGCCGGGGTTTTCTTGATCAAACTGAAATCGAACTCAGTGATGAGATCGCCCGCCGCGACAAATCCCGGATTAAGTCCGGCTGCTTTGAGCGCGCCACGAAAAAATAATCCCGCGGCGAACAGCAACATCAGCGAGAGCGCGATTTGCGCCATCACCGAAATATGACGCGGCGCAAAGAAACGACTCAACCGACCGATTCGCGTCGGTTCGCCGACCTGCTCTTTGAGGTCATTAACCAGATCGGCCTTCGTTGCCTTGAGCGCCGGACCGAGGCTGAAAAGCATGGTCGCGATAAGGCAGAAGAAGAATGTGGCTGCAAGCACCGTCGCGTCCGGACGCAGATTGACGACGAAAGAAAAATTCACCGACGAAAGCAGACCGCGCAGTTGCTGGAGTAAAAGATTGTTGCACCAGGCGCTGAAGACCAGGCCGATCGCGCCGCCGCAAACCGCAAGCACAAATCCTTCGCACAGCAGTTGCCTGACAATTTGCCAGCGTGACGCGCCGACAGCCAGACGGACCGCGATTTCCTTGGAGCGCGATGTGCCCCGCGCCAGCAGCATGTTCGCGAGATTTAGACAGGCGATCAGCAAGACCGCGCCGGCCATCGCCATGAGCAATGTCGCGATCAGCGTGATTGGGCCGTCGTCCTCCGGTTGCGTGCTAAGACTGAATCGCGATGGCGTTTGAATTTGTAATTCACGCCCACCTTCGCTGCCCTCGGGTTGGATCGCATTCAATCGCTGCGCCAGGACTGGCAAGCGCCCTTTCGCCGCGTCCATCGTCAGGCCGGAGCGCAGCCGCGCCGTGAGATTGAACGTGTAATTCTTCGGGTTCAACAGGTCATGCGTTGTTTCGGAATCGCCAAAGGCGGACCCGAGCTGCGAACGCATGCCCAGCGGCAGCCAGATATCGGGCGCGACCAGGGCGTTCGCGCCGCTGAATCGCTCCGGCGCGATACCGATAACGGTGTAAGGCTGTCCGTTGATGTGAAGCGTGCTGCCGACGAAATCGTTGTGGCCGCCATTGCGTTTCCAAAAGCCGTAGCTTGTCACAACCACAGCCATGTTCGCATTCGGCTTGCACTCCTCAGCGTTATAAAACCGGCCGCGAAACGCCTTCGCGCCCATCATGGGGAAATAGTTTTCCGAAGTCAGAAAAGCGAAGCTGCGCCTCATGTCGTGATCGCGCCCGATGCCCGCGACCGCGAACTCGATCGCGGCAACATCCGCAAACACGTCCCCGCCGTTTTCGCGCAGCTCGCGATATTCGTTGTAGGAAAACTGCCGATAATCGTGGGTGGCATTCTGCCGAGCTGTGAACACGTTCACAACTTCGTTGGGCCGGACCGGCACGACCGGCTTCAGCACCACTCCATTGATCAGCGCGAAAATGGCCGAGTTAACGCCGATTGCTAACGCAAGGGTTAACATCGCCACTATGGTAAATCCCGGCGTCTTGAGCAGCTGCCGCACAGCAAATTTGAAGTCTGGAATCATAAAGGTCGTTGTTGGTTGAGATGCGGCTGGCCTTGGATTTGGATTCAACAGTTATGCGCCGGACTAAAAAATTTTCGGGGATTTGGATTTGCGCGTCCTCAAAAACACGCAATAACGTCGCGCGTGCGAGGACCTCGCTGCCTTTGCTCAATCCTGCTGGTGACGTTCGGCTCCATTTTGCTTGTACTGAGCGCAGCCGGCTGCGCCAAACATCCCCTGTCCGGCGGCTTGGCGAAGTTGAAACCGTGTCGGGTAGCCGGAATCGATGAAGAACTGTTTTGCGGAAAATTGACGGTTTTTGAAAACCGCGAAATGCGCACGGGTCGAACGATCGATCTAAACATCGTCGTTCTGCCGGCGTTCGATCAAAAGAACAAGGCGGAGCCGCTGTTTGATCTGGCGGGCGGTCCCGGCGCGTCGTCCGTTGACCGAGCAGAGTTCTACGCTGGGCCTGGCAGGGAATATCGTCGTCGACACGACGTGGTGTTGGTCGATCAGCGCGGCACCGGAGAATCAAATCGCCTTTCAATTTTCCGGGAGAAAACGCCAACGTATTACCTGAGCGAGATGTTTCCGGTCGATTACGTCAGCAAAATGCGACACGAGCTGGAACAGCGCGCGGACCTGACGAAATACACAACGTCTATCGCGATGGAAGATCTTGACGATGTGCGAGCGTGGCTCGGTTATGACAAGATCAATCTTTTCGGAGCGTCATATGGAACGCAGGCGGCCCTGGTTTACTTGCGGCGGCATCCCGAGCACGTGCGCAGCGCGATCTTGTTCGGCGTCGCACCAACTGATTTGAAAATGCCGTTACACCACGCTGAGTCAGCGGCGCGTGCAATGGACCTGCTGCTGGGTGAATGCGAACAGGACGCCAAGTGTCGCGAGGCTTTCCCGCAGATTCGCGATGACTGGAGGAATGTGCTGGCGCGGTTGGAGCGACAGCCCGCGCGTGTGGAATATTCTCCGCCCGGGAAATCCGCGCCGACAAGAGTGGAGATTCAGCGCGGTGTGTTTGGGGAGAAGATCAGGAACTGGATGTACGACCGCAACCAAGCGGCGCGGATTCCGTTGATTGTTCATCATGCAGTAAATGGCGATTTCGCGCCGTTCTTGCAGCAGGCTGTTGCACCGTCGATTCCTGATTTCGTGGCAGACGGGGCGTATTTGTCGGTCACGTGCGCGGAAGACGTTCCATTCATTACTCAGGAGGAAGCAACGAAGCTGACAGCGGGTAATCCATTCGGGAATTATCGCGTGTTCCAGCAGACCCGTGCCTGCGGAATGTGGCCGCGCGGTGAGATTCCAAAGGATTTTCTCGAACCGGTTTTCTCAGACGCGCCAGTGCTGGTTTTTTCCGGCAACCTGGACCCAGTCACACCGCCCAGTTATGGCGAAGAAGTCGCCAAACATTTGCCGAACAGCAGACATGTCGTTATCGCCGAGGCCGGTCACGGTGTGGATGGTCTGACGGACCCTGATTGTATCGATCGGATTGCCATCGAGTTTCTGAATAAGGGCGATGCGAAAAATCTCGATGTGAGCTGTGTTGAGCGAATGAAGCCGCCACCCTTCGTGACGAAGTAGTGTCGATAGCCGCGGGCTGACCGCGGCGATGAGATGACGAATCGCGCGGACGCCGGGGTCGACGTCCCCGGGGTACAGTACTATCTGCGCCAGTGGCGCAGAACACGATGCCGGGAAGTGGCGGTAGCGTGATCGCGCCTGGTGGCGATCAGTTCGCGGCGACGAAGAACTGCCAGAGCAATTTGAATGGCGCTTTTCGACAAGCCCGTTGCATCTGCAATCGTGCGAAGACTCGCGGCGACCGGTTTCCATTTGTTCCGCGTGGCCTGGCCATAAAGGTGTAGGTAAACCAGATAGGCGGCGGGTTTTTGATCGTGGCCGATCAGATCGCGCATCAGAACGTCGAGAACGTAGTCGTCGATGGGAATGGTTCGTTTGAAACGCGGCATGCGAGAATCATGAAGGAAGAAGGATGAATTATGAAATCAATTCGGCAGGACTATACCGATAAAAGGACAGCGGTTTCTGACGAGAACCGCCGTTCGTCTCTGGACGCGAATATTCCGATCACTTTAGGTTCGGCGCATCATGATTAAACAAATCAAATTCGTTAGCATTCCGGTCGCCGACCAAAATCGCGCGCTCGATTTTTACACCGATAAACTTGGGTTCACGATCATTACTGATCAGCCTTTCGACGAGAAACAGCGCTGGATCGAATTGCGAATTCCAAAAGCCGAGACACGAGTCGTGTTGTTTACAGCCGAAGGCGACGAAAAGCGAATCGGCTCGTTCATGAACATGTCGTACACGTGCGACGACATTCAGAAGACGTATGACGAGTTGAAGAAACGCGGCGTAGAATTCGAAGCTCCGCCGCAAAAACAACCCTGGGGCACCTACGCGATCTTCAAGGACAGCGAAGGCAATCGCTTCGTTGTTGGATCGGACTGAATGAGAAGTGAGCAGCGACTGATGACGAACGACGCGTGAATAAAATGCAAAGAGTCACGACACTCGATGTCGTGACTCTCGCATGAACGGAAATCCAGACTTCGCTATTTCTTGCCGGCGCGCGTGTAATTGATTTCCATGGTCTTCACGTCCTGGCCACCACGGTTCTCGTACCATTCCAGGGTGTGATGGTTATTGTCGGTAACCTTGATGACTTCACGGATCTGCTGCTTCATGCCAGGCATTGCCTCGAATTCGCTGTTGTAGGTGAAAGTTTTCGTCGCGGGATCGTAGGTGCCCTCGGAGAGCATGATACCGGTGCCCATATTATCGACCCACGAGCCGACGAATTTCTTTTTCACATTGTCGTAACCCTCGATTCCATGTCCTTTGAACGTCATCTCGTTTTTCTTACCGTCAGGTCCGGGCATTTCCATTTTCCCAGTCACGTCGAGCGTACAATAACGGCCGTCCATGAACGATTTCCTTACGGCAGTGCCCTTTGATTCCTGCGGTTTGGCATTCGGATCGGGGTTCATCCAGAACTTGATGGTGTAAGTCCAATTGCCGTCGAGATCGGTGAGGAGCTTGTGGTTTTCATTCAGCTTCGACAGCTCCATCATTTGTTTCATCATTTCCTGCGGATTCGGCTGGCCGCTGGGAGCCGCCGCTTGGGCCGAACTCGGGCTTGACGCGCCCGCGGGCGATGTCGCGGTTACTTGCGCAAATGAGGGGGTTGCGATCAAGCTCGCGAACAGAATTATGGTCAGTGGGATAGATATTTTCATGGGCGGATTGTGCCAAGGCGAAGTGACAGGTGGCAAGTGTGAAAAGAGTAGACGCAGTCGCTCAAGCGGTCATCGAATCAACGGACGAGGATCAAAGTAAGGCCGAATCTCTCAGCTATTCGCCCGCCTTTAATGCGAAAGAATTCACAAAATGGCACCACTGTTCCTTCTGTAGTCTCGAAATCGGCAAGAACACAGGCAATTCACCGTCGATTATGTGTCGTTTCACCCGCACGTCTCTTGCCCGCACGCTCGAAAGAAACGTTCGCACCGCGGACTCGCCGCGGATTGGTCCTTTCAGGGAATCAACATTCCGTTTCCCATCAATTTCGTCCGGGATAACATTCTGAAAATGAAACCAGAGAATCCGACAGTTGCAATTTGTCCGGGCATCACGCGTCGGACCGTTGCCCATGGCAAGACGATGTATCAGATGATGGCTACGCTGGCCGCCGGGAGCACGATGCCTCCACATTCCCACCCGCAGGAGCAGGTCGTTCACATTCTCGAGGGCAAGATGCGACTGATTGTTGACGGCGTGCCGCACGAACTTTCAACAGGCGATTCTTTTTATCTGGCGAGCAATGTGCCGCATGGTGTGGAAACGCTCTTGCCAACTCGCGTGCTCGATACGTTCAGTCCGCCGCGCGCCGATTACCTGGCGATTGACGAAAAGGTTCGTCACGGCGCGTTGTAATTTTCGAGCGCAAGCCCACCGCGGCTGACCCGCCTTCGCTTGGCTTCGACGTAGCAAGAACAACCAGCCTCTACACCCGCTTCGTAGAGCGCTTGTTCCTATTTCTTTTCGCGATAGCGCGCTTGTTTCTCACCCCTGCTCCGCCGGGTCCAGCGGTCACGCTGTGGAAGCCGCGAATCATCGCTTCGCGAATGATCGCTTCTTCGGCCGGATTCGTTGCTTTCACCATTTGCTCCGCCAGTTCAGACAATTCCTTGCCGGTGAGGCGCCGTTCGGTAGCCAACTGACAAGCAACACGGATCACACCCAACTGTGCTTTGAGATCGAGCTGCTTGATCTCCTCGATGATTTCGTCAGGAGTCATGCGCAAAGTGTATGGCCTGGAGCAAGAACAAGCAACGCGCGAAGGTCAGCCTTCGAGCACAAATCGATTCTATTTCCGCTGATCGATAAAGATTTCCCAGCGCTTCACGCTTTCGAGTTTCAAAATGCCGTGCTCTGTCCAGGGATCGCTCTTTAATTTCTGTCTTACTTCGTTCTCGTCTTCGGCATTGAAAATCAATAGAGAACCGCCTTCATCAACCAAGGGCCCGCCCATCAAAATGAAACCGGCATCAACGAGTTGATCGATGAATTTCGCGTGCTCATCCCAAAAAGGCTGCTCGCGCGTGCCCTTGGTGAAATCACGATTCGGACCGGCGGAAGAAATTGCCAGGAACGTCTTCTTCATGACAACCGAACTTCAGACGCGCGGGTGCGTCGTCAACCCTTCGGCTCGTCTGCGATCCGCAGCACAACTTTCCCGCGCGTGTGATGCGTGGCAGCCTGTTGTTGCGCCGCAATCGCCTGGCTCAACGGAAGAACCTGCGTCACGCTTGGTTTGATCTTCCCGGCGTCGATCAGTTGCGCGATCTCTGTGAGATCGTCCGCATCTGGATGGACAGAGATACCCGCTCCGCGAATCTCGTATTTCTTGAGCTCGGCGGGATCGGGCCGCGCAACCAACGACATCACGATGCCGCCTTTCTTCACGACCGCGTAAGAACGGGCGAGAGTCTCCTTCCCCACAGGATCGAGCACAACGTCCACGTCTTTTGCGACATCTTCGAACCTCCCCTTCGTATAATCGACCGTTACGTCCGCGCCGAGCTGTTTAAGAAGATCCTGATTTGCAGTCGACGCAGTAGCGATGACACGTGCTCCGCGCGCTTTCGCGATCTGGATCGCGAAGCTACCAACGCCCCCTGAGCCGCCGTGAATGAGAACGGTTTGGCCCGGCTGCACCTTCGCGACGTCCACCAAAGCCTGCCATGCAGTCAAGGCACCCATCGGTACTGCTGCTGCTTCCACAAAGTTCAGAGACTTGGGTTTCGCAGCCACTTCCCATTCTTTGACCGCGACGTAATCGGCCCAGCCGCCGCCGAAATCTGGATAACCGTAAACCGCGTCGCCGACTTTGAGCTTTGTTACGTTTGCGCCGGTCTTCTCGACGACGCCGGCGATGTCGTAGCCTGGGATCAATGGAAGGTGCGTCCCGAATTCCCGGGCATATTTGCCGCTAAGTGTGAGAGGATCTGCTGGATTAACACTGCTCGCGATCACTCGCACGAGCGCTTCATCTGCATTTGGTTCCGGTCGTGGGACATCTTCAAATTTCAAGACTTCCGGCGCGCCATATTCATGCGCGACCACCGCTTTCATCATTGGTTTTTCGCCGGCATGCACAAAGTGAGAACAGAGCATCGCGATCCATAGAAAGGCTGGAGTGCGGTAAAATATCTGCACAATGTTTAACTTCGCGTGCGATTGGGCGCAGTGCGAATCTGAAATTCAGCTTTCGATTGAAGCCTGCCGCGCTGAGTGCACAGTAACGAAGACCAGGTGAGACCAGCTGCCGAAGCCCAGAATTCCAGCGCGAGGCGAGTAATCGTCGTCCTCGCGGCGACGATGACGGTCTGTGTTGTGTCGCTAATGATTGCCGGCGTTGCGAGCCTGGTTTCACTGGCTGACAGAATTCATCCAGTCGCTGGTACAATCGTATTCTGGGGTGTCTGTCTGACTACCGGACTTGTCGCGCTCTACTATGCGATTGCATACACAAGACTTCCTCCTACGCTTGGCCCACCGGAGGAGGAGTCCGGTCCGAAATACGACGCGTATTTGGAGGCTCTCCGTGCACGTCTCGCCGCAAATCCTCGGACACGCGATCTGCCTGTCATTACAAAGGAAGAGATTGAAAAGGCGATCGGGCACCTTTCAACTCAAGCGGATTTGGTCGTCCGCAGGACAGCAAGCACGGTCTTTCTCAGCACGGCGTTGATGCAAAATGGCAGGCTCGACGGACTGATCGTCCTGTTTACCCAAATTCAAATGGTTGGACGCATCGCGCGCATTTATGTGCAGCGTCCTTCCCCTCGCGAATTAGCGCGTCTCTATGCAAATGTTGCAGGCACAGCTTTCGTCGCGAGCGGGCTGGAGTCGCTCGACCTTGGAGAAATGGTCGCGCCGCTTGCCGTTTCTGTGGTGCCGGCGCTCAAAGGCGGAATTCCGGGTTTGAGCGGCATCTCGGCTCTCCTGGTGAAATGTGTTTCCAACGGCGCTGCCAATGCGTTCCTCACACTGCGTGTGGGAGAGGTTGCGCGGCGTTACTGCGAACTCACTTCAAAATGTCCGCCCGAACTGATCCGTAAATCCGCCACGGCTGCGGCTGTTCAGCATCTTGGGCGAATCGTGCGCGAAAACGGCGCACTCGTTGTGAAGAAGATTTGGGCGAGCACTGGGCGCGCGCTCATCGACAGCGGCGTATCGAAAGCCGAGGATATCGCAGGCGCCACACGTGACCTGTTCGGCAAAATCTCTCCCTGGCGCGTGAAGGAAGAAGATCCCGCCAGCCATCTGGAAAGATCATAGGCTGGCTTATCATTGCCCAATATATCTGATTTTTTGCGCAGAAGACTGCAGCGGCTAAAGGAAAATGAGCCATGTTAATTTCGCCCGATAAATTTATTTCCCTTTGCCTGATCGCTGTCATTTGCGTGACGCCCTTGGTCCTACGCGCTGAACCGAAGACGGGATCGTTGCAGATGGTGGAAGTCGGCGACGGCGTCTCCTTGCGAGTGATTGAAGCGGGCAAGCCGGACGGTGGACCTGCGCTAGTTTTCATTCCCGGCTGGAGCACCGGCGCCGATATTTGGCGTTATCAGATCGAAACGTTTGCAAAAAGCTATCGGGTGATCGCTTTCGATCCGCGTTCGCAGGGTGAATCGACCAAGACAAACAGAGGAAACACTCCGGAAAATCGCGCGCAGGATTTGCATACGTTACTGGAACGGCTGGGCGTACGACGCCCTGTCCTGATTGGATGGTCGCAAGGCGTTCAGGATGTTGCGGCTTATGTTGAGCGTTACGGCACGAAAGATCTCGCAGGAATTGTACTGGTAGACGCAGCGGTTTCGGATGGTGCTGACGGCATGGCTGCTCGCCCACAGGAAACAGCGGAGCAATTCAAAATGTTCACCATTTATCAGGCGCATCAGCCGGAATATTTGGACGGCATGATGCACGCAATCATCAGCAAACCGCAAAGCGATGACGCGATGAAAGGGCTGGTAAGCACCGGGATGAAAACACCGCCCGACCTCGGTGTCGGGATGCTTGTTGCCGACATGTTTGGTGTGAATCGGACACCAGCTCTAAAGAAAATTGAATGTCCGACGTTGATCATCGCCTCGACGAAATCGTTCGAGTTGTCTCGCCAGCAGGCGGCTGCGAACCAAATTCCTAACGCGCGCTTCGAAAAAATCGGCGACGCGGCGCATGCGGTGTTCATCGACCAGCCGGACCGCTTCGGCGAATTGCTCAAGAGTTTTCTAGGCAGCCTGGCGACAAATACTGCGCACAATTAATGGCAGCTCGATTCCAGATCGGCGCGCGCGGTGATCACCCTAGATTTCAGCTACGAGTCCCTGACATTTTTTTAAATCGAGTTTGCCCGACGCAAGGACCGGGATTGCCTCAACGCGCTGGACCTGTTTGGGAATCCACAAGTTGGGCACACCAGCGTCGTGAAGTTTGCTGCGCAACTCCGCGAGATCGATGTCTATAGCGCTTAGCAGGACGAGCGCTTCGCCTTTTGCCTCATCCTGGACACCCATGACAGCCAGCGGCCGTTCGTCCCTTCCGGATAAACCAAGCAGATCGACAATCTTGCTCTCGATTGTTTCATGCGGCACCATTTCACCGCCTATTTTTGAAAAGCGCGAGAGGCGCCCTTCGATATAAAGAAATCCGTCCTCGTCGAACCGGCCGATGTCGCCGGTTTTCAACCAGCCATCTTGAAGGACTTCTGCGGTTTGCTTTGGATCGTGCAAATAACCTTCGAAAATGTTTGGGCCGCGCAGCCAGAGCATCCCGGTTTCATACAAGGAGACGTGTCGATCCGTTTCCGGCTCGCGAATTTCTGCGGCCATTCCGGGAGCCAACCTGCCAACCGATCCTAACCGGCTGGATGATTGCACATGTTCTCCGGGTCTTTTCGGTTCCGGATCGGGCAGATTTGTGCTGACCACCGGCGCTGTCTCGGTAAGGCCGTAGCCCTCGTATACTTTTTTGTGGAAACGTTCTTCAAAATGGCGGGCAAGATCGAGAGGTAACTTTTCCGCGCCTGTGATAATGAGTCGCAAGCTGCGAAGCTGATCCCGCTCAGCCTTGCGCAGGTACATTCGCAAAAAAGTGGGCGTGAGCAGGAGGAATGTCAGTTTGTATCGTTCGATCAATTCTGCGTTCTTCGCGGCCTCCAGTGGATTAGGGTACGTAACAATTCGCACGCCTTCGATAAGCGGATACCAGAGCGTCACCGTCGATCCGAAGGTGTGAAAGAATGGCAACGACGCGAGGATCGCATCGGTCTCTCGTGCGTCCAGGAGTTGCCGGAACTGCGAGACGTTTCCGACCACATTGCGATGACTGACCACGACGCCCTTGGGTTCTCCAGTTGTTCCGCTTGTAAACAGTAAAATTGCTTCCTTGTGCCCGCCTTCCTTCGGAATTTTCAAAAGGCGCAGGAGCAAACGCGCCGGAACCAGCACCGACACGATCCACCAGAAAACGATCTGGCGTTTCATCCGCGGCATTAGCTCTTCCAATTTCAAAACGCGTTCCGGCCACGGAAAATCCTTGAGCCGGTCCATGAACTGCGTTGCCGAAATTGCGACCCGAAGGTTAGCGCGCCTGCAGCACGATTCGTTCGCCGCCCGTCCAACCGTGAAATTAAGGTCCACGGGAACTTTGTTCGCCAGAGTGACAGCCAAGTTGGCCACCATCGATGCCTTGCTCGCAGGCAAAACAATGGCGATTCGTTCGTCGGAAAATTCCTTCCGAAGATAGCGACTCAACGCCGTTGCCGCGCCGAGCAGTTTTGCCCTGCTCAGCTGGCTGTTGTCGGTTCCGTCGATCACCGCCGTCGCAAACCGTCTGCGCTTCAGTCCGCGCACAGATTCTTCTGCAAGGTGTCGATCGAGTGATGGACGGCGGCTAAAACAGAATTCACCGAGTTTGAGCAACTCCTCACGGACGGCCGCGTTGTCTGCAGCTTCGGCCTTGAGCGGTCTGCCAAAGGCGATCGTTACAGGATACGGAATTCGCTTGGGCAATTTTGTGAAAAATCGTCCGCCCTGGAATGAGAAGATCGAGCCCCAGAGTTGATCGAGCCAAACCGGAACGACCTGCGCATTTGCGTGCCGTGCGATCAGTTCGTAACCGCGTTGCAAGCGCAGAAGAACCCCTGTCCGTTCCAACTGGCCCTCGGGAAAAAGACACACAATCTCGCCAGCTGCGATTTTTTCCGTCGCAGCGCGAATGGCGGAACGCGAGTTACCAACATTGATTGGAATACAACCCAGCGTGCGCAGAATCGGGTGGAGAACCGGGTTATGATAATGTTCCTGGTCGATAACGTACCGAATCGGGCGCGCACACGCGAGCTGCAGAACGATGGCGTCAATCCACGTGATGTGATTGGGCAAAAGTAGAAAACCGCCTGTAGGAATGTTTTCCAATCCCAGTGCAGTGACCCGATAGAAGCAGCGAACTAGCAGCCGGCCAAAAAAATAAAGCGCGCGTTCAGCGGCAGACATGGAAGCCATCGTTATTGATTTACATTCTGCTCCGGGCAAACTGCAATCCCACAATTGCTATGCAACCTGGCGAGAACAAAACGATGAGCAGCGCGCGTACCGCGCTCTTTCTGCTCCTCGCCATCAATCTTTTCAATTACATCGACCGGCAAATCTTGGCGGCGCTTGAGCCTGATATTCGCGCGACATTTTTTTCGCCTGACGACGCAAACGCAATGACCAAGACTGGTCTGCTCGGCGATGCGTTCTTTGTCACTTACATGATTAGCGCGCCAATTCTCGGTTTGCTCGCCGACCGATTCTCGCGCTGGATCATCGTTGGGTCCGCCGTGATTCTGTGGAGTCTTGCAAGCGGTGGCTCCGGTCTGGCGGCGACATTCGCCATTCTCTTCGCGACTCGCATATGCGTTGGAATTGGCGAAGGCGGTTACGGCCCGGCGGCGCCGACGATCTTGTCCGATCTTTTCTCGATCGAAACGCGGGGTCGCATCATGGCGATTTTTTACACCGCGATTCCTGTTGGAAGCGCCCTCGGCTATGTGATCGGCGGATTGATCGGTGCTCACCTCGGCTGGCGCTGGGCCTTTTATCTTGTTACCCCACCCGGTTTGCTGCTGGGTCTTTGGTGCTTCTGGCAACGCGACCCGCGCGTTGCTGAACATCATTTGGTGCAGAAATCACCGCGCCGCAGCATTCGTGACTATCTGAATTTGTTTCGAACACGCTCCTACCTCATCAACTGCGTGGCACAGACATTGATGACTTTTGTAACCGGTGGGTTGGGCTTCTGGGTACCTGCATATCTGCGTTATCGCAATCAAAGTCCCGACGTGGGAACGACGATCTTTGGCCTAATTACCGTATTAGCGGGCCTGGTCTCAACGCTTCTGGGAGGTGTGATCGCAGATAGATTGCGTGCACGTTTCCCTGGTTCGTACTTCTGGGTTTCAGGAGTCGGAATGTTGCTCGCGTGTCCCTTTTTCATTGCGACTCTTTACATTCCGTTTCCCGCAGCGTGGATCACAATGTTTATGGCGATCTTCTTCCTATTTCTAAACACCGGCCCTTCAAACACTGCTCTGGCAAACGTTTCACTGCCCGCAGTGCGCGCGACGGCGTTCGCCGCAAACATTTTCGTAATTCACGCGCTTGGCGATGTGCAGGCGTTCTGGCTGCTCGGATACATCGGCGGTCACACCAACATGCATGTGGCGTTTCTGTTTGTATCGGGAATAATTCTCCTCTCCGGAGTGGCCTGGTTGATCGGTGTGAAATATCTTCCCGCGGACACGGAGGCTGTAGAGAGGACCGCCATCACCTGAACGCCTGTTTGGTTGTTAAAGCAATGACACCGATCGTTCGCCATTTATTGATGTGCCTGTTGATGTTAGCTGCAGGTATCGCTCAGGCCGCTGGTGTTCCCGAGGATTGCACTCAGCTCATAGTGGGCACCGCGCCCACGTGGGATTCCATGCGCGGCGAGCTGCGACTTTTCGAACGTGCACGCGGCGGTGATTGGACTGCGGTGGCTGGACCGTTTCCTGTTTTATTTGGCAAAAAGGGGCTCGCCTGGGGCACCGGGCTCGCCGGTCAAAATGAACCGGGCCTTCGCAAAAAGGAGCGAGATGGTCGCGCACCTGCCGGAGTTTTCGCGATCGGCCAGGTTTTTGGATACGAGGCGCATCTGCCAGCCGGCGGTGACTATCCCTACCATCAGGTGACGGAGGCCGACATTTGGAGCGATGATCCGCGTTCGCCTAACTACAATCGGCACATCGTGATTGATCCAAAGAATCCGCCGGACGATTACACGCACGAAAAAATGCGCTCGGGCGATTTCGCGTATCACTGGCTGGTCGAGGTCCGTCACAATTCCGATCCGCCGGTGCCCGGCGACGGTAGCGCGATTTTTTTTCATATCCGTCGCGGCGTGAATCGGCCGACGACGGGTTGCACGACAATGGCGCAGGAAAATCTTGTGAAACTGATCACCTGGCTTCGAGCGACACGGCATCCCTGCTATGCATTATTACCGGCTAACGAATACGATAAGAAATGGCGTTCCTGGAACCTGCCTCCTCCGGAGGTATTTCGCCGCGCGCCTCAGACGGGTTCGGCAAGTTTGCCTCGTTGATTGCTGAGATTGTTCAGTTAGTTTCGCTTCATGCGAAGACGTCCTAATCCTAATTCAGAGGCAAACATTCGCCGCATCGACACGAAAGCGCGCGCGAAGAAGCAGACGCATGGTTTTCAAGTCCACTTTCTCCGCGGCGATAAAATCGTGACCAAGATGTTTAGCGACAGCGTCTATGGCGGCAAAATGAAGGCGAGAAACGCGGCGAGGAAATTCAAACGGGCGGCTTTACGCCGTTTGCCAAAAAGAAAGTTTGTCGGCTTTAAGTAAGCGCGCTGTGATTGCTGCCGTTTTGCTGGCGATATACTTTCCAACATTCGATGAATCCCGGCGCAAAGTCTCCCGGGCGCGCCGCGATCCAACCATCAATCACCGCCTCGGGAAAGAAGGCACCCGTCTCAATTTCTGTTCGATTAGGTGAAAAATCGCCGACGCGTTCGCCGCGATAAAGGCAGATGAACTCCTGGTCAGTGCGTTCTGAAGCGGGCAGTTTTGAAATCTTTTTGAGAGGAACGCTTATCCCGAGTTCTTCTTCCAGCTCACGCCGGGCTGTTTCGTCGTAATTTTCAGCGGCGCTTACATGACCAGCAGCGCTTGAGTCCCATTTCAGAGGATGCCGATCTTTCCAGCGGGAACGCTGCTGCAAATAAAGTTCGCCCGTCGGGTTGAAAATCAGGATGTGAACGGCGCGATGCCGCAAGTTATTCGCATGCACCTCGGAGCGGCTGGCATCGCGCAGAATTTTGTCGTTTTCATCGACGACCGGAAAACGCTCACTGTTCGTTAGGCGCACATCGGGTTGTGGCGGCGGCGCGATGAAATTCACCAGGGTGATCCATTGAAGCAGAGACAGTTCTTCGCCACGAGCTTTTGGATCGATATGCAGGTGGCGCGCGAGACTGTCCCAATCATCGACTCGCCCTCGAAGCAATTTTCCGAGTTGCTTTCTTCTCTGAGAAAAACCAAGGCGAATCAATTCCAGGAGCAACTCTTCGTTGTGCGGCGGCAATTCTCGCGGGTCTCTCTGCACGATCCGCACCAGTGCAGAATCAACTTCAGGTTGCGGGAAGAAAACGGACGCTGGAATCGTGCGCACGTATTTTACGCGATGACGCAATTGCGTGCGCAATGTCAGCGCACCGTAGTCATGACAAGACGGTTTCGCAGAAAGACGCGCTGCCATTTCCTTCTGTAATGTAAACAACCACAGCGAGATAGAGCTTGGATACGCAAGGAACTTTGAGAGCAGTGCGCTTGAGACGTTATACGGAAGATTGCCCAGCAATTTTACTCGTCGATGCGAAAACAAAACGCGCGCATCGAATTTTAGCGCGTCGACATTGAGTATTTCAAGTCGTTCGTGAGCGAAGCGCTCGCGTAGGAAATTAGCGAGGCGTGTATCTTTCTCGATCGCTAGAACGCGCGCGCCTTTTTCGAGAAGCAGTTTGGTTAACGCCCCCAATCCAGGTCCAATTTCCAGCACGAAATCGCCTGAATCGATCTGCGCCTGATCGACGATCCATCGTGCAAGGTTTTGATCGTGCAGAAAATTTTGACCAAGGGTTTTGACTGGCGAGACGTGAATTTCTTGAAGCGTCTTCCGTATGTCGGACAGCTTCATGGGAACGCTGGGGAATGCGCAGTTGGTGTGACGAAATTGGTCTCTTTGTTCACAAAATCGTGTGAACAAAATACGCAGGAATGAGCAATTTTATTCACAAGTTATTCACGGGAGAAACACTAGGCGTTCGCCTGATATAATCATTGGCGTCGAGTGACGCCTTCGTCCGCTCATCGAGCTTCTTCCAATTCCTGACGCCGGCGTGTTTTCCGGGTCTTCAAGTACGTGCGACGCGCGTCCTTCAGGGAGACACCTTCAATGAAGTATGCGGTCGCAGCGCGACCAATCGCGTACGTTCCCGAACCCGCTACGAGCCCGCACACGACATTCCCCCAACCCGGAAAAAATTTCAGGATCGCGCGGGCGCCTTCGCGCAGAAGCATCGCAGCGCCAACATTTGCACCGAGCGCCCCAGCGAATTCTGCGGAAGCACGCAGGCTGCGTTCCCGCCCGCTCACGTACATAATTCCGGAAACCATCGTCAGCTGCAGGCCGGTTAGGATCGGCAGATCAGCGAGCGGAATCGGTTGCGCGCCGATGGCAGTGCAGACAGCGGTCGTCGATTTTACCAGGAGCTGCGCTACTTCCCGCTGCGCCTCGCGATCTCGCGATATCCGGATCATTTCCATTCGCGCTTCATTCGGCAATTCTCGCGCAAGAGTCGACGTGAGACGCCGCGCTTCCGCAGGCGGCAGTTCGAATAATTGATCGTTATCCACCGGAACCAACCGCAACGTATCCAGGAAGACACCGCGTCTCGCGAGAGTCGATCCCGTCACGGATTCGTCGTGCGTCGCACCGCGACCATTGTGACTGCGCGACGCGATCGTCTCGAACGCCGGGAGAACGATTTGGATAATCTTGCGATCCGTTTCCAATGTCTCATTCCAGCTGAGATAGCTGGTCAAGTCAGCCAGTTCGCGTTGTTCCAGATCCTGTGTGAGCCGCTCGTCGCGGATGAAA
>Ga0081455_10002161_pt1 | contig 23464 bp, 24 predicted proteins | sample TabmetS3T2R1_FD_70207 | JGI IMG/M metagenome (GOLD analysis project Ga0081455, IMG submission 70207) | Tabebuia heterophylla rhizosphere microbial communities from the University of Puerto Rico - S3T2R1 | ecosystem: Host-associated > Plants > Roots > Rhizosphere ...
TCTTTTGCTCCGTCAACTCCACCAGCCACTCTGTCGAGTGTTTCGCCAGCTCCTCCCTTGCGAGCGCCTCCTTCGCGGGATCGTTTGGAAATCTTTCTCGCGCGAGTTTCACCGACTCGCGCGCAAACCACCGCCGTTGCCAAAACGGCAGAATCCCAGGCACTCGAAAGTGCGGGCGACAGTCGAACGGGTCATTGAAATCTCTTGGCCGCCCAAACCGAAAGTGACGGTCGACTAACGCAGCACGGATGGTGGCTCGATCTGCGGCGCTTGCGTACCTGAAGAAGCGGTACAGCGGTTCACGTCGCTTGTACGCTACCGGTGCGATTCGAGCTGCGAGCTTCAGGAATCCGGTCTGCTCCGCGGTGAGGCCGAGCGGCATCATATAGGTGGAGCCTTCGGATCATCGTTCGGCCAGAGCCGCAAGAACTGACGCCCTGGATATCACGCCTCCAGCACAGCACGCAGTTGGGGTATTACCTCTCTGAAAAGGGGAGTCAGCTCGGTAACGTCCTGCTCAAGCCACCGTGTCAATTCCTTCGATCGGGCCGTGGGCGCCGTTGCGCTGCCTATTTCTGCGACGGCTTCACCTCCACGCAGGACACCGCCCGCACGCAACGAGGCCGTTGTCTCCAACCCTTTGGCCACCAACACCTGCCCCATGCTCGCTCCTTGCTTCCTGGCGAATCTTTATATTATGAAGCCGAGCGTCCAAAGCGGCCGACTTGCACTGACAGCGCAAGACTGTCGCCGGAACTGGTTGAACACAGGCTGTGTCGATGGCGACCCTTAGCTCGTATGCAAAACCGTCGTAGAATTTTTCATCTCGGATACCGACGGGACCGCACCGTCCACGTAGCGTACGGTCATCGTCAACACCAAGGAAGAACCTAGATGGAAGAAGCTGAGAATATCGTGCGCCGGGTCTGCGAGGACTACCTGCAGGAACAGATTCGCTACGACCGGGAGCACAGTATCCTGCCCAGCCAGATCGCGGTCGCCGAACGCATGCTCGCGAACGGGAGCGCGCTGGAGCGATTCTACAGGGAGATCTACCCCGCCCTGAACCACGACGGGATCACGTGGAAGCACGCCCTGCAATGCGCGTTGCATGTAGGAACGTTCTGGACTCCGGAGGATATCGCCGGACGGCGCGCCGGCCGTAAGGAGTTGGAGCAACTCAGCGAGGACATCTCGCGTCATGCCGCGGCGCTCGCGGACTTGCTCGATCGTCGCACTGAGCTGTACGAGCACTCGGGATTCGGTGGGGAAACGCACTACGCCATCTACGAAGTCATCGACGCCACCGCTGTACGCAACGGCCATTATCAAGGATGGGTCAGAGAACCGCTGCTGGCGCTACGACGGTTCGACCTCAAATACTGGCCGACGCTCAGTGAGTGCATCCGTGCCATCGGTCACGACGCATACCAAGCCGAGATCGCAGCCGACACGAGCCTGACCGAAGCTGCGACGCACAGCTCGCGGCCTTCAAAGGCCGACTCGGTGCGCGCACTGCTCGCTTCGATCGAGGATCACCGCGGCGACTGGGTGGGGGGCATTCCGAGCTCGTTCGAATTCTCAACGCCGCGCTGGCGGATCTGGTGAATGTTCTGTTCGAGCTGCCAGCGGAGGGTCTGGTGAGCGATGAGTACATGAAGATCGAGCGCCATCGTGCAAAGGGCGGAGCGAGACGGCCAGCCTGAACGACACCGCCTCTTCTGGAACCCTTGGTGGCCAGAGGTTCGGTTTTCGACTTCATGCCAGAAGGAGTACACGTGCGACTAAGAACGCTGTACGTATTTGCGATCGAGGCCCAGAAAGCGAGCCGCCGCTCGGCTTTTGCCAAATTTTGGCAAACAAGCTATCCTTCGGACCATGAGCACAATGAATATCTCCCTGCCTGATTCGCTCAAGAATTTCGTCGACGAGCAGGTCAACGAGCGCGGCTACGGCACGAGCAGCGAGTACGTGCGCGAGCTCATCCGAAAGGATCAGGATCGGCTGAAGTTGCGCGGGCTTCTGCTCGAAGGCGCTGCCTCTGCACCGACCAAGCCAGTCGATGATGCGTACTTTGAACGCCTGCGCCGGAAAGCCAAGTCGGCTAAGCCAGGCACTCGTCGGTGAAGCCGAAGCCAGTCATCCCACGTGAACGTGCTGGGCGGGATGTTGATGCAGCAATCGACTACTACTTGAGCGAGAACGCGCCGGAAGCGGCCCTGGGATTCATTGACGCCCTGGAACAGGCATATGGCCACATCGGGTGCCATCCGGAGACAGGCTCGTCACGGCATGCCGGCGAGCTGAACCTTCCCGGCCTGCGCTGCTGGCGTTTGAAAAAATATCCGCACCTGGTTTTCTACGTGGAGCGGAGCGATCACATTGATGTCTGGCGCGTGCTCCACGGCATGCGCGACATTCCTTCCTGGTTGCAAGATCCCGATTTGATCTAACGAATTGAACGCGGCGCTCGTCGCTCCGAGTAGCGCTGTCCGCCTGCGCGAACTCTGATCCCAATCATTCGATCATCTGAATCAGCAAGGTCACCTATGGGCAGCAAGTGGTTCACGGGCGGCGTCGTTGCTGCGCTCCGCGGCAGAATCCAGTTTGATTTTCGCATCGATGGCGTCCGCTATCGACCCACGATCAAGCGTCCGCCCTCAGAGGCCAACCTGCGTCGCGCACGCGAGCGCCTCGAAGTCATCAAACGCCAGATTGAGGACGGCACGTTCTCCTTCGCCGACGAGTTTCCGGACTACCGATTCATGCGACGCCTGAAGGGCGCCTACAAAGTTCGGTTGTGCAATGACGTCTTCGATGAATACCTCGCTCACTGTGAGGCACGTGTTCGACGCGATGACCTGGCCTCCTCAACACTGCGCGGGTATCGAAAGGTTCTCGACGGCGTGTGGCGGCCCGCCCTCGGCCAACTCCTCTTCTATGACGTGACCTACTCTCAGTTGATCGCGATCGCGGACAAATGTGACTGGAGCAAGAAGACCATACAACAACTCACTCAGCGTGCTCCGACGCGCCTTTGACTTCGGCTATCGGGACCGTCTGCTCGAGGCCAACGCTGCCCGTGCTCTGCGCAGCGCGCGCATGCGCAAAACCGACCGCCCGAAGGTGATCCCTTCTGCATGCATGACGCCGAAGTCCTGATCGCAGCGATCCATCGCGACTGGGGCGAGGCACAAGGCAACTATGACGAGTTTCGGTTCTTCACGGGACTTCGCCCGTCCGAACAGATCGCGCTCGTGCTCACGGACCTGGATGTCGAGAACGGCATCATCAGTATCAACAAGGCGCGCGTCTCCGGCGTCGATCGCTGCAAGACCAAAACCGGGGAAGATCGCCGCGTAGAACTGTGCCCGCGGGCGCTACAGGTTCTGAAGAGACAACTTCGCCTGCGCGAGCGCCTGGCCGCTGCCGGTAGACTCCATCACGATCATGTCTTCGTACATGACGACGGCAGGCCCATGCGGGATTTGCAGGTGGCGACGATTCGATGGCGCAAGACGCTGCAGTCGCTGAAGGTGCGCTACCGCCGCCCCTACACAACCCGTCACTCCTCGGTGAGCTGGAACCTGATGCTCGGCAAGAACCAGCTGTTGGTATCGAAGCAGCATGGTCACAGCAACGTCACGATGTGGCGGGTCTATGCTGCGTGGACCGATGGTGCGGTGGAAGCCGACGTTCAGATGATCGAGCGATCGATGGGAGTGACACGGACCGCTACACCGAGCGAGCGACCTCACGAGCCGCCTCGCGGCGGAGGCCGACCCTCGATGAATGAACCCGCATCGACGCCCCAGGATCTGGCAGTAGTTCAGTCAGTACCGACAACGATAAAGGGGCCGGACGAGATGTCCTACGCGGCCCACGACGCCAGGATCCGACCGCCAACTATCTGTTTGATCAGCGAAAATCGACTGCGGCAAAGTTGGCTGGGGTGGCTGGATTCGAACCAACGTATGGCTGGATCAAAACCCGCTCGGTGGCGCAAGTGAATCAGCAACTTGCTGATACTGCTCACGCATCCGGTCCCCTCCAATCCCCTCAAATCCCCCTCGTGGCCACCAAAGTGGACACCAGGTCTGCGAGTACAGCCGGCTCGCTGGGTCTCAAAACGGGCTTGCGGATAATACACGACGTCTGCTGCGGGACTCGAACCCGAGTTGAATGGCGACCTCTTGCTCGATTCTGCACCGCTTGCGCGCTGCCCTTCTTTCGCGGGGGTCTCGAACCTGTATTGGGAAAATGCCACAGCTTTGGTCACCAGTTCCGACGAGCGACCACATTCATCCTCACTATCGCTTCTCGATGCGACGCACGCGTGGGCCAAATTGCTCAGTGCAGAGTGGCGCAAACCGTTGCGGGGCGTTGCACCTCGTCTCAAACAAGCGTGCTGCTCGCTGCGGTGGGCGCTTGCATCGTGTATTCTCACGTATCTTCCCTCGCCGGCAACACGCGAACCCCTCGACACTGGTCGCACCGTCATGAGACGCGATCCATGATGTCAAACCGCCACCGCCTTTTACGTTCGGCGCCGGCAGCTGTTGAGCATCTGCTCGAAGTGTGCAAACTCGAGCGGCTTCATGAGGAACGCGTCGAACCCCGCCGCGCGCGCGGCCGCGATCGACGCGGCCGAATAGACACAAGCCCTTGTTCCTTGTCAGCTAGCGGCCTTAGCTCCTCATCCATCATGTCGCTTTCGCAAGCAAGCTTCGATCAATCGGCATGCGTCGTAGCGCGACGCCCGTTGCTTCGTAGATCGCATTCCTCAGCGCCGGAATCGCCGCGGTCGTGCCCGTCTCGCCGATGCCGCCGGGTGGCTCGGCGCTCTTGATGAGATGGACCTCAATCGGCGGGGTCTGATTGATTCGCAGCATCGGGTAATCGTGAAAGTTGGACTGCTGGACTCGCCCGCTCTTCAACGTGATCTCGCCATATAGCGCCGCAGTCAACCCGAAGATCAGACCACCCTGAAGTTGCGCGATCACCGTGTCCGGATTGATCGCGAGTCCTGTGTCCACGGCGGTGGTCACTCGCCTCAATGTCACCTCACCCGCCTCATCCACCGAAGATTCCACGACCGTGGCGATGAAACTGGCGAACGATGTTTGCACGGCGACTCCGCGTCCGGAGCGCGGCGGAAGCGGTGTGCCCCATCCAGATTTCTCCTTCACCACATCGAGTGCCGCCTTGAGACGCGGAGTCTTCTCGAGGTGCAGCCGCCGAAACGCGATCGGATCCTTGCCCGCCTTGCGCGCCAACTCATCAATGAAAGACTCGATAGCGAAAACGTTGTTGTTCGGTCCCACGCCGCGCCAGAACCCAGTAATGACGCCGGGCGGCTCTTCTCTGTTGAACTCCACGCGCAAGTTGGGAATGTCGTACGGGATGTCTGCCGCGGAGTCGACGCCATCCCCATCTACACCCTTCTGAAAAGCTGGCGGCAGCCAGCGTGCGAGCACCGAGGAGCCCGACACCCGATGCTTCCAGCCGACGATACGATCTCCCTTCATGCGCGCCGAGAGCCGATCATGATAGGCGGGACGATAGACGTCATGGCGCGTGTCCTCTTCGCGAGTCCACACGACCTTCACCGGCGCATCGACTTGCTTCGCGATGCGAGCGGCGTCATACGCCATGTCCGGCTCGAGTCGCCGGCCGAAACCTCCACCGACCAGATGATTGTGAACAGTGACTTTGCTTTCAGGCAGGCCCGCAGCCTTCGCTACCGCGGCGTGTACGCGCCCCAGCACTTGCGTTCCAATCCACGCCTCGGCAAACGCAGGTGTGACGTGCACCGTACAGTTCAGTGGCTCCAAGCAGGCGTGAGCGAGCAAAGGCATTTCATACTCTGCGGTAAAAAGCTCACTCGCCCCTTCGCCGCTATTGCCGAGCGCTGCTTCGACGTCACCCGCTTGCTTTGCGACGGCTCCTTCTCGCCGGCTCGCCTGGCGCAGCCTCGACCAAATGAGCTCGGAGGACACTTCACCATTCGGACCGTCGTTCCAGGTGATGTCCAGCGCTTCGAGACCCGACTTGGCGGCCCACATGTGATCGCCGACGACGGCAACGAGATCGTCCAGCACGACGATCTGGCGCACACCCGGAAGAGTCTTGGCGCGACGATCGTCTACGCGCGCAACTTTGCCGCCGAGCACAGGGCATTTGGCGAGAGTGGCGAACCTGACCCCCGCTGGCAGTGCGTCGATACCGTACTTCGCCTTGCCGTTGGCCTTGTCCGGCGTGTCGATTCGCTTGAGCGAACGGCCGATCAGCCGGAAAGCACCAGGCTCCTTGAGTGTGCTGTCCTTCGGCGGGGTCACCGTCGCGGCGGTGCTCGCCAACGCGCCGTATTCGAGCGCGCGCCCGGTGCGATCGTGCATTACCTTACTGCTCTCGGCGCGGCATTCCGACGCTGACACGCGCCACGTTCGCGCGGCCGCTTCAATCAAACAGGCGCGAGCCCCCGCGCCCGCTTCTCGTAGCGGTTTCCAGAACGCTCGCGCCGAATTGGAATTGCCCGTCGCTTGAAGCCCGAGCATCGGGTTGATGTACGCTGCGGCGGGTGGCGCATGCTCCACCCTCACGCGGTTCCAGTCCGCATCGAGTTCTTCCGCCAGAATCATCGATAGTGAGGTGTACGTGCCCTGCCCCATCTCGACCTGCGGAATGATGAGCGTGACGAGACCCTGAGTGTCGATGCGTATGAATGCGTTGGGCGCGAACGTTGGGGGCGAACGAGGCTCACCCGCCATGGCCGGCGAGACGTGGAAGGCGTACACGAAAGCAGTGCCTGCCGTCACAGCGAAAAATTGCCGACGGGTCAGTTCCTCGAACATGATTTACCCCTCCGCTGCACGCTTGATGGCATCCCGAATGCGCACATAGGTCCCGCAGCGACAGATGTTGCCGGCCATGGCGGAATTGATGTCCGCATCGCTCGGGTGGGGTGTGTCATTGAGAAGCGCCGTCGCGGACATGATCTGCCCGGACTGGCAATAGCCACACTGGATCACTTCCAGGTCCAGCCATGCCTTCTGAACCTTGGCACCGTTTGGAGTCGCGCCGATCGCTTCGATCGTTGTGATCGCTCGTTGTCCCACTGCACCGACTGGCGTCACGCAGGAGCGAACGGGGTTCCCGTCCAGATGAACCGTGCATGCGCCACACAGAGCCATGCCACAACCAAATTTGGTACCCGTCATCCCGAGAACGTCACGCAGCACCCATAGCAGCGGCATTTCCGGCGGAACGTCGACCTCGCGCGATTCTGCATTGATCGTGAGTGTGATCATGAAGGTGCCTCCTCCGAGCCGTATATGATGAGATCAGATCGAACCGCCGTGGCCTATGACACGTTCGTATGGGCTATACCTTCGTATAGTGGCGCCACTGTGCGTTCCGGCCTAACCGCCAACTCGCTGCGTCCCCTGGCACCACCCGTTCACGGGCACTGAGTGGCCCGCAAAGATGGTGCAACCGGCCCCCGGCGCCCACGCAGCGGAAGACGTAGTGCGTGACGGAGCGCTCAAGTCACATCTGTATACCAACGTGCAATAGATTCGATTCACTGTTCATAGCCCAATCGCCCGCAAATGAACCACCCCGATGAAGGAGCCGCGGCGATGAAGAGCAAGAACAGGCTGGTCGGTATGAGTGTCGCGGTATCACTCGCTGTCCTAGGTACCGGAGCTGCCATTTCCGCCCAGGAGAAATACACGGTGAAGGTGCCGAACGGGCTCGCGTTCTCCGAGTTTAAGGGGTACGAGAGCTGGGAGAGTATTTCCGTCAGTCACAACGGACCGAACCTCGCGTTGATCCTCGGCAATCCCGCGATGATCAATGCCTACAAGGCCGGCATTCCCGGCAACGGCAAGCCCTTCCCGGACGGCGCCAAGATGGCGAAGATCCATTGGAAACCGAAGAAGAACGAGGCACAGCCCGGTCAGCCATTGCAGCCGGAAACTCAGAACGACGTCGATTTCATGGTGAAGGACAGCAAGCGTTTCGCGGACGGCGGCGGATGGGGTTACGCGGTGTTCAAGTACGACGCCGCGACCAATACGTTCAAGCCAGGCACGCAGGCCGACACCCCGCCACAGGGGAATGATGCCAAGTGCGGATTCGCATGTCATACGATCGTGAAGAATCGGGACTATGTCTTCACGGACTACGCCACAAGGTGACTTCTTGTCCGTTGAAACTTTGACCGTGCGCAGGGAAGGCGCCGTGCTGTTCGCGGAGATTTCCGCCCCGCCCATGAATCTCCTCGAGCCCGCACTGGTGCGCGATCTCGTGTCGCTCATCCAGCGAGCGGAAGGCGACGATGCGGCACAGCCTGAGCTATCATTCTTGAGCTTCTCGACTACGCCCAAACAACCAGAACACGCGTTCTCGAGACATAACAATCTTCCGGGCATCCGAGGATCGAATGAACGATACCGACGCTTCTGGCCGCGAGCGCATGATAGCCGGCCTGGTCGAAAGCACCGCGTGCACACGGGAGCAAGTGCGTAGCGTGTTCGCACAGGAATATGCAGCCTCGAGGCAAACGCCAAGATTCGCTCGCATCTCCACGTGCTGACGGCTTCCAGGGTCCGAGCGATCCTGCGTCGCGGGCACTCGAAGAACGATTGCGCCGCCTGAAGGATGCGCGAACCGGGGCCAGAGCACCGGTATACCTTTGTATCACGGCGCTCGTAAGCCAAGTGGCGCATCCTGCCCCTCATGACCAAACGAGCCAAGAAGTCCTCTCGCGCCAACGCAGTCGCTGCACCAGCGCTCGTATCCGTGGTCGACGATGATGAGTCCGTCCGCGAGTCGCTTCCGGACCTGCTACGGGAGCTCGGGTTCACCGCGCAGGCGTTCGCTTCGGCGGACGAATTCCTGAAGTCCGGCGACCTTTCAGCGACGCGTTGCCTGATATTAGATATCGCCATGCCCGGCATGTCTGGACCGGAGTTGCAGCAGGAGTTAACGGTACGCGGGCACGCGATCGCGATCGTTTTCATCACCGCTCGAGCAGACGAGACAGTGCGTCAGCAGCTCATCGCGCGAGGCGCGGTAGAGTGCTTGTTCAAGCCCTTCAGTGAGCAGGCACTCAAAGCGGCGCTGGATACGGCACTACAACGAAACCAAGCGAGGGAGTAGAAATGAACGCAGCGACCGCCTTTGCCCCACTACGGAGGCCCTCCTCCATGTCGAGCGCCACATCGATCGCGAGTCCCATCGTATTCGTCGTCGACGATGACGTCTCCGTGCGTGAATCGCTGGAACTGCTCATCGCGGATGCGGGCTGGCGAGCGCAGCTGTTCGCCTCGGCCGAGGAGTTCCTCGCTCACCCGCGAGAAGTTGTGCCGAGCTGCCTCGTTCTCGATGTGGGCTTGCCGGACTTGAACGGCCTCGAGTTGCAGAAGCGCGTCGCCGGCCGGCCGGACCTGCCGATCATCTTCATCACTGGACGCGGCGACATCCCAATGACCGTTCAGGCTATGAAAGCGGGCGCCGTCGAGTTCCTGACGAAGCCCTTCGGTCCGGAGGTGCTGCTGAGCGCAATCCACGGAGCCATCGAGCGCAGCCGTGCGTCGCTGGCTCAGGAGGCGGATCTGCAGGTGTTGCGGGACCGTTACGAATCCCTGACTGTTCGCGAGCGAGAGGTGATGACGCATGTGGTTCGCGGTCAGCTCAACAAGCAAGTCGCGTTCGAGCTCGACCTCAGCGAGATCACCGTCAAGGTGCATCGAGGGCGGGTGATGCGAAAGATGGAGGCCACATCGCTCGCGGAGCTCGTGAACATGGCGGCGCGCCTGGGCGACACGCCCGCGGGCAAGCGTTAAGTAATTCGGTCGCGGGCAACACCATGGTGTAATCGCCGGGTCAGTTCACCTTTGATACGGCGGCTTCCGTGCGACATCCTGGATTTGTTCTGGTCGCGTGGCTCGTGAGCGGCGGCACTGCGCATGCCCAGCTTGAGCAGGTCACTGTCACCGCGAACCGCCGCCAGGAGTCGAACCAGCAAGTCCCAATAGGGATCGCGGCGATCAACGCGGACGATGCGGAGAAAGTGGGCATTACGGATGCGCAGTCCGTGGCGGCCGTTGTGCCGGGTCTCCTGTTCAACCGTCAGTCCAATACCTCGATTCCCTTCCTGCGCGGCGTGGGTAGCCCTGTCGGACAGTCCGGTGACGAGCCCTCCGTGGCGCTGTACATCGATGGCGTGTATGTGCCAGCGGGATCCGCCTCCATGGCGAGCTTCGCCAGCCTCGATCACGTCGAGGTAGCGAAGGGGCCGCAAGGAACGCTCTTCGGTCGTAATGCCACGGGCGGCGTGGTCCAGGTATTCACTCGCGATCCGACGGACAGACCGGAATTGAAGGTCAGCGCGGGTTACGGCAACTACGACACATGGTCCACCGACGTGTACGCAAGCGGCCCGCTGACACAACAGCTGCTGGCGAACCTCTCCGCATACTGGTCGAATCAATCCGAGGGCTGGGGCCGGAACGTCACGACGGGTGTCCCGGCGTTCAGGTCGCGCGAGTACGGGACGCGCATCAAATTCCTCTGGAATGAAACCGAGCGCACGAACGCGCTGCTGACGCTCGACTTCGACAAGACCGTCGCGCAGCAGGGCCTCGGCTTCATGGCATTCTCCGGCACGGGTTCGCTCGACCCCCTGCCGCCGCTCCCGAACGGTGGTTTTTCGTCCGCCTCGGGCTACTACGATCCCACCGAGAATTTCGCTTCGCAGGGCGATATCCGCCAGTTTGGAGCGAGCCTGAAAGTCACACACGACGCTCACTGGGCGCGCCTAGTGAGCCTCTCCGCCTATCGCGACACGCGCAATGATTACGATCTCGATGAAGACGCCGGCCCTCTCCCGATCGTCAACGTAAACCTCGTCACGCCTGAGACGACTTTCACGCAGGAGCTGCACTTGATCTCGCAGCCCGACTCCCATGTCACGTGGATCGCCGGCATGTTCTATTTCAATGACAAGGCTGGATTTGATCCGATCCACTTCACCGGCCTCGGGTTCACACCGCTGCCCTTCGTGAATTCGTGCGGCATTCTGACGACACAGTCGTACGCAATCTTCGCGCAGGCCACCGCGACGATATTCAGCGACACTCACCTGACCGGTGGCGCCCGCTACACCTGGGATGACCGCACGGTGCGTGCAGGAGCCATGTTCGGCGACGATGCGACGGTGCCCGCTTCGAACTCTCCGCAGTCAAAGAGCTGGTCGAGTCCGACCTGGCGCCTAGTGCTGGATCATTCGTTCTCTCCAGACATCATGGCGTATACCGGCTACAGCCGCGGCTTCAAGAGCGGTCTGTTCAATCCCGTTGTGTTACCCGGTGACCCGATCGACGCGCCTGTCGATCCCGAGACGCTCAATGCCTACGCAATCGGTTTCAAGTCCGAGTACCTGCAGCACAGACTGCGGGTGAACATTGAAGGGTTCTACTATGACTACAACAACATCCAGGTGACCCAAATTCTCTCCGCGGTCAGCCATATCACAAACGCAGCAAAGGCCGGGATCAAGGGGATCGATCTGGAAATCAGCGCGGCGCCAGCCGATCGTTTGATGGTGACCGCGTCGCTCGAAGCCATGCAAGGCAAGTACGAATCCTTCCCCAACGGCACGTTCTTCGTTTACGACCCCGCCATGGGCGGAAACTGCACGTTCACAGTTGCGGCTCATCCTGCACCGATTCCGTGCGGTGGAGTGCTTCCTCCCAATTACGATGCCCGGACAGGAACCTGGGATCTGAAGGGCAATCACACCATCCAGACGCCGCCATTCTCCGCAAGCCTGCTCGGCGAGTACGCGATTCCGACGCCGCTCGGCCGCTTTGACCTCAACCTCTCCTGGACGCACACTGGCAACTACTTTGCGTCTGCCGACAACGGCAAGGGGCAGATCGCGCCGAGCGCCTCGACAAACAACATGCAGAGGCTGATTGATATATTCAACGGATCACTCGGCTGGAGCTCGAGCAGTCGCGATCTGGAAGTACGGCTCTGGGCGAAAAACCTAACGAATGTGCGGTATTGGTCGTATGCCGATGAGATCTCGTTCGCGACGTGGTACAGCCCCGCCCCGCCACGGACTTTCGGCGTCACGATGACGAAGCGCTTCGAGTGAAATGCAATTCGAGCTCGCCCATCTAGTCGATGCACTTCCAGGATTGGTCTGGACCGCGCTGCCAGATGGTCGGGCTGAGTTCCTCAATCAACGCTGGCTCGACTTCACGGGTTTGACTGCGGAACGAGCTGCAGGCTCGGGTTGGATGAAGGCGATTCATCCGGATGACCGCAAGGGCCTCAGCGACTATTGGCGATCATGCGTGGCCTCGGGCGCTCCCGTGGACACAGAAGCACGCATGCGCCGTCACGATGGCGCGTATCGGTGGTTCCTGTTTCGTGCCAATCCCGTGCGCGACGCGGCGGGGAACATCGCCCGGTGGGTTGGCACTAATATCGACATCGAAGCCCGCAGACACAGTGAGCAAGCGCTGCGCGCGAGCGAGCTCTCGTGGCGGCAAATTGTCGACAACATCCCTGGGCTGGTGGTCACGATGGGCGCGCTGGGCGAAGTGGAGTTTCTCAACCGGCAGACACTCGAGTATTTCGGCAAGACGAAGGACGAGCTGAAAAACTGGTCTCTCATTGGCGCCGTTCATCCAGATGACTTCCCTCGCATAGTCGAGGCACGCGCCAAGGCCATCGAAACGGGCGATATCTATAACATCGAACATCGCTGTCTAGGCGCTGACGGCGTTTACCGATGGTTCCAGGTTCGCGGCCTCCCGGTGCGCAACACGGCAGGCGCCATAACCGCCTGGTATCTCCTCCTCACGGACATCGAGGAACGCAAGAAAGCCGAAGAAGCCCTGCGTTCCAACGAGCGCAATCTGGCCCTGATCATCGATACCATCCCTACTTTCATACACGTCTTGGGCAGCGATGGATCGGCACTGTTCGTGAACCAGGCAGTGCTGGATTACACCGGTCTCACTCTGGAAGACGTCTACAAGGAAGATTATCGAGCTCGTCTCTTTCATCCGCAGGATCTGAAGAGAGTGCAGGAGGAGCGGCTGGCCGGGTTCAAACAGCCCATCCCCTTCGAGCTCGAGCTGCGGACTCGGCGCAAGGACGGTCAGTATCGTTGGTTCCTGAACCGCTACAGCCCTCTGCTCGATGGCGAAGGAAAAATCGACCGTTGGTACGCGGTCTCCTTCGACATCGAGGATCACAAGCGCGCCATCGACGAGCTGCAATTGCGCGTCAACATGATGCACCTCCTCCCTGCCGCCGTATGGTCGGTGACGCCGGATGGAACGCCGGACATCGTGAATCAGGGCTGGTACGACTACACGGGGCAGTCTCCGGAGTACGTCCACTCCCACCCCAACGCCTGGATGTCGACGATGCATCCCGAAGATGGGGAACAAGCCGGGAAGATCTACTGGGAGGGCATACGGTCCGGCTCCGGGTTCACGATGGAGGCGCGATTTCTGCGTGCGCGTGACCGGACCTACCGATGGCATTTGAATCGAGCGGTTGCGGTGCGCGACTCGGCAGGCAACATCATCAGGTTCGTCGGCACTTCCACCGACATAGAGGACCTCAAGGCAACGCAGGAAGAGCTGCACAACACACAAGCCGCCCTCGCGCATATGACTCGAGTGATGACGATGGGCGAGCTCATGGCCTCCATCGCGCACGAAATCAATCAGCCGCTCGCCGGGATCATCACCAACGCCAGCACGTGTATGCGAATGCTGTCGAGCGATGAGCCCAACCTGGAGGGCGCGCTAGAGACCGTGCGCCGCACGATTCGCGACGCCAATCGCGCGTCCGAAGTGATCACTCGCTTGCGGGCGCTGTTTGCAAAGAAAGACACGGCGGCCGAGCCAGTAGACCTGACTGAGGCCACACGGGAAGTGCTTGCGCTGTGTAGCAGTGAGCTGCAGCGCAAGGGGGCACTACTGCGCTCGGAACTTGCGAGCGACCTCCCGGTTGTCGTCGGCGATCGTATTCAGCTGCAGCAGGTCATTCTGAACCTGCTCACGAATGCCTCGGACGCCATGCTCGGAATCGATGATCGATCCCGAGAGCTGCTCATCAAGACTGAGCTCGACGAAGACGGTCTCGTGTGCGTATCGGTACGCGATAGCGGTGTGGGCTTCGATCCTCAGGATGCGGAGAAGCTCTTCACGTCGTTCTACACCACCAAGCCGCAAGGCATGGGAATCGGGCTGTCGGTGAGTCGCTCGATCATTCAAAGTCATCACGGCCGCATCTGGGCGGCCGTGAATGAAGGCCCGGGCGCCACGTTCTCGTTCGCAATTCCACGCAGCCCCGTGTAGGTCCACTACGGTGTGCTTCCAGACCATCCACCACCCAGTGCTTGAAACAGACTGACCGTCGCAGTCAGTCGATCGCTGCTCGCTTGCACCAGCGAGAGATCCGCGGATAGCAAGCCGCGCTGGGCATCCAGCTGCTCGAGGTACGACACATAGCCGGCGCGATAGCGATTGGTCGCTTGCCCGAGTGCTCGTGCCAGAGCATCTCGCTGCTGCCGCAGTACCCGTTCCTGCTCGCTCGTGCGCTGAACCGCCGCGAGCGCGTCTTCGACCTCGCGAAAGGCATTGAGTGCCGTCTTGCGATAGGCGTACGCCGCCTGATCTCTACGAGCGGCGGCCACGTCCGCCTGCGCGTGGAGGCGTCCGCCTGCGTAGATTGGAGCGAGGATGCTGCCGCCGACCGAAAAGATGCCGACGGGATCTGCGATCAGTGTCGAGTCGACGTAGCCGCCGCTGATGCCGAGCCCGATGCTCGGCATGAATGCCGCGCGTGCTGCGTCCAGTGATCGATCGGCCGCGACGATGAGTTGCTCCGCCTGAGCGATATCGGGCCGACGGCGCAACAGTTCTGACGGCAGCATCGTTGGCGCCGCTGGTGCCGTGAGGTCGGACAACGTGACACCGCGCTCGATCGCACGCGGATTCTCCCCGAGCAGAACACTTAGCCCATTTTCCTGTCGCGTGATGGCGAGCTCGAGTGTCGGGATCAATTGCTCGGTCCCACGAAGTTCGGCCTCGGCCTGTTCCAGCTCGAGCCGTGTTGCATACCCTGTCTCGGCGCGACGCTGCGCAATTCTCAGCGAATTTGCCCGCGCGCCCACAGTCTCACGCACGACGGCGAGGCGTGCATCGAGCGCTCGCAAGCCGATGTACCCGGCCGCTGCAGATGAGGCGACTGCAAGCGTCACACTGTCCCGCCCTGCCTGCGTGGCGAGGAGAGACGCACGCGCTGCTTCACTCGAGTTGCGCAGGCGACCGAACAAGTCCAGGTCGTAGGAAACTCCGATCTCCGCTTGCTCGCCAGTTTGGGACGCGGACCGTCCGAAAGCGTTTAGGAAGCGCTCGCGTTTGCCGCCCACGCCCAGCTCGACGCTCGGCAACGACTGCCCACGGGCTACACCGAATTGGCCGCGGGCCTCCTCGACACGCGTCGCCGCGATCGCGATATCCACATTGTTCGCAAGCGCTTTCTCTACGACCGTGCTGAGCACCGGGTCAGCGAAACCTCGCCACCACGTCAGGGTCTGCTCGCCGGTAGCACCACCGTTTCCATCGCGCCACGCAGCCGGCGGAGTGACCGCTGCCGCCGCCGGCGCATCGGGCCGCTGACCCGCACACGCGGCGAGCATGGTGGCGGTCATCGCGACGAGCAGAACGACAGCCAGGCGTCTCATTGCTTACTCGCCTTCGTCTCGACAACGGCTTCGACAGACATACCCGGTGCGAGGCGCGCCGCCAGGCGCTGTCCGGGATCGATGGCAATGCGCACGCCGATGCGCTGGGGCACCTTCACGAAGTTGCCGGTGGCATTGTCGGGCTTCAGCACCGCGAATTCCGATCCTGCCGCCGGCGCGAGCCGCTCGACGCGACCGGTAAATCGCGCATCATTCAACGCATCGACCGTGAACGTCGCGTGCTGACCGGGCGTCATGTTCGCGACCTGCGCTTCCTTGAAGTTTGCAGTGACCCAGCGGTCGGCCGGCACGACTGACATGAGCTGCGTGCCATTGGTGACGTATTGGCCGACACGCACACCGATCTCGCTCACCTGCCCGTTTGCAGTGGCGGTGATCACGGTGTGCTCCAGGTCGATCTGCGCGAGCTCGAGTTGAGCGCGCGCTGCGTCGACCTGGGCTTCGAAGCTGCCCTGACCACCGTTGGCCTGGCGTGCTTGCGCTTCCGCCTGGCGCAGCGCCGCGAGTGTCTGGTCACGCTCGCGGATCGATACCGATCCGTCGCTCACCAAGTCGTCCACGCGCGCCATGTCTGCGCGTGCACGCAAGAGCTGCGCACGTGCGTTGGCCAGCCCGGCCAGTTGCGCACTGAGGTTGGCACGTGCCGCTGCGACGCGCGCTTTGTAGATACGGTCGTCAATGCGCGCAAGCACCTGCCCGGCATACACCTGCTCGTAGTCCCTGACCTCTACGGCGACGACATAGCCGCTCACTTGCGGAGCGGCGTTCATCGTCAAGCCGCGCACATATGCGTTGTCGGTTCGCTCCACGTCCCCCGCGAATGGCGGCAAGTTCCACGCGGTCAGAATGGCTAGCAGCGCTCCCGTCGCGAGAAGGACGATGAGCACTATTGTCCGAGTTCGCTTGCGCGGCGGACGCCACACATGCGGTACGGGCTCGGCGGCAGGTACATCGACGATCCGCTTGGCAGCAGGTACATCAGCGATTGCCTTAGCAGCGGGTGCATCGACGGCCGGCTTCGCCGCGGGCGCATCGATTGTTGTCGTACTCATGCCCTCACCTCTACAGAAACGGGACGGCGCGCTCGCCATAGATCACGCAGCACCAGCCCGAGCACGAAGAGAGCCGTGCCGAGCGCGAGCAGCGCTACAAAACTGAATACGTCGTTGAAAGCGAGAACCGTCGCCTCTCGTGCCTGCGCTTGGGCCAACAGCGCGCTGCCTTGCGCAACCTGCTGACCAGGGTCTGCGACCGAACTTGCCAGCAGTTGAGTTCCAGTCTGGATGCGCGCAACGACTTGCGGGTCCCCGCCCGTGAGGTGTTCAGCCAGCGCGGAGGCGTGCGCCCGCGTTGCCATGAACTGAATGCTTCCGAGCAAGGCGGACCCCGCGAGGCTGCCAACGTTCTGCGTCGAGCTGAACAGCACGACGAGGGTCACGAAATACGCCGGGCCCTTCTCGATCATGCGGAGGAACCCGAACGCAAGCGTCGGGCCGATGAACAGGGTGGCTCCGAATCCAAGCAACGCCTGGCTCAGATACAGCTCGTGCGGCCGGGTCAGATTCGTCGCGTGGCTGTCGAGCCATGCTCCCAACGCGATGCTGAGCGCGGCGACGATGACCTGTTGACGCAGCCGCTGCTGATGAAGAGTCAGCACTGCCGTCGCGATCCCGATGAGCATTGCGCCGAGAACGATGACGAACAGCGTTCGAAGCTGCTCATTATTGAGCCCGCTGGCAGTCAGCAAGCCGACAGACCCGTAAGTCTGCTCGGCCAGCGCCAATCTCATGAGCAGCGCCACCGCGGCGAAACGCAAGATGACCGCCGTGCCGATCCAATCGAGATAGAGCAGCGGCTTGCTGCGAGTGGCTTCGATCAGGATTGCCGTCGCAAACAGAGGCACGGATGCCGCCAGTGTCCACCCGAGCCAAGGAGTATCGGTCCACCAGTACACGCGGCCTTCGCTCAGGAAGGCGCAGATCAGCAACATCGCCGGTACCACGAGGGCAATGGTTACGAAATCCAGCGGCTCGAACGCTTTGCCTTTGTCGCTAGGCGGTAGGGGCAACGCGTTCATCAGCGCCAGCATGACGAGCGGCAGCGCGAGCTCGATCAGATGAAGATTCTGCCAGTGGTGCTGGGCGAGCACCTCGACGGGGAAGAGTCTCGCGAGCGGCACGCCGAGTTGGGTGAATCCGATGCCCATGACGAGCGCCGCCGGACGCAGCTTCGGCGGGAACACTTGAAACAGGTAATAGATGGTCACCGTGATGAGAGCCGCCGCGGACAGCCCGCTCGCCGCGCGAACTGCGAGCGCGAACGTGAAGTCCGGGAAGATGAGCTGCACCAACGCGGCGAGTGCGTACACAGCGAGCGCACCCTGCGTGACGGCGGGAATCCCCCACTGAATTCGTGCCTTGACGATCGACAGATTGCCGGTCGCGTTCATCGCGACGTAGATCGCGGGCAATATCGTTACAGCCGCAACGTACTCACCCAAGGACCCGGCGATGTTCGGCGCGTTGGTGCTGACCAGTGCGTTGCCCAGCGTGGCGGTAATCGCCGCCATGATTGCGACGCCTACATAAACCGTACGCCGCCACACCGGGTGCGCCGGCGAATATGGACTACCGGGCAGTAGCGGACGCTCGGACGGTGTGAATTGGTACTCGGCCTGACTCATGCGCCCATCCCACCACAGCAGCGCAGCGCCCGCGATTACACGAAGGTTTAAGCCGATCCCGTATACGAAGGTGCAATGGGAGCCGAGGCTAAAGCTGCCATTGTCGAGTAGCCGAGCACAAATCCGCCGGCGCCATCTCTTATTTGCTACGGAGGCTAATATGAACTCGCTCGCTCCGTTTTCTGATCATCCCCTCCAGCAACCAGCCGCGCAGATCAGCGCCGACACGGCGTTGAAGATTGCCGCGCGACCCACCGAGGCGGCCAATGATTCCGCTGTCGATCTTCAGGTCGAGCCGGAAGACAATGACACTCACAACCCGCTCTGGACGGTTGTCATTGGAAGCGCCCTTCTTTTCGCCGCCATGGCGGCTCTGATGGCGTTCGGCTGAGAATCGAGCGCTGCTGGCGCGGGACCATCCCATCGTATAGGTCACACCTTCGTGCAATCGTCGCCGCTCGCAACTCCGCATAGCGTGTGTCGCCATGATCAGGAGGACGCACCATGCACGCAGTACCCAGCGGAGTGAACAACTCTGCTTCGCGCGCGATTCGCTTCTGCCACTCGACGCAGAGCCGCCACTCGGGTCCCATCTCATCACACCGCGCGCGCTATACACCCATCACGGCATCTACATTGGCAACGGGCGCGTCATTCACTACGCCGGTCTCGCGTACGGATGGAGGCGCGGATCGGTGGAGGACGTTCCTCTCGAGCGTTTCGCCCATGGCCACAGCATCCGGCTTCGACGTGACCAGCCCCGCTTCGACCCTCGCGCAGTGGTGGAGCGGGCGCGCTCGCGACTGGGCGAACGCAGCTATCGCATTCTGACGAACAATTGCGAGCACTTTTGCGCGTGGGCGCTACGAGATGAGAATCGCAGCTCGCAGGTCGACCGATTCTTTGCCGCTCCGCGCGTGATATGCCGCGCGATCCGACACGCGTTGCGCGAGTGGCTGTGGGTCAACCAGGGCAATTCAGAAGATAGAGCACTCCGCATATGAACGCGTTACTCGCCCCAAGACGCGAGCCCGCGTCGGATGACACGCCCGTGAGCGAAGTCGCTAGTCGAATACGGGCGCTTTGCACTACACAGCCCTGCGAAACGGAATCAGGGAGGCGCTGCAGAGCTCATGGACTTCGTCGAACAGCCGATTCTGGACACGAACAACTGCCGTGAGGAGCTCGAGCTCCGATGCGCCGAAAGGCTCGATGTCGAGCAGCACACCCACATTCTCGAGCATTCGATGCAGCCGGGTATGTTGTGGAGAGGAGAGCTGCCTGCCCACCCACCTTAACGCTGCACCCTCCCGAATTCACACGAAAGGCCACCTGCACCTCGAGCGTGTATGCGACGCCCGCGCTGCGTATCGCGGCACCGACGCGTACGCCCAGTCGAAACTGGCGAATGTGCTGCATACGTTCGCACTCGCACGTCGCCTGGTCGGCACGGGAGCGACGGCCAACAGCCTTCATCCGGGCGTCGTTGCAACCAACCTCTTGCCTCGCTGGTTGTGCGTTGTCAGGCAGCTCGTTGCTCCGTCGATCCCCGCTTCCAGCGGAATCATGCGACGCCCGCAATCATGGCCAGACCGCTGATGGCGACGAGCCCGCCCGTTGCGCGCAATAGAGGTTCCCCGGCCAGTCGCGCGATCAGGAGTCCAGCTCCGATTCCGAGGGCGTGGAGCGCCGCGGTCGTGAGCGAAAAGCCGCTCGCATATGCAAAAAGCCCCACTCCCGCCGTTGCCGCCTCGGTTCCATGAGCGTGGCCATGAAAGAAGGCGAAGAGTCCCGCGATCACCGCGCCCAACCAGAGCGGAGCTCTCACGGCGAGCGCGACGAGGAGCCCGAGCACGACAATCGAGGCAGCTATTGCAGGCTCCACGAGTGGGACCTGCAACCCGCATATCGCCGTAGCGAAACCCATCAGCACCATCGCCACGAAGGCGGCAGGCCAAGCCCACACTGCGCGACCGCCCGCGATCACGCCCCACAGTCCAATCGCAACCATAGCGAGCACGTGATCTGCACCGCTGACCGGATGCGCAAGACCGGCTATGAAATCACTCATGTACATGATTGCCCCATCTACCCGGCCGTGGCCGAGTTCTCGACGACCACCTCACTGATCTGTATTACCGGCGTCACGTCCGTGAAGTTGCGGATATCCGCCAGGATTTCCTCGGCGTGCGGGTTGAACGCGGAGTGATAGGTTTCGAGTGAGTCGCACAGCAGGTGGCACATACCTACATACGTGGGCGGGGCATTCGGCGCCCCGCCTGCCAGCCCCTTGTCGATGGTGTAGTACTTCAAGGCCGCACCCATCCTGCGCTCGATCAGGGGCAGGTGCTTGTTGCGGTAGTACTCGTGGTCGAACCGCACTCCGGGTCTGTTGGGATACATGACGCTAACTTTGATCATGGCCTTCTCTCCTTCATGTCGGCAGCGATCGCGTGCGCCTGCTTGGTCGCACGATGTGTCGGGCGATTCGCGACATTCACGCGCGCGAGCTCGAGCGCGCGCGGGTAGTCGTTGCCACTGCCGGCGAAGAACTCCGCGGCGTGGTCCGCGAAGGCGAGCAGGTGCCTACGAAGAAGTGCATCGAACCCAACCCGTGCGGCGTCGAGTTGGCTCGCGGCCTCTTCGAACCTCTCCTGCGCGATCAGCACGTCGGCAAGACGCCACCGGGCCTCGGGGTCGCGGCTCGAAAGCGCTGGCACGAGCAGCATCTCCGCGTCGCCGGTTTGGTCTTGGCCCGCGTAGATCTCTGCAAGATGCACCCGCGCCTTCACATAGCCCGGCAAGTAGCCAATCGCGCGTCGATACCAGAGCCCGGCACGATGCGGATTTGGGATGGGCACGAGTTCTCCCCGCAGCATGCCGAGCTGAAAGCACACCCACGCCGGTGCGAATGGCGATGTGCCGTCGTACGAGTAGAACGCGTCCTGATAGACAGCATCCGCCTCGGCGAAGCGCTCGAGGTCGGCCAGCACAGCGCCAAGGGGAACCAGGTCTTCGAGCCGACCGCTCGCGGCGGCGATACGGCGACGTGCGGCGAGCACCCTATCGAGGTCCACGCCACAGGCCTGATCGATCGTCAACGAGTGGCGGTCGATGGCATCGCGTGGTGCGCCGAGCAGAGCCGCGCGCGCGAGGTGGGCGCGTGCGTCATCGAAGCGGTGCGCGCCCGACGCAACCTCGGCATGAACGAGCGCTGCGCGGTATGAATCGTCGGCGCGCGCGAATTGCGCGGCGAGCACATCGAGCCGGTCGAGCGCGTCCAGGTCGCCGAGAAATTGCGCAGCGAGACGCTCGCATTCGGCAACCGCCTCGGCCGCTCCAGGCAGTCGCGCGTCTTGTGTGAATCGTGTCCATGCGCGACGGCGCATGCTCTCGAGGTTGATCGCGGCGATTTCCCCGTCGGTCGCGAAAGGACTGCAACGTTCGAATTCGACGGCAGCGTTCACTGCGGGGCTCCGAAGCGGGACTTCAGGCTGTCGAGCCCCGTCTTGAGCAACGGCGACACCATTCTCCTCACGGCGCCGTCGGGTTGATTGTTGGCGAGGTATTGAGCGCGCCAATCGACGACACACCCATTCCCTTTCGGCGTCACTTCGAGCGTGCCGTTGTAGTGGGAAGCGGCGATGCCGGCGGTGTTCGAGTAGCGCAGCGACCGCTTCGAGTCGTCGATCGACTCCAGGCGTTCGACGATTTCCTGGCCGTCGACCAATTCTATGGTGCGGAGCTGCCCGATTCCCGTGCCGGTCAAGCGAATCCTCGCAACCATTGGATGCCATACGCCGCCGAATTCTCCAATCAACGACCACACCACATCAGGCGCAGCCGCAAGCTCGACGGATGCGGCAACCGTCTGCTGCTCGGTGTTGGGCGTCGCGAAATACGGGAACACCTTCATGCCGGGCTTCGTCGCCCCGGTCGCTCCGCCCTGCAGGAACTCGCGATCGTGGTTGACGAGCCAGGTGAGCAGGATGTCGATGGAGTTTGCGTCGATCGTGCGGCCGCCCCCGGTCTGATAAGGACGACCATCGAGCGTGCTCTTCTCTATCTCGAGGTGGCTCTGGTCGGTGATCGGCTTGGCGACGTCGAACAGCAGGAAGTCATCGAGGAACACGTTCGCGTTGGCGGCGAGGGCTTCTGGTGTCCAATCGGCCTGGCCGTCGAGCAAGTCCCAGGTGGCGAGGCTGCCCTTCAGCCGCTTCAAGAACAGCGTCTGCAGCTCCTGCGGGAGAGCGAACGGCGTCTGCTGGTTCCATAGGTCGCGTAAATCGTCGATCCCCGCCATCGCGGGATTGTGGAGCCGCATGTTCGTCTGTTCGGGGCGCCCGACCCAATCGATGCGCAGTACCGCGGGGCCGAGGAGGCCGCGCTGCTGCGAGATGGGGACAGTCTCGGCGATGGCACCGAACAAAGAGCCGTTCGCCGAATCGAGCACGCGGCCTGTATCGAACTCGACTACGAGACACAGCACATTGTCGTGCTGCAGGAGATTCGGAAGTCTCTTTAACGCGCCTACGTCCCAGGCGAGATAGAACGGGTCGGAACGCAGGCCGGTGAACACGCGGACATCGCCCTGCGGCGTCGATGCCCCCTTCTCGTCGTTTACCGTGAGCGACAACTGTCGCCCGTCCGGGAGTTTGCACACTCCGCGCTGGATCGCCTTCCCCGCGACATCGCGCTCCAGCAAGCCGAAACGGAACGTAAAACGAAGTTCCTCGTCCGCGGACTGAAACTTCGCGGCGTTGCCAGTGCCCGCGACGGCTACTCGGCGAACGACGATCGAGTGGTCGATGGCGTTCGAGAAGATTGCATCCTCGCCGGCTGAAGGAAACACACATGCGGCGAGCACGGTGCGCGCAGCGTTCTCCGGACTCGTGAACGCGAACAGGTCGGTGACGTCGGCCGCGGGCTCGCCGATCGAGCGCGGGCCGTCAACATGGTCGGACATCACGAAC
>Ga0081455_10002162_pt1 | contig 23464 bp, 17 predicted proteins | sample TabmetS3T2R1_FD_70207 | JGI IMG/M metagenome (GOLD analysis project Ga0081455, IMG submission 70207) | Tabebuia heterophylla rhizosphere microbial communities from the University of Puerto Rico - S3T2R1 | ecosystem: Host-associated > Plants > Roots > Rhizosphere ...
CGAGAGCAACGCGCGCGCGATGACGATGCGTTGATTTTCACCGCGGGAAAGAGACCGGACATCACGGCCGAGCAACGAGCTGATCTGCAAAAAGCTGGTAACGTGGTCGAACGAGAACGTGTCGTGCTTCGAATTGCCGTCGGTTCCGTAAAGTAGATTTTGGCGAACGGAAAGATGTGGGAAGAGCGAATCGTCCTGGGGAACGTAGCCGATTTTTCTAAGCCGCACCGGAAGGGAATAACCGCGCACAGTGTCATCGAACAATTGATCGTCGAGGCAGATCTTAACCGTCTCCGGTCTGCGGAGGCCCGCGATCACTTCGAGCAGGGACGTTTTGCCCGACCCGGACGGACCGAAAATCCCCGTGCGCGCATTATGAAGGTCCACGTCGACCTCGAGCGCGAACTGTTCCAAACGAAGCGATAACCGTTGAATTTCCAGCTTCATCGCAGAGCAGACCTTTTCATTAGCGCTTCGCTTAACCAAACCGCTCCGAATGCGATGATGACGCTTACGATGAGAAGCCGGTAGGCGCTGGCGTCGTGTCCAAGCTGCACCGTTTCGAAAATCTCCAGCGACAGTGTGGTGGTTCTTCCAGGAATATTTCCTGCAACTACGATCGTGGCTCCAAACTCGCCGACCGCTCGCGCAAAAGCGAGGACGATTCCGGCAATGATGCCGCGCGAAGCAAGTGGGAGCGTGATGGTAAAAAAGACGCGAGCGTCGCCTGCTCCCAACGTACGCGCGATCTGTTCAAAACGTTGATTGACAGTTTGGAACCCAACCCGCACGGAACGCACCAGAAGCGGAAACGACATGACAGCAGCTGCAGCAACGACCGCGCGCCATGTGAAGACGATGTCGAGCCCCAAATGTTCGTGCAGAAAACGACCAATTTCACCGCGGCGACCTAGAAATTTTAGAAGAAGCAAGCCAGTGGCCACCGGCGGGAGCACCAGCGGCAATGTCACCAAAGTCTCAACCAGGACCTTTCCCGGCCAGCGGTACCGGGCCAGCGGCCACGCCACAGCGAGACCAAATGGCAAAATGATCAGTGTGCTCAGCGCGCACACGACCAACGTGAAGCCAACAATTTGCCATTCAGCCGGTGTTGGCCACATGGCTAAAATCCTGCGATAAATCCATACCGCTCGAATAGCTTTCGAGCGTTCTCCGACTCCAGATACCGCAGAAAACTCTCCGCCGCGCCGTTGCTTTCTTCGCCTTTAACGATTGCAATCGGATAACGAATTGCAGGACCTTTTTCGATCGGAACGCTGAACGCGACCTTCACGTTTTTTGAAATGTTCGCGTCCGTTTTGTAAACGAAACCGGCATCGACGTTGCCTGATTCCACGGCAGCGAGCGCGGTGCGCACGTTTTCCGTAGGCACCATTTTCGGTTCAAGTTTCTCCCACAGACCAATTTTGCTGAGATATTCCTTTGTATAAATGCCGGCCGGAACAGCGCGTGGATCGGCGATTGCGATTTTCTCTGTTTTATCCACGAGCTGCTCCGGTGACTCTATCGCAAGTTTGCTGTCGTTCGGCACGATGATGACAAGTGAATTCGAAAGCAGGTCCCGCCGCGACTCGGTTTCGATCAATCCCGCTTTCTGGAGATCATCCATTTTGGCTTCGTCCGCCGAGAAAAAAATGTTGGCTGGAGCGTGCTCCGTAATTTGCCGCGCCAGCAGGCTGGAAGCGCCAAAATTAAACAGAATCTTGTCGCTGCTCTGCTTTTCGTAGTTAACCGCAATCTCCTTCAACACATCAGTGAGACTTGCGGCCGCGTACACATTTACGTCGGCACCCTTGGCGATAGTCAAAGCGAAAACCGCCGCCAAAATGAGGGGCGCTCCCGGAATTCTGGGCATTCCGGACTCTGTTCGTTCTTAATGTCGCTGACAAGCGGTTAAGAATTTCACCGGCCGCCAGGCGATTGATTTCCGGGATTCAGCTGGCTCGCACGCTGAAAATGTTTTTCGGAGAGCCCGGTCATGCCAAGGTCCTGCAGACGGCGTCCAATCATCCAATGGAAGAGCGGATCATTGGGCGTGACCTGGTCGGCTTGCATTGCATGACTACTGGCTTCGTCGATTTTGCCTAACGACTGTTTTGCGCCGGCAAGCTCGTTGTTCACGAGCGCCAGACGCGGGTTTCGCCGAACAGCATCGCTCCACACCGAAATGGCTTCGTCCCGGCGACCTAATTGCCAGAGCGATTCGCCTTTTTCCTGGCGCGCAAGAATCAAATCGTCGCGTTCCGCCAGCGCCTGGTCCAGACTCGTCTGTGCCCGGTCGTAACGCCCCAGGCGATTCAAAATGGCGCCGCGATAATAGAGACTCAAAGCCTTGGCTTCTCCCTTCTGATAAGCCGCAGACTGGCCAAGCAACTCAACCGATTGCTCCGTGTTGCCCAGGAGATATTCAAACCATGCCAGCTTCGGCAGCGTTTCATTATTCACAAATAGCCCCAGCTTCGAAGCAGTCTGAAGATGGTCTTTTCCTGCGACGATGTTTTGCCGGTCAGCAGCACTGAGCCAGCGAGCTGGATTGACCTCGGCAAGAGCAAGCTCGTCGGGCACCTGAACTTTTTTAAACGCGCGGTTCCCTAGAAACTCATGATAGCGAATCCAGCCGCTGTGAGCATTCAATCCAACCCAGACAAAGGCGAACATCGCAAACGCCCAACCTGCTTTCCGTATCTTGCCCGCAGACTTCAGATTAAAACGGTAAAAAGAAAGTTCCTTCGCGCGGAACAATCTCCATGTTTTCAGAGTGAGAAACGTGGTGACTGTGGCGCAACCGAGAGCCATTAGGAATGGAACCAGCGCGTAAACGCCGCGAACAGCCAGAAAGCTTCCGAAAAATACCAACACGCCAACGATTTCTTCCGGCCACGTTAAAGAATAATTTCTCTTAATCGCGTCTGACTTGGGAACAAGGATCGATGGTTTCCCGAAACCAAAATATAAGGCGTCGTTCGGACAGACGCTGACGCAATCCATGCATTTCATGCAGCCCGGATCGACCACCATTCCGTACTGTTTTACTTCCGCGTGCACCAGAACGTTTGAAGTGCAGGTCGCGGTGCAATGGCCGCATTGATTGCATGCGGGCGTGACGCGGATTTTGCCGGGCGAGAACTTATCGGCCAGACCAAAAAATCCACCGTAAGGACAGGCATATGTGCAAAAGCCTTTTTGTCCCAAAAAGTAGACCGTCATGAAACCGCAGACGAAAAGAAACGGTATGGCCACCGCCACAGTGGGAAACGTCTGCCAAAAGTTAGTGGTTACCAGATGATTGGTGAATTTGGGAATAAGCGGTTCGTGTGGAGCAGAAAACATTCGATAGACCACGGGCCAGACAAACATGTACAGGGCGCCAATGAGCGGCACGTACACCAACAGCCGCGACCGGAACGGTTTTGGATGAAGCCCCATCTTCTTTAACAGCCATCCACAAAAATCCTGCAGGGCCAGGATATGACATCCCCACCCGCAGATGTATCGGCCAAAAATCAAAGTGGCCAGGATTGCCAGAGTAAAAAAGATGAATCCCGCATTGATGAACCCATTCTGCAATGTGTACATCGTCTCCGAGGGTTCGATCGGTGAAACCGTCCTGCCCATGATTCGCCACTGAATGATGTGCGCGATCATGAACAGATTGAGAAGGATCAGGGCCGTGGCCCGCCAACGGCTGTTCTTTGACTTGCGAATCCCGGTTTTGCTGTAGCCGGGGGCGCCGACCCCGGTATTGGCTCGGCGGGAGATTGGCTTTTTTGGTTCTCGGCTGACGCAACCGGTTTTCACGAGGTTGGCGAATTTACTCAAAAACATTCGTGACGCTAGCAACTGTAGAGGCAGGCGTGTCGCTTGGCCTACGATTTCTCAGCCGACATCCGCCTGAGGCCGACCGCCCAGTTCATTAGCAAAAAAAGCGTTACCAAATTTTTTCAAGATTTCCTTTACTTCACCGAGCCGCACATGAGAAGTATTGCGCCTTTCCTGCACGTATTTCCAAACGTCGATCACCATTCAAAACCATGTTCAAGAAAGCTCTTACTTCCCTTATTCTTCCCTTCCTCTTTCTCAATTCCTTCGATTCGAGCTTCGCCAATCCCGTCACGACGGATCATAAAACTCCCGACAACGGGAGTGCGGTCAGCGGGATTCTTCAAAGGATGATCGTGGAAAGCGGAACCGTAACGATGGAGCTCGATCTCAACGGATTCAATGGAGGCGCCTCTTTGGTGGCACGACCTGCCACACTGCAATTCCTGATAGGCGCGAATTCCTTCTCTCCCATTTTAGTGTTTAACGATCAGTTGCGCAGCCTTGAGCCGGGATCCATGACCTTGGTACCGGCCGGGATCAACGCCTCCGGCTACAGTTTGCCGGCTCCGTTAGCCGCGTCTCTCAAGCAGCTCGTCGTTGAGACACTTCCATCGGGCCGAGGATCCGACCTTGCCGTGCGCGATGCCAACACGAGGTTCATCTTTTTTACCGTGGCAGGAGGCGAATATGGTTACGATGCCAACGCACAATCGCTCAGCTTCAGCAATGGCCGGCTTCTCATTTCAAAAGAGTTTGCTAACGCGCTAGGTCGCCCCTCAGATGCAGGGGCAATAGCGGGAGAAATCTCTGTCGGCGCGGCCATGCAGCCTGTCGAGATCAAGGAACTTGCTAATGGGGAACTGAAAGGAGTAACGCTGCCACCCTTGCACAGTGCAGGCGGCGCATTTACGCCAACGGCAACGCACGGGCCGGACGTTATTGTCGGGGATCTGCCGAACCTGGAACAACAGGGAAGCGCCGGGACCCAGGTCGGTCTCGCAGTGGCAACGACGTCTTGTAACAACGGCGATCAGCCACTGGATTGGTTGCAGCTGCCTAATACCGATCATCCAGTCATCCCACAGAATCTCTATCGAATGTCTGGCGGCGCAGACAATACCGATCGGTTTGAACAGATCGGGCAGTCCTGGTTAAAGCACGCGTTCTTCGCGTTAGAAGACTCCGTGTGCGGAACATGTAACACGAGCGGTTGTCAAACCGGCACGCATCTTTGTCCGGGATGCTCCGATCCGTACTCTGCGAACCTGAATGGCGACCAGAGCCAGATCGGTTCGCGTGCGTGGGTCAATCCATTTACGGGCAACTTTCCGTCGACGGCGAACGAGCACGCCGGCCACAATCATGATGGCGTATCGCACCGGATTCTGGTGGAGGTCGATGATTTGAACACCACCCTGAACCCGGGCGCGAGCTATTTTGCCGAAGCGCAATATGTGACTCCGCACGAGTATGCCTGGTGCCAGTCGCACCCGGGAGAGTGCAACATGTATAACAACGCCTCCTACCGTAAGTATACTGTGAGTGGTACCACGAATTTCAGTTTTAACCCTGACGGAGACACTCTGCGGATGCAGCCTGCGATCAGAGCGTGGACTGGGGCAACAGTCGATCGGGTCGAGCCTGATCCAGGAAACGACGGAATCTGGTTTATGGGGTACAAAGTGACCAACCCTTCACCCGGTGTCTGGCACTATGAGTATGCGCTGTTCAACGAAAACCTCGATCGCTCGATCCAATCGTTCAGTGTGCCTTTGGGACCCGGTGTCAACGTTAGCAACATCGGATTTCACGCGCCACCGCAGCATCCTGGGTGGGCAAATGACGGCACTTTAAACAGCGAGGGATATAGCAATGCTCCCTGGACTCCAACCCAGGTCGCAAATTCGCTAACCTGGAGCTGCGAAACCTTCGCACAAAACCAGAACGCTAACGCGATTCGCTGGGGCACGTTATATAATTTCCGGTTTGATGCCGATCAACCGCCGCAAGCTACAAACGCCACCGTTGAATTTTTCAAAACGGGATCGCCGATGACGGTAGCGATCCAGGGACCTGCGGGAGGAGGAATCACTCCGACGCCAACGCCAACCCTGACGCCCAGTCCTACGCCGATAGTCACGCCTTCTCCCACACCTAGTGCGACCGTACGGCCTACTCCAACACCGCGAAGCGTACCGCTCCCCAGGTCTCGCCCGACACCCCGACCGCGCCCATAGCCGTAACGGTAAGCCGGTAAGCTATTATCTGGTACCCTAACTGTAGGGCGTCTGTGTCAGACGCCTTCCCAGGCTGTAACTGGGGTCGTTGATCCCGGTCAGCGCGCGATCGACACCGCCGATTAGCCGCGGTAAACGACGCGCGGCTACAGAGGCGTTCGCGCCTCTCCGCATTAGCTAACGTCTTACCGCATGCCCGAGTCGCACTGCCACTGGACTTTTGTCATTTGGCCAGCCACGACGTCGACTTCGAACGGTCCGTATCGGCCGATACTGCTTGTCCGTCCCTTGAGCGAAACTTTGTAATGCCCGGGCGGCAAGGAGACTTGAAAGCGCCCTTCGTTGTCGGTGGTAAACGATGCGATCTCGCCGTTTTGGTTTTCGACACCGAAAGTCGCGTTCGGGAGTGCTCTGGAACTGGGGGCATCAGCCCGCACGGGGCCGGCCTTAATAGGACTGATCGAAATCACGCCTTCGATCCCGGTTGCTGCCCCGGACGGCGTTTGGCCGGCATACACGAAAGCGCCCATAAGAAAGACTACCCAAGTGATCCCAAACCTTCGGAATCGCATTGCGCAATTTACGCCCACGGCACAGAGCCGGTCAATAACGACGCAATTCGAAAGGTGAAAGACTTCGAACTTTGAGTATCGAACTGAATGGCTGGCGGTCTTAACTTTGCGTCAGTTACTGTGATTCGCAGCCAAACCTTTTCTCTGTTCGCATGATCAGGCGTGAACCACCACTTGACGACGGATTGGTTACGCCGAAATTTTTCGCTCTCCGCTGTAGTCTATGAAGCGTTATCTGCCTTTTATCATTGTTGTGGTTGTCGCGTTAGCCACGGTCGGAAGCGGTGCAATACTGTACCGGGCAAAACGACCGCATGTTTTACCCAGTCCCGAGGACAAAACACTCTCTGCAAAAAGCAGTCCGGAGTCACCGCACATTCGTGGTAACCCGGACGCTCCCGTGACTCTGGAAGAGTACGGCGATTTTCAATGTCCGCCCTGCGGCATGTTCGCTGCATTTGCCGGGCAGCTCGAGAAAGAGTACGACTCGCGTTTGCGCGTGATCTTTCGGAATTTCCCGCTGACGATGCATGAGCATGCCCGGGACGCCGCGCTGGCTGCGGAAGCAGCCGGAATGCAGGGCCGTTTTTGGGAAATGCACGACACGCTATATCGGGAACAAGACAACTGGAGCAAGGCCCCTAATGCTCGCGAACTGTTTGAATCTTATGCGCAAACGATCGGCCTCGACCTTAATAAGTTCAAAAGCGACATGGACAGCGAGCGGGCCAAGGCCCGGGTCGACGCCGATCGCCAGCGTGGCGAGTCACTCGGGATTCAGACCACGCCAACTCTGTTTATCAATAATCAGCCGCTCGACCCGAAAGACAAGAACCCGGAAGGCATTCGCGCCGTGATCAACGCGGCACTCGAGAAAAAATCTCAAACATGACCGTATCGCGATTTCGCACGATCATTTACATCGTTGCCGCGATCGTTTCGCTGGCCGGGCTGGCTGATGCAACCTACCTGTCGGTGCAGGCGTTAACGGGCGAGACCCTCGGGTGTGGCGGTTCGCCGGATTGCGCCACGGTCCTGGGTAGTTCGTACGCCAGGGTGGGCGGAATTCCCGTGGCCGTGTTTGGCGTGCTGGCGTATTTCAGTGCGTTTACTTTCGCCATCTTCGCAGCGTTCGGATATGTGCGCGCACGAACGTTTCTTATCCTAGTCATTAGCGCGATGTTTCTCGTTACGCTTTGGTTTCTTTATGTGCAAGCCTTCCTGCTGCACGCGTATTGCCGCTATTGTCTATTCTCCGCTGCAACCACATTTCTGCTTGCCGGCCTGGTGATTGCCCTGCCGCCCAGACGAGACAGTTCGGTCTCTTAACTGGCTCATTCTCTTGTCTTGCTCACGCCGCTGCTCTCGCTCATGCTGGTTAATCTCCGAAGTGGAGCGTGAGCGCAGTGATCAGTAAGGATAGATTATCAGGCTTATGCGAATTCTGGTGGTCGAGGATGAAAAGAAGACAGCGGCTTTTCTGGCAAAGGGCTTGCGAGAAGCCGGTTTTGGCGTCGACCTTGCTCTCGATGGTGAAGCGGGGCTGGCGGCAGCGCGGGCAAGCAGGTTCGACCTTCTTATTGTCGACATCATGCTGCCGAAAAAAGATGGCTGGGCTCTCGTTGAAGAATTGCGCGCCGCCAAGGCGCAGACCCCGGTCATTTTTTTGACGGCCCGCGACAGTGTGCGCGATCGGGTAAAAGGACTCGAACTCGGCGCGGATGATTACGTGGTGAAGCCGTTCGCGTTTTCAGAATTGCTCGCCCGCGTGCGTTCGCTTTTGCGTCGCACGCCCGGACGACGCGACAAGTTGCGGATTGATGATTTGGAAATCGACACGCGTCATCAACGCGCCGAGCGCGGTGGTATTCCCCTTAATCTCACGCCGAAAGAATTTCTCTTGCTCGCACACCTGGCACATTCGTCGGGACAGGTTGTATCGCGCGACGAAATTGCAGAGCACGTGTGGGACATAGGATTTAAGACCGATACGAATGTAGTCGACGTGGTAGTGCGCCGCCTGAGGGCAAAGGTGGACGATCCGTTTGAGACCAAACTGGTCCACACGATCCGCGGCATGGGTTATGTTCTCAAAGCGCCCTGAACCGCGCTCCATCGCTTCCCAGCTCATCCTGCTTTTTACGCTGGCAGCGGCCCTTTTGCTGGCCTGCGGCCTTGGCGTGTTTTACTGGATCGTTGTCCGGCATGCATTCGCGGAAGATAACGCAGTGCTTGCCGACAAAGTCGACGGCCTGCAAATGAGTTTTGAGCAACGCGGCGGCTTCGCTGCGGTTGCTGCCGAGATTGAGGCAGCCGGCAGCCGGCAACGCGCTCCGTTCATGGTGCGGGTGCTTGATCCGGCGGGCGCAATCATCGGGCAAACAGCCGGCATGGAAGCGCTGTTGCCGACAAATATTTTTCCGCCAGTCGCTTCACGAGAAACTGCGGCACCGGTTGAACATCGGGTGGCCGGAAGATTGTTGGCACTGACTACGAGACCTGCGGTCGTAGATGGACGGCAGTTTACGATCCAGGTGGCGCAAGACCGTTCCAGCGATGAACAGGTCGAGAGAAAATTTGGTATCCTGGTATTGGTCGTTCTTTCAGGCAGCATCCTCGTCTCCATTCTGATTGCCATTCCGGTCACCAGGCGCGGTTTGCGGCCTTTGGAACAAATGAAGCGTTCGCTCGAGCGAATCGGACCGACTCATCTGAATGAGCGCATCGCCCCTGCCAATTGGCCGCGCGAGTTGCAGCCGCTGGCCATCGCTTTCGACGAAATGCTTAGGCGCCTCGATGATTCCTTTACGCGCCTCTCTCAATTCTCCGCTGACCTTGCGCATGAATTGCGAACTCCCATCGCAAACATGCTGGGTGAAGCGCAGGTCGCTCTGTCGCGGGACCGCAGCGCTGCCGAATATCGCGAAACGATCGAATCCACAATCGGTGAGTGCGAACGTCTTTCCGGAATCGTGGACAACTTGCTTTTCGTTGCGCGTGCCGATGCGGCAAGCGAGCCGGTCGAGCGAGTGCGATTCGACGCGCGAGCCGCAGTGGAGAAAATTGCGGCCTTCTATGAAACGATCGCAGAAGATCGTCATGTCGCGATCAATTGCAGCGGCCAGGGAGAAATTTCTGCCGACCCCGCCTTGTTCGAGCGCGCCGTGGGCAATCTGGTCGACAACGCGCTGCGTTTTACTCCCGAGAACGGTTTAATCGAAATCGCACTGGCTGAGCGCGCCAATGATTTCGAGGTGGCAGTCAGCGACAATGGCTCTGGAGTGGCGGCCGAACATCTGCCGCGAGTATTCGATCGGTTTTACCGCGCAGAGCCATCGCGTGGATCGGACGGGGCAGGCCTCGGCCTGGCTCTGGTAAAGTCGATTGTCGATCTTCACGGAGGCACCGCTACAATTCAAAGCGAAGTGGGACAGGGCACGACGGTCAGTCTCACCTTTCCCAAAAGAGCATGATCTCCTTCCCTCCAGCTTGCTTGAGCAAGCTGATTGACTCGAAATCATCGCCGGTTCGCCTTGCAGGGCCCGGCTATTTTTTTTCGCCGTGCGTCTTGAGCAGCTTTCCGTTCGGGTCGACCTCGAATCCCCACTCTTTCCCTTGCGATTTGACGACGACTTCGTAGTTCCACCTGCCATTTGCGTCGTCTTCCCTTTTCACACTAACGATCTCTCCGCCAGCCGCCTTCTGATTGATTGTTTGTTGAACAGAGGCGGGGAGCGAATGCACCTGCACCATTTCCCCGGGTTGCTCTTTTGCTTGCGCGGTCACGCCACAAGCGAGACCAGCGCCGATCACAGCGGTTAACAATAGGTTTCTTGTTTTCATTGAATCCTCTTCACTATCGGCAGTAGCCTAAAGCCTATTGCTCACAACCGGCTTCGTCAACTAAACACGTAAGAAATAGGGCGACCAGCTCCGAAAGCCGGCCCTTCTCTGCCGAAAAATTTGTCTTGCCAAACATTACAATTTTGTAATGCTCCGAAATCGAGCATGAAAGCAACAGGTAAAATACCCGGCCGGAACGCTGTTGGGGCTGGCCGCAGACCCGAAAAATCAATTTAGGAACCCATGCCAGCGTTAGCCCTTCATTCTTTTTCCAAAGCGATTGAGATCCCGCCACGGCTTCACAATCAACCGTTGGATGTATGGCAAACATCAGCGCGGCTCACCACTCTGTTGAGCCGCTTTGGAATTCGTGTGCTTGGCGATCTCCATGGACGAAAGGTGGTTGATTTCGCCTGGGAAAAAAATTGTGGTCCAAAAACCTTGTACGAACTGGATTTACTTGCACGTCGCGCGCGGATCCGAAACGGAACCAGTCTTCGACGTAACGGCGTCCATGCTTCGCGCAATTCTCCCGCGACGGACCACGAAGGGGCAATTTCAATGATGCGGGAAGACGCGGCGAGCTTTGCCATTCCGGAATCGATTTGCCATCTCGCTTTCAGGGAATTGCCGATATCGACCCGTTTGGCCAATGTTGTCCGCTTAATGGGTGCCCGGAATTTGGGCGATCTCAACGGACGCAGCGCTTTTGAATTACTCCAATACAAAGCCTGTGGATGGAGCACGATTAGCGAAATCCAACAACTCGTTGAGCGCGCCATTTCTGGAGAGTTTGACGTTGTGCAGATCAAAGAGGCGATGGCAGCGGCCGAATTACTGACTTTGCTTGTGCAAGGGATGGCGAAGCTACCGCTTCGTGAGAGACAGTTTCTTCTCGCCAGAATCGGAGCACACACTGGAAGAGGGCGCGGTTCCGGTGCAGATCCTGTCTGGCTAAGCTACGAGGAAATCGGCCGAAGATACGGATTAACGCGTGCGCGGATACACAAGGTGCTTGAACATACACTCGATAGTTTGAGGAAAACTTGGGGACCGCGAGTCCCGCGGCTACTCGAAACATTAAAATGGCGTTGTCTATCGGCGATTTGTCCATTGACTCCGCAATTGCTGGAGAAGTGGATTGATTCGCCCGCAGCTTTTTCGTCGCGCCGAACAAGGGTTGATCATTTCAACAGCTTTCAGTTGTCGATGGAAGCCTATGTGCGGCTGATTGCAGCCTTGGATAAAAGCATTCCGTGCTGGCCGGAGACGAATCATAAACCGCGACGCACCTACGACCCCTCCGGCCAGTTCGATCTCACTTTAGCTCGCGTTGTGGCCGAGGCCGGTGGGAAGATGACGGTTGCCGAGGCTTATCGCAGGTTTTCAAACCCGGCGAAACGCAATTATCGCCGGCTGACCGTAGAAATGTTTCTCCAAATGCTCCGCAGCGTTGAGTTGACCGTAATAGATTTCAAAGATCCGGAAGTACCGGTTATGAGTCTCAATCCATCAAATAGCGAACGTCTCTTCCGCAATGTTCCGGAACAAGATGGCAAATCATCGATCGGTCGGAAAAGTCATTCCAATTCACCGACGATTCAGTTGTTTGCTGCAAAGAACGGCTTCTGCGAGCGCCGCGCTGCGGCGGTGCGCTAAAACTGGATGCCTTATCCTTTGTAGTGCCGCAGTTCTGTTCTCTTTGAAACAGAACGGGATCTAAAAACCCAAGTCGGCTAAAAAAATAATTAAAAATTTGTCTTGTGTTTGTCATTACAAATTTGTAATGATCGAATCCTTTAACCCAAATCTCACCTATGAAAAAGAAATCACCTTCGCAATCTGCATTTCTGAACCCTCGCATCGTAATCGGTCTGGCCGTTTTCCTCTCCGGCATTTGTCTGGCGCTCGCCGGGCTTGGAACGTTAGCGAATGGGTCGCGCCAATCGAAGCATGCCGCGCAGCGTTCTCCTGGAAAATCCCAGGCCGTTCCGAAGTCCTCCTCCCATTCCCTCTCTCATGCCCAAGTCGGACGTAACGTCGAGCTTTCCCCCGCAGACAACCAAGGTCGATTTCGGTACATGATTCAATTCTCTGAGAAAGGAATCGCCCAGCGCGAAACGCGCGCGCCCGGCCAGCATTTCCAAATGAATACGCCGCAAGCGCAGACGTTGCGCTCGGCGGTTATGAGGGAACAAGCCGATCATATTCAGGCCATGAATCGAGCCCTTGGCCACGAATTGAGCCCGTCGCATTATTTCCTGGTGACGCATAGCGGCATCGCGGCCCGGTTGACTCCTGAGGAAGCACAGACAGTCCGCGGCTTGCCGGGCATTCAGTCGGTCGAGCGCGAACGGATGTATCACACCACCACCTTTCGCAGTCCCGAGTTCATTGGCGCCAATCAGATTTGGGACGGCACGGCTGTGCCCGGCGGCACGGGTACGAAAGGCGAAGGTATCATCGTCGCCATGCTCGACACGGGCATCGATCCGACTCATCCGTCGTTTGCCAATGACGCGGACTGCGGCCACGGCACCACCGAACCGGACAAACTGTTGAGCGCTCTGGATTGTTCCAGCACAGATCCCAGTGGGTTGTGTAATGGTCCTGATCCGACAGACCACGTCGATCATGGCACTCATACGTCCAGCGAAGCCGCCGGGAATACGGTCGGCACTGATGCCACTCCTCCGCCTTTCCTGCAGATCTCCGGTGTCGCTCCCTGCGCCAGCATTCGAGCCTATAGAGTTTGCCAGACCAATAACTGCGCCGATGCGGACATCGAAGCTGGTATCGACAGCGTGCTAATACATGGCGACTGCAAGTTGCTGAGTTTTTCCATCTCCGGAGGAGACAGTCCATGGAACGATACTGACCGAAGCTTCCTCGACGTTGTAGATTCCGGTGTGCTGGTTGCGGCATCAGCGGGCAATACCAGCGCCGGTGTTCCAGATCCAGTTGGCCAGGTCAATCACCTTGGGCCCTGGGTGCTGACGGTAGCCGCATCCACCAAGGACCAGGAGTTCGCTTCGATTTTGTCAGCCAGCGGTCCAGGCAGTCCTCCGCCCGAGACCCAGAATATTCCGGTGAACAAAGGAAGCGCTTCGCCCGATAGCGGTCCCCTTACCGATGCTCCAATTCGCCATTTCACCGGTCAGGATCCAGACTTTGAGGGTTGCAATGGACAACCGCCATTTCCGGACTTCGAAGGCACCATCGCATTGATTCGTCGAGGGAACTGCACGTTTACCGAGAAGATTACCAACGCATTCAACGCCAACGCATCGATGGTGATAATTCGGAATAACCAGCCTGGGACCCTAAATATGGATACTACAGGACAGCCGAATATCCCAGCTTACAGCATCTCCGATCAAACAATCGGCGATGCTTTAGCCGCATTTGTGGATGCAAATCCCACCGATGCAACGGTCAATTTCTCCCCGCAAGGAACCGTTCCTGTTCAGGGCGACATTCTGGCTGACTTCAGCTTGCGCGGGCCGGTCCCGGCGCCCTACCAGGACATCCACAAACCGGACATCACTGGCCCTGGCGTAAACATATATGCCGCTATCCCGATTAACCTGGGAGGATATGGCAACATCAGCGGCACATCCATGTCTTGTCCGCATAATTCCGGCTCGGCCGCACTGATCCGAGCGGTTCACAGCGACTGGACCGTCTCCGAGGTGAAATCGGCCATGATGATGACCTCGTTCAACGGCGGCACCAAGGAGGATGGAACGACTCCGTGGGACGCGGATGACGTCGGCAATGGCAGAATTGATCTGAGCAAAGCCGCGCTCGCCGGTTTGGTGATGGATGAGACTACGCAACATTACCTCGACGCGAATCCCAATGCTGGTGGCGATCCCAAAACCCTAAACGTTCCGCACGTGCGCAACATGGAGTGCACGCCTAGCTGCACCTGGACGCGCACCGTCCGCAACACGCTCACGTCTGCTGCGAATTGGACAGCAACAGGCAATGTGATTACGCCGGGATTCACCATCGACGTTCAGCCATCTAGTTTCAGCTTTACTGGCGGTCTGGGCGAGACGCAGGAACTGACCATCACCGCCACGCCAAACACCAACCTGAACTCCGCCGTCGCCTTCGGCGAAGTGGTGCTGGCTGTCGATGCCAATGGACCAAATGGCGTCGTCATCCCCAATGAACGCATCACCGTGGCCATCAAAGGTTCGACCGGTGGCGCGTCGCCGACTCCTACTCCTGGCGGAAGTTGCCCTCCGACCATTACCGAGTCAGCAAGTCAGGACATTACACAGGGCAACTCTGTGGCATGTTCCAGTGACAACGGCATTACTACGACCGAAAACCACTACTGGCGCGCCTTTGACATGGCCACCTTCACTGGCGGTCTCCAATATGACGTGACGTCGGTGAGTTTTGGAATTGAGCAGGCCACCTCGGGAACCGGGACAGGACAGCAGCTTACGGTTAATCTTTATGCTAACCACGGCGCGCCATTTCCCGGAGGCGACTGGCAGTCGAACCTGATTGCTACTTCGGGAGTCATCAACATCCCGGATCAATCGCTGACAATCTTCGATCAGCCTATAACGGCCACGGTTGCCGCGGGGACGCTTGAGTTGGTCATGGAGATCACCAACCCGGATGGAACGGCTGTCGGCAACGCGTTCTTCGTTGGTTCAAACGCGGCAGGCGAAACTGCGCCGAGCTATCTGAGCGCTGTGGATTGCGGGCTAAACGATCCTACACCTACCGCGGACATCGGTTTCCCGAACATGCAGATTGTGTTTAATGTCAATGGCACTTGCCCGGGTGGTAGTCCAACGCCGACTCCGACAGCAAGCGCGACGGTGACCCCAAGTGTAACTCCGAGTGCAACCCCATCGGCGACTCCTTCGGTGACGCCGAGCGTGACGCCGAGTCCTACACCATCTCCAAGCGCAACGCCGGCGGGGTGTGTCTTCGGGCAAGGCTTCTGGAAAAACCATGCCGAGGAATGGCCGGTGACTGAGCTGCAGCTTGGGAATACTACCTATACTCAGGATCAATTGCTGGCGATCCTGCGGGAACCAGTCCGTGGGAATGGGTTACTCATTCTGGCTAAGCAGGAAATAGCCGCAAAACTCAACATCGCTAACGGCGCCGATGGAAGCTGCATCCAGCAAACATTGGCTGACGCCGACGCGTTGATTGGAGACCTGGTTATTCCGCCAATTGGTGACGGATACCTGCGGCCGTCGGCTGTTTCACCAACTGCGGGGATTCTGGGCGACTACAATGAGGGCCATTCCTGCGCTCCAAGTTGTGATGAGGGTTCGCCGCCACCTCGCCATCCAGAATCTCGGCAGCGTCCGGAGCCGCGTCCGCGTCCGTGATGGCTAGTTGAACGAAATTGTAAATGCGCAGCAGGGACTCCTTTCCTCGAAGTCATTAGTGAAACCTGAATGGTGACTGGAGCCGGAGTCGGGTAACACCGACTCCGGCTCTATGTTTCATAGTCCGGATCGCGTGCCAGGCAGTGCTTCTAGGCTGATGCGCCGGCGACGCTTCGATTATCCGGATTTTTTTCGGGGGGCGGTCAATCCGATTTGAAATGAAGTTGTAATCAGCAGCACCGCCCCCAGTGGGACAAGGAAGATACCGACGCCAGGATCGTCCTTGAAATGCCAGATACCGGCAAGCAGGAAGCCAATCGGCAACAGCACTACGGCGAGGCGCAGTCCCATCGCCGTGACCCGCGCCAGTCGGATCAAATCAAGCCGGGCGCAGATTGCTGCCGCGATCAAGACCAGGTTAAGCAGCGTTCCATGAGCGTGCGCGAGGCGAAACATCTCGCGACGGACCGAATCATCCAGCAACACCGGAGAACGAAAACCAATCAAGCCTTCAATCAACAGTCCAAAAACGATCCATGTTGCCAGAGAAATCCAACCCTGGCGCATCAATGCTGCAGTCTGGTGAGGAAGTGATTGCATTAGAGCCTGCGAATCACGCGAATAACGAGAAAACACGCGATCTCATAGTGTCATTCTGATCCCGCAGTTGCGGGAGAAGGATCTCGAATCAATTTTGGATCGATTCCCAAAGAAGATAGCCAGAGATGTGTCGCTCCGCTCAACATGACTGCGTCGTTAGTGAAGGCCATTCCAGAAAACTCCGAACTGTGGATCAATTTTTCATTTTCGCGTCAATTCGCGTGATTCGCGGGCAGTCTGCAATGTTCGCGTCTTTTCGCATTCCGCTGGCCAAAATCATTCGCCAACTTCGACATCGACTTCCGCGCGATTGGCACTCAGGCGCTCGCGAGCTTCCTTTGCAGCGTGTACTCGTTCCGGCATGAATAGCGGGTACCACTGTTGGAGCGTTACGTCGCGTTTCTTCGGGCTGGCCAGATAGTCGGGCTTCGGTAACTCGGGATGTTGAGCCGCGAGCGCGTTCGCGGCGAAATATCGAACAATCGGATATCGATCCTGCATCGCTTCCAGCAACAACGGCGCAGTTACGTCATTCGCAGGAGTCATTGCGGCCGCAGCAAGCGCTCGCATGACTGCGTCGCCGGCAAACAGTGCGCGTTGTGCTTCCGACTCATCAAAACGCTTATCTCCAACTTGACTCTCCGCATAGGCATTCGGCCACAGTCGCTTCGACGCGGCGATTGCCCGATTTACCGACCAATCGAGATGACATTGATTGCAGGCATTCGGTTTATCGAAGCGAATCGTTTCGTCTGGACGCGGGATGGTGATATCATGTGTTCGATGCGCTGACATCACGCCATAGACAATCGACGGCATGTGACAATTGTAACAAAGGCTGCCACTCGATTCAGCGGAATGTTTGGTGTGCTCGACCAACTGTACCGGCGTTGCGAATTGCTGATGACACTGGGTGCACGCCGCGTTGGTTTTCATTTTCTCCGTGAGCTGACCACGCGGATCGCCGCCGTGCATCTCGTGGCACGAGATGCAGGTGATTCGTTGACCAGGCTTGCCCGCGCGAAAGCATTTCGAGCGCGTCATGCCTTGGTACTCATACGCCGTGAGCCTCGGCGAGCCGTCGCGCCAAAAACGCGATGCAAAACTGAAGGACCCGATCTTGTCTTCGCGCTGCACCGGCCTATAAAACTCGAGCAGATTCTTCCCAGCATCATACGGATCGCCGTCGCTCATCATCGTATGGATTCGATCACGGGGCTCTGGAAGACGTTGACCATGGCAATGCCCGCATACCATGGCAGAACGATCGGAATCCAATTTGGCTGGATTCGTCACAGCGAGCGCCGGACCGCCTGGGTCCTTCATATGCCAGCGATAACGCGTCAGGGGTGAAAGCGCCTGTTGGGCGTGCTCGCCCGCCGGGCCGTGACACGCGCCACATGCGATGCCTAGTTCGGCCACTTCTGTGTTCCATGATCTGTCGGTCCAATCCAGATGTGGTTGGGCTTTGACGTTGTGACAAAAAACGCAGTTCGAATTCCACTCAGTGAGATGTTGCTTGTAATCGCTTCCGTCGGGGTAAAAAAACGACCCGTTCAGATGCATCCAGCGGCGCTGAACAAGATCGTACGCGATCGGAAGCCGCGCCCATTGGTCGCCGTTTTTGGTCAGATACTGTTGAATTCGCCGGGAACCAACCGTGCGCCCGATTTCAAGCTGCTGTTTTTTGCCATCTACACCCGTAAATTTCATCCAATAGGATCCATTTTCACGAACCATCTCCGCGCGAACGCCCTGATAAGAGATTGTGTTGTCGCGCTCAAAATCGCCAAGGACACTTTGGGGATTTGCCTCCTGAGTCATGGTGCGATGAAAAGTCGCATGCCACGTCGCGTAATTTCCCTCGTGGCATTTCCGGCAATTGTTTGATTCAAGGTATCCTTCATCGATACGTCCCGCGCGAATAGCAGCGTAATCGGGCATCGTCAGATGGACCGTGGCTGCAACGAGAGCAATGGCGAGCAACGTAACGCCTCCTGTAGTGACGGTAGATGCAGATGGCTTCGTCACGTTACCCGCCAGATCGTTCCAGCGTTCAAGGAGATACAAAGGTCAAGAACGTTGCAAGAACATTCCGATGCAGCGTTTGCCAAATCACGAATCACGTCTGCTCGCATGCGTAGCCAGGGCTTTGCAGTCATTTTCTCACGCTCGGGCGAACATTACAATTTTGTAATAAAAGGCTTGCATTGCTTGGTCCAGCCGAACAAAATCGGCGTCCAACCAAAGACGTCCCCGCTCCTGAAAAGGAGCAGAACCGCTTAAACTTAATATGAAAAAAAAATCCATCTCCCAATCTGCATTCTTCAATCTGCGTATCCTAACCATAGTCGCCATCGGCGTAGTCGGCACTGCGTTGACACTATTTGGGTCTGGCGCATTGTCCGGTCCAAACCCCTTTGTTAAAGGGACCAGCCAAAGCCAAGCGAGCGGCACATCGCATAAATTGTCGGTCCGCGATCGGCAACTTGCGGAATCGCTGAGGGATCGCGGCGCCCGTGTCGTTGCCGATTATGGCAACTTTGTCTTACTGGAAGCAAACAGTGCGCTTGCCGGCAGCGTGGCGGGAAATGCAAACGCCGAGGTTGTTGATTACAACAATCTGGTGCTGCTTAATGCGAAGACGATTGATACCACTTCCCCGGAAGCCCGGGCGCTCCGTGGCCCCGATGTTCAAAGTGGCGATGGCAACCAGATGCGTCTGATCCAGTTCAAGGGCCCGATCCGTCCTGAGTGGTACAAAGCGCTGGCGAAGACCGACGTCCGAATTGTGACTTACATCCCGAATAATGCCTACCTGGTTTACGGTAATTCTGCGAAGTTACGCTCTGTACAACAACTGGCTTCTACAAACCAAGCCGTGCAATGGCAGGGAGAATACACGGCGGCTTACCGGCTTGATCCGCGGGTCACGGGCAAGAAAGACGCCGTGCAGAACCGATCCGCACAGGGCAATGAACAGTTTACGATTCAATTGGTTGAAGATTCGGCTGAGAACGCCACGACACTGCAACTGATTGAACAGCTAAAGCTCGAGCCGATTTTGGCGAAAGAGAATGTTCTTGGCTATGTGAACGTAAAGGTCGCGCTTTCCAAAGATGCGGTGATTAACCAAATCGCCAAGCGACCCGACGTTGTTTCAATTCAGCCTTTTGTCATGCCGCAAAAGAATGATGAGCGGGAAGACGTAATCATGAGCGGAAACCTCAACGGAAACGTGCCCGTGCAGATGGATTACTTTGGCTATCTTACCGGTCATGGTTACGACCTGGGGACAGTCTCTGACTTCGCCGTTAATCTTTCTGACAGCGGCATCGACAACGCGACGCAGACCCCAAACCATTTCGGTCTTTACCGACTGGGCGATTCAACAAGCCCAAGCAACAGCCGCATCATCTACAACCGCCTTGTTGGCACCCCCAACCCCGGAAGTACGCTGCAGGGATGCGACGGCCACGGGACGTTGAACTCGCATATCGTCGGTGGATACGTTCCGTCGGGAACGGTCAATGGCGTTAACTTTGACGCGTTCCCGCATGCTGATGCCCAATTGTTTCACTACGGCCGCGGCATGGCGCCCTTCGTCAAGATCGGTTCCTCGGTCATCTTCGATCCTAACACGTTTACTTTCCCTAGTTATGAGACCTTGGAACGGATGGCTTACAACGACAGCGCTCGCTTCAGCAGCAACAGCTGGGGCGCAGCAGTCGGTGGCGCCTACAACAGCGATTCCCAGCGTTACGACGCTCTGGTGCGCGACGCAGACAACCAAGCCGCAGGCAATCAGGAGTACACGATCATGTTCACTTCCGGTAACTCGGGACCAGGTGGAAACACATGCGGGTCTCCTGGCACGGCCAAGAACGTTATTACCGTTGGCGCAGCCGAAAACGTGCAGGCATTCGGTGGCGCCGATGGGTGCGGTGTCGGCGATACCGGGGCGGACAGCGCCAATGACATTATCGCGTTCTCGAGCCGCGGCCCTTGCGATGATCAACGCAAGAAACCTGAGATTGTCGGCCCGGGGACACACGACTCGGGGGGCGTGTTTCAAGCTTCGCTGGTCAACCCGCCTGGAAGCGGCAACGGCGTGGCAGGAGGTTGCTTTAACGCAAGCGGGGTTTGTGCCGGGCCGGGTGGAAGTGATTTTTGGCCTTTAGGGCAGCAGTGGTATACAGCGTCTTCAGGCACCAGCCATTCGTGCCCTGCCGTTTCAGGTACAGCCGCCCTAATCCGACAACACTTCATCAACCAAGGCCTAACACTGCCAAGTCCTGCCCTCATTAAGTCGCTAATTATGAATTCCGCGCGCTATATGACTGGCGCCGGAGCGAACGATACTCTGTGGTCAAACAGCCAGGGGATGGGCGAGGTCAACTTAAACAGCTATTTCGACATTTTTGATACCGACCACATTCTGCGCGATGAAACGGACCTTTTCACGGCATCGGGTCAGCAAGTTATCGTCGCTGGAACAGTAAGCGATACTGGCAAGCCCTTTCGCGTCACGCTTGCCTGGGTCGATCCGCCCGGCCCGACTTCAGGCAATGCTTTCGTCAACAATCTTGATCTCGAGGTCACCGTTGGAGGAAATACTTATCTAGGAAACGTGTTCTCCGGCGCCTTTTCCACTCCCGGAGGCGCGGCAGATATTCGCGACAATGCGGAGAATGTCTTTATCCCGGCAGGAGTTAGCGGAAACTTCGAGGTTAGAGTCATCGCGACGAACATCGCTGGCGATGGTGTACCGGGTAATGGCAGCCCGCTGGATCAAGATTTTGCGCTGGTTGTCTACAACGCTGTGGAAGGACCAACTCCGACACCGTCGCCGACACCTACTGGGACGCCTGGATCGCCAACGCCGAGTCCCACCGCGACAGCGACTCCCGGCGCGTGCGATTACACGTTCACCACAGGAACCGATGTCATCGTACCGGGTGATACCAACATCGGTAATAACACCGATGACGGCGATACCTTTGTTGCGCTGCCGTTCTCCTTCCAGTTATATGACCAGACCTACAATAGCGTGAATATCAGCTCCAATGGACGGCTCGATTTCGTCTGCGTGAATGAGCCGGGCGGCTTCTTGAGCGCTTGTTTGCCGCCGCCGGATAACATTTGCCCGTTTGATTTCACGGTCTTCCCTAACTGGAGCGATTACCGCACCGACGTAGTGGGAGAAGGTTGTGCAAGCTTCCCTAACGGAACCTGCGGCATCTTTACCTCGGTATCGGGCAGCGCGCCGAACAGGATCTTCAACATTGAGTGGCGTGTTGTGTATTTCAACGATCACAACCAGACGGCGAATTTTGAAGCACGCCTGTATGAGAATGATCCCAACAGGCGGTTCGACTTCATCTTTGGGACCATTCAACCGGGAAGCGACCAGCTGTATGTCTCCGGCGTAGAGGGAACCGCTGGTGTCTTTACCCAGGACTTCTGCGATGCCAACCCACCAGTGCCGGGTTCGCGCACATACACCTGCGCAGGCGGCGGGGCTAGTCCGACGCCGTCGCCGACTCCGACAGCCACGGCTAGCGCGACTCCAACATCGACACCGACAGTGACCCCCAGTGTTACTCCAAGTGTGACGCCCAGTGTCACGCCAAGCGTAACGCCAAGTGTCACTCCGAGTGTAACGCCAAGTGTCACTCCGAGTGCGACGCCTCGGGCAACACCGCGGCCGCGCCCGACGCCGCATCCGCGGCCGACGCCGCCAGGGTAAAAAACCGAGCGAAAAATTTGCCTTGCCAATCATTACAATTCTGTAATGATAACGCTATACCTGCAGGGCTGATAACCCCGAAAGCCTTCGGGGTGCTGAAGTGGAGAAGCCGCAGTCCGGTGGAGCGGACTGCGGCTACACTTTTTTAGACATTCCGATGCGGTGCGCGGAGCCACGCGTCGAAGGGAATTCGATAAATAATTTGTCGGCATGGCGGTCATTAAGGCGCGCCGCCATCACCCAAATCATAAAAACGGTTTCGAGGGAGACCTCGAACTTTTGGCTTGCCAATAATTGCAATTCTGTAATCATCGGCGCCAATTCAATCCTTAACCTCTATTCAGCCATGCCTAACACCCATTTTTTCCAGCGAACTCTCCCGCAATTGGTGCTTTTGATTGTATCGGCTTGCTTTGTGGGCCCTGCTTTCAATCGCTCAGTTCTTGCACAGGCTTCTACTCAGCAACAGGTCGTCGTCACAGCCCCTGGAGTGCCCAGCGCATACGAGGAAGTGCCCAGCGCGTACGGAGCGCCTCCCGAGTTTTCGCGCAGTCGTTTCTCCAACGCAGTAAATGCTTATGTGTTGCCTCCATGGGCATTCTTCTTTGGCACACTTTTCGAAGGCCAGGGATTCCGCCACGGACCGCCGGATTACCTTTTCACCCAAGAGATAGAAATGGGTCTGCCCTGGCGTTTTAACATAGCGACCGAAGCCCAGTTCGAACGATTCAATGGCGGTGGCGGCGCACGGTCAGTGAGTCTGGAAGCCCGATGGGCCCTGGCCGATTGGAACAAGATTCCCCTGAATCCAACACTCTTCGCCGAGTATAAATTCGGTGTTGGCACCATTCGGCACGAAGAAGTGAAGCCTCCTGGGGAAGAAGGAGGAGGCGGAGAAGAAGAGGAGGAAGAAGAGGGCGGACCTCCTAAAGTCCCCGATGCGTACGAATTTCGATTGCTGCTCGCCCAGGATTTCGGCGAACACGTGGAGTGGGCCATGAACTGGTTTTTCGAAAAGGAAAATACCGGCGATCGCGGACGGGAATGGGGTTTTTCACAGGCGTTAATGACTCCGATTCTCCTGCCTAACGAGCGTCTGAAGATCGGGGTAGAAATGCTATATAAAAATCTAACGGTCAAAGACACTCGCGGCGATCCTGAGAACATTTTCGTGATCGGCCCAACTCTTGCGTGGAAACCGTCAGCGCACACTCGTCTTGATGTCTCTCCGCTGTTTGGCACCACCGA
>Ga0081455_10002163_pt1 | contig 23439 bp, 23 predicted proteins | sample TabmetS3T2R1_FD_70207 | JGI IMG/M metagenome (GOLD analysis project Ga0081455, IMG submission 70207) | Tabebuia heterophylla rhizosphere microbial communities from the University of Puerto Rico - S3T2R1 | ecosystem: Host-associated > Plants > Roots > Rhizosphere ...
CGGCGCGCGCTCCGGTCCGACAGTCGTATGCCGGCTGGGCATCTTCGATTTGTCGAAAGTCGGATTGGGATGCAGTTTGAGTTGCTTCTTCGCCATCGCGCTCGGGTCTCCGCCCTTTTTAAGTGACTATCGGGCGGACATTACTCGGGGGCCATCTGCCGGGAAAGAGGTCCGAGACGCGAAAATCCGAAGGGCAGACGGACCCGCAAACAACCCATACACTGCGCTTCGAAAAAGGGGGGAAAGTGCCGCTCTGGATACCGATCACTATCGCCGCTGCGCTGTTCCAGAACATCCGCACGACGATGCAGCAGAAGATTCGTCACGTCCTGAGCGTCGATGGAGCAAACTTCGTCCGATACCTCTACGGGGCGCCCCTGGCGCTCGGAATGCTGGCCTTCCTGGTTTTTGTCACCGGCCGCGAGATTCCGACGCTCTCGCTGACCTTTTTCGCCCTGGTGACCCTCGCTGGCGTTGCCCAGATTGTCGCCACATCGCTGATGATCCACGCGTTCTCCCTGCGCAACTATGCCGTCGGCACGGTCTACTCAAAGACGGAGACAGTGTTCGTCGCTCTCTATGCAACCTTTATCGCTGCCGAGCCGCTGACGTTCGGTTCCTGGATGGGCATTCTGGTTTGCCTTGGAGGCGTTGCCATCCTGAGCGTACGCGGCTCGTTCGCCAACATCCGCAATGTGCTCGCCGATCTCACCCACAAGGGCGCACTTTACGGCATCCTGTCAGGCCTCTTCTTCGCCATCGCCGCGGGCACCATCCGCGAGGCGTCCAAGCACGAGCACAGTGGCGACTTCATGGTGCGCGGCATCACCGTGCTCGCCTGCATGAACACCATCCAGATCGTGATCATGGGCGTCTACCTCGCTCTCCGCGATCGGCCGCAGCTCGGCAAAGTCTGGGTCAACTGGCGTTCCTCCATCTGGGTCGGCATTTTCAGTGTCCTGGGTTCGGCGGGCTGGGCTCTTGCCATGACGCTTGAGAACGCAGCTCTGGTGCGCGCGGTCGGCCAGATCGAGCTCGTCTTCACCTTCATCGCCTCCCACCTTGTCCTGAAGGAGCGGCCATCCGTTGGCGAATGGATTGGCAGCCTTCTGGTCGTAGGCGGCGTCGTGCTCATTCTCATTGTCCGGTGATCCCATGACTGATCAGGCGCTCCCCCGTCCCCTCACCGGCGTCCGCGTCCTCGATTTCTCGACCACCATCGCCGGCCCGCACTGCGGGCGCCTGATGGCTGACATGGGCGCCGATGTCATCAAGGTCGAATCGCCAGAAGGCGACCTGATGCGCAGCCGTCCGGTGCAGCGCGACGGCGCCGGCACGATGTTCGGCCAGCTCAATGCCGGCAAACGTTCGATCGTGCTCGACCTCAAGCGACCCGAGGCCGTTGCAGCGGTGAAGAGACTGGTGAAGGTCGTCGATATCGTCCTCGAGAACTATCGTCCGGGCGTGATGAAGCGGCTGGGACTCGATTATGCCGAGCTCACCAAGATCAATCCCCGGATCGTCTATGGCGCGATCTCGGGCTACGGCCAGACCGGTCCTGCCGCCGGTCGACCTGCCTATGCGCCGGTCATCCACGCCGCGACGGGCTACGACATGGCCCATCTCGGTTACCAGGGCGGCCGAGAGCGGCCGGACAACTGCGGCATCTTCGTCGCCGACTATGCCAGCGGCGCCTATGCCCTGGGCGGCATTCTGGCGGCGCTTCACCAACGCCATGTCACCGGCAAGGGCCAGATGGTCGATGTCTCGATGTTTGAGAGCCTGGTCGGCATGCTGCTGGGTGAGGTCAATCGCGCGCAGTTTGATTTCGAGGTTCCGTCGCGCCCCATGTATGGGCCGATCGAGGCCAAGGACGGCTACGTGATGCTGGCGACAGCCAGCGAACGCACCTTCCAGGACATGGCGACCGCGGCCGGCCGGCGCGACTGGCTTACCGATCCGCGCTTCGAGAAATATGCCGATCGGCGCATGAACTGGGGTTTGTTTGTCGACGAGTTGGAGCAATGGTCCAAGGCTCTTTCCGTGAAGGAGGTCGTCGCCGCGTTCGAGAAGCACGGCGTGCCCTGCTCACCCTACCTCACCGTGACCGAAGCGTTAAAGGACCCGCAGGTCGAGCATCGCGGCTCGTTGTGCACGATCGAGGATCGCGCAGGCGTTTACCAATCGCCGGCGCCGCCCTTCCGCTTCTCGGGCTCGCCATTGCAAAGCGGGCCAAAAGTGTCCGCGCTGGGCGAACATACCAAGAGCGTGCTCGCCGAGGCCGGCTTCAGCACGGCCGAGATTGAGGCGCTGGTTAAATGATCGACCCTCGCACTCCTATTCTCGTTGGCGCCAGCCAGATCACCGACACCACCGACGAACCATCGAGCGAGCGTTCGCGGGTGGCCTTTTGCGCGGAAGTTGCGCACGCCGCCCTCGCCGATGCGGGATCGTCGATGGGCGCCAAGGCCCTGGGCCGCAAGATCGATGCGCTGGCGGTGATGGAGTTCTTCAGCGATATCAGTCCTCGCTTCGCATCCCCGTTCGGCCGGTCCAGCAATCCGCCCAAGAGTGTCGCCAATCGGCTCGATGCGCAGCCGCGTCAACTCCTCTACAGCCACTCCGGCGGCAACATGCCCCAGTATCTCGTCAATCGCTTTGCCGAGGAGATCGCGCAAGGCGAAACGGAGCTGGCCCTCGTCTGTGGCGCGGAGCTCCTGCGCAGCACGCAGAACGCCCGCAAGGCCGGACTCGCGATCGACTGGAACGAGGACCCAGGTGGAGAGCCCGAACGCGTGGGCGACAAGCGCTTCGGCTTCAGCGATGAGGAAGCGCGCCATGGCCTGCGTGCGGCCATCCACTTTTATCCTCTGCTCGAGAACGCGATCCGCGGCGGCCTCAAACGCGACATGCCGGCTCACATGGGCGCGATGGGCAAGCTGTTCGAACGCCTGGCAGTGGTTGCGAAAGACAATCCCCTGGCGACACGCCGCAAAGGCTACAGCGCAGAGGAACTCGCCACCATCTCCGACGACAACCGCTGGATCTGTTTCCCCTACCCGCGACTCATGAACGCCAATGCGATCATCGACCAGGCGGCGGCGGTCCTGATCACCTCGGTCGAGAAGGCGCGCGAGTGGGGTATTCCGCGGGACCGCTGGGTGTTCCTGCACGGCTGTGCTGATGGCACGGACACGTGGATCGTATCCGAACGCCAACAGCTCGATGTGTCCCCTGCCATCCGTGGCTGCGCGCGCCTCGCCTTGGAGATGGCGGACAAGACGCCATCGGACGTGGCTGCCTTCGACCTCTACAGTTGCTTTCCGTCAGCTGTCGAAGTGGCGATGAAGGAGATCGGCCTTGGTGAGGACGATCCTCGTCCGATCAGCGTCACCGGCGGTCTGCCGTTCTTCGGTGGGCCCGGCAACAACTACGTCACGCACTCCATCGCCGAGATGATGAACGTGGTGCGCCGAAAGCCGGGCACCTTCGGCATGGTCACCGCAAACGGCAACTACCTTACCAAGCATTCGGCCGGCCTCTATTCCACCGAGCCGACGAAAGGCCCCTGGCGGCGGCAGGACCCAAAGATCCTGCAGGCAGTACTCGATGCACAACCGAAACAGACGGTGAGCACAGCTCCGGCTGGCGCGGGTACGATCGAGACCTATTGCGTGGCTTACGGCAAGGCGGCGCCTGAAACGGCGTACATTTTCGGTCGCCTGGACAGTTCGGGCGACCGGTTCGTGGCGGTGGCCGACAACGACCCAACCCTGCTGGCTGACATGCTAGCGCGAGAACAGCTCGGTCGCAGGGTGAGTGTCCGTCAACAGGAAGGACGCAACATCTTCCGTTTCTGATTCTCCTCGGCCGATCTGCTCTTTACGGAGCGAGATCGAAGGCCCAAGCTTAGCCGACGGAGGGATCATGCCCACGATGCTAAATGCCGCGCAGGCGGCCGAATTCGAGGAAAAAGGCTTCACCTACGCACGCGGGCTGTTCGCGGCCGATGAGGTGAAGCTGCTCACCGACGCGATGGAAAAGGATCCAGCGGTTCGCAGCTCCATCCTCGACCGACGTGACAGCGAAGGCCGGTCGACACGCATTGCGCTTTGGAATCGAGCCGGCGATTCGGTCTACGGCCTTGCGGCGCGCAGCGAGCGCATGGTCGACACCGCCGCTGCGTTGCTTGGCGGCCCGGTCTATCACTTTCAGTCCAAGCTCACGGCCAAGGAGCCGGAAGTCGGTGGCGCCTGGGAATGGCATCAGGACTATGGCTACTGGTACTACAACGGCTGCCTGCGGCCGGATCTTTTGTCGGTGATGATTGCACTCGACAAGACAACGCGCGAGAACGGCTGTCTGCAGATCGCAACGGGATCGCACAGGCTCGGACGCATCGACCATACGCCGCTGTCGCCGACCCAGAACGAGGTCGACCCCAAGCGTATGCCCTACATCCTCGAGCGATGCCCCATCGAATACTGCGAGCTCGAGCCCGGCGATGCGCTGATCTTCCATTGCAACGCCATCCACCGCTCCGACGCCAATCGTTCGTCACGCCGCCGATGGACCTTGTTGATCTGCTACAACCGGGTCGACAACGATACGATCATCAAGACCGACGACCGCTACTTCGTGCCGCTCGACAAGGTCGATAATGGCGAGATCCGTCGCGCCGGCCTGCGGTTCGCCGGCAGCGACAACCAGGAGCATTTCACGTCGCGGCCCTACGTGCCCGACTTGCGCAAGGCCTCCTGACGGAGGGAGGTTACGGGCGAACTGCCGTCACCTCTATCTCGACCAAAAAGCCGGGACCGGCGAGGCCAGCGACCTGCACGACCGAGCGCGACGGCAGGTTCGGCTGGGCCGCCGTACCAAAGAATTGGGTGTAGGCGGCCATGAAGCCGGAAAAGTCCATCTTGCCGTCCTTCGCTGGATCGCCGACCAGGAAGACCTGCATTTTGACGACGTCGCCCATCTTCAGGCCGAGGTCGCCCAGCGTCTTGTCGATCGCCTTCAAGACGGATTCCGTCTGGGCCTTGGTGTCGCCATAGGCGGCGATGGTGTTTCTGTCGGCGTTCTTGTCGAGGACCGACGGCACGACGCCGCTGAGATAAACCGTGGTCTTGCCAGCGGGAACCTCGACCGCCCGCGAGATCGGGAAGTTGGAGTTCGGCAGCTTGTGTCGAACCACGTCCTCGGCCCAAACCTGCGAGGCAGCCAACAGCCCCGCTACCGCAAGCGCTCCGAAAGCGATGGGCGACTTCATCACGGCGCCTTCCTTTCCACTGTTGAACGATCATCGAGCATCCTTGACGTCCTGGGCGGTCACGGCGTCCGTGTAGTCATTGCCGAAATGAGTACGGATGTAATTGACCACGGCGGCCACCTGATCGTCGCTCAGCATCCGGCCGAAAGGAGGCATCGCTTTATGTCCGCGCAGGATGAGCGAGACTGGGAAACCGATCGCTTTCAGCGTTTCGTTCCGGACCAGTGACGGATAGTGCCCAGCACCGACGGCGCCCTTCCCGTCACTCATGTGGCAAGCCTGGCAGAGATTGGTGTAAAGCGCTTCGCCAGTCTGCTCGCTGAATCGGCGTCCTGGGCTCAGCGTTGGCCCGGCGGAATCGGCGAGGCTAGCTGAAACACCGCCAACAACAGTGAGGAACGACAGGAGGGCGAGGAGGCCGAACGGCCGTGATCTTCCGATCATCGCGATCACCCTTGCAGAACGCGCTTGTGCAAGCGGTCGATCGCATCGAGTGACGACAGGATCGCCCCCTCCTGCCACGCGGGAATGTAAGACGCGTGCTCGCCGGCCAGGACGATACGCCCATCGATCTGGCAGAGATTGTTGTAGTGTTCCTTTCTCGCTTCGTCCGTCCAGTCGCCAGCACACCCCAGCGTAAAGGGCGAGCGATGCCAGGCGACGGAAATGCCGTGCTCGAACTCCGTCTTGTATTGCGGATGGATCTGGGCGCCGTACTCGACCGCGCGCCTCACGCGCTCCTCTGGCGCCATGGCCGTGAGCTCGTAGGAATTCGGCCCATTCCAGGTATAGCAGCCCAGCAGAACGCCCTTGCCGGTCGAGTTGTAGTCGGTGCTGGGATAGGAAATCTGCCTGATCGGCAGATCGGTGTAGCTGATGCCGCCGAAGATGACGTCGTCCTCCTCCCAGAACCGGCGCTTGAACTGCAAGCCGACCTTGACTGAGGAGGCATAAGGCACTGCGCCGATCGCAGCCTTCATGGCGCTGCCGACCTGAATATCGATCTGGCTCAGGATGGTGAGCGGAATGGTGCATACGCACCAGTCGGCCGTCGCCTTCTGCACGGTGCCGGGGCTCTTCGCATCCTCGTAGAAAGCCGTCACGCCCTTGTCGTTCTGCTCGATCTTGGTGACCTTCGCATTGTAGGTGATGAGATCACCAACCTCCTTGGCGAAAGCCTCACCAATCTTCCCCATGCCGCCAACGGGCTGGAACATGGTGGTCTGGAACTCGTAAAGCGTGAACGAGGTCAGGCCGAGCCACAGGCGCGATTGCAGGATGTCCGACAAGCCGATGATCTGCCCTGCAACCGGCTCGGCGCCGAGGCCGCCGCCAGGATCCTTGGCGTAACCGCGGAATTCTGCGGTCAGATCTCCTGCCTTGTAGGCATAGTCCTTGTCGAGAGCACCCCATGAGCGCAACGCCTGGAGCAAAACCTCCCGATCCTCCTTGGTGACGAGCTCATCCAGGTCGCCCTTTTTTACGGCCTTGGCCAGCAGCTCCGATGTGTGGCCCTGGAAGTCGGTCTTGATCTCGCGAATGCGCTGCGGCTTGCCGCCGAAGGCTTTGGAAGAATGCAGGTACGCGTTGTGGTTCAATTGCTGGAATGGCTCCAGCTTGACGCCAAGACGCTTGCAGTAATCGAGCAGCCCGTTGTGATGGAACGGAATGCGCCACGGGCCAGGATTGAGATAGAGGCCATCATCGAATTCGCATTTCTGCGTGGCGCCCCCCAGCTCGGTATAGGTGTCGCCACCGCGCAGCGACCAGTTGCGTCCGCCCGCGCGGTTGTTGAATTCGAGGACCTTGACCTTGTAGCCAGCCTGCCGCAGCTCCAGCGCCGCGGTGAGGCCGGCCAAGCCGGCTCCGAGGATCAGCACAGACGCTCCCTTGGGATCACCTTCCAGCTTGATGCGCCCCTTGTAGCCTGACTCGGCTGCGTACCCCAGGCTGGTCATCGCCTGATACATCGCCGCACTGCCCGCCGTCAGACCAATCAGCTTCAACAGATCGCGCCGGCTCATGCCGTCATCGGGTTCTTCTTGCAACATTACGCGTCCCCCTACTCGCCATAGGCAGCGACAATGGTCAGAAGAATGCAACCGATGCGGTCGGTCGAAAAGGCCCTTGGTGACGGGCAGCTATGCTTTCAGGCGCTGCAGTGCCGCGCTGAGCCGCTCCCGCGTCTGTTCGGCTTGGGCGCGGCGTTCGCGCTGTTCCTCGACCACTTCCTCGGGGGCCCGCGACAGGAATGCCGCGTTGCCGAGCTTGCTGTCGATCTTGGCGATCTCGTCGGTGAGCTTTTTTATCTCTTTCTGCAGGCGCACGACCTCCGCTTTGAGGTCAATCACCTCGCCAACAGGCAGCGCGAAGGTTGCCTCGCCGACCACGACCTGCAACGCGGCTTTGGGAATCGTCGTTGCCGCTGCATCGATACCCTCGATCCGAGCCAGCCGTTCGATGGCGGCACGGTGGGTGTCGAGCCGTCTGCAAGTCGTCTCGTTGGCGCCGACGGCCAGGAGTTTGAGCTTGGCGGCAGGCGGCACATTCAGCTCAGCGCGGGCAGACCGGATATCGGAGATCAGCTTCACCAACCAGCCGATCTCGCTATCCGCCGTCGCGTCGACCGGCGGTGGCGCCGGCCATGGCTGGCTGATCAGCATGCCGTGCGCGGCCCGATGACCCAGCTTGTCCCACAGTTCTTCGGTGATGAAAGGCATCACGGGATGCAGGAGCTTCTGGGTCTCGCGCAAAACGAAGGCCGTCACGGCGCGCGTCTCGTTCTTCCCAGGCGCGTCGGGCTCCTGCAGGATCGGCTTGGTCAGCTCGACATACCAGTCACAGATGACACCCCAGATGAACTCGTAGAGAGCGTTCGCCGCGTCGTTCAGCCGGAAATCGGTCAGTGACTTGTCGATAGCAGCGTTGGCGCGCGCCAACTCACCTAGGATCCATTTGTTGACGGTATGCTCGACGGTTGAAGGATCGAAATCCTGTGGGAGAGCGACGCCATTCATTTCAGCGAAGCGTGTCGCGTTCCAAAGCTTGGTGGCGAAGTTGCGTGATCCCTCGACACGGGCCGGCGTGAACTTCAGCCGGCCGGCCGAGGCCGCTGCGAGAGACGCCATGGTGAAGCGCAGCGCATCGGCGCCATACTTGTCGATCAGGTCCAGGGGGTCCGTCACGTTCCCCTTGGACTTGGACATCTTCTGGCCCTTCTCGTCCGTCACCAGTCCGTGCAGATAGACGGTGCGGAACGGCACTTCGTTCATGAAGTGCATGCCCATCATCATCATGCGGGCGACCCAGAAGAACAGAATGTCCCAGCCGGTCACCAGCACAGATGTCGGATAGTATTTCTGTAGGGCGATCGTCTCATCGGGCCAACCCAAGGTCGAGAACGGCCAGAGCGCGGAGCTGAACCAGGTGTCGAGCACGTCGGGGTCGCGCTCGAGCAGTACGTCCTTGCCATAGTGCTTGCGCGCTTCGGCTCGTGCCTCGCCTTCGGACAAGGCAACGAAGATCTTTCTGTCCGGGCCGTACCAGGCCGGGATCTGATGGCCCCACCAGAGCTGGCGGGAGATGCACCAGGGCTCGATATTCTCCATCCACCGGAAGAATTCTTCCCGGCCCCGCTCAGGAACGAACGTCACGCGTCCATCGCGAGCCGCAGCAATCGGCGCCTCGGCGAGCTTTTTCGCATCGGCGTACCATTGCTCGGTCAGGAACGGCTCGACCGGTACGCCGCCTCGGTCGCCGTAGGGTACGGTATGGGTGTGCGGCTCGATCTTCTCGACAAGGCTCAGCGCTTCGAGATCGGCCACGACCCTCTTGCGTGCGTCGTATCGGTCGAGCCCGCGATATGTCTCCGGTGCGTTCTCGTTCACCCGCGCGAACTTGTCGAAGATCGAGATCGCTTCGAGCTTGTGCCGTCGGCCGACCTCGAAATCGTTGAAGTCGTGCGCCGGCGTGATCTTGACCGCACCGGAGCCCTTCTCGGGATCGGAGTAGTCGTCGCCGACAATCGGAATACGACGTCCGACCAGGGGTAAGAGGGCATGCTTGCCGATCAGATGCTTCCACTTCGGATCATCCGGATGCACCGCGACCGCTGTGTCACCCAGCATGGTCTCCGGGCGCGTGGTCGCCACGACGATGTGCTCGTCGCTGCCCTCGATCGGATATTTGAAATACCAGAGATGTCCCTTCACTTCGCGCGATTCGACCTCGAGGTCGGAGATCGCGGTCAGCATCTTGGGGTCCCAGTTGACCAGACGGTTGTCCTTGTAGATCAGGCCTTGCCGGTAGAGATCGACGAACACCTTGAGGACGGCACGGGAAAGCCCGTCGTCCATCGTGAACCGTTCGCGGCTCCAGTCGCAGGACGCACCAAGCCGGCGCAACTGGCTGGTGATCGTGCCGCCAGAATAGGCCTTCCACTCCCAGACCTTGGCGAGGAACTCGTCGCGGCTCAGCAGCTTCCTGTTGCCTTCGGCGCCATCGCCGCGCCTGTCGGCACCCTCGACCGCAAGGCCGATTCCCTCCTGCTCCAGGTTGCGCACCACGACCATCTGCGTGGCAATGCCGGCGTGGTCGGTCCCAGGCTGCCACAGCACGTCGTCGCCCTTCATGCGGCGCCAACGGATCAGAATGTCCTGCAGCGTATTGTCGAGCGCATGCCCCATGTGCAGGCTGCCCGTGACGTTGGGCGGCGGGATCACGATGCAGTAAGGCGGCTTATCTCCCTCCGGATGCGCCTTGAAGGCCCCGGATTGCTCCCACTCGGGATATCGTCGGGCTTCGATTTCTGCGGGGTCGTAGGTTTTGTCGAGCATTGCTTGCCTTTTAACGAAAAACGCCACGGAGGGCCCCGTGGCGTTCGATCGGTGGAGTGGCCCCGGGGATCAGCGTCGGGTCAACCGGACGATCTCGCGCTCGACATACCGCTCGACGATCGGCGGCAGGTTGCGATCAAGCCAATCTTTCAGCATTGGTCTCAGCATCTCCTTGACCAGGTCTTCGATGGTCTTTCCGCCGTGACCCACAGACGGTCCGGCTTCGGAAGCCCGAGGGGGCGGGACGCTGTCCTGGACCGCCTGGTTCAGGCGCTCGAATGCAGAAGTCGTGGCGCCGGCCACACTGGAGCCAAGTAGAGGCTCTGAGGATTCGTGCTGAGACTGGGGCATTTCTGGGGCACTCACAGGGTCGATACGAGAAAGTGGAATGGAGGTAGGCTGCGACGACACGGACTGCACTTCTGGAATAACGGGCTCTTCAATCAAATCGGTCAGGAGCAGGACATCGTCGCCTTTCGCCGGCTCCGTGGCAGCTGGCGGCGGGACCGGCGATCCGGCGGCTGCATCGCGGCGAAGCGGCGGATCGCCAGTTTGCGAGCGCGCCTCGTCGTCGGAAATGATCTTGCGAATGGACGCCAGGATGTCGTCCATCGAAGGATCGTTGTTCGGGCTACGGCCATCACTCATTCGGATTACTTCCCGGAATCACTGCTCCCATCACCGATCCAACGGGAGCCTACCTCCTTATAATACTTCTCCTCATCATAATATTCGACAGGCAATCCCAGCGAACGGGCCGTTAGGCGTCCGATCCCCGAAATGACACCATAGTAGCTCACCTGGGTGTCATGGCGTGCCTGGAGGAGGTTGACCTGCGAATTTAGCAGTTCCTGCTCGGCATTCAGGACGTCCAAGGTCGTTCTCGAGCCCACCAGGGCTTCCTGCCGGACCCCATTCAGGGCCACTTCATTGGCCCGGACCTGCGCTTCGAAGGATAGCACGCGCGAACGTGCGGAATCGAGGTTGCGCCAAGCGCGGATAACCGTCTCGGCTGCCGTCCGTCGGGCGCTGTCGAGTTCGTTGCGCCGCTGGCCCACGAGCTGCTTGGCCTGCCGTATGGCGGACCATTCGCTGCCATTCTGGTAGATCGGGATGGTTGCCTGAAGGCGTACCCCGTACTGATAGTACTGATCACCCGGCACCTGCAGCTCGGCCTGGTTCTGGATGAAACCCACCACGTTGACTTGCGGCAGTAGGCTGGATACCGCGCTATTCACCCCATAACTCGCCGCCGCGATGCGATGTTGTGCGCTCACCGCTCTCGGGCCGTTGTTCATCGCCAAGTTGACACATTCATCTTCGGTCGCGGGCAACGCACCGATGAGCGGCAAATCGGCCAATTTGCCTGGCTTCATGCCGATCTGATGCTGAAACGCCGCCTCGTCAATTCGGACTTGCGCCTGGGCCTGTACAAGGTCGGCCTTCGCCTGCTCAAGGCGGGCTTCGGCCTGGGAAACGTCGGTAATGGTGAGTTCGCCCACCCTGAAACGTTCGCGGGTCGCATCGAGCTGCTCCACCAGAACCCGGACATTGTTACGTCGCGCATCGACAATGCCAACATCCTGCAGGAGGTCTGCATAAGCCTGCACGGAGTTCAACAGGACGGTTTGCTCGGTATCAGCCAGCGAAGCCCGTTGCGCCTGGATATTGGCCCGCGCAGCCTTGGTATCGGCGACCGTCTTGCCGCCTCGGAACAGGGGTTGGGTCACCGTCAGGAGAGTGGTTCGCCCCGTCAGGAGGTAGCTGGAATTGGCCCTGACGACCGGGTTCGAATCGGCCTGGATCTTGTTGTATTCGACGTTCAACGAGACCTTCGGTCGCCAATTGGCCACTGCCTGGGCCAGTGTTTCGTCGGTCTGTCGGAGGACTGCCCGTCCTGCCAGCAAGTCAGGGTTGCTGTTATAGGTGCTGGACAGGGCCTCGATCAGGCTTTGCGCCGACGCAACGCGACCTGTGCCGAGTCCGATCACCAAGGCGCACACTACCGTGGCGCGGACGCGCTTCAAGGTCGGCCGGCTACGCATTGAAACAACCCCCAATCGCACAGCCAAGCCTAGCATCGTGGGGCTGCTCATTCATAGTGTTTCCGCGCCCTCGGCGAACCTTCGGGTCAGAAGCTGAAGCGTGGTGGCGGAGCAAAGCCGGGCAAGACGGGCGTGCCGGCATCGAACAGTGGGCGTCCAGACGTGACGCCCCCTTCTTTCACCACCAGCTGCGCAACTCCCAAGCCTCCGTTGGGGCTGGCAACAACGGTGGCGAGCCGCCCTCCTTCCGCAAGCTGATCGAGGATCGCCTGCGGGATCTCTCTCACCGCGCCTTCGATCAAGATGACGTCATAGGGCGCGGTCGCGGGTGCGCCCGCTTCCATTGGACCAACCACGTGCTGGACGTTGTCGATACGCAATTCCTTCATGGTCTGCTGGGCCGAACCTGCCAGGGCGGCGGCGCTTTCGAGTGCCGTCACGCTCTTGACCAGGCGCGACAACAAGGCAGCCCCGTAGCCTCGGCCGGAGGCCACGACGAGCGCTTTGCTCTCCGCCGAAGGTTGGAGCGCTTGCACCAGCCGCACCAAAACCATGGGTTCCATGAGGAACCGTCCACCGCCCAAGGGCACATCGTCGTCTGCATAAGCAACCGAGCTCAGGCCTTCGGGCAGGAACCGCTCGCGGGGCAGATCGGCAACAGCCGTCAGCAGTGTCGTATTGGTCACCCGGTTGGGCCGGAGCTGGCCATCAATCATGTTGCGACGCGCAAGCGCGAAATCCGTCATCGGCGACCCCAAATGGTGCATTGCTTATAGGCGGCAGTCGGCAAAAGCGTCAAAGGGCGGCGCGTCGCGGCCCGCTTGACCACTCTCCCGGCCCATGCGTATAGCAGCGCCGTTTCTGCGGCCGGCCTGGTGGCAGAGTGGCTATGTAGCGGACTGCAAATCCGTCAATGCCGGTTCGATTCCGGCCCAGGCCTCCACGCCGCACCGCGCGGAATCGTCCCCCTTGCCTGCCAAGGAACACTCTGCCAAAAGTCCGCGCCTTCGCAGGCCGCTTACCGCCGGCCGCGACGAATTTTTCCGGAGTAGCTCAGCGGTAGAGCAGGCGACTGTTAATCGCCGGGTCGCAGGTTCGAACCCTGCCTCCGGAGCCATTCTTCCTACGGCGCGCCCGCCTCTCTGCGGCGCGCCGTAGTCATTTCGGGCAAACCCACGTCAGCGTCCGCCGCTCGCCATCAAGTCGCCGTTGAGCTATCGAGCGACTCCCCTCTTATAGTCCCGTGCGGAGCCGCCGATGAACCAGCCCCATCTGCCGAATGAAACAGCTGAGCTGGTCCGACAGGAGGTAGCCTTCCAAGGATACTTCAAGGTCGTCCGCTATTTCTTTCGCCATGGGCTGCATCAGGGCGGTCAGAGCAAGATCATCAGCCGAGAAGTCTTCGAGCGTGGCCAGGCGGCCGCGGTCCTGCCCTACGATCCTGTCCGCGACGAGGTCGTGCTGATCCGCCAATTTCGTGCCGGTTCCTATGTCGCAGGCCGCCACCCGTTCACGTGGGAGACCGTCGCCGGCATCATCGAGCCTGGGGAGACGGCGGAACAACTGGTGTGCCGGGAGGCCGTCGAAGAGGCTGGTCTCACCGTGGGCGACCTCATGCCGATGCAGAACGTCATGCTCACGCCCGGTGCCTGTTCGGAATCCTGCAACATCTTCCTCGGCCGAGCCGACACCACCAAGGCTGGCGGCGTCTTTGGTCTCGAATCCGAAGGCGAAAACATCCTCGTCAAGGCAGTGCCATTCACCGAAGCCTACGCCCTGGTCGGCCGCGGAGAAGTCGACAACGCGGTCACCGTCATCGCGCTGCAATGGCTTGCCCTGCACCGCGACGAGGTCCGCCAACGCTGGCGCTAGCGGTTGCCTTCGCCCCCTGTCCCTGTCTACGGTCCATCAGGGAGCGAGCGCAGGGCTAGAAAGCGAGTGGCATTATGAACGTCCGGTCGGGTTTCATCGAAAGCATCGGCAACACGCCGCTGATCAAGCTGCGGGCGGCGTCGGAAGCCACCGGATGCAACATCTACGGCAAGGCCGAATTCCTCAACCCAGGGGGATCGATCAAGGATCGTGCGGCGCTCGCCATCATCCAGGATGCGGAAAAGCGCGGCCAGCTCAGGCCGGGTGGCGTCATTGTCGAAGGTACCGCCGGCAACACCGGCATCGGCATCGCGTTGGTCGCCAATGCGCGCGGCTACCGATCCGTCATCGTGATGCCTGAAACGCAGAGCCAGGAAAAGAAGGACATGCTGAAGCTCTGCGGCGCCGAATTGATCCTGGTCCCGGCTGTCCCCTACGCCAATCCCGGCAACTATGTGCGCTACTCTGGCCGCCTCGCCGAGGAGATGGCCGCCAAAGAACCGAATGGTGCGATCTGGGCCAACCAGTTCGACAACGTCGCCAACCGCGACGGTCATTATCGTACGACCGGTCCGGAGATCTGGGAGCAGACAGACGGCAAGGTCGATGGCTTCACCTGCTCGGTCGGCAGCGGCGGCACGCTGGCCGGCGTCGCCCTGGCGTTGAAGGAACGCAATTCCAAAGTGAAGATCGCCGCCAGCGATCCAATGGGCTCGGCCATTTATGGCTGGTTCGCCAAGGGCGAGCTGAAGTCGGAAGGCAACTCGATCACCGAAGGCATCGGCCAGGGGCGTGTGACCAAGAATCTGGAAGGCGCACCTGTCGACCTGGCCTATCAGATCACGGACGAGGAGGCCCTGCCCGTTCTGTTCGACCTGATCGAGCATGAAGGGTTGGTGCTGGGCGGCTCGACGGCCATCAACATCGTGGGAGCGATCCGGCTGGCGCGTGAGCTCGGGCCGGGCAAAACCGTCGTCACCATTCTCGCCGACGGCGGCCAGCGCTATCAATCAAAGCTCTTCAATCCGGCCTTCCTGCGCGAGAAGAACCTGCCAATCCCGCCCTGGATGAAGTAAGCCGCGCCGTGGGCCGGGTGATCGTCTGCGGCAGCCTCAACATGGACGTCGTCGTGCAAAGCGCGCGGCGACCGAGGACAGGCGAGACGCTCTTGGGAGCTGAAGTCGCCTTCCTGCCCGGCGGAAAAGGGCTCAATCAGGCCATCGCCTCAGCGCGACTCGGCGTGTCGACGTCGATATTCGGCGCGGTCGGCGATGATGCTTTCGGTGAACGGCTGCGCGCCTTTCTTGCCGACAACGACGTCGACACGCTCGGCCTCCAGGTGGTGACCGGACAAGCCTCCGGGCTGGCGCTCATCCAGGTGGCTGAGGGCGACAACGCGATCACTGTCGCCTCCGGTGCCAACAGCCGCTTCGACCAGACCATGGTGAGCGGCGCGCCGACAGCTGACGAGGTCTGGGTCGCACAGTTTGAGACGCCGCTGCAGGCAACGGAAGCTGTCATGCGTGCGGCGCACCACGCCGGCGCTCGTACGGTCCTAAACCTGGCGCCCTTTCAGCCCTACCCGGCAGCCCTCCTGAGGTCGATCGAGGTCGCGGTAGTGAACGAGATCGAGCTTGCTCAAGCGACCGGCATCGAAATCAACGCCACAAGTCCTGTTTCGGCCGTCGTTGAGGCATGCCACAAGCTTCGCGCTCAAGGAGCAGATACCGTTGTGGCAACACTCGGACGCCGTGGCGCCGTTGTTGTGACGGCCGACGGTGCCGTTGACGTCCCGGGCACCACAGCCCGCGTGGTCGATACCACTGGTGCAGGCGACTGTTTTGTCGGCGCCTTTGCCGCCCAGCTTGCGAATAAGGCCACGCCGGTCGAGGCGGCACGGTATGCCAATGTTGCCGCCGCCTGTTCCGTCGAGCGGCTGGGCGCCGCACCCTCCATGCCGACCGCCGCGGAAGTTGCGATGCGTCTGGCGAGCGCCTAAATCCTTAGCATGGTTGAAGAACTTTTCCGTCAGGACGCCTATCTCAAGGAGGCCGATGCCGTCGTGACCGCGATCGAGGATCGTGGCGTGCGGCTCGACCGTTCGATCTTCTATCCCACCGGCGGTGGGCAGCCCGGCGATACGGGCGTGCTGCGCTGGAACGGCGGCGAAGCGAAGGTCGTCGACAGCGTCAAGGCCGATGGTGGCGACGTGCTACATGTGCTTGCAACGGACGCACCACGTCCTTCGGTTGGCGCAGCGATCCACACGGCAATCGACTGGGATCGGCGCTATCGCCACATGCGCATGCACACGGCACTCCATGTCATGTCGGCGGTGGTCAAGGGCAATGTCACCGGCGGCCAGGTCGGCGCCGACAAGAGCCGCCTCGACTTCAATCTCGAAGGCGAAGTGCCCACCAAGGAATGGGTGACCGAAGAGATCAACAAGCTGCTCGCCGTCGATCGCCCCGTCGTTGCGCAATGGATCACTGACGAAGAACTTACCGCACGACCCGAACTGGTGAAGACCATGAGCGTGCGCCCACCGATGGGCGCGGGCCGTGTGCGCCTCTTGTCGATCGATGGTGTCGACCTGCAGGCCTGCGGTGGCACCCATGTCTCGCGGACGGCGGAGATCGGACGGGTCGAGTGCGTCAAGATCGAGAACAAGGGCAAGATGAATCGCCGGTTCATCATCTCCCTCCCCTGAGGAAATGCCGATGACCTATGCAAGACCAGATGCGCTTGTCAGCACTGAATGGCTGGCCGACCATCTCGATGCACCTGACGTTCGCATTGTCGACGGCTCGTTCTATCTGCCGGCGCAGAAGCGCAATCCGCGAAGCGAATACGAGAGCCAGCACATTCCCGGTGCAGTGTTCTTCGATATCGACGAGATCGCGGATACGACCAGTTCCCTGCCGCACATGCTGCCGTCTCCCGAGAAATTCTCCTCGCGCGTACGCAAGCTGGGCCTCGGAGACGGCAACAAGATCGTGATCTACGACACCACGCCGATGACCGGTGCCGCACGGGTCTGGTGGATGTTCCGCGCCATGGGCCACAAGGACGTGTCGATCCTCGACGGTGGCCTGCCAAAGTGGATGGCGGAAGGACGCCCCGTCACGGACGATCCACCCCTGCCGCGCGACCGCCACTTCACGGCGCGACTCGACAACACGCTGGTGCGCTCGATCGACGACGTGAGGGAGTTGATCAACAGCAAACGTGAGCAGATTGTCGATGCCCGGGCCGCGGCGCGTTTTCGTGGCGAGGCACCCGAGCCGCGTGCCGGATTGCGCAGCGGGCACATGCCCAGTGCCTTCAACCTTCCCTACAACGACCTGATCGATCCCAAAGCCGGAACGATGCTGTCGGGCGGTGAGATCGCCGCGCGCATCGCCGCTTCGGGATTCGACCCGGCGAAGAAGGTGACGGCAAGCTGCGGTTCCGGTGTCACCGCTTGCGTGGTGGCGCTCGGCCTCTACCTGATCGGCGCACCGCACGCCGCGGTCTACGACGGCTCCTGGACCGAATGGGGGGGGCGTGAGGACACGCCGATTGTCACTGGCGCCTGAGTTCTTCTCCCACCAGCCACAGCCGCGACCAGACGGCCGGCTCGAGGTCACGATCACCTATCTCGAGCTTGCGGCCGACGACTGGACACGGCGTGCGGTGCCACCCGCATCGAAAATCGAAATCACGCGCGAAATATCCCCGAGCGTTGCGCTCTATCGCGAGCTCTACGATCGCGTGGGTCGTCCGTGGCTGTGGTACGAGCGGCGACTCCTTTCAGATGAAGTATTGAACGCGCTGCTCGGCCAGCCTGGCCACGAGCTCCATGTTGTACGATCGAGCAATGATCTGGTCGGCTATTTCGAACTGGACGGCGATGAACTGGTTTTCTTCGGCCTCACGCTGAACCATATCGGCCAGCGGATCGGTCCCTGGTTGCTCGACCGGGCCATCGAGCGTGGATTCGCACGCGGTTCGCGGCGACTGAGCCTCAACACAAATACGGTCGACCATCCACGAGCGCTCGCGACCTACCTCAAGGCGGGATTTCGCATCGTGCGGCGCGAAATGAAGGTTCTGCAGGACCCACGCATGCTGTGGCCGGATCTCTATCGCTGGCCGCCGGCTTGAGCCCTGTGCCATAGTGAGTTTCATGACCGCGAAGAAAACTTATACCAGGCCCGATACTGTCTTGGCCGTCGCCGGCCGCGATCCCGACAACAATTTCGGCATCGTCAACCCGCCCGTCTATCACGCCTCGACCATTCTTCAGCCGACCATGGAGAAGTTCGAGAATCGCATCCCATTCGAAGGCTATGGCTACGGCCGCAACGGCACGCCGACACAGAAGGCACTGGAGGACGCGGTAGCGGCGATCGAAGGGGCCCACCGCTCGATCGCCGTACAGTCTGGTCTTGCCGCGGTCACCGGGGCGATCGTGGGTTTCCTCAAGACGGGCGATCACCTGCTGCTTACCGACAATGCCTACGGTCCGGCGCGGCGCTTCGCCAACACCACGCTAAAAGGTTTCGGCGTAGAGACGACCTTCTTCGACCCCATGATCGGGGCTGGCATCGAGAAGCTGATCAAACCCAACACCAAGGTTGTCTACCTCGAGGCGCCTGGTTCGCAGACCTTCGAAGTGCAGGACGTGGACGCGATCGCGTCGGTCGCCAAGAAGCACGGCGCGACGGTCATGATCGACAATACCTGGGCGACGCCGCTCTACTTCAAGCCGTTCGATCACGGCTGCGATCTCTCCATCCATGCCGGCACGAAGTACATCGTCGGTCATTCGGATGCGATGATGGGCATCATTTCCTGCGCCTCGCGTCAGGCTTTCGAAACGGCGAAGACGGCGTGCCAGAACTTTGGCTTCCATGCCGCTCCCGACGATTGCTATCTGGCGCTGCGCGGTCTGCGCACCATGGCGGTGCGGTTGCGTCACCACGAAAAGAGCGGCATCCACATCGCCAACTGGCTGAAGGCTCGGCCTGAGGTCGACAAGGTGCTGCACCCCGCCCTGCCCGACTGCCCAGGCCACGAGAACTGGAAGAAGCAGTTCAAGGGCGCATCGGGTCTGTTCTCCTTCACCCTGCGCGACGGGTACAGCCGCAACGCTCTCGCCGCCATGCTCGACGGCATGGATATCTTCGGCATGGGAGCGAGCTGGGGTGGCTACGAAAGCCTGATGATCCCCGCCCATCCTGATCACTACCGGACCGCCGTGCCCTGGCCTGCCGGCAAGCATCTCCTGCGCGTCCATATTGGCCTCGAAGATGTTGAGGACCTGAAGACCGATCTCGCCGAGGGCTTCGAGCGACTGAACCGCGCGCACAACGCCTAAGCTTCGGCCAGCGCCGTGCGCATCGTCGACATTCGGGAACGCACGGTCGAGATCTCGCGCTACAGCGACCCCGCCGTGCCGTCAGGCGGGCTTACCACCAGCATCGTGGCCCTAACGACGGACGTCGTGCGCCATGGTCGCCCCGTCGTCGGCTTCGGTTTTTCTTCCTTTGGCCGGTTCGGCCAGGGTGGCTTGATCCGTGAACGGTTCGCGCCGCGCCTCATCGCTGCCGGTGACATCGATCCGCTCAAGGGTTGGGCGGCAATGATGAAGGGCGAGAAACCTGGTGGACATGGCGAGCGCTGCGTCGCAGTGGGCACGCTCGACATGGCCCTCTGGGATGCCGCAGCCAAGATCGCGGACCTGCCATTGCAGGCGCTGCTGCGACAACGCTTCGGCGATCGCGGCAATGCGGTAGCGGTTCCGGTCTATGCAAGCGGCGGTTATCCCTACCCCGCAAATGATCTTGCGCGACTGAAGGACGAACTGCGCCGCTTTCATGACACCGGCTATCTGTACGCCAAGATCAAGATTGGAACCTTGCCCCTTTCTCGCGATCTCGAACGCGTCGACGTTGCCTCAAAGGTTTTCGCCGCGCCGCAGTCGCTCGCGGTCGATGCGATGAACAGTTATGCGCCTGAGGCGGCTGTCGCCGCAGCGAAGGCGTTGCGGCCTCATGGGCTTATGTGGCTCGAAGATGTGTGCGATCCCCTCGATTTCGAGGGGCAATCGACAGTAACGGCGGCTTATGATGCGCCGATCGCTGCAGGCGAACCGCTGTTCTCTGCCGCCGAAGCGAAGCTGCTGGATCGTCATGGCGGCCTGCGCCGCGACTGCGATATCCTGCTCTTCGATCCCGTCCATTGCTATGGGCTGCCGGGATATCTGCAAATCGTGGAAACGTTGGAGGCCCGCGGCTGGAAGCGCTCGGCGTTCTGGCCGCACGGCGGCCATCTCTTCAGCCTGCATATCGCGAGTGCGCTTGGCCTTGGTGGAACCGAGGTCAATCCGTCGAGCTTTCCGCCCTTCGGTGGTCTCGCCGATAGCGGAACATTATCGGAAGGATGTGCGTCGCCGCCCGACCTTCCCGGGATCGGCTTCGAGGGCCAGCAGGCGCTGGATCGCCTTTTCCGCAACTTGCTGTAGCGCGTTCAGGCCGACCGGCGGCAGTCGGCACAGGTGCCCGTGACCTCGAGCGTCATGTCGCGAGCGACAAAGCCGCGGCGGCTTGCGCTGGCCGCGATCGTGTCGGCCACACCGTCGCTTTGCAGCTCCTCGGCGTTGCCGCACTCACCACAGATCAGGAAGAAACCGCGGTGCGTCTCGCCCGGATGGCTGCAGCCGATAAAAGCATTCATGCGCTCGATGCGGTGGATCAACCCATTTTCGATCAGAAAATCCAGCGCGCGATAGATCGTGGGCGGGGCCGATCCCAGCTCCTCATTGCGCAATTCGTCGAGCAGCGCATAGGCGCCGACCGGCTTGTGGCTTGACCATACGAGCTCGAGGACGCGGCGGCGTAACGGCGTGAAGCGCAGCCCCTTGGCCGAGCACAACTTTTCGGCCGCAACGACGGCATCCTCGATGCAGTGGTTATGGTCGTGGCCTTGCGGAGAAGCTTTGGTCGGCTTTTTCAACGCGGTCTCGATTTGCCAAGCGAGAATGACCCGATTATACGCCCCGTTCCTCTCCGAGGCCAAGGCACGCCCATGTCTGATATTCCCACGACCTATCCGCAGTCCGCGATCGACAAGATGATCGCGGCCATCCAGTTCAATGCCCAAGGGCTCGTGGCGGCAATTGCGCAGCAACATGGAACCGGTGAGGTGCTGATGATGGCCTGGATGGACCGCGATGCGGTCGCCGAGACCATGCACACGGGCCGCGTCTGCTACTGGTCGCGGTCACGTCAGGCGCTCTGGCGCAAGGGTGAGACTTCCGGACATGTGCAGAAGCTGGTCGATCTCAGAGTCGATTGCGATGGCGATACGCTGCTGGTCGAGGTCGAGCAGACTGGCGTCGCCTGTCATACCGGCCGGCACAACTGCTTCTTTCGTGCAATTCGTGGCGACGAGCTACAGGTTATCGCGCCAGTCGAAGTTGATATGGCCGCGATTGGAAAGGAGTGAGTTTGACCGAGCGTAGTCTTCCGAGGCGCGCGTTGTTTGCCGCCGCTTTTGTCCTTCCTCTTGGCGCTTGCTCGAAGTCCGGTTTGAACAATCCGTTTGGCGGGACCTACAAGCCCTTCACGCTGTCGGCCCGCGGCGATCGCATGGTGCGCTGGCTGCACAACCAGGGGCACGACGTCATGATGGCACCCGAGGCCTTCCAGGTGATGGGCCTCTACCGCGACGGCCGCGACATTCCCGTGAAGCAGATGGCGATGGACGGCCGCGACGGCCGCTATGTCATCAGCCTTGTGAATATTCGCAAAATCCACGAGTTCGTACTGCATCGGCGGCAAGGCGACGTGCTGACGTTCCATCATTGCGACACGGCCTTCCGGCGCGAGAGTTCGGTTCGCTACCCACGTAACGGCAAACCCACGCTCATCCTCGACACAGCTGTGGCCGAAGCCGACTTCCAGCAGCAGACAGCCTTTTGGTTCGCGGAGATGCCGGGACGGTAGTATTGTTACGGTGATATGACAGTCACCGCCGCCCCGCTCTCTCCCAGAAAGACCCTTACCGTATGTGGCGGCGCGCATGCGCTGCACGACGGCTTTTCAGACCTTCTCAACGTCCTCTATCCGCTGCTGCAGGCGCAGTTCGGCTTGAGCTATGCCGCTGTTGGTGCACTGAAGACGGTCTATTCGGCCGGAATGGCGAGCGGCCAGATCCCGTCGGGACGGTTGGCGGGTCGTCTTGGCAACGTAAACGTGTTGGCCTTCGGTACGGCGCTGGTTGCCCTCGGCTACGGTCTCGCAGGCTTTACCGGATCGATCTACGGCGTCGTCGCCGGATTGCTGCTCGCGGGACTAGGCGGAAGCACCCAGCATCCCATTGCCTCGACCCTGGTCTCCGATGCATTCCCCGGCCTCCGCTCACGCGGCGCTCTCGGCACCTACAATTTCACCGGAGACGTGGGCAAGGTCGCGTTGCCTTCGCTGTTTGCGCTGATCGCCGCCTCGTTCGGCTGGCGCGACGCGATGCTGGTGACCGCGGCCATCGCGGTGGCCGGCGCCGGCGTCATTCTGGCGACGCTGCCCTCCCACAACGCGTCGGGAACGAGAAGCAAGACAGACGCCAGGCAAGTTGAAGGCCACGACCGGCCGTGGGCATTCTGGCTCCTGTTCTTCATCCACATCGCCGACAGTTCCGTCCGTACGGGCTTCCTGATCTTCCTGCCCTTCCTGCTGCGCGCGAAGGGAGCCGACCTGCCGACCATCGGCCTCTGCCTGTCGCTCCTGTTTGCGGGTGGCGCCGCGGGCAAGCTGGTGATGGGTTGGGTCGGTGCGCGCCTTGGCGTGGCAACATCGGTGGTGCTGACCGAGGTCGCGACGACAGCGCTCATCCTTGCGATCCTGCCGCTGTCGCTTACGGCGTCGTTGATCCTGGCGCCGTTGCTCGGGTTGATGCTGAACGGCACATCGTCCGTGCTCTACGGCACCGTCCCCGAGTTCGTGACCGCCGAGCGCCGCACTCACGCCTTCGCCGTGTTCTACACCGGCGGCTCGGTCGCCGGGGCCAGCAGTCCTTTCCTGTTCGGCCTGCTCGGCGACCAGATTGGCCTCGATCCCGCCATGGCGAGCGTTGCGGGCCTCGCGCTGATCACCGTCCCGCTCGTCATCGCATTGCGGCCTGCCTTTCGCGCAGGCTAAGCGCCGTCCCAGACCGGACCCATCGGCCGCAGCCTGACGCCTTTGCGCAGGTACTTGTAGGGCATCTCGACGGGATCGGTGATGTGGGCGCCGGGCGATTGAACGACAATGATCGTCTCCGCGATCGGCTGGAAGTCGGCGCGGAAATGAACCGTCGATTTCAGCCCCAGGATCGGCACCTTCGACGGCTCGACGCCGACATGGCGGAACATCTCCTGGTCCGCCGCCTGCAC
>Ga0081455_10002164_pt1 | contig 23439 bp, 15 predicted proteins | sample TabmetS3T2R1_FD_70207 | JGI IMG/M metagenome (GOLD analysis project Ga0081455, IMG submission 70207) | Tabebuia heterophylla rhizosphere microbial communities from the University of Puerto Rico - S3T2R1 | ecosystem: Host-associated > Plants > Roots > Rhizosphere ...
ATTCACTCATTTATCGGCACCTACGCGATACCTTCGATCTCGATACCGCCCGTACCTATGCCGAAGCCAACCGCGCCGGCGCGGAACAAATCCGCAACTGGATTCGTGAGCTCACCATAGCGTGCGACCTCGAAGAGAAGGACGCTTACGCCTATACGTGTAAAGAGTCATTGCTCGTAGAGATCGAGGCAGAAGCCGCTATCGCGCTTGAGCTGGGGTTTGAGGCAGACGTTGTGGCGCGAGCGCCGCTGCCCTTTGAGACCGCCGGCGCATTGCGTTTTGCCGGAGAGGCTCAATTTAATCCGGCTCAGTATCTGGTCGGGCTGGCGGCCGCCGTCAAAGCGGCCGGCGGGTCAATTTTCGAGAACACACGCGTTCACGACATCAAATCAGGCCGTCGCTGGCGGGTCATGACCGAGCGCGCGCGGATTGATGCCGAGCAGGTTATCGTGGCGACCAATTTGCCGGTCGCGGTCCCGGGCCACTACGACGTGAAGACCCGTCCGCGCGGGCATATCGCCATGGGTTTTCGGGTCGATTCAGCGACGGCCGTGCAGGGAATGTTTATCGGAATCGATGATCCCACCCATTCGATACGGACGGGACGCGACGATAACGGACCTTTGCTGATCGTGCTCGGACCGGCCTTCGTCACGGGACAGGTGAGCGACGTCGCGGCGCGCTTTCGACAGCTGGACGAGTGGGCCCACAAGAATCTTCCTGTGCGGCAGGTTGCCTGGCGGTGGTTCAACGAGGACTACGACACTCCGGATCGCGTGCCCTATGTCGGCGAGCCTGAAAAGAAGTTGAAAGGACTTTATATCGCCACCGGGTTCAATGGCTGGGGAATCAGCAACGGCACGGCCGCCGGGCTCCTGATTAGCGACCAGATACAGAGGCGTTCGAACCCATGGGCCAAATTGTATGATCCCCGGCGTCGCACTCCGAAGAACTACAACAAAGGCGACGACTCGCATTCCCAAGTCGACGGCATTGATGCGATTCCCCGCGGTCAGGGTGGTGTCATCACTCGCGGAAAAGCTAAACTTGCCGTCCGCCGGGCAGCCAACGGACGCGTTCATGCGCTATCGGCATCATGCACTCACGCCGGATGCACCGTCAGCTGGAACAACGCCGATCTGACCTGGGATTGTCCGTGCCACGGCTCGGTATTTTCAGCCACTGGACAGGTCATTCATGGGCCGGCGACCAAGCCTTTGCCGTCGAGACGATTGGCAAAAGCCAAGCGGCGAAAGAAACGCAACCGCGGCCGGGGAAACTAGGCTCAGGCGGAAGATGCCGAGGCGTGCGCTGCGCGGATCGCCTGCCAGATCCGCTGCGGCGTTGCCGGCATATCAATGTGACGGATGCGGTGAGAGCGCCACAGCGCATCGACGATCGCATTCATCACCGCGGGGCACGATCCGATCGCGCCTGCCTCGCCCGCGCCTTTCACGCCGAGTGGATTGGTCTTGCACGGAACGTTGCGCGTCTCGAACACGAAGTCCGGCGCATCCCCCGCGCGCGGCATCGCGTAGTCCATGAAGCTCGCGCTGAGCAGCTGGCCCGAGGCCGGATCGTAGACGGTGCTCTCCATCAGCGCCTGGCCGATGCCCTGCACCGCGCCGCCGTGCACCTGGCCGGCGAGCAGCAGCGGATTGAGCGTGGCGCCAAAATCGTCGACCACGATGTACTTCAGAATTGACGTCGCACCGGTGTCCGGATCGACCTCGACCTCGGCGATATGCGTGCCGTTCGGATAAGTCGGCGGCTCGACGCTGAATTCCTCCCTCGCGCGCAACTTGTCGGGCGACGCACTGGGATGGGCGGCAATATCGGCAAACGAAATGAGGCGATCGGTACCGGCCACGCGCACGACGCCGTCGGCAATCTCGAGATCGCTCGTGCTCGCTTCCAATGCATTCGACGCAATGTTCTTGAGCTGCTCGCCAAGCGTCTTGGCGGCACGATCGACGGAGACGCCGCCGACGGGAATCGAGCTCGATCCGCCGGTGCCCGCACCGCTTTTGATACGGTCCGTATCGCCCTGAACTATGCGCACGCGCTCGGGCGGAAGGCCGAGCCGCTCGGCAATCAGCTGCGCGTAGGACGTCGCATGCCCCTGCCCGGTCGACTGCGAGCCGATCAGCAGCGTGACGCCGCCATCGCGATCGAGCGTGAGTGCCGCCGTCTCGGGTCCGTTATTGCCGCAAGCCTCGACATAGGTCGCAATGCCGATGCCGCGCAGCCTACCTTCACGCCGCGATTTCGCCGCACGCTTGTTGAAGCCATCCCAATCGGCAAGCTCCTGCGCGCGCGAGAGCGTCCCGGCAAAATCGCCTGAGTCGTACACTTTTCCCGTTGGCGTCTTGTAAGGCAGCGCCTTTGGCTTGATCAGGTTGCGGCGGCGGAGCGCATCGGGCGCGATGTCGAGATCATGCGCGACGGCATCGACCGCGCGCTCGATCAGATAGGATGCTTCCGGCCGCCCCGCGCCGCGATAGGCATCGACGGGCACGGTGTTGGTATAGACCGAGCGCAAGCGCACATGTGCAACTGGGATGTCGTAAGGCCCGGTCGCCATGCCAACGCCGAGCCAAGGGATGTAAGGTGCATAGGCCGACAGATAGGCGCCCATGTCGGCAACAATGTCGAGCTCGAGCGCAAGGAAGCGGCCCTTGTCGTCGACGGCGAGCCGCGCCGTCGAAATATTGTCGCGCCCATGCGTGTCAGCGAGAAAGTGCTCGGAGCGCTCGCAGACCCATTTCACCGGCTTGCGCAGGCGCTCGGCGGCGACGGCAGCGAGCGCATATTCACGATAGGGAAACAGTTTGGTGCCGAAGCCGCCGCCGACATCGGGCGTGACGACGCGCATCTTCTCCGGCGGCAGCTTCATGACCTCGCCGGCGATGATGTCGCGGATGAAGTGGCTGCCCTGGCTGCTGAGCGTGAGTGTGTAACGGCTACCGTCGAATTCGGCGACCACGCCCCGGGTGTCGAGGTAGTTGGTAACAAGCCGCTGATTGACGATGGTGAGCTCGACCACTTTTGCGGCCTTGGCGAATGCGCCTTTAGTGGCGGCCGCATCGCCGACGGCGACCTCGAAGGCGAGGTTGCCGGGGCGGTCAGGCCAGACCTGCGGTGCGCCTTTTTTCAGTGCCTCGACGGCGCCGGTGACATGCGGCAGAGGCTGCCAGTCGATCTCGATCGCCTCCCATGCATCTTTCGCGGCGGCAAGCGTGTCGGCCACGATGAAGGCGACGGAATCCCCGACATAGCGCGCGACGCCACGCGCAAGAACCGGATACGGCGGGATCTTGATTTCGACGTCAGGCACCACGCCAGGCGTCGGCAACGGCCCGAGATGCCCGATGTCGGCTGCGGTCAGCACCAGGCGGACGCCCAGCATCGCACGCACTCGATCAAGGTTGCCGATCTGGAACCGAGCATGTGCATGCGGCGAGCGCACCACGACCGCATGGAGCGTCGCTTCCGGCGCGACATCGGCGACATAGCGCCCCGCCCCGCGCAGCAGCGCGTCGTCTTCCTTGCGTTTGAGCGGCTGGCCAAAGCCGAATTTCATTGCCATTGGTCGCCAACTTTCAGGAACGGGATTTTTCGGCGGGCCGCCGCTGCCGGCGGTGGGCCGACAAGTGTACCGCAATCCAGCGGGTGACCACATAGAACACGGGCGTGAAAATCAGACCGAATAAAGTGACGCCGATCATGCCGGAGAACACCGCCGTGCCGAGCGTCTGCCGCAGTTCGGAACCGGCGCCCACCGCCCAGACCAGTGGCGTCACGCCGAGAATAAATGCGAAGGACGTCATCAGGATCGGCCGCAAGCGCAGGTGAGCCGCCTCGACCGCGGCGTCGAAACGATTGCGGCCGCCGTCTTCCAGCTGCTTGGCGAATTCGATGATCAGGATGGCGTTCTTGGCGGCAAGGCCGATGAGCACCACGAAGCCGACCTGGGTCAGGATGTTGTTGTCCTGGCCGCGCAGCACCACGCCGACGATCGAGGCTATAAGACACATCGGCACGATCAGAATGACCGCGAGTGGCAGCGTCAGGCTCTCGAATTGCGCGGCCAGCACCAGGAACACGAAGACCACCGCCAGCATGAAGACGAAGATCGCGGTGTCGCCGGCGCGGATCTGCTGGAAGGCGAGCGTGGTCCATTCGTAGGAGAAGCCCTGCGGCAGCGTCTGCGCCGCGAGCTGCTCCATGATCTTGATCGCCTGGCCCTGGCTGTAGCCGGGTGCCGCCGCGCCGTCGAGCTCGGCCGCCGGATAGAGATTGTAGCGCGGCACGCGATAGGGCGCGGTGATCGTGCGCACTGTCGTAAAGGCGCCGAGCGGCACCGTCTCGCCGGTGGCATTGCGCACGCGGATCTTCAGCACATCCTCGGTCATGGCGCGGGCGTCGCTTTTTGCCTGCGCGATCACGCGATAGGTGCGGCCGAACAAATTGAAGTCGTTAACGTAGGACGAACCAAGATAGACCTGCAGTGCCGCGAACACGTCCGGCACGTTGATGCCGAGCAGCTGCGCCTTGGTGCGGTCGATGTCGAGATAGAGCTGCGGCGTCGTGTTTTCGAACAGCGAGAAGACCTGCATCAGTCCGGGCGTCTGTGCGGCGCGACCCATCATCGCATAAACCGCCCCCTGCAGCGCCTGCGAGCCACGGTCGGCGCGGTCCTCGACCATCATGCGAAAGCCGCCAGCATTGCCGATACCCGATACGGGCGGTGGCGCTGCGACGAAGATCAGGCCCTCGTGAATCGAGGACAGCTTCTGGAACAATTGGCCCTGGATGGCGGCGGCCGACTGCATCGGATTAGCCGCGCGCTTCTCGAACGGGTCGAGCGTCACGAAGACGGCGCCGGCATTGGGCGAATTGGTGAAGGTCGCGCCGGAAAAGCCGACGATGTTCACGGCATGCGCGATGCCAGGGATCGAGAGCGCGATGTCGGTCGCCCTGCGGTTGACCTCATCGGTGCGGTCGAGCGACGCCGCCGGCGGCAGCTGCGTAATGATGATGAGATAGCCACGATCAAGCTGCGGGATGAAGCCGACCGGGGTCTTGCGGAACTCGTTGAGGCCGAAGGCAATGACGCCGGCGTAGACGATCAGCATCAGGGCGGCAATGCGGACGAGCTTGGCCGACAGGCGGCCGTAGCCGTGCGTCAGCTTGTCGAAGTAGTGGTTGAACAGGCCGAAGAAGCCGCGGATCGGCTTGCTCCACCAGCGCCCGTCGGCGATCTCGTGCTTGGGCTTGAGCAGCAGTGCGCAGAGCGCAGGCGACAGCGTCAGCGAAACGATCAACGAGATGAAAGTCGCCCCCGCGATGGTCAGTGCAAACTGCCGGTAAAACTGACCCGATATGCCGGTGATGAACACGGTCGGCACGAACACCGCGGTCAGCACCAACGCGATCGCGATCAATGCCGCGCCAACTTCGTCCATGCTTTTGACGGCGGCGTCATGCGGGGAGAGGCCGGCCTCGATGTTGCGCTCGACGTTCTCGACGACAACGATCGCGTCGTCGACCACGATGCCAATCGCCAATACCAATCCAAACAGAGAAAGGTTGTTGAGCGTGAAGCCGAACATCGCCATGAAAAAGAAAGTGCCGATCAACGACACAGGAATGGCGACAATCGGAATGATTGCGGCACGCCATGTCTGCAGGAAGAGAATGACGACAAGGACCACAAGGATGATCGCCTCGCCGATCGTCGCCTGCACCGCCTCGACCGACTGCTGAATGAACTCGGTAGGATTATAGACAATGTCGTATTTCAGGCCCGGGGGGAAACGCTTGGCCAGCTCGTCCATCGTTGCTTTGATATTCTTCGCGGTCGAAAGAGCGTTCGAGCCCGGCCGCTGGAAGACGCCGATCGCAATCGCCGGATCACGGTCGAGATAGGAGTTGGTCGAGTAGTCCTGCGCGGCAAGTTCGACCCGCGCAATATCTTTGATGCGGACCACCGCATTCGCGGTCTGCTTGACGACAATGTTGCCGAATTCCTCGGTGTTGGTAAGGCGTCCGAGGGTCCGCACAGAAATCTGAAATGCGCCCGATTTGTCCATCGGCGGCTGGTTGAGCACGCCGGAAGCGACCTGCACGTTCTGTCCGGCAAGCCCACTGACGACGTCGTTTGCGGTAAGGCCGAGCGACTGCAGGCGATCGGGATCAAGCCAGGCGCGCATCGCGTAGTCGCGGCTTCCGAACACAATGAGCGAGCCGACGCCGTCGACACGGGTCACGGCGTCAGTGATTTCGATGGTCGCGTAGTTCGAGATGAAGAGCGTGTCGCGTGATTTGTCAGGCGAATACAGATGCACGACCATCATCAGGTCGGGCGAACTCTTGTTGACGGTGACGCCGATATTGCGCACGTCGACCGGCAGCCGCGGCTGCGCGATCGAGACGCGGTTCTGCACCTGTACTTGAGCGATGTCGAGGTTGGTGCCGAGCTCGAATGACACCGAGATCGTGAAGCGGCCGTCGCCGGTCGAGTTCGACGACAGATAGATCATGTTCTCGACGCCGTTGATCTGCTGTTCGATCGGCGTGACGACGGTTGCCGCGACGATGTCGGCGCTCGCGCCCGGATACTGTCCCGATACCGTGATCGTCGGAGGTGCGATTTCCGGGTACTGAGCGACCGGCAGACGGAAAAATGCCACGCCACCGAGGATCACGAAAATGATCGATACCACGGAGGCAAAAATCGGCCGGTCGATGAAGAAGTGAGATATGCGCATGCGTTCGCGCCGCCGTTATTTCGTCTGTTGGGGCGGACCTCCCGCCTGCACTGGCCCGGCCGGCTTCGCACCCTTCTCCTCGGGATGAACCTTCGTGCCCGGGCGCGCCTGCATCAGTCCGTCAACAACAATGCGATCGTCGGGGCCGATGCCGTCCTTGATCACGCGCAAATTGTCCCGTGTGAGCTGCCCGAGCGTCACATATTTGATGCGCGCGATGTCCTGATCGTCCACCACGACGACAAAACGGCGCGCCTGCTCGGTGCCGATGGCGACATCAGGGACAAGCAGGCCCTCGTATGGCGGCGACCCCGGCACCCGCACGCGCGCGAACATACCCGGTGTGAACATTGCATTGGGGTTCGCGAAGACGGCGCGGCCGCGGATCGTGCCGGTCGCGCGGTCGATTACGTTGTCGACGAAATCCATGCGGCCTTCGTGCTCGAAGTCGTTCTCGTCGATGAGCTTGAGCGCGACCTGCACGCTGGCGTTGCGGCTCGCAATATCCTGCCCTCTTTTCGCCAGCCGCTCGTAACGCAGGTACGAGCCTTCGTCGAAGGTGAACTCGAAGTAGATCGGATCCGTCGACACGATCGTACCAAGCAGAGTCGTGTTGCCGCTCGTTCCGCCGGTGACCAGGTTGCCGGGCGAGACACGGCGGTCGCCGATTCGCCCGTCAACCGGCGCGCGCAGATCGGTGAATTCGAGGTCAAGCTCGGCCTGCCGTACCGCGGCCTCGTTCGCCGCCACTGACGCCTTGGCGTTGCGGAACGCTTGCGCACGCTGCTCGAACGTCTGGTCGGTGATGGTCTTGTCGCGCACAAGCGTCTGCCCGCGCGTGTAGTCGGCTTCCGTATAGGCCACGTTCGATTGCGCCTGCACCAGAGTGGCGCGCGCCTGATCGAGCGTGTTCTGAAACGGACGCTTGTCGATCGTGAACAGCAGGTCGCCCTGTTTGACGAGCTGACCATCCTTGAAATGCAGCTTTTCGAGATAGCCGGATACGCGTGCGCGCACTTCTACGAAATTGATCGCAAAGAAGCGTCCGACATATTCATCGTAATCGATGACAGTGCGCGTGACCGGCTTCGCAAAGATGACTGTCGGCGGTGGTGGCCCACCGCCCTGCCGCTGCCGCTCTCCGCAACCCGCGACGAAAGTCGCAAGCGCGAGCGCCAACCCAAGCGCCGCGCCGCGACGCATCAAGAAAAATGATGAAACAAGCCGTCTCAGATTCATGAATTCCTGCAGCAGCCGAACAGTAATGATTGCGGGCAGTCCCCATACCGTCGCCAGTGAGCTATGTCCACCTCGGCAATTCGGCAATAGCTTGAGAATACTGCTTTTTATCGATGTGATTTGCCGCGAAATGCGGCAAGCCATCGGCCGCCGAACAAAATCACGATAATCCCGACATAGACCACGGCGCCGATCACCGCGAGCGCACCGAGTGTGGCAAGGTCACGCAGGCCATGCCAGTTCCCCACCCATCCGGCAACCGGCGCGTGGCTCAGCCACAGCACTGCGGCAAGCACGAAGCCTGCGATGACGAACCGCAGAATAGATCCGCGTAACCTCTCATCGCGCGGCATATAGCCGGCGCGCGCGGCAAACCAGATCACCAGAACAAGATTGATCCAGGCGCCAATCGATGTCGCCAACGCAAGCCCGACTTGCGCGAGCGGTCCCATCAGCAACACTTTGAACGCGATGTTGACGGCAACAGCGATCAACGCCGCCTTGACCGGCGTTGCCGTGTCCCCACGCGCAAAGAAAGTTGCGACCGCGCTGCGGATGAGCACGAACGGCAGCAGGCCGACCGCGTAAGCCATGAGCGTACGGCCCGCTGCATCGGCATCGGCCGCCGTGAAGGCTCCGCGCATGAACAGCGCACGCATGATCAGATCGGGAATCACAAAGAAAGCAGCAATGCAGGGAATTGCCAGCAGCAGGGTGAATTCGATCGCACGGCTCTGAGCATGCGCAGCCCCTTGATGATCTCCGCTGGCAATACGACGGGACATTTCGGGAAGGATGACGGTGCCGGCTGCAATGCCGATGACACCGATCGGCAGCTGATTGAGCCGGTCGGCGTAATAAAGTGCCGACAGTGCGCCCGCTGGCAAAAAGCTCGCGATGATCGTGTCCGCGAACAAAGCAAGCTGGACACCGGCCGAGCCGATGATTGCCGGCCCCAAGGCGCGGAAAAATTGCCGCACGTCGGCATCGAGTTCGGGCCAGCGAAATCTTGTCAGTACGCCGGCTATCCCGGCGTCGCCCGCGACCAGCAGGAACTCAAGGACACCGGCAACGAGAACACCCCATGCCGCTGCATGACCGGCAGTCGGAAAGAAAGCTGCGAGCGCCAGCGCAACGATCAGAGACAGGTTAAGCAGGATCGGCGCCGCAGCGGCTGCGGCGAACCGCTGCAACGCGTTGAGGATTCCGCCGTAGAGCGTCACCAGTGTCACCAGCAGCAAGTAAGGAAATGTGATGCGGGTCAGTTCAACCGCCAGCGCGAAGCGGCCGGGGTCATGTGCAAAACCCGGTGCCAGGATTTCAATCACCGCCGGAGTGAACAGCAGGGCCACCGCCAGCAGCAAAATCTGACTCGCTAACAACAGCGTGAAGATACGATCCGCGAACACGGCGGCACGGCCCGCTCCGCCGCTTTCTCTTATGCGGGCATAGGCCGGGACGAATGCCGCGTTGAATGCCCCTTCCGCAAATATGGCGCGGAAATGGTTGGGCAGCCTCAAAGCCACGAAGAAGGCGTCGGCCACCGGTCCGGCGCCGAGAACGGCAGCTAGGATGATGTCGCGCACAAAGCCGGTGACGCGCGAGAGCAGCGTGAAGCCGCCGACGGTCAAAATGCGCTCAATCATCAGGCAAAGTCCCCGCCGGAAGGCGTTAATACAGCCGATAGATACTTGAGCCCGACGCGACGATAGCGATAGTCAGATACGCGGAACTGCCTTAAGACAATTCTTTGCCGGAACAAAGACCTCTTATCAGCCGCTCCAGGCGCCACCTATGGCCTCACCCATCATCCCAATTCTGCTGGCAGGGGGCGCCGGAACGAGGCTTTGGCCGGTGTCGCGCGACGCCCTGCCAAAGCAGTTCCTGCCATTGATCGGCGACAAGTCGACCTACCAGGAAACGCTGTTGCGCGTGCGGGATACGATGTTCGCGCCGCCTATCGTCATCACCGGCCCCAACTTCCATTTCTTTGCGCGACGTCAGGCCGAGGAGATCGGGGTCGACGCGACAATTGTCATTGAGCCGGTGCGTCGCGATTCGGGGCCCGCGATCGCCGCCGCAACCACGGTTGCCAGCCGTCGCGACCCCAAAGCCGTGGTGCTAGCGCTCGCCGCCGACCACATTATTCCTGACGCCGACGCATTCAGGACGGCCTGCCAGGCCGGACGGGTCGCCGCCGAGGCGGGCCGCATTGTCACGTTTGGAATCAAGCCGACGGAACCAAAGAGCAGCTATGGCTACATTCTTCCCGGTGAAATGATCGGCGATGGCGTATACGCGGTGAAAAGCTTTGTCGAAAAACCGGACGCCGAAACCGCTGCGCGCTACGTCCGTGACGGATATCTCTGGAATTCCGGCAACTTTCTTTTCCGCGCGGCGGTGCTCCTGTCCGAACTCAAACGGCTGGAGCCCGAGATGGCATCCGCAGTTGACGCTGCTGTCGCGAATGCCAGCAGCGATCTGGGATTTCTGCGCCTGGAACCGGACGCATTTTCGCGCGCGCCGCCGAAATCAATCGACTATGCGGTGATGGAAAGGACCGACCTGGCAGCGGTCGCGCGCGGCGATTTCCGCTGGTCGGATATCGGCAGCTGGGATGCGCTTTTCGACATCACACCGTCAGACTCGAAATCCCGCGACTCCGCCGGCAATCTCATACAGGGTTCGGTCGTGACGATGGACGCAAAGGATTGCGTGGTCCATTCCAATGATCGCCTGACGGCCATCGTCGGCGTCAACGATCTGGTGGTGGTCAGCACCTCCGACGCCGTTATGGTCGTTCCGCGCGCTCGCGCACAGGAGGTTCGCGAACTCGTCAGCAAGTTAAAGACCGAAAAAAGGCCGGAGGCGACCGACCACAAGCGGGTTCACCGGCCCTGGGGTTACTACGAGTCAATCGATGCCGGCGAACGTTTTCAGGTCAAACGTATCGTCGTTACCCCTGGCGGCGTGCTTTCATTGCAAAAACATCGTCACCGCGCCGAACATTGGGTCGTGGTGCGAGGTACTGCCGAAGTCACGATCGGCGACCGCGCCCGTGCGGTACACGAAAATGAGTCGGTCTACATCCCCATCGGCAGTGTTCACCGGCTGGCGAACAAGGGGAAAATCCCGCTCGAATTGATCGAGGTGCAAACCGGCAGCTATTTCGGCGAGGACGATATCGAGCGGCTCGACGATATTTATAAGCGCACTTAGGCGCTCACTTTGCTCACAACTTCAGCGCGCAGCGCGATGCATCGACAATGCGGTCCTGTGTTGCCACATCGAGATAGGCGTGCATCGGCAGGCTGATCACCTCGGCTGCAAGCCTGTCGCTCACCGCAACCCCGCCCTTTCCGACCGGGTAGTGCTTGTAGGCCTGCTGCCGATGCAGCGGGATCGGGTAGTAGATCGCTGTCGGAACGCCGTCGGCCTTCAGCGCCGCGGCAAACGCATCGCGGCGGCCGCCCGCGACACGGATCGTGTATTGCGCCCACACCGAGGTGTAGCCGGCCGGAACGCGCGGCACATCGACGACGTCGCCGAGACCTTCGCTGTAACGATTGGCAATCCTGTTACGGGCGTCGATTTCGTCCGGGAATATCTTAAGCTTTTCGATCAGGATCGCTGCCTGGATCGTATCCAGCCGCGACGCCAGCCCGATGCGGATGTTGTCGTATTTGTCGCTGCCTTGCCCGTGCACGCGCAGACTCCGGAGAGCATCGGCAAAGCCATCGTCGTCAGTCGTCACAGCGCCGCCATCGCCGTAACAGCCAAGCGGCTTGGCGGGGAAAAAGCTGGTCGCCGTAGCCTGGCCGAACGTGCCCAAGCGCCGGTTGTTGCAGGTTGCACCGAAACTTTGGGCAGCGTCGTCGAGAACCAGCAGGTTCTCGGCCTTTGCCGCGGCCTGAACTGCTCCGTGATCTGCCGGCAGGCCAAACAGATCCACCGGAATAATTGCTTTCGGCCTGAGCCCCGTCTCCCGCGCCGTCGCCACCGCACCTGCAATTCCGTTTGCATCGATATTGAACGACGCTGCATCGACGTCGACAAAGACCGGCGTCGCTCCGACCAGGGCTGCGACTTCCGCCGTTGCGCAGAAAGTGAACGACGGACAGAGGACCGCATCGCCTGGCCCCACGCCCATTGCACGCAACGCGAGGACGAGCGCATCGGTGCCGCTCGCGCAGGTCACAACGTGACGCGCACCGCAGAACGCCGCGAGCTCCGTCTCGAACGTCCGGACTTCCGGCCCGAGAATGAACTGGCAGTGGTTCAGGACCTTGGCGACAGCAGCGTCGATGGCAGGACCTAGCCGGCGGCGCTGCGCGGCCACATCAATAAAGGGAATCGGCGGCGGATTGGTGCGCAAATTCATCGAACGCCCGTAAACGAGCCCGGCCCGTCAACCAACGACGGCACGGGGACCCTTGCGTTGCGCAGGCGTCACCACGGTCGGACGCGTCGCCAGGCAACGCGTTGCGATTTCAAGGCTGGCCACCGCTTCCTCGCCCGTCACGGCAGGCGCAGCCCCGGAACGCACGGCACGAAGGAAAGCGAGCAATTCCGAGCGCAGCGGCTCGGCGTGGCCGACCGACAGGTGCCGCATCGAGTAGCTGCCGTCAGGCTGGAAGCCGAAGCATTCGGTCACCTGGCGCGTCAGCAGATCGCCCATCACATATTTTCCGCGCGTCGCCACGGTGACGTTGCGCGCCTTGAAGGGCGTCAGCCAATTCGTATTGATGTGCGCGAGCACGCCAGATGCCGTGCGGAACTGCAGAAGCGCAATGTCCTCGCGTTCGGCGACCGCGCTCGAAAGTTGTGGCTGCACATCGATAATGTCGGAATCGGTAAACCAGCGGATCAGGTCGATATCGTGAACCGCAAGGTCGATGACCACACCGACATTCGACATGCGCGGCGGGAATGGACCGACACGGGTGATGGCAATCGAAAGAATATCCTCGCCGCGAATAGCTTCCTTGATGGCCTCGACGGCGGGATTGAAGCGCTCGACATGGCCTACCATCAGCGTCACGCCGGCCCGGCGCGCCACATTGATGATCTCGCGTCCCTCTTCAACCGACGACGCAATCGGCTTTTCCACCATCACATGAACACCGCGGGCGATACAGGCCAGCGCAATGTCCCGATGAAGATGGGTTGGCGCGGCGATCGTTATCGCCTCGACGTCACGCTCAAGCAGTTCATTGACGTCCGAAACCGCGACGCAGCCCAATGTCCGCGCGACGAAGTCAGCCTGATTGCGGTCGGGATCTGCGACACCGACCAGCTCGGTTCCTGGTAATCCGGCGAATACACGCGCGTGGTTGCTGCCCATGACGCCGACGCCGACGACACCGACACGCAACGGACGCTCCGCGCTCGCGACTGCAGCTTGCATTCTGATGGTATCCCCACGCCCCAAAATTTCCACCGCCCATTCTCCCCTAGCACGATGACCTCAGGCTGGCGACAGCCCCCGGGAATGTAGGGTGAACACGTTTTGAGTCAGTCTGTGACACACGCAAGAAAAACAAGGAGTTATGAACGTGGACGGGGAACCAACCGCTGTCGGATGATGTCGGGGTCTTTTGAATGGATGACAACGAGTTCCAGCCCAACGGTCGAAATAAAAGGCCTCGTGAACGGATTCCTAAATCCAGTGGCCAATTATCATTCCGCCAATGAATGAAATAAGGCTCGCTCCAAACACGAGCGTGTGCGTTCTCGGCTGGGCTGCGAGCGCAAAAAGCCCGGAGCTGAACAAGGCAATTATCAAAAGCACGATGTCCAGAAATAAGCGCAAGTTCGAATTCCTTTTCGGCGGTCGCGTGTGGTCGAAACAATCTGCACAGGTAACGCGCAGCTTGGATGCCCACTAAAATTTTATCGAAGCGATTTATCGAAGATCACGCTGATCGTCGTCAGCCTTTTGGCGTACATCAACACTGACAGATGCCGAACTATTCCGCCGCGCGCGACGCCGGAACAGCGAGCCGCAGACCTGCGGCAACCGCATCGTCGCGAAACGATTTCACGGCCGCGAGCGAAAGTTCAGCAGCCGACTTCGTGCCGATTGCAGGAAGTTTCTTGAGCACGTCGGCGGGCGCCGTGATGATGTGGCAACCCATGTCGTCCGCCTCGATGACATTGAAGACCTCGCGCGTGGAGGCCCAGATGATCTCGACATTGTGAGTCTTCCGCGCACGCGCAATCGCGTCCTGCACAATCTGTCGATAGTCAATGCCAAAGTCGGCAAGCCGGCCGGCAAATACGGAAACGCAGGCCGGCGCGCCGCCATCCAGCGCCTCGACGGCACGGGCAACCTGTTCAGGTGTAAAGATCGCCGTCATGTTGATGTTGACGCCATCGCGTGAGAGCGTACGGACCGCGTCGAATAATGGCTCTCCGCGCGTGTTCGTGACCGGCAGCTTGACGTAAACGTTCTTGCCCCACGTGGTGATGACCCGCGCCTGCGCGACCATCTCGGAGACGTCGTCGGAAAACACCTCGAACGAAATATGCCGGTCGGGGACAGCCACAACGAGATCCCGCGCATAGGCCACGTAGTCGCTCACGCCTGCCTTCTTGAGCAACGACGGATTGGTCGTAAAGCCAGCGATCCACGGCTGCTTGGCCATTTCGACAATCTGCGCCTTGTCGGCGCCATCGGTGAACAGTTTGACCTTCAACTGAGCCAGTGTTGGAGCCGACATTATCTCATCCTTTATGCGCAAGCGTCGCCGTCACTATAAAACGATTGCCGGCACGATCCAATGCGTCCACGCACCCATTCATGTGGAACCACAATCAACTCACAGCCGATGATAGGCGCGATACCATTCGACGAAGCGCGCGATTCCATCGGCGATCAATGTCACAGGCCGGAAGCCGACATCGCGCATGAGATCGTCGATGTCGGCATAGGTCGCCGGCACGTCACCGGGCTGGATTGGCAGCAGTTCGCGTTTGGCCTTTTTACCGATCGCCTCTTCGAGCAAGCGCACAACCTCATGTAATTCTACCGGCTTGTTATTCCCGATATTGTAAACTCGCCAGGGCGCACTGCTCGAGCCGGGATCGGGAGAAGCGCCCGAAAATGCCCGATCGGCTACGGCAGGTCTATCAATCAGCCTCACAACCGATTCCACGACGTCATCAACATACGTGAAGTCTCGACGCATGTTGCCATTGTTAAAGAGTTTGATCGGCTGGCCAGCGAGTATTGCCTTGGTAAAGATCCACATGGCCATGTCGGGCCGGCCCCACGGCCCATACACGGTGAAAAACCGCAAGCCTGTCGCCGGCAATCCGAAGAGGTGCGCATAAGCGTGCGCCATCAGCTCGTTCGCCTTCTTCGAGGCGCCATACAGGCTAAGCGGATGGTCCACATTGTCATGCACCGAAAACGGCATCTTCGTATTCGAGCCGTAGACCGACGACGACGAGGCATAAAGAAGATGCCGGCAGCCGTTATGCCGGCAGCCCTCGAGAATTGTCGTGAAGCCGGCGAGGTTGGCGTCGATGTATGCAAATGGGTCGACCAGTGAATAACGAACGCCGGCTTGCGCCGCCAGGTGCACGACATAGGGAAAGCGATGCTGTTTGAAGAGCGCCGCCGTGGCCGCGCGGTCGGCGAGATCGAGCTGAACGAAATTCATGCGGCCGGATTTGACGAGCTCGGCGCGACGGGCTTCCTTCAATCCCGGATCGTAATAGGCATTCATACTGTCGAGACCGACGACGTCCCGGCCTTCGCTCAGCAACCGCCTGGCAACGTGGAAACCGATAAACCCGGCCGCGCCGGTGACAAGAATGGGCCCGTCAGCCATCGATTTTGCGCCCGCGTTTGAAAGTTAGGGCCGCCACAGATCGATTCCCTTCGGCTTTTTTTCGCGATCGAGTTTTGCCTTGATATCGAGCACGACGCCCTCGCCGTTTCTAAGCAATTTGGTGACGAGCGGCCACCCGCCCGCAACGTAATCCTTGTGAGCGACGGCAAAAACAACCGCGTCCGCCGGCCTTAAGGACGCGACCGGGGTCAAGGTGATTCCATACTCGTGCTCAACCTCATCCGACGACGCGAGCGGGTCGGCAAGTTGCACCTCGACGCCGGCCGTTTGGAGTTCGCGGGCAACATCGATCACCTTCGAATTGCGGATGTCGGGCACGTTCTCCTTGAAGGTCGCTCCAAGGATTGTCACCGTCGGGTTCGCGCGACCGCGCTGCCCGAGCGCGCGCATGCATTCACGCCCCACTCTTGTACCCATGCCATCATTGATTCGGCGTCCGGCAAGAATGATTTCCGGATGATAACCCGCTTTTTCCGCACGAAACGTCAAATAGTACGGGTCGACGCCGATGCAGTGTCCGCCGACAAGCCCCGGCTGGAAATTCAGGAAGTTCCACTTGGTCGATGCAGCAGCGAGAACATCACCGGTGTCGATGCCAAGCTGATGGAAGATGGCAGACAGCTCGTTCATAAATGCGATGTTGAGATCGCGCTGCGTATTCTCGATGACCTTGGCCGCCTCGGCGACCTTGATCGACGGCGCCCGGTGGATGCCGGCCTTGACCACAGAACCATAGACATCCGCAACGATATCGAGTGTCCGCGCATCCTGCGCCGAAACCACCTTGATGATCGTTTCGAAACGGTGCGCCTTGTCCCCGGGATTGATCCGCTCCGGAGAATAGCCGACCGTGAAATCCTTCCCGCCTATGAGGCCCGATTTTTTTTCGAGAATCGGAAGGCACTCTTCCTCGATTGTGCCGGGGTATACGGTCGACTCGTACACGACAATGTCGCCGCGCTTGATGACTCGCCCTACCGTATCGGAAGCTGAGAGGATCGCCTTGAGATCCGGCTGGTTGGCGCCGTCGATCGGTGTCGGCACGGTCACAATATAAAAGTCGGCGCCAGCCAGACTTGATGGCTTGCTCTCGAACCGCAACGTCGCCTGCTTGAGCTCGCCCGGCACAACTTCGAGCGTACGATCATGCCCGGACCGCAACTCCTCGACACGCTTCGGATCAATATCAAAGCCGATGACCGGCACCCCGGTTCGCGCAAATGCGACGGCGACTGGCAATCCGACGTAGCCGAGACCAATAATTCCGAGCTTCCGGCCGTGACTCAAAACTATGGCCCCTTAGGCTGCGCGGTGAGGTTGCAGGTCGAATGTCCATTCATCTGCGACTTCTGGAAATTCGGTCGCTCGAAATTATCCAAATAGATCGCGAAAATCAAAATTTATGCCATTCATAAACGTTGCAGCCCGCCGTGAATTTTGCGATCAGGTAGGAGGGTGGGTTTAAATCGATGAGTAAACTGAAAAAGCTGGCGGGCATTATTGTTCGACGATCGCTCGTGCACATTCCTTTCTGGCTTCGCTTTCGACGCGTCAAGTACGGATACGAGCTGCGCTATTGGTATCGAAGAATAATGTTTGGCCGGATCTTCTGAGTTGGCCCATCTTCATCCCTGAACAGGTCTTGGCGCCAGCCATTTGCGTATGGCAAGCCGCGCCGGTCGTTCGAAAGATACGAACGAGGCGCGGCTGACAAGCGCCAGCAACACCAGAGAGCCACCCCACATGGGCCAGAACAGCGATGGGTCAAAGGCGAGTATTCCCAGCCGTTTGTATAGTGACGGCAGAACCTCGTGCAGGAGATAGATCGAGTAGCTCGCTTCGCCAAACCGCATGAGAATGGGATTTGAGAGAAAGCGCGATGAAAACGTGTCGTAACGTGCAACCAGGTACATTACGAGTGCTACCGCTGGCGCATAAAGCGGAGAAGCAATGCGGCCGATCGTAACGCTCCGCAATGCGACAACGTCGTAGAGGATAATGTGTATAGCCAGCGCTCCTACAACGGCCGAAAACACGAGCACGGAAGATTGCGCGGATTTGAGAGACACAAGACTTGATTTTCGCGCCAGAAAAAGATGGGCGGCAGCCATGCCCAGAAAAAACTCGCCGAGCCTGGCGACTGGATTGAAATAGAATAGCCAGCGTAACAAAGAGTCCTGATAACCGGCGTCGACCGTTGCGACCGGGCCGAATAGCGTAAGGCCGATGCGATCAATTTCCGGCTGCAAATAGGCGCAACCAAACAAATAGATCACGACTGCGAGGTAGCTCGCTGCTGACAGGCCGACAATGCGTCGCACTCGCCATTTTCGGCGCGCGATAATTTTGGCAACGCCAATATAGACGACGTAGAAAAATGCCTCGACGCTAATCGACCATGACACCGCGGCTACCGGTCCGTATTGGTAGATCAACGATGATTTGCAAATGACCGCGTAGAACCAGCTTTGCGTCAGCGTGAGGTAATTGGCGAGTGCGAGGTAATAACCGTTCTCGTCCGCTCTGCCGCAGGCTCCGTGTCCAACCAGTGCGGTGTAACCAAAATCGACGGCAAACAGAGCGATATAGAGCGGGTAAAGGCGGGCAAAACGCGCGACCGCAAACGCCCTCACTCCTCCGGGCTTCGGAATCGTGTCGCAATAGTTGTAATGAATGACAAATCCACTCAGGACGAAGAAGAGGGTCATGCCAAGGCCGGTCAGGGTCGTGATCGTCCCTGACGCTGTGCCTTGACTGAAAATGCTCACGTAGTGACCGCCCGCCACGAGCATGGCGGCCATGAACCGTAGTCCGTCAAGCGCCGGTAGATATTTCTCGCGCGAGCCAACAGTCTGGCTCGTCACCTTGATGTACATCCGCTCGTCCCAGTCCTACAGCCAATATATCCATGATATTCTTGACTTTTAAAAGATGATCGGGCACGTGCCCGGCCGTAGACTTCGAAAGTCGTCATGGCTTCCAAATTTTGTATGTCGTGAGGGACAAGAATGGGTCGGCTGCTGGAAATTGTCACCCCGTTGCACAAGGCCACGAAGCGGGATTATCTCGCTCGAATGGTGGACGATAAAGTCCACTGCATGATGAAGGCCAAGGAATACGAATTCGACTATTGGGACGGTGACCGGCGCTACGGCTATGGGGGCTACAAATTTATCGAGGGACGCTGGGCGCCGGTGGCGAAAGCGCTGATCGATATCTACGGCCTCAAGAGCGGATCAAAGGTCCTCGACGCCGGTTGCGGAAAGGCCTTCCTGCTCTACGAAATGAAAAAGCTTCTACCCGGCTTGCAGGTCGCAGGCTTTGACATTTCCAATCACGGCCTCTCCGAGGCCCGCGAAAATATCAAACCTCATCTGTTCCGCTATCGGGCCCAGGACCGTTACCCTTTCGGCGACAAGACCTTTGATCTGGTGATATCGCTCGGCACTTTGCATAATTTGCGCCTGTATGAGCTGGAAACTGCGGTCAAGGAAATCGAGCGCGTCGGCAAAAGCAAATACATTATGGTCGAGGGGTACCGAAACGAACTCGAACAATTCAACCTCGAATGCTGGGCGCTGACAGCGGAATCCATCCTGCATACTTCGGAGTGGATCTGGCTCTACAATCACTTCGGCTATACCGGCGACTACGAGTTCATCTATTTCGAGTGACCCGCGGACGATGCAAGTCAAGAAGACCAAGGCGGCGATCCTCGCCAAGTCGCGCGAGCCGCTGATCGTTGACGAAATACAGCTGCCGGAGACGCTCGAGGTCGGGCAGGTTCTGGTCAAGGTGCTGTACACGACGATCTGCGGGGCACAACTGAACGAAATCGCAGCCGCCAAAGGGCCGGATAAGTTCCTGCCGCATTTGCTCGGCCACGAGGCTTCGGCCAAGGTTCTCGAAATCGGCCCTGGCGTCTCGAATATCAAGCCTGGCGATACGGTTGTGCTGCATTGGCGGCCGAGCCTTGGCATCCAATGCAAGCCGCCGGCCTACAAATGGCGCGGGAATACCTTGAATGCCGGCTGGGTGACGACGTTCAACGAGCATGCCGTCATCTCCGAAAACCGGATGACGCCGATCCCTGCGGACTATGATCCCAAAGTCGCGCCCCTGCTGGGGTGTGCCGTGACGACCGCCGCTGGCGTCATCAACAATGACGCCAAGGTCAAGATCGGCGAGTCCGTGGTTGTCTTCGGCGTGGGCGGGGTCGGCCTCAACGTCGTCCAATTTGCCCATCTTGCCGGAGCAAATCCGATTGTTGCCATCGATCTCGTCGACGCAAAGCTGGCCATGGCCAGGGCGCGCGGCGCAACCCACGTGATCAATGCCAGCACGACCAAAGATGTTCCGGCAGCCATCATGGACATCGTAGGCGCAAAAGGACCTGACAAGGTCATCGAAACGACTGGCGTGAAACAGGTCATCGAGCAGGCTTACGAGCTCACACATGCGGATGGTGCCTGCGTGCTGGTCGGCGTTCCAAGTGAGAAAGTCACAATCTACACGCTGCCCATTCACTTCAACAAAGTGCTGACAGGATCGCACGGCGGCGATGCCGCGCCGCATATCGACATCCCGCGCCTTATCCGCCTTGCCAAAGCCGGGCGGCTGTCGTTCGACGGCATTATTACGCATGAATACCCGCTCGACGAAATCAACACCGCGCTCGAGGTGGTGCGAAGCGGCAATGCAGGGCGTGTTGTTTTGAGAGTGGGATGAAGAGGCGACCGCAAAGCGCAGTGTCAGGCGGGCTTTCGCGTGCGCTTCGTATTGTCCAGCTTGGAGCCGTCAGGGTTACGGCATCCGCTGCAAATTCATTGCAGCGAAAAGCAAGGCATCTCGAGGCTAAACTTGACGGTCTGGACAAGGGCCTGGCAGTCCACCCTATCACGGATATTGCGTGGCCATCATTTGATCTGGCCAGAGTGGACGATCCGGTCAAAGAGGTTTTGTCCTCCAAAGAGTTTGAAACGACAACGCGATATTTTTCGGATAACCCTGCCGCGCAGCGTTCGCTTGTCTCCGGAGAAGCGCAGGCTTTGCTGTATTGCATTATTCGGAATTTGCGCCCCGACCACGTATTCGAAATCGGAAGCTACAAGGCCGGCACGACGGAAGCTCTTTGCCGCGCGCTCCAGGCAAATGGTCATGGGATTCTACATACGGTCGATCCGTTTCGGGGCGACTACGTCGCGGCGACGATCGCTCACTGGCCAACCGAGCTGCTTCGGCATGTCAGCATCCACCCATTGAGCTCGATGGATTTCTACATGGAGATGGAACGCCAGAGCGTTCGTCCCGGCGTGGTATTTGTCGACGGCAATCACGACTACGAATTTGCCCTGTTCGACATTGGCCGCGCCGCAAGGTACATGACTCCTGGCGGCTTCATATTTGTGGACAATGTCGCGCAGCCCGGACCATTTTTCGCAGCGCGCGATTTCCTGTCCGCCAACCCGGGGTGGCGTGAAGTTGGCGGATCAACGGAAGGCTACGATGCGTCCCGGTCGTTCGATCGCAAACGATCCGCAATTCCGAGCACCGATTTCATCGTGCTGCGGGCGCCAAGCGCTCATATTGTAAGTGACAGGCCGACGACGTTCGGCCGCACGCGCTGGTGGTCGCCGACGGTGAAGGGCATCGAATTGCAACTCGGCAGCCCGGCAGCAATCGGTCTACTGGACGTGCAGGTCGTTCTGCGGGGCTTTGGGGCACAGCCGGTCGAAATGATCGGTGAGACGTCGCTTCGCTTGCAGGGATCTTCCGGCAGTGTATCGGTACCACTGGAAATCACTGTGCAGGGCCAGTTCACTTATTTCACAGTGGAGCCATGGCTTGTCTGGCGAGGCGATCAGCCGCTCGCGATCACCGCACCTCCGAAGCCGTATTGAATTCAATTCTTGCGTTGTTTCGCGTCGATAACCGAATTTACGACCGCCAGAACATCCGGAGCGGCTATTCCATACCGGTCGCGAAGACGCGACGAATCGAGCGTCGTGTGCATCCGTCCCGATCCCGCCGGCAGCCCAGCTTCGATAGTTGTACCTTCGTTGACGAGCGAGCGAGCGACACCGAGTTCCGCCGCAATAAAACGACCGATCTCCAGGTAAGAAAGATCACGTGGCCCGGTGAGCTGGAAAACGCCGTGCGCAGCATCTTTCATAAGTATGGCGATCGCGTCGCACACCATGGCCGTTTCGACCGGTGCCATGGTCATGTCGCTGAAGGCACGGATCGGCCGACCAGCGGCAAGCTTTGCACTCCAGTCGCGAAGCAACGGTATATCTCGCGAGACGACTTTGGCCAGACGCAGAACCGCGGCCGGCATTCCTCGCTCCATGCGCGAATTAAATTCGACCTCCGCACGCGACTTTTGCCGACCGTACTCGGTGAGCGGACTGTGCGGCGCATCTGCGGCAACGTTGGGCACGGCTCCATCGAAAACCTGATTGGTCGAGAGGAACAACACCGGGATTCCCCGGCCGAGCAGCCGGTCCGCAAGAGCGAGCGTCTGAGTCACGTTGACATGCGCGGAAGCCCCCGGATCGGCGTCGCAAGCCTCAATGCGCGCAACTGCTGCAAAGATGCAGGCCGCGCTTGTTCCGGATGGCGGCTCCCAGTTCTCAAGTGACGCAGAAAGGTCGAGGAACGGCCTGTCGGCGCTTACACGCGCCTTGCGTCGCGTCGTTGCAGCCACAGCCACGCCACGCGCTTTGAGTGACTGGTGCGCCGCAGCCCCGATTTTGGAGTCACCGCCGACCAGCAGCCACATATCGGCTCCCGATCATCAGGCGCGCGCAGCGACGTTTACGGCCGCAACCCCCGTGGCAGCTTTGTCTTTTAACGCGCCACGAACACTTGCCGCAATTTGAGCGGGCATAAGCCCGTAAATATCGAAGAGATCGTCCTGCAGGCCGTAGTTGTGCGGAAACTCGTCGGGGAGCCCCAGCCGCCTAACCGGCGGCGCCGAGGTTCCCAGTTGCTCGACGACGACATCAATAATCGCGCTGCCCAGACCGCCGATCCGGATGCCCTCCTCCACCGTCACCACCAGATCGGCATCGCGCGCGAAATCAAGAACAGCCGTCTCGTCGAGCGGCTTTATCGTGTGAAAATGCACGACAGACACGTCGATACCGTCCTTGGCGAGAAGCTCCGCGGCCGCAAGCGAATTCGTCGTCATGACTCCCGTCGACATCACGACGGGTGCGTGCCGCGAACGAGCCCGCCGCATCGGTATGGCTTTCCCGATTGCAAAACCCAGCTCCTCACGGCTGACGACGGGATCACCACCTTTGGCAAGTCGAATGTAGATCGGATGCGGCCAATCGAGCGTAGCGTTCATCAGCCGTATCATTTCTTTGGCATCGCAGACCGCCGTCACGGTCATGTTCGGGAGGGCGCGCATAATCGCGATGTCCTCAATGGCCAGATGCGTCGGCCCCAGCGGGGCATAGACCAGTCCGCCACCATTGGCGATCAGCCGCACGGGCAGATCGTGCAGACACAGATCAACCGCAACCTGCTCATAGCAGCGTCGCGTGATGAAAGTTGCGATC
>Ga0081455_10002165_pt1 | contig 23432 bp, 23 predicted proteins | sample TabmetS3T2R1_FD_70207 | JGI IMG/M metagenome (GOLD analysis project Ga0081455, IMG submission 70207) | Tabebuia heterophylla rhizosphere microbial communities from the University of Puerto Rico - S3T2R1 | ecosystem: Host-associated > Plants > Roots > Rhizosphere ...
GCGGCGTAGAGGTGCTCCCTCACCCTTGCAGAGTGTCGATGCCAAAGGGTGGGCGCACGGCGAGTTGTATCGACTAAAGACTACGACGTGTTCTTGTTTGCGGTTTGGTAGCGGTAAAACTGCACACCGATTTTGGTAATCTCAGTCTGTAACTTTAGTGACGATAGCGAACCGCTAATTCAATATCCCCTTCGCAGCATTTAATTTGCATCGTGGCTCGCGTGCTGCATCCAAGCCCTCAACCCTAACGTATCTTCGCTGAGAGTTTTAGCGAATTCGGAGGGAGTTATGCTGCAAGCCGACATAGCGATACTAAAACAGCGACAGAAGGTCCTCGAGAAAGAAATCGACGAGGTGCTCGATCATACATCTATCGATGATCCGATGATCGCCGATCTCAAATCTCGACTCTTATACGTCAAAGAAGAAATTGATCGCCTTCGCCACGAAGCATTTATTTTGTATCATTGAGAGAGAGTGTGTGTGGCTTATTTTTTTAGTCGATTTGACCGGTGATATTCGAGATACAAATATTGTTCGCGCTTAACTGCTCCGACGTTCTTCTTTTTGTCGATGCGCTAGTACTGCTTGATCTGCCGCCTTGGTAAAGCTCGCCACCGAGCACCTGGCCAATGTCCGCTTATGGCCCTTGGCGGACATCTCTAGCTGCACCGCACATGTCCGCTTTCGGGGGTAAAGCGGACATTGTTTTTTTGACCCAAAGCGGTCATTCGATTTCACAGGTTTACTCAGCCGATCGGCCGTCAAACAAAGCTCGCTCGCGGCGGAAAAGATCAACTAGAAATTCTGTTACTGTCTGCAGCGGCGCGCGTCGCACATCGCGGCGCGTCAACAACCACAGTTCACGTGCGGGCGGCATTCAGGCAGTCGTACTTCGACCAAGGCAGGTTCTCCAGCGAGGAAATGCGGCAACAGAGCAACGCCGAATCCGGCGCGAGCTGCCGCGATCCGACCAGTCTGATAATTGGCGCGAAAGGCGAGCCGCTGCGGTAGCCGAGAGAGCAAAGCAGATAGCACGACCAAACGCTGATGTCCGCAGACATCTCATTACTTGCCCTTGAATGTGGGCGGCCTTTTGGCGTGGAAAGCTTCGACTCCCTCACGGAAGTCGTCTGACTGTCGCAACCGGCTGTAGCAGTGCCCTTCCAGTTCGATCGCAATCGAAAGCGTTGAATCCTCAGTGTCGTTGAGCAGCTTTTTTGCGGTTCGCTGGGCAATAGGCGAGAATGTCCTGAGCTCATCGGCAAGCGCATCCGTGGTCGCTTCAAGCTTGTCGTCGGGCACGCATTCGCTTGCAATGCCCCAGTCGAGCGCCTGCCGGCCGGGGATGCGCCGCGATCGCATCACGATCTCCTTGGTCCGCGTAATGCCGACGATCTTCTGCAAGCGTGCCGAGCCGCCGGAGCCGGGAATTTGGCCAAGCTTTTGCTCGGGCAAGGCGTAGTAGCAGGTCTCCGACGCGATACGGAAATCGCAAGCGAGCGAAATCTCGAATCCGACGCCAAAACAGTAGCCACGATTGGCCGCGATCACTGGCTTTGAGCAACGTGCCGGCGCCGCGATGTTCCATGCTAGTTTTGAGACGTGTTCGGGCGTCGCCTCCAAGAAGCCCTTGATGTTGCCGCCGCTGGAGAAATGTTCACCGATCGCACGCAAAACAATCACGCGCACGCGTTCATCTTCATCGAGCGCCTCGAACACCATCCGGAGCTGATCGCGCTGCGGCATTTCGATGACGTTGAGCGGCGGGCGGTCGAGCACGATGTCGGCGCGCTCCTTCTCGGCATTCAATTCCACGTGGAAGCCGTTGAGCTTCGCCAGGCGCGGGTCGGAAAATGTCATCGCGGTCATGCTGCAGTTCCATCCTGGTGCGAACTGACCTCAGCTTTTTCGGGCTCGTATTCACCTGCCACCAGCTTGCGGCGCAAGAGCTTGCCAACGGGAGATTTCGGAATGTCGGTGACGAAGACGTAACGGCGCGGGCGCTTGAAATTAGCCATGCCCGATTTGCGGCAGAATTCATCGAGTGCGACGTCGTTGACCGAAGCGCGGCGCTTGATGAACGCGGCGATGATTTTGCCCCAGCGCTCATCGGTAAGCCCGACCACCGCCACTTCCGACACAGCGGGATGCAGCGACAGGCAGCTCTCAATCTCGACCGGTGAAACATTTTCACCGCCGGTGATGATCATGTCGTCGACGCGCCCGGTAACAAATAAGTCGCCGTCTGCGTCGAAATAACCGGTATCCCCGGTCAAGTACCAGCCCTCGTGCAGCGCTTTGGCGTCAGATTCCGGCCGCCGCCAGTAGCCCTCGAAGGATTCATCGCTGGCGAGAAAAGCGATGATCTCGCCTTCTTCTCCGGGGGCAGCGATCTGGTCCGGCGATGCGCCGAGCTTCATCACGCGGACGCGCTGGTTGATCCCGGGCTTGCCGGAGGAGCCCGGTTTTGCCGGCGCGTTCTGGTCGATGGTGAAGGTGTAGATTTCCGATGAGCCGTAGTGATTGACGAACACATCCGGCTTGAACGCAGCCTGCAATTCTTTGAGCAAGCCGTCGGTCATCGGGGCGCCCGCAAAACCGAGCTTGCGAACGGAGCGCGTGTCGGTCTTCGCGAACGCGGCGTGATGGACGAGGTCGTGGTAGAGCGTCGGCACGAGGTAAAGGTTGGTGATCTTCTCGGTGGCGATCAGTGCAAGGGCACGGGGGACGTCAAAGCGCGGCAGGCAGATGAATGCGCCGTTGATCAGCGACATCGCCAGCAACGAGCGCACGCCCATGGTATGATAGAGCGGCATCACCCCGAGCGTGCGCTCACCATTGCCGTACATGTTCTGCGCGACTTGCGCCAGCGCCGCGGCGCGTTCGACGCTCTGACGTCGCGGCACGCCCTTCGGTTGTGCCGTGGTGCCCGATGTGTAGAGCATCACCGACCAGGCGTCGGGCCCAACCCGCGGCGCGGCATCAGGCGCCTTGCGTTCGGACAGCCCGCTCCATCCCGTCTCACCGGATTTCGCCTTGCCCAACGCGATGCGTGGGCGCGTTTGTGCGGCTTTCGATTGGGCAATTGCCTCAGCGATCACGTCATCATAGAGGACGGCCTTGGCTTCCGCGTTCTCGATCAAGAAATCCAACTCATCGGCGGTCGCGCGCCAGTTCACCGGCGTGATGATGATGCCGGCGAATTGGCACGCCCAATGAGTGGTCGCGGCTTCCCATCGGTTTTGCGCGGCAGTGAGCAGGTGATCGCCGGGCTTGAGCCCAAGCTCGTCGAGCGCCGCGACGACGTTCGATATGCGGCGGTACCATTCCGCATAAGTCAGGCGTGTCGCGCCGTCGACTATGGCGAGGGCCTTGGGGTCACGCTCCACGCTGGCGATGAAACTTGTGCCAAGATCAAGCATTCGCAGACGCCTCACGAAGTTTCTCGGCCGCATCGACGGCCGCCGCCAGTATTGGAGCGTAGCCCGTGCAACGGCACAAATGGCCGCCGAGATATTCCCGCAGTTCCGCCTCGTCTGGATTAGGACGATGCCGCAGATAATAATCGAGGGACATCAGGATGCCTGCGGTGCAAAACCCGCATTGCAGCGCATGATGGCGGCGGAACGCATCCTGCAAAACCGACAGCCGCCCGGGCGCGGGGGCAAGGTCTTCGACGGTGCGGATTTTGGCACCCTCTGCCTGTACCGCAAGCGTGAGGCAGGCACGCGCCGGTACGCCGTCAATCTGGACGGTGCAAGCGCCACAGACGCCGTGCTCGCAGCCGACATGCGTGCCAGTCATGCCGAGCTCGTAGCGCAGGAAGTCGGTGAGCAGCATACGCGGCTCGGCGTCGGCCTCGACCGCGCGGCCGTTAAGCTCGAACTGCACGCGGTGGCGCGCATCGGCGGTTAAGCGCGGCATCGGCGGGCCTCCTCGATGGTGGCTCGGCCTAGCCGGCGCACCAGCGCGCGTCGATAGTCGGCGGTAGCATGCAAATCGTCGCGCGCTTCGAGATCGGCGGCGAAATCATCAAGCGCATCGTCAAGCGCATCGCCGTCGATGTTCGGAAAATCGCGCGCGGTGGGACAATCGGCGACGCCGCCAATCGCGAGCCGCACGCCGTCTTTGCGCGCGATTGCTGCGCACGCGACGATAGCAAAATCGCCGTGGCGGCGGGCAAACTCGTTGAATGCGTAGCCGTGACCCGCGGTGCTGCACGGGATTTCGATCGCATCGATCAGTTCGTCGTCCTTGCGCGCGGTCGACATCAGGCCGGTGAAGAATTCTTCGGCAGCGACGCGCCGCCGGTTTCTCTGCGACGACAGTTCGACAGCGCCTTTGAGCACGAGCAGCGCCAGCGGGATCTCGGCGCTTGGATCGGCGTGCGCGATCGAGCCGCAAACCGTGCCGCGGCTGCGAGTTTGCGCGTGACCGACCCATGGCAGGGCGCGAGCGAGCAGGGGCTGGCGCTCGGCCAATTCGGGCCAGGCCAGCAGCGCGGCCTGCCGCACGCCGGCGCCGACGCGGATAGCGTTGTGCTTGACCTCGATATTCGCCAACTCGGGCAGATGCATGATGTCGATTAACACGGTTGGGCGCGCCATCCGCATGGAAAGCAGGGGCACAAGGCTTTGCCCGCCGGCGATGATACGCGCGTCTTCACCGCCAGTAGTGAGAGCGGCATGCACTTCGGCGAGCGTCCCGGCGCGGATGTAATCGAAACGCACAGGCTTCATGCGCGGCTCCTTGCGGATTTTTCGGCTGCATGAATATGTGCGGCGAGCTTCACCGGCGTCATCGGTAGATCGATCGATGCTAGCCCGAGCGCATCGGCGACCGCATTGGCGAGGCAAACCGGCGTACTCATGCAGTTGCCTTCGCCCACGCCCTTGGCGCCAAGCGGTGTGTAAGGCGAGGGCGTTTCGATATGCAGGATGAGTGGCGTCGGCACTTCCGTTGTCGTGGGGAGCAAGTAGTCGGCGAACGTGCCACTCAGAAAGGCGCCATCCGACGAATAGGCGTATTCCTCGTAAAGTGCCGCGCCGATCGCCTGTGCGAACCCGCCGGTGATCTGACCCTCTACCATGCCCGGATGCAGCACCCGGCCGCAGTCGTGCATGGTCACGTATTTGTCGATGCGCACGGCGCCCGTCACGCGGTCGACCTCGACGCCGCAGAAATCGAAAATGAATCCGTGGCAAAGCGATGAATTTATCTCGTCCTTCTCCGTCGGTGGCGTCAGCTCAGGCGGCGTCCAGAACACGGTCTCGCGCAACGCCTGGTTTTGCTCGGCGACGAGACCGGGAGACCAGTGGCCAGCAGCGGCGAGCCGCGAAAACGCAATTGCGTTGTCGGGATTCCCGCGCGCGCGAGCGCGTCCACCGGCGAATTCGATGTCTTGAACTGCGACATTGAGCTGAGAGGCAGCCGCGCGCGCGAGCTTCGCTTTGATCTTTTCAGCGGCAAGATGCGCGGCGCCGCCGACCGCGGCGGCGAAACGACTGGAGTAATTGCCGGACGCAATCGACCATGCGTCTTTTGCGGTGTCGAGCTCGGCGACCACACGAATGTCGGATGGCTTAAGACCGAGCGCGTCGGCGACAATCTGCGCCAGCACCGTGCGATGGCCCTGACCCTGCGGCACCGAGGCAACTTGCACCGAGACGCCGCCGAGCGGATCGAGGGACACGGTCGCGGTTGCCTGGGCGCCGTTCTTCGGACCTGCCTTGCGGCGCTCATCCGGCGTCAGCACCGTGGTGATATAGCCCATGTTGGAGACGCTGGGCTCGACGGCGGCGGTCACGCCGATGCCGTAGATGCGGCCTTGCGCGCGCGCCGTCTTCTGTCGCTCGCGCAACGCCGCGAAGTCGCCTTGCGCGAGGGCGATTTCTATCGCCTTGCCGTAGTCGCCGGAATCGAGTGTGGCTCCAGTGGCCGTACGATAGGGAAACGCGCCGGACGGCACCAGATTTTTGCGGATCACGTCGACCGGATCTAGCTTCAGCTCGACCGCGACGCGCTGCATCAGCCGCTCTAGCGCGTAATACATCTGTGGCCCGCCGAAGCCGCGGTTGAGCCCGGTTGGAGTCTTGTTAGTGAGCACCACACGGTTGCGCACCGAAACGTGGCGGATGTCGTACGCACCGGTGAGGTTGCCGTGCATGCGGTAGAGCGTTGCCGGTTCGGGCGCGCGGATATGCGCGCCGACGTCTTCGATCTGGTCCCACGCCAACGCATGCACGCGGCCGTGGGCGTCGACCGCAGCCTCGAGCGTGGTAACGCGGTTAGTGGCCGATACAGACGCTACGAGGTGCTCGAGTCGATCCTCAATCCATTTAACGGGGCGGCCGGCAACGCGCGCGGCGACGCCCATCAGCACGATGTAAGGGAAAAGACCCTGCTTGACGCCGAAGCTGCCGCCGGAGTCAGGCGGCGTGCGTAAGCGCAGGCGGTTACCCGGCACTTTCAGCGCACGCGCCATGACGGCGTGCAAGCTGAAGGGTCCCATGAAATTGGCGAGCACGTCGTAAGCATCTTCGTTTGCGTCATATTCGGCGACGAGACCGTAGGTTTCGATCGGCGTGCAGGAATTACGCGGGTAGCGGATCGTTACCGACACGCGATGCGCGGCTTCTGTAAACGCACGCTCGGGGTCGCCGTAGCGGAACGAGCGTTCGCTCGCCAGGTTCGAGCCAAGACCTTCGTGCAGAAGCGATTGCTTTGGGTCGAGCGCGGCGAGGGGATCGACGATGGCCGGCAGCGGCACGTAGTCGACCTCGATAAGCTCCAAAGCGTCTTCGGCAAGGTACCGGTTGCCCGCCAGCACGACCGCGACCGGTTCGCCGACATAACGGACGCGCTCGACGGCGATCGGCCAGCATTCGATCGGCGCCTTCACGCCCACGACGAGGCTGCCTGACACCGCAGTGACCTCGGCGCCCGTGACGACGGCGGCGACGCCCGACGCCGTGCGTGCCGCCGTGGCATTGATTGCGCGGATTTTCGCGTGGGGGTGGGGCGAGCGCAGGATTGCGGCGTGCAGCGTTCCGGGCCGCACGCCGAGGTCGTCGATGAAACGGCCGCGCCCGGTGAGCAGCGGGCCGTCTTCGACACGCTCAACCGACTGGCCGCACCAGCTTGTCGCTACCGTCGTCATCCTCGAACGCATCCCCGCAGATATTCCTGCGTAATGGGTAATGCGTGCAAGCCACCGCCTCACGCGGCCGAAAGAGTGAAGACGGCGCCACAAGCGGGGCGCCGTCTTGACTTGTTACCGCACTACGCACCGCTCACTTGGCGATGTTGATATACTTTCCGTTGACAACCTTTAGGATCGCGGTGATGCCAGTCCCGTCGCGCACCTCATCCATGGTGATCGGCCCGGCGACCCCCGGGAAATCCTTGAGCGTGCCGAGGCACTGACGAATCTTGTCGCGGTCGCTGTCGAGATCGGCTGGCTTGTTGGTTATGCCCGCCTTTTCGAAGCAGTATTTGAACGAGTACACGATGTCGTAGGAGCGCGGGCCACTATAGGGCGGCAGCGCACCGTTGAGTTTCGGCTTGATCTTCTTAACGTACGCTTGGACTTCTGGGCGCGGATCGTCGAGCCACGCAGCGGTCGACATGTATGTCCCTTCAGCCGCTTTGCCGGCTATTTCGATGTATCCAGGTGCGCCGGCGCAGGCGCCACCGATGATCGGCACGTTGAGACCCTGCTTCTGCATTTCTTTCGCGATTGCAGCCGCGTTCTGATAGCAGGCGCCCAGCGCGATACCTTCGGCGCCAAGAGATTTGGCCTTAGTCACTTGCGCCGAATAGTCAGTGTCCTTGGTGCGGTAAGTGAGGCTGTCAAGGATCTCTACCCCGTGATCCTTTAACAGTTTGGGCAATACCGCCGCGCCCTCGCCCTTCGAAACTGCATCTTCCGCGTCATAAATGATCACGACTTTCTTGATTTTGTATTCTTTGAGCCATGCATCGACCACTGGCTTGAGCTGCTTGTCACTGGTGAGGGTGTTGCGAAACGCCCACTTGCTCATCGCCGAAAGGCCCGGCTTAGCCGAGCAATAAGAATCAATCGGAGTTTTGAATCGGTCGTCGAGTTGCGGCGCAATGGTTTCGAATGGCCCACTGAAGCAAGGTCCGACCACGGCCAGTACCTTGTCGCGATCTACGAGCCGGCTCATCTGCTGGAGTGCTTCAGATTCCAACGTCTGATCATCGTAGCAAATTAATTGTATCGGCAGGCCTCCGATTCCGCCTTTGGCATTGATTTCCTCGACCGCGATTTCCATCGAGGGCTTGGCACCCTGGCCCCATTCCGCGCCCTTGCCGGTCAAAGGCACTAAGCAACCAATCTTGACATTGCGGCCCTCTAGCTTCGCTGTTTGCGCGTTTGAAAGGGGCAAACTGATGACGATTGCGGCAGCGACAGCTGCCGTCGTAAGAAAAATTTTAGACGTCATTGGCATGATCCTCCCATTGTTACCAATCGCCTTTTCAGATCCAATTTTGGCCGCACCTTCATTTGCTTTTTCGCTTCCCACATATTGTACTCCCCTTTGAGCCTTGGGAAGTTATCGGTTAATTTCGTGCGGCCTAAGCGGCGCTTTGTCCCAGGTAAGTTCTTTGCACGTCAGGCATATTCAAAAGCTCTTGTCCCGAGCCTTTAATGACGATGCGTCCTCGCTCCATGACATAACCGTGGTCAGCAACTTGAAGCGCTTGGCGTGCGTTTTGCTCGACCAGAAGAATGGTTTTGCCCTCGTTCTTGAGCTCGCGGAGTGTGAGAAAAATACGGGTAACTATTTTGGGCGCTAAACCGAGCGAAGGCTCATCGAGCAGCAGAAGTCGCGGTCGTGCGACGAGCGCGCGGCCGATTGCCAGCATCTGTTGTTCGCCGCCGCTTAACGTGCCTGCCATCTGCAGGCGCCGTTCCGACAACGCAGGGAAGCGTTCGAACACATTGTCGATATCGCTTGCGATTGTAGAATCTCTGCGCACATAAGCGCCCATACGTAAGTTATCGATGACCGTCATGCGTTTGAGGATTGCACGCCCCTCCGGCACATGACTAATTCCAAGTTCTACAATCGTGTGAGGCGGGCGTCGCACGATGCTCTCGCCTTCGAACTCGATGCTGCCTCTGGTCGGCCTCAGTAAGCCGGAAATAGTCTTAAGCAACGTAGTTTTGCCAGCACCGTTGGCGCCAATGAGCGAGACGATTTGCCCTTGAAGAATGTCAATGTCGATATCGTGCAACACCTCGAGCTTGCCGTATCCCGAACGCAATCCTTTGATGGTGAGCATTGTCATAGCTGGACGTCCTCACCGAGATAGGCCTCAACAACCGCTGGATCGCTTTGGATTTGATTTGGATCGCCTTCGGCAATCTTGGTGCCGAAATTCAGCACGGTAATTTGGTCCGAGATTCCCATCACCAGCCGCATATCGTGCTCAACAAGAATGATGGTGATGCCGCGATCACGAATGCGGGTGATCACGGCGTCGAGTTCCTCTGTTTCATGGGGGTTCAACCCGGCCGCCGGTTCGTCAAGCAGTAAGAGGCGTGGTTGCGTTGCGAGCGCACGCGCCATTTCAAGCTTGCGCTGATCGCCATAGGAAAGGTCTGCCGCCTTGGTATTACGTTTGTCGCCGAGACCAATGAATTCTAGTAGCTCGATTGCGTTCGCGCGCATTGTGCGTTCTTCTGGGGCTTCCCGAAAAGGCAGCTGCCAAAAGATGTCTCGCGCCGCGCCCAGAACTGAATGATATGACCTGCAATGCTCACCGACCATGACGGTTTCTAACGCCGTGAGGTGGGGAAACAGCCTTATGTTCTGGAATGTGCGGGCGAGGCCCAAGAGCGTTCGCTTCGAGGGGCGCGAATGATCAAGCGGCTGGCCCTCAAACACGATGCTGCCTGAATCGGCAGACAGTATTCCGGTAACAACATTGAATAACGTCGTCTTCCCTGCACCGTTTGGGCCAATCAAGGCATGGATTTGTCCCGTGGCAACGCTCATGCTTACTTCATTCAAGGCGTAAAACCCGCCAAACCGTTTGCTCAATCTGTCGATTGCGAGGCAGATGCCGAGTTTATCAGGCACGTTTTGCTCTCCAGCGCGTTAATGACAGCCAACGCATGGAGTCGCGCGTGAGTAGGCCATCCGGACGCACAATCATCATTACAATCAGAATAATGCCGTAAGCGATCAGCCGCTTTGCGTTTTCGAAATCGAGGAAGCTGTACAAAAAATCGTAGATGCGGTCCATTGGGTAGAAATTAGTCCACGATACCGGCGTGAGTTCGAGTGCGTCTCGAAATGTGCGCAACAGTTGCGGCAACAAGGTCAGGACAAAGGCCCCAAGCACCGGGCCCCAATAGGTGCTGCCGCCGCCGACCACAACGAAGGTGAGTATCTCGACCGAGAGCAGAATGTTGAACGTTGTCGAATCGACATAGGTGGTTTGGTGCGCAAACAGCGCGCCGGCAAGCCCTGCAATCGCGGCGCCCGTACCAAACGCGAATAATTTGGTTCGCACGACATCAACACCCATGGCCTCGGCTGCGGTTTCATCCTGCTCAATAGAATCCATGGCACGGCCCAAGCTCGATCGCTCGAGGCGAGCGAAAAAAATCATCAGCACGACAATCAGGCCAAAGCACCACCCCATGGTGTCACGGTTAAACGGAATATGGCGGAAACCTTGCGCTCCGCCGGTATAGTCCCAGCTGAGAATGATCACCTGGATGATTTCAGAAAGACCGAGCGTGAGAAGTAGCAAATAAACGCCTTTAATGCGCAAGGCCGGAAAGCCGACGATAACGCCGATCACGCCCGCAACGACGCCCCCAATCGGAAGCGCCAACGCAAATGGCAGCCCCATTTTCTGTGTCATGATTGCCGAGGCATAAGCGCCGATCGCCATGAAACCAGCTTGGCCAAGCGAAACCTGCCCAGTCTTGAAAGGGGCGAAGAAACTGTAGGCAGCAATAATATTGATGCCCGTGAAGATCAAAATCGACTGCGTGTAGTTATCGATGAGGCCGCCAAACATTACAGCGCTCACCTCTGCTCGGCAGTGCGGGTTCCAAACAGGCCCGTCGGTCGATAAAGAAGAATGAGGATAAGGATCAAAAAGGAGAAAAAATCGCGTTCGGTCGTGCCGATATATGCCGCCGAAAGAATTTCGATCGTGCCAAGCATAAGTCCGGCGATCATTGCGCCCGGCACATTGCCAAGCCCCCCGAGTAACATGACGATCAAGCCTTTCACCGCGGCACCGAGGCCCATGAACGGGGATATGCTGCTGTTTTTCAGGCCGTCTAGCACCCCCGCGACGCCGGCGATGCCAGAGCCGATGATGAAAGTGATCAGTACCACCCGATTAACATTGACGCCGAGCAGCGCGGCGGTCTCGTGATTCTCTGCAACCGCGCGCATGGCTCGACCGAGCTTTGTGCGTTCGATGAACAGCCAGAGCGCGACCATCAACGCGACCGCGACGCCCAAGATGAAAAGTTGCACCGAACTGACGGTGACCGGCCCGATATGATAGAGCGCCTGGTGGATCGTCTCGGGGAACGCGAATTGCTGGCCGCCGAAGACGTAGATGGCGAGATTTTGCAGGATGATGGTGAGGCCAATGGTGCTGATGAGAGGCGCTAGTGGGCGATCCTTCGGCACCGGCCGCACCGCGACAAAGAACGCCAATGCGCCAAGGATCGCGCAGACGATCATGGCGCCGAGCAGCGCGACATAGATGTTGGTGCCACCATACAAAACCAGGAACAGCCCGACGAACGCGCCAACCATGAATACTTCCCCGTGAGAGAAATAGAGCAGGTTAAGCACGCCGAATATCAACGTGTAGCCGATCGCGATTAGCGAATAGGAAGCGCCGAGCATCAAGCCATTGATGAGTTGCTGGTAAAACATGTCGTTCCCTCAGCCCGGCACGAGTGTTTCTTGGCGATGTACAAGAGCTTGTCCAGTTTCCCGGCAGGGTTGATGCTCGCGATCAAAAGCGACCAAACCCGAGCGCGGCTCCCCAATGCTTCCGGATGTTTGCGTGGCCTGCATGGATTCAATGCGGTGCTGCGGAGAAATCTTGCATGACGTGCGAGGCGGCGACCCGTGCCTTGCGCGTGGTCCCCGGCGTATTACGGCTGCGGCCGACGAAACGTGGCACACCGGCGGTAACGACTGCGCCGATCGCAGCGATGTCGCCGTGCTTGATTGCGGCGAGCGCGGTCTTTTGCGTGCCGCCGTCTGGCGCATCGATCAGTACGATGTCGGCCGCTTTGCCGTGCGCGAGCAATCCGCTGTCGAGGTGATAGACGCGCGCATTGCTACCGGTCGCCGCGCAGATAAAACGCTCCGGCGGCATGCCAGTGAGACTCGATAGATGCGCGATCGTGTAGAGCATGCCGAGCGGCATAATGCCGCTGCCGGTCGGTGTATCGGTCGCGATAATGAAGCGCTCGAATGCGCCGTTCGCCTCGGCTAGCTTCGCGCACAGAAGCGTCGTGCGCAGATTGCCGGCGGTACAGACCTGCAAGGCGATCTTCGTCTCCTTAATCACGCGCTCGAAGTCGCCGTCTGGCATCGCGGTCGGTCCGCCGTTGATGTGGAAAGACACATCCGGATGCATCTTTAGAAGATGATCGCCAGTGATCGCACCGGAGCCCGGGATTGAAGAGCCACCGGTGTGGCAGGTTGTAATCAGGCCCGCAGCCTTGGCATCGGCAACAAGCGGCACGTAGTCGTATGAAGTCTTAACCGCGCCGAAGCCGGCTTTCGCTAACTTCACGCCCTTCTGCGCGAGCTCGCGGAAATCTGATTCCTTCAGACCGGGCTCGAGAATGACCGAGCCGGCGATGACGCGCATGCCGCCCGGTCGGTAGTCGGCAAAGCAGCGTTGCGCGGCGACCGCCAGCGCCTTCACGCCTTCGACGTCGCGCGGCCTGCCTGGCACATGCACTTCCGACGCGGAGATCGCGGTCGTAGTACCGCCATGCACGTAGCTTTCGAGATAACCGACGGTGCGCTGGCGAGGCGTGTAGTCACCAAAGGTAATGTGGACATGTGAGTCGATTAGGCCAGGAATCGCGGTCATGCCATCGGCGTCGATTACGACATCGGCCGCCTCCGTCGCAACCGCGGATGCCGTGCCGACCGAGGCGATCTTCCCGCCGTCAACGATGATCGTATCGCCTTGAGCAAACGGCTCGCGCCAATCGCCGGAGACGATCTGGCCGAGATTGACAATCGCGACTTTCATGGCCCCAGCCGTTCCTTCCTTAATTCGGCTTGCGGCCAAGCTCGTCTTCTAGCCGGTAGGATTCCATTAGGCTGTCCACGAGGCCCGTGGCGCCATCCCAGTCGAAGGTGCGGTAGCTGTGACCGGTAGTAACAAATCGCGCCCCCGCATAGAACATCTCATATTGTGTGTGGCGCGAACCGAACTCGGACCCGACCGCGTCCCACGTGGCTTTCAGGAATTTCACCTTCTCTTCCGGGCCCATCTTCGCTGCGCGCTGCGTCAACTCGATGATGCGCTTTAGCTTTGGCTCCTCAAAGTCGTGGATCGATGACGGCAGCATGATCAGCGCGCCGCCGGACAATTCACGCAGCGTGTTGACGACGCGCGGATAGAGGTCCTGAGTCAGCACCTGAGCGGAATACATGAAGTGCTTGTTCGGCACGTACCATTCGCCGCGCATCGAGCCTTCCGCCTCCATGCCTGCCATCATGGCGTTGACCATGCTGCTGTGCGCGGCGAGGTAGCCGAGCTGATCGCGCACCGAAGGGATGTTCGTGGTACCGATCGCCTCAGTGATGCGGTGCGCGAGGCCGACCAAGAACTTGATCTTAACTGACAAGCGAATTTGCGATTGGTAGTTCTGGTAGATATGGCCGGCAGTGTCGTGAAACTGGGCGCGGCACATGTCGGGGTCGCGGTGCACGAACACGCGCTCCCACGGCACCTTCACGTCATCGAAGTATATGAGGGCGTCGTTCTCGTCGAAGCGCGAGGAGATCGGGTTATCGAAAATCGAGACAGCGGCCGCCTCGTAGGACTTGCGCGACAACACGCGCATGCCCTTAGCGTTCATTGGCAACGCGCATGAAAAGGCAAGGTCTTCCTCGCCAGGCTTCAGGGGCTGCAAGTTGGCGACGAACACCTCGTTCGCCATGATGGAGCTCGTGCCCAGCATCTTAGCGCCGCGGATGGTGATTCCGCCTGAGTCCTCGTCGACGATGCGCGCGACAAGCTCTTCCTTCTGCTCGCCCCAGTCCTTGGCGCGCTCGGCCTGAGGATTGATTATCACGTAGGTGAGAAAGTAATCGTTCCGGCTCGCCTCCTCAAAATATCCATGCAACGCCTTTGCGCGCTCGGATCCGTGCTTCTGGAACACCTCGATCCCCATGCGTTGGCCGACTAGCGCAGAGGCGAGGTGGTCCGGCGAGCGCCCCATGAAGCCGTAGGAGAGTCGGGCCCATGCCTGCATCGCTTTGCGCCGCTGGAGCATCTCGGCGTAGTTGCGGGGCATCTGCCAGGCGCGGTTGATGCGCCGGTTCGAGCCTTCCGGCAGGAACGTCATTAGCTCGATGTTTTCCGGCTGCGCCTGATAGTCGTAAAGCATTGCCGCCGACTTCACCGAAAGGCGGAACGCTTGATGCTCGGTGACGTCTGGCACGAGCTTGCCGTCGATGTAAACGGTGCGGCCGTCCTTGAGCGACCTGATGTGCTCTGCACCCGTCTTGCAATCGGTCATGGCCGGCTCCCTTTTCCGTGACGCGCTCAACGCTTTCTTCGCCTACATCATGTCAGCCCGTCGACGCCTTTGATCTCGCCCGCCGCAAGGCCGCCCACGCGATGATTGGGGCGGCCACGGTTGGCGAACGCGCAGATGAGGGCGATCTCGTTCGGCAGCGGCGCATCCGGCAGCGTGATGGTGATGCCGTCGTAGTGTGAGCGGACATAAAGCGCGTCCTTGTGCGCAAGCGGAATATCTATGGTGGCGCCCGCCGCTGCGCGCTTGGTGATCGAAGAGATCCACGCTTTGCCGCCGCCCGCAACGTCGCGCATCACGTTGCCGAATACGGTGGTGAGCATCGAGACGCCGTGCTCCTGCTCGCCGTTAACACCGATGATTGCGGCCTTCCCATAGCTCTGCGCCTTGTGAGGCGCGAGCATGGAAATCGCGAGCGAGCAGATAGTGCGTCCGATGCCGGCGCTGGCGTCGGTGAGCGGTTTCAAATCGCGCTCGAAGCGGCCTGCGAACGGATTGTCGATAATGGCGGCAACCGCGACCTTGCGCAGCGGCGGATCGGCGCGCTGTCCGGCTTCCTCCGCGATTTCCTCGATGAAGGTCAGCGTGCGCTTGATCTGCATCGATAATGCCTCCCAATATCCTTTTTGTTTGTTGGCAAAAAGATCGGTCACGATAGACTGGATAGTCTAATTATGAAAGTCAGTAGTCGCCGACACGTTGACGAGTTCTTCAACCATGAAACCAGCAATGTTTGAGTACGTGGTTGCCGACAGCGTAGTGAAGGCCGTAAACGTGCTGTCGGAGGCCCGTGGCGAGGCTAAGATTCTTGCCGGTGGGCAAAGCCTCGTCCCAATGCTCAACTTCCGGCTGGTCCGACCCGCGATCCTTGTCGATATCAATCGTATTCCCAATCTCGCTTTCATCGAGGAGACGGGCGATACGATCAGAGTAGGCGCGCTCACGCGTCATTATCAGCTTGAGATTTCTCCGTTGGTCGCAAAGCGTCTGCCGGCACTTGCCTCGGCGATGACCCACGTCGCGCATTTGGCAATCCGTAATCGTGGCACCATCGGCGGAAGCCTATCGCATGCCGATCCGGCTGCCGAACTTCCCATGATGGCGCTTCTGCTCAATGCAAAACTGCATGTAAATTCAAGTAAAGGCGAACGTACAGTTGCAGCGTCAGATTTTTTCCGCGATGCGCTTACCGTCGATCTAGGCGAAGACGAAATCGTAACTGAAATTCATTTGCCGAAGTTGCCGCCGAATACCGGCTGGGGCTTCGAAGAAGTGGCTCGACGCGCCGGCGATTTCGCGTTAGCGGCCGTCGCTGCAACCGTGACGGCCTCTGATGGCAAGATCGCGGAAGCGCGCATTGCGCTAACTGGCGTCGGCCCGACTCCTGTGCGAGCGCGAAAAGCCGAAGCGCTGCTTCGCGGGGAGAAAATCGAAACAAAACTGATCGAGCGCGTGATTGAAGCGGTTCGTGCCGCGATCGCTCCGTATTCCGATCTGCATGCTTCGTCCGACTATCGGCGGCATCTTGCCGGTGCGCTTACGGGTAGGGCTGTCAGTGCGGCATGGAAACGCGCGACCGAGAGTATCGCATGACTAGAACACGCGACATCAATGTTACCGTCAATGGCAAGGCCTACGAACGTGCAGTCGAGCCGCGGCTGCTGCTCGCCGATTTCCTGCGCCAGTCACTAGGGCTTACCGGTACGCATGTCGGCTGCGAGCACGGCGTTTGCGGCGCTTGCACGGTACTGGTCGATGGCGACAGCGTTCGAGCGTGCTTGATGTTTGCGGTGCAGGCCGATGGCTGCACGGTCGAGACGGTCGAAAGCCTTGGCCGCATCGGCAAGCTCAACCCCTTGCAGGAGTCCTTCCACACGCATCACGCCCTGCAATGCGGGTTCTGTACCCCCGGCATGCTCATCACCGTGATGGATCTTTTGAAAAAATATCCGCTCGCCACGGACGATGAGATCCGCGAAGGCATCTCCGGCAATCTCTGTCGCTGCACCGGCTATGAGCACATTGTCAAAGCAATCCGCGCAGTGAAAGCCAGAGCCGCATCATGAAAATGCATCTTCTTTCCGGTGGCCGACTGCGCCTGCGCAAGAGTATCTATTTTCCGGACGCCAACCGCAGTGAGACCATGGATGTTCCGGTCTCCTGCGCGCTCTTGCGGCACCGTCAAGGCAACGTCCTGTTCGACACCGGCTGCCATCCGTCGGTGCCGGACGATCCGAAGGCGCGCTGGGGCGATCTCGCGAAGATCATGGTGCCGATCATGCCGAACGGCGACAATGTGGTGACGGGTCTCGCCGGCATTGGCTTGCAATGCGACGACATCGACATTGTCGTTTGCTCACATCTGCATCCCGACCACTGTGGCTGCAACACGCTGTTCAAGCGCGCGAGCTTCATCATCCACAAAAAAGAAATCGAAGCCGCACGTGGCCCAGGTGCCAAGAATGCCGGTTATCTTGCAGGCGAGTGGGAGCAATCGGCGCCGACTGAGGAACTCGACGCCGAGCGCGACCTTTTTGGTGACGGGCGCATCGTCCTGATCCCAATGCCCGGCCACACGCCGGGCACGACCGGGGTGCTTGTCGCCCTCGACCGCTCCGGCAAATTCCTACTTGCCTCCGACTCCGTGAGCGTGCGCGCCACGCTCGACCGCGACATCATCCCACGCAATACCTGGAACGCCTCCGCACTCGCCAAATCGCTCGCCCAAATCAGACGCTTCCAGCAGCAGGGCGTTACCGTGCTATGCGGCCACGACGACGCACAGTGGCAAAGCTTGCGCAAAGGTGCGGACGCCTATGACTGACGGCACCGAAATCCACGTGCGGCCAAAGATCGTCGGCGAACCCGTTAAGCGCACCGAGGATCCGCGTTTGCTTACCGGACTCGGCAGCTACACTGATGACCGACAGGTCGCTCGCGTGCTGCACGTTGCCTTCCGTCGCAGCGATCAGTCGCACGCGCGCATCCTCGCAATCGATTGCAACGCCGCGCGCGCTGCGCCAGGCATTGTCGCCGTGTTCACGGCAGAGAATTTATCCGAGATAAAACCTCTGGTAGCGACGTCACGCATGGCGAATTACTACGCTACGCCGATCCTGCCACTGGCATACGGCAAGGTGCGCTACGTCGGCGAGCCGGTAGTTGGTGTCGTCGCCGAAAGTCGTTATCAGGCGGAAGATGCGCTCGAGCTGCTCCATATCGACTACGGACCGCTACCTGTCGTGATTGATGCGGAAGAAGCAGTTCGCGACGGCGCACCGCTGCTGCATGAGGAAGCCCACACCAATGTGCTAGTGAGCCGCGAGTTTAAGCGCGGTGATGTCGATGTCGCACTTGACGCTGCACGGGTGCGCATCAAAGGGCGCTTCCGCATGCATCGCAAGACGCCGGTGGCGCTGGAGCCACGCGCGTGTCTTGCCGAATACGACGCTGGTCGCGATGCGCTTACGCTGCACTCGGCGACCCAGGTGCCCGGCATCGTTCGCGATGCTTTATCCGCTGCCCTCGACATGCCCGGCCACAAAGTCCGCGTGATTGCCCCGGATGTCGGTGGCGGCTTCGGCGGTAAGGCCTCGCTTTACCCAGAGGAGATTTTTGTCTGCGCCGCCGCGCGGCGGCTCGCGAGTCCGGTCAAATGGACCAGCGACCGCATGGAGGACCTTGCCTGCAACAGCCAGGGCTTCGATGAGATCATCGATGCGGAGCTCGGCCTAGACAATGAGGGCCGTATCGTGGCGTTGCGTGCGGATGTGATCGGCGACGTCGGCGCATATTCGATCTATCCGTGGACCGCTGCGCTCGAGCCGGTGCAGGTCGTAAGCTTCCTGCCGGGGCCGTATCGCATCGAGCACTACCGCGGCCGCGTGCGCGCGGTGGCGACGTCGAAAGCGCCGACCGGACCTTATCGCGGCGTCGGTCGGCCGACTTCGACCTTCGTCATGGAGCGGCTGATGGACATGGCCGCCTCAAAACTCGGCGTGGACGCCAAGGAAATTCGTCTGCGCAATCTCGTCGGCGCTGACGAGCTTCCGTATAAGGTCGCGTCTGGCATCGTGTGGGACAAATCCGGCTTCCAGGAATGTCTTAATGCGGCTTGCGACTCGATCGGCTACAGCGCACTACGCGCGATGCAAAAAGAGGCGCGCGCGAAAGGCCGCTGGTTCGGCATCGGCATCGCGTCTTACGCCGAGCTGACCGGCATCGGTTCGCGCATCTCGGTCGCGCCCGGCATGCCGATTAACACCGGCACCGAAATGGCCAATATTCGCATTGATTCGACCGGCGCGATCAGCGCCGCCTTCGGCGTGGCCTCACACGGGCAGGGGCTGGAAACGACGCTAGCGCAGATCGTAGCCGAGCACCTTGGCGCGCGCTTCGAGGACATCCGCATCGTGCATGGCGACAGCGCAGCCGTTCCGGGCGGCACCGGCACGTACGCCAGCCGCAGTCTTGTGCTCGCCGGGGGCGCGGCGACGCTCGCCGCGCGCGCAGTGCGGGAGAAGGTTCTTAACGCCGCATCGCACCTTCTCGAAGCGTCGGCTGCCGATCTTATAGCGGAAGATGGAAGGGTTTCCGTCGCCGGCACGGATCGCTCGGTGACATTTCGCGAAGTCGCACGCGCGGTCTATTCCCAGATGGGCCGTCTGCCGCCGGAAGCGCGAGGCGAACTCGCCGCCACCAAATCCTACGATCCGGTGTTCGGCACAACTACATCGGCGACGCACGTCGCGACCGTCGAAATCGATCCCGAGACGTTCGAAATCAAGGTTGACCGTTTCGCCGTAGCGGAAGACTGCGGCCGTCTCGTCAACCCGCTGATCGTGGATGGTCAGGTGCACGGCGGTGTTGCACAAGGCATCGGCGCCGCGCTCTACGAAGAAGTCATCTACGACGATCAAGGCCAGATCAATACTGCAAGCCTTGTCGATTATCTTGTGCCATCGGCGTGCGAGATTCCGCCCATACAGGTTGTCCACCTTGAATCAGAATCTCCGACCACGCTCGGCGGTTTCCGCGGCATGGGTGAGGGCGGCACAATCGGCTCGCCGGCCGCAATCGCAAATGCGGTCAGTGATGCTCTGTCGCCGCTTGGCATCGAGATCAATGAGCTTCCCATAACGCCAGAGCGGTTGTTCCGCCTGATCGAGGCGGCGCGGGCGCGGCAAACCTGAAAGGGCGATGATGGATTTGGGACTGAAAGGAAAGACTGCTTTGGTGACGGGCGCGGCGCGCGGCGTCGGACGCGAGATCGCACTTAGCCTGGCAGCAGAGGGAACGAACATCGCGGTCAACTACCGCAACTCCGGCAAGGAGGCCGATACGCTGGTTTCTGAGATCGCGGCGAAAGGCGTTAAAGCGAAGGCATTCAAGGCCGATGTCGCCGATTTCGCGGCGGTAAAGGCAATGGTCGACGAGGTCGCAAAGAATTTCGGCGGGGTCAATATTCTCATCAACAATGCCGGCCTGGCGCTGCGGCAGCGTTTCATTGAGACAAAGCCGGAAGACTGGCATCGCCAGATCGACGCTTGCCTCTATGGCGCGATCCATTGTTGCTATGCTGTCGCGCCGCACCTCGAAGCGGCGAAGGACGGCCGCATCGTTAGCGTGATCGGCGATTCCTCACGTGTCGGCGAATCCGGGCTTGCCATCGTCGCCGCCGCGCGTGCCGGCGTGGTCGCGCTGATGAAATCGCTGGCGCGCGAATTCGGCCGATCCGGCGTGACGGCGAACACGGTGTCGCTCGGCCTTGTGGAAACTGCGCACGACAAAGACTGGGTCGAGGCCAACCGCGAAAAGCTGGTGAAACTCTATCCGGTGCGTCGACTCGGCCAGCCAGGCGATGTGGCACCGATGGTGACGCTGCTCGCGTCACCGCACAGCGGCTGGATCACCGGACAGGTGATCAGCGTGAGCGGCGGGTTCAGTATGGTTTGACGGGGACTAAACATGCTGCGCACGGATCTGATCGCGCCTATTCCGGAGTTGCTCAAGCGGCAGGGCGCCGCGCGCGGAAGCAAGGTAGCCTACCGTGACGCGCAATCGTCGGTCACCTATGCCGCGCTGCTCGAGCGCACAGGCAAGCTCGCGGGCCATCTTGCCGACAACGGGATAGTGCCGAACGACACCGTCGCGATCATGATGCCGAATTCGGTGCAGTGGGTCGAAGCGTGCTTTGCGATCACCCGTGCGGGCGCGATCGGGGTGCCAATCAGCTACGACGCGACCGAAAGCGAGATCTCTTATCGTCTGACCGACGCGAATTGCAAGGCGGTCTTTACGACCGCCGAGCGCGGCGACCTATTCGCGAAGTTGAAAGCTTCGGTGCCTAACCTGAAGACATTGGTCGTGACGGATCGCGGCCAATGCAGCGCGGATGCATTGCGTTACTCCAGACTGATCGACTCGACAGCGAAATCGTTGCCGCGTGATCCAGCCTCGCTACACGAGCCGATGTACATTCTCTATACGTCCGGCACCACCGGCCGCGCCAAGGGCGTGCAGCTCACGGTGCATGGCATGTTGTGGGTCGCGGCCGCCTGCTGGGCGCCGATCACCGGCATCTCCGATAAGGACTCCGTCTTGTCGCCGTTGCCGCTTTTCCATTCGTACGCGCTGAATTTGTCGGTGATGACGATCCTCGCGACCGGCGCGACCGAATACATCATGGAAAAATTCTCCACGAGCGAGGCGGTACGCCTGCTCAAGACTGGCGAGTTCACGTTTTTTCCCGGCGTACCGACGATGTTTCATTACCTCTTGCAGGCGACGCGTGCCGAAAAGGATGTGAGATTTCCGAACCTCCGGCTGTGTGCCTCGGCTGGCGCGATCATGCCGGCCACACTTAACCGCGAATTTGAGGAGCATCTCGACGTGCCACTTCTCGACGGCTACGGCATTACCGAGACCTCTACAATGGTGACGATGAACTGGCCGTCCGGCGGACGCATTCTCGGGTCGTGCGGGCTGCCGCTACCGGCGCTTGCCGTGCGCATCGTCGATCCGGCGAACGGCACAGATTGCAGGCCGGGCCAGGAAGGGGAATTGATTGTACGTGGGCCAAACGTGATGCCTGGCTATCACAATAAGCCGGAGGAAACGCGTAACGCGCTGCGTGAGGGATGGTATCACACCGGCGATCTCGCCAAGAGCGACGAGAACGGTTTCCTCACTATCACTGGTCGATTGAAGGAACTCATTATCCGCGGCGGGCAAAACATCGCGCCAGCGGAGATCGAGGAAGTTGTGAACACCTTTGAGGCAGTGCTCGATTGCGCCGTGGTCGGCATACCACATGAACAGCTAGGCGAGGTTCCGGCGCTATTCGTGGTGCCGCGGCCGGGCAAGACAGTCGAAAATGCGGCGCTGATCGCGCATTGCCGTACGCAACTCTCGGCCTACAAAGTGCCCCATACGGTGCAATTAATCGCCGAGATCCCTCGCACCGGCTCGGGCAAGATCATACGTTACAAGCTCAAGGAAACCATGAAGGCGTAGGGCGAATTTGAAAAAGGCGGTGACTTCAAACGGGGTCGAAGTAGTGGATTTCCAAAAGCATGCAGCCGCCGTTCGACTTGAAGGGCCCATGATAGGCGCCTGGCGGGCGGACGGCATAGGTGTTGGGTGAGAATGACTCACCGCCGGTTCCTTGCTCGTCGTTGCCAACGGTCAGGTCGCCCGACACGAGAAAGACCTCTTCCCAATATTCGTGCACGAAGGGCTTAGTGGTGAAAACACCGGGCGCGAAGCGCAGGAGCCGCGTGCGCGTGCCGCGCTTGTTGGTTTCGTCGAGCGCGCCGGACAAAATCTTCTGCTCGATGCCTTTCGGATAGCCGGGCGGCGTTTCCCAGCCAACGTTCATGTCGAGGGTATGGAATTCGTCGTGCTTCTTGTTGACGCCCATGGTGCTTCACCATCCCTGCAGGAAATTGACGATGTCGGCCGGTGCATTCGCCTCGACCGCACCCAGATGCCGGTACTGACCGCCGAAGAACACCAGCGGTTGTCCGCGCTTGGCCTGATTTTCATGCAGCTCGACCACGCGTCCGACGAAGATCTCGTGGTCGCCGCCGTCGTGGCGGTCGTAAGCTTCGCACTCGAACGAGATCAGGGCATTCGGAAGCAGCGGCAAGCCAGTCTTGCCGCTCAGCACAATCTGCCCGATCCATTTCTCGCCCTTGGCGCGCGCGAACTTGTTGGACAATTCCTCCTGATTCTCGCTCAGCACGTTGATTGCGTAGCGCTCGGCCCGCTGCCAGGCGGCGAAACTGTTCGCTTCGCGCCAGATGCTGAACAAGACGAGAGGTGGGTCGAGCGACAACGAATTGAATGAACTGATTGTCATGCCGAGCCGGTCGCCGCCAGTCGTAACGGTTGTGATAATGGTGACGCCGGTCGGAAACTGGCCGAGCGCGTCACGGAAACGTCGAGTGTCCAACACGGATTTCCGCCGGTGAAATTTCCACGGCGGTCATGTTACGAAGTGCCCATGGTCAACTCAAGGAACAAGCCATGCTTGCCTTCGAGCGTCTTTCAAGCCGTGGAACCGATAGAGCCGAACTTCGGCCGAAAACGCTGATCGTTGCGGGCTGGACCGGCCGCGACG
>Ga0081455_10002166_pt1 | contig 23432 bp, 19 predicted proteins | sample TabmetS3T2R1_FD_70207 | JGI IMG/M metagenome (GOLD analysis project Ga0081455, IMG submission 70207) | Tabebuia heterophylla rhizosphere microbial communities from the University of Puerto Rico - S3T2R1 | ecosystem: Host-associated > Plants > Roots > Rhizosphere ...
GGCCGAAGCGGAAGCCGAATTGGCACGCCAGGATTTGGAGCGGACTCGCGACCTTGCCTCGCACAAGGTGGTCTCCAAGGCTGAACTCGACTCCGCAGAATCGAAATTCAACAGACTGAACGCGGTTGTCGATCAGATGCGCTCTAATATTCGCAAGAAGACGATTATCGCGCCATTTGACGGGCAACTTGGAATTCGCCAGGTGAACGTCGGTCAAATGATCAACGCCGGCCAGCAAGTTGTCCCGCTGACTTCGCTTGACCCGGTGTTCGCCGATTTCGCGCTACCCCAGCAAAACCTAGGCAAATTGACTCAAGGTCTTGATGTACGGGTGACAACGGATGCGCTTCCCGGCCGCGTGTTCACTGGAAAGTTAACGGCGATTAACTCGATGGTCGATGCGAATACGCGAAACATTACACTACAAGCCACCCTGGAAAATCCTGATCATGCGCTGCGGCCGGGAATGTTCGCGAAGGCGGAGGTCACGTTGCCGGAAAAACACAAAGCGCTGGTCATTCCGGGATCTGCGATTTCGTATGCGCCCTTTGGAGATTCGGTTTTTGTCATCGACAAGATAAAAGACGAAAAGACCGGCAAAGAATCGGAAACGATCCGGCAACAATTTGTGCGTGTCGGTGAATCGCGCGGAGACCTGGTCTCAATTTCGGAAGGCCTTAAGGCTGGCGAAATAATCGTCAGCACGGGAGTCTTTAAGTTGCGCAACGGAATGGCGGTAACTATCAACAACGATCTTGCACCAAAACCGCAGGTTAAGCCGAATCCCGTTGATTCGTGATCCAAGATCGACATGAAATCGTTCACTGATCTTTTCATCAAGCGTCCGGTTCTGGCGCTGGTAGTCAGCTTTGTGATTCTCATCGCTGGTTTACAGGCGATGAAGACGATCAACGTACGGCAATATCCCCGCAGCGACATTGCCGCGATAACGGTAAGCACGGTTTACGTTGGCGCGGATGCGGAGCTTGTGAGGGGATTTATTACGACACCGCTCGAGCGAGCAATCGCGGCGGCGGACGGGATCGATTACATCCAATCCCAAAGCAAGCAGGGCCAATCGCTAATCACAGCTCGATTGAAGCTGAATTACGACGCAAACAAGGCGCTCTCCGATATCAGTTCAAAAGTCGATGCCATGCGGCGCGACCTGCCACCCGACGCGGAAATCCCTGTCATTAGCATCGAAGCGGCCGATACACAGTTTGCGTCCGCGTATTTGAGTTTTACCTCCGATATTTTGCAGCCTAACGAGATAACCGATTATCTGGTGCGTCTTGTGCAACCGCGTCTTACTGCGGTCGGCGGTGTGCAAAAGGCGGATATTCTCGGCGGACGGACGTTTGCGATGCGCGTCTGGATGAAGCCCGATCGCATGGCCGCGTTGAATATCAGTCCCGCTCAAGTCCGCAGTATGCTCGCCCGGAACAATTTTCTCGCGGCGGTGGGGAGTACCAAGGGTTCGCTCCTTCAGGTTAACCTCACTGCAAACACCGATCTGCACACGGTGGACGATTTCAAGAAACTCGTTGTCCGCCAGGACAAAGGAAATCTCATAAGGCTCAGCGACATCGCGGATGTCGAGCTCGGCGCAGAAGACTACAACACCGAAGTGCGATTTTCCGGTCAAAAGGCGGTTTTCATGGGCATCTGGGTTCTGCCAAACGCAAACTCAGTGGATGTAATCAAACGGGTCCGCGTAGAGATGGAGCAGATCCAAAAGGAACTGCCTGCTGGCATGAAAGCCGAGATCGCTTACGACGCGACTGCTTACATCAACGACGCCATTCACGAGGTCGTAAAAACTCTGGTCGACACGCTGCTCATCGTGATGGTGGTGATTTTTTTGTTCCTCGGTTCCTTCCGCACGGTGCTAGTGCCAGTCGTGGCCATCCCGATTTCGCTCATCGGAGCGTTATTTCTCATGCAGGTGTTCGGTTTTACACTGAATCTGCTGACTCTGCTGGCGATCGTGCTTTCGGTTGGATTGGTGGTGGATGACGCGATCGTCGTTGTCGAGAATGTTGAGCGACATATTCACGAAGGCATGTCGCGCATGAACGCGGCGCTCGTTGGGGCCCGCGAGCTAATTGGGCCAATTATCGCCATGACGCTAACGCTTGCCGCGGTTTATACGCCGATTGCCCTCCAAGGAGGCCTGACTGGCGCGCTCTTCCGCGAATTTGCACTCACCCTCGCCGGAGCGGTTTTCATTTCGGGCGTTGTTGCGCTCACCCTTTCGCCGATGATGTCGGCGTATCTTTTGCGCACTGGAAATACAGACAAAGGATTCAGCGGCGTGGTCAACCGCACCTTTGATCGTTTCCGCGACTGGTATGGTAGCCATCTTGATCGCACACTGAATGCACGCCGGGCGGTTTATGTGGTTTGGGCCGGAATTTTCGCGCTGGCGATCCTCATGTTCGCCGCTATCCCAAAAGTGGGGACGAAAGAATTGGCGCCAAAGGAAGATCAAGGCGTGATCTTTGGCATCATCACCGCGCCGGCCAACGCCACAATTGATGACACGATTCGTTATGCAGATGCCGCTGGAAAGGTGTTTCAAGGCATTCCCGACACGCGGTTCACATTTCAACTTACGTTTCCGGACAACGGATTTGGAGGAATGGTTCTAAAACCTTGGGGCGTCCGCAAGATACCTACAAAGGCTTACCTGCCTCAGGTGCAGGCGAAACTGGGAGCTATTCCAGGCATACAAATGTTTCCGATCATGCCGTCTGCCCTTCCCGGAGCGGATAATTTTCCGATCAGTTTCGTGATTACCTCTACCGCGGACCAGGAACGCATCCTCGAATTTGCACGGCAGATCTTCCAGAAGGCGATGCAAGCCCATATTTTCCAATTCGGCGATATCGACACGAAGATCGACCAACCGCAGTCGCAAATTGTTTTCGATCACGACAAAGTTGCGGCGATGGGTCTGGACATGCAGCAGGTGGGCGCTGATCTCTCGGCAAGCATCGGCGGCAACTATGTCAATCGCTTTAACATTGAAGGGCGCAGTTACAAAGTCATCCCCCAGATCAAGCGAGTCGACCGGCTAAATCCCGAGCAGTTGGAAAACATTTACGTCAGTGGTCCCAACAACCAGTTGATCCCGCTTAGCACGGTCGCTTCAATCAAGCCCAAGACGGTCGCGCGTTCGCTCAATCGCATGCAGCAGCTTAATGCTGTGACCATCAGCGGCGTGCCGACTGGCTCAATCGATTCGGCTTTGAAATTTCTGGAGGACGAGGCGCGCAAAATTCTTCCCACAGGATACGTGCTCGATTACACCGGCGAGTCACGCCAGTTGCGCGTTGAGGGAAGCAAATTCCTAGGCGTATTTTTGCTGTCGTTGACTCTGATCTTTCTTGTCCTGGCTGCTCAGTTCAACAGTTTTCGCGATCCATTCATCATCTTGTTTGGCTCAGTTCCGCTGGCCATGTTCGGTGCGGCCATCTTCATGTTTTTAAAGATGCCGTTCGGCCATTTCTTTACGGACAGTTGGACGACCTCATTTAACATTTACTCGCAAGTAGGATTGGTCACACTGGTGGGCCTGGTTTCGAAAAATGGAATTCTGATCGTCCAGTTTGCGAATGAGCTGCAGCGCGACGGCCTCGATAAACTCTCCGCCGTTGCAAAAGCGGCCCGGATTCGGTTGCGGCCGATCATGATGACGAGTGTGGCCACGGTCGCCGGTCACTTTCCGCTTACGCTGGTGACTGGCGCGGGCGCAGCGGCGCGAAATTCAATTGGTCTTGTGCTTGTTGGCGGGATGACGATTGGAACAATCTTCACGCTCTTCATCGTGCCATCGCTTTACATGCTGATCGCCAAGGAACATCACGAGAAATCTTTGATGGATCCGGACTTGGAGGGTGTCTCAGAAGATGTCGATCTTACGCCAGAAATGGCGCCCGCAGGTGTTGCGGTCGGAAACGGCAACGGCTGGAAAAACGCGTGACTTACGACGGTGTAGAGGCGACTGCGTCAGCCGCCTGATGATTGAATGTGACGGGACTTCGATGTCCCGACGATAAAGAAAGCCTCAGTGGGCTTCCGGCCCCACTGAGGCTTTCGATTTTTTCCCCTCGTCTTTGCTGCTTTTTGCTTATCTCATCTACCTTGTGGGGAATGTACCACGGAATTCAGCCAACTCTGTCGAGTTGCTGATCTTCGTCACGAACCAGGGCTCCGGTCCAACAGTCGCGGCTATCTGCTCCTGGACGGCCTTGCCGATTGGCGTCGGCCCGAAGGCGATCGAATGACCAGCCTTGGCCACGGTGATGTAATTTTGTCCTCTGTTCTGGCAGAGGAATAACCCCTGCTCACCATCGAGTAGGCTAGCCAGGTCGAGCCCACTTACCGGTACATTAATTTCTAGTTTCATTTAGTTTGTTCCCTCCTTTGTTGTTTAGCGTTCAGCGTCGCGAACACCTCGATGACCGCAAGGTAACTTTGGTTGCCTTTTTTAATTCGCGTTGTCCGGCCCCTGCATGCTTGCGCATCGGGTTGGCCAGAGAATCAAAAGCCCCGATGGTTTCCCACCGAAGCTTCCGATGTTTTTTCGCGTTTTGCTCCTTGCTCTAGCGCGTCTCTCTGCCGGGCATCGTCCCATGGAATTCTGCGAACTCCGTCGAGTTGCTTATCTTCGTGATGACCCAAGGTTCCGGGCCAAGGGTAGCTGACGGCTGTTCTTGGATGCTTCGACCGATTGGCGTCGGCCCAAAGGCGATCGAGTGACCGGGCTTCGCCACAGTAATGAAGGTTTGCCCCCTATTTTGGCAGAGGAAAAACCCTTCTTCACCCTGGAGCAAGCTTGCCAAGTCCAGGCCGCTGACCGGCACATTGATCTGCAGTTTCATTTGCCGTGTTTCCTTTCTGGTTTAACCTCTTACTTTCGCGCACTGCCTCATGATCGCCAGGTAACTTAGGTTGCCTTTTTAATCGGCCGATCGTCGAAGTTTCAGAAACGAGCGCAGCGTTGGGTTGGCGTAAACGGATGGCGGTTGCGCAAGGAGGAGGGATGAAGCGGAACTCCAAGGTTGGAACGAAACGCGAACCGGTGATTGATCCGTCACTGGAAAAGCCTTTGCTCAGCCTGCACGCAGCCATGAATGTCGGTGCGCTCTGGAAAGCGATTCAGCATTTGCTCTCTGCCGCCATGCCAAATCGCATGGTCGGTCTCATGCTTCAGCCCAATCCAATCTTGCCGATGACCGCGAGATGGACGGCACCCATGCGTGATGGGTTTTTCACCGCTGAGCCGCTCAAGAGTTATGTCGCTGCGCAACGGCGTCCCCGGTTTGTGCGGTTTAGCGACTTCTTTTCAAATCGAAGGAGCCTGATGAAATCGCCCTTCTATCGCCGTTACATGGCGCCCCAAAAATGCGCTCACGGTATCTGTCTCCTTTTTTGGAAGGATCAGAGACTGATTTGCGTGATTCCAATTATGCGCACGGCGACGCAAGGCGATCTGTCACCGGCGGAGGCGAAGCTACTTCAGCACCTTTACCCGCACTTTCTTACCGCCCTTTGCCGGCTCAGGTCGCTTGAGCGCGAACACTCATTGCGGATGGACCTTGAGGAATTCCTGAGCCGCCTGCCATTGCCAACAATCCTGTTGCGATGGAACTTAAAGCCGATTTATCAAAACCGCGCCGCGCGCGACTTCTGCGCAGTGTGGGAAAAAGGACCGGAGCAGGCAAAACTGACGAAAGCGATCTCACCGATTCCGCCCGAGATATTGGATCGATGCCGTCTGCTCAAACAACAATGGACGGAGGCGCAACGTCCCACTGCACCGCAATCAGCCTTCAAAGAAAAACGCGTACGTCACCCGCGATCGCCGCATTTACGAGCGACACTCCATCTGAAACAACTCAGTTCAGTCGGCGTGGCGCGGCCGCATTTCCTTATCGAATGCGAAGATTTGCACTCTTCCGCTGCCGTGCGTAGCGGACCAGCGAACGTCCGTTTGCCGCACCTTGTCCGACTCACCAGGCGCGAACAGGAAGTTGCGCGCCTTGTCTGCGAAGGACGTAGTAACCAGGAGATCGCCGATGACGCCTGCTTGAGTTTGGCGATGGTGAAAAAGCACCTTCACGCGATCTTCCAAAAGCTCGAAGTGAATAGCCGCAGCAGGCTTATTGCGCTGCTGCGCTAAAGTCACCTAAGCGGCGACTTTTTCGACCGGCACTTACGGCACAGCATCCTATCGACGCGTCAATTGCGATGTAATGGTCACAATAGCGAAAGGATTTCTATGAGCGGAGTGATGTACCGGAAGGTAGATGTCGGCGGCATCAATGTTTTCTACCGCGAGTCTGGGCCGAAGGAGGCACCAACAATTCTCCTGTTGCACGGCTTTCCCACCGCCGGCCACATGTTCCGCGATCTCATTCCGCAACTCGCGGACCGGTTTCACCTCGTCGCTCCCGACTTGCCTGCGTTCGGGCAGTCCGACATGCCGGCGCGCGGCACGTTCACGTACACATTCGAAAATATCGCGAACGTTATTGATCGATTCATCGAGGTAATCGGTCTCAATCGTTTCGCGGTGTACGTCTTCGACTATGGCGCACCCGTGGGCTTTCGCCTGGCTGTTCGGCACCCGGATCGCATCACTGCGATCATTTCTCAGAACGGCAACGCCTATGAGGAAGGACTGAGTGACGGTTGGAATCCCATTCGGGCCTATTGGCAGGAACCGTCGCAGGCTAATCGAAAAGCGTTACGCAGTTTCCTGGCGCCCGAAACAACCCACTGGCAGTACACACACGGTGTGCCTGACGTGACCGCCGTTTCTCCGGACGGCTATTCGCTTGATAATTTTTATCTGGCCCGACCGGGCGCCGACGAGATCCAGTTGGACCTCTTCGGTGATTACAAGAGCAACGTCGCAGCCTACCCGACCTTCCAAAATTATTTCCGGACGCACAAACCACGTTTCCTGGCGGCATGGGGAACGAACGATCCGTTCTTTCTACCCCAGGGTGCCGAGGCATTCAGACGCGACATTCCCGAAGCAAGCATCCACTTTTTCGACACAGGTCATTTCGCGCTCGAGACTCATTCGAAGGAAATCGCGGATGCGATCCGCGACTTCCTCTAACAAGGCGGCCTTGCAGCAAACGAGATACCGGCTGGCTGTGGCGTCCCCGGGAGGAATGGAGCCGACGGGAATCAGACAAGTCGTCCCCGGCGGGAATGGAGCCGGCGGGAGTCGAGCGACATGGACGAAGCCCGTCAGGGTGAGCGAGCGGGAGCGAGCGAATCAATCGAAGCAAGAGCGACGCACGTTCCGAGAGAGTCTCAGACATGTGAATCACACAAACCGTCCCCGGCGGGAATCGAACCCACATTTAAGGTTTAGGAAACCTCCGTTCTATCCGTTGAACTACGGGGACAAACGCCTTTTCATAAGTGGCTTGTGAAAATATATCAAATTTGGTCAATTTTTTGCTGCCACTTATTGCCAGATAAGCCAATTTCAGCGCATGGATTGCCCACTGCTGTGATGAGAAGAAAACGCCGACGACCGCATGCGCTGAAGATAGTGCGCGAGTGTTCACGGGGAAAGAGAAGATTCAAAATCTCTGGCTACTATGTTGGGGGAAAAAGTTTCCGGAAATACTTCGAGACACGTGAAGCAGCGGAGGCTTTCATCCAGGTTGAAAAGATCCGACGGGAAAATCTCGGTAACCGAGCAACGCACATTGCCGGGGCTTGGGCCGAAGATGCCGTGCGTGCCTTGGATGGCTCAAATCGACGCCCTATACACTACACGATCGGTTGGTATTTTTCATTCTCATATAAAAGGCAGCTACGGTCTCAAGGTGCGCAAATAGTCGAAAAGAGCCTGGGTTCGTCTTCCTGAGTAAAGACTCGTCCTGGGCATTTTCGCCCACTACGCCTACTTATCAGGGCTTCGGAGTTTTATTTATTCATCGTTGACGACCACTTGCGGCGCACGTTTGCTCGCTTCAAGCTGAGCGCTCACTTTTTGGATTTGCGCCGCCTGCTCTTTCACCATTGCGGCGAGGGCGGTCATCCCGGATTTTAACTCTGCGATTGTCTTTTCCTGTTCCTCGACTTTCCGATGCTCTTTGAGGAACTCATTGAGCAACATCGTGTTGACCGCCTGATAGCGAACGGTAAGGATTTTGCCTTCCTCGTCGCGCGCCACCAGATCAGGATTCACCGTAGCAACGTCCTCGGCGATAAGGCCAAAATCAGGCGAACGCGCGGGATCAATCTCCTGCCTGTAGCGGAAGCTGACCGGTTTAAGCGCGAAAAGCGCTTCGCTAGCCTTATCCATAGGTTTGATGTCGTCCTTGTAGCGTCGCGAGGAGACTTGGAAGCCAAGTTTGCCGCCAGCGCCTACAGTAACAAAGACGCCGTTAGCCTGCGCCGTCGAGCCGATGTTTCGGATCCTGGTGACGTTGCTCTCGCCAGCAGCACCGACGATGTTCTCGCCGATACAGACATTACCATTTCCCGTGATATTGAAACCGGCTTGAAAGCCCACGGCAACGTTAGAGCTGCCGGTAATGTTGTTATCGAGCGTATGGGCACCGACGCCGGTGTTTAAGCTGCCTGTTGTGTCGTGAACGAGTGCATTATCACCATCGGCCGTGTTATGGTTACCGGTTGTGTTGGAAAGGAGCGCTTGAAAGCCGGCGGCCGTGTTGTGAAATCCGGTTGTGTTACCAAATAGCGCTTGCACGCCGGTAGCCGCGTTCTGAAAGCCGGTGGTGTTACTGATAAGGGCATTGACACCGATGGCCGTGTTCTGAAAGCCGGTGGTGTTACTGATAAGGGTATTGACACCGGTGGCCGTGTTCTGAGAACCGGTGGTGTTGTGGTCAAGGGCGTTAAGTCCCTCTGCCGTGTTGAAGTCGCCGGTGGTAAGGCTGAAGAGCGCATTATCACCCTCCGCGGTATTACCACCAGGGTAACCTCCGTCTGGTGCCGGGACAACCGCTCGCACTACAGGCGAAAGCCCAAAGCAGACGAATACGAACGGGATGAGAAGAAAAGCGCGCCGCAGAGGCGACCGGTTGATTGATTTTCTTAAGTGTAGAGTTGTCATATTTCTATTTTTTTGTTTGAGGCTAAATTTCAGTGCTTTCCGTTTTTAGTGTTGGCTCTCTAAATGCAGTCAGACGCCCGCGTAAATGAGCGCAGTGAGGTGTTGAAGTCGCCACATTTCGCCTGGTAGGCAGCGGTGATCGTGTTCCATCGGCGCTAATCGAGCTTGGGGGATGCCCGCAGCAAACCAAGCTCCGCTGGGCGTCACACGGATAAGGAATGTTGATCTTTGTCACGATAATACCTGATTTCATTGTTAATTTATGCTTTATTAGTTGTTATTGGTTGTTATTGGTTAGTGTTTGTTGTTATCTATTGATATTTGTTGTTTCGGTGGCTCATCCCCCATGTCTGGCGTGATCGGCTGCTTCCGCTAGCTGGTTGAGGAGATTAAAGAACGCCCGCGATTGACCGATGAATAGCCCGTCTGCAGTTAGCGCATTGACCGCGCCCATTGCAGCTCCGTCTGTCTCAGTCGGCCGAATGATCGAGCATATCGGAAACGCGCGATCAAGGAATATGGTGGGCTCGGGCATGATCAGGTTGGTCTGAAATTCCTCGCCGCCAAATGGAGGGGAATTGAGGTCGGGAAACACCAACCCGTTTGTCGGGTCGGTGAGCGGAGGCGCATTGCCGGCTTTGTCATGCCACGTTTGAAAATGCATTGCTTCGGTAGGACCTATACTAAGCAGGATACGTAACGCCTCGTTATGGGTCACCCGCTGGGCGAGCGAAGGGTACAGGCTTGTACCGCCTTGCTCGATGAACCCGAAGTGGAAGCCGGCCGTATTGGCGATTGCTTGGAGATGGTCAGGTGGAGTAAGGTCGCCGTCGTTTCTGGGAATCGCGGGAAACTGGCCCGTGCTTAATCCCGCGACTGCTTGCGGAAAAGCGTCGCCGAAATCGGGATTCTTATTGTCGCTGCGATAGCGCGTCCACCAACTGGTGTCGACCGTGAGCTGCATCAGATTGGTGAGACGCCCAATTTGCTGGGCGCCGGTCGCCTGACTGCTCGGCAGAGTGCGAAACTGATCCAGATTGACAGGCTCTGCCCCTTTCGAAGCCAGATAGGCGTTAAGGAATGCTGCGTGGGTAATCTCATCATCGGTGTTATCATGGATGTACTGGTCCATGTCCTCATCCAACACTGCCAGGGCGGCGGTGTAGGCCGGATTCCCGGTCCCGCCCGGGACTTCGTTGTCCTGGATGCCGCCGAGTTCGTTGTACTGCTGCCACAAATCGGCTTCGATGATTTCTGCTGCCGCCAGAAATCGGAGAATATCCGCGTCTCCACGCGTGAGACCGCCGCGGCGATCTATTGCAGCAAGGGCGTTGGTGAAGAGTCCTGCTCCGATTGTTCCAGCTCCGACAGCGAGTGACGTGCCTAAAAAGGAACGGCGGCTGACAGAGCGTTTCGGCGGTTTGGGATTTGATGTTAATGCTGACGCTGTGGATTGGTTCATTGGTTTCATTGCTTTCAAATACGTATGGACTCCCATTACCGCCCCCTGCACTTTAGATAGGTTTTGTGGCACGACTTAATGATTGGATGTTCCTCTCCTTTTGGTTGTAGGAGAGACTTGATGAATCGTGTAGGACGGAGCCTGACTAAAGAGAGGAAGGCCCTAATGCGTTTCGAAGTACAGTTACGACGCGCGTTCCCCTAGCAGCTCGATCGAGCGGATGAGTTTGGCGTGGGCAACGCCGCGACGCTCATCCGGAAGGTAGCCGAGAAATGCTGCCGCGAGATTTTGCGGTACTACTTAAGAGTCGATTTTGCCTACTCTTTAGCGTTGGAGAATTGAATTCTTCAGGGCCTCCATGCTATCGTCTTCCTCCAAGATCTTCGAACGGGTTGTACACCTGAATCGCGTAGTAGATGACAACACCATCGGGTCGGCGTTCGATACTCTGTGGTCGGCCAAAGATTGATTCCACGTCGCGCGAGGTCGTGTGGCCGCGAATTAAAGAACCGAGTCGCGAAGTGTAAAATTCGTTCGGGTTCGCTTGGACGATGTAAGCTGGCGGCGCGGATAAGACACCAGCGTGATTGAAGTGGAAGGCGAGTGCGTCAGCTCCGTATCCGTGGCGGAAAGGATCGGCAGTATCGATCGTAGGAGCGGCTTCAACGCCGAGTTGATGGCTTAACGGTGAGCCGGGGCGAACAATGTAATAGCCCGAGCGTGGTCCAAGCGAGACATAGCGTGAATCGTCGTTCCAGGAAACCGCGGGAGCGAAGGTGGCAATCGTCAGCGAAGCGAGAGCAATGAACCAGCGAGCTAATGCTCTTAAGTCAAGAGCATGAAGGCACCTCGATGTACCACGCATTCCCTCGGTAGATTGCTTCATTGTATCGATTCATCTACGGCCATGTGAGCCATTGCTGTGAGAGGCACTGGTATGAGAGGCACGGCCGTGAAAACCACCGCCATGAAAGCCATGTCTGTGAAAATCAAAGTCACGAAAGCCGCCGCTGCTAAAACCACCGTATCCATAGCCGTAAGGATAATAGCCATACGGATAGTAACCGTAGGGATAGTAGCCGTAGGGATAATATCCGTAGAATGGATAGGGATCGTAAAAGAACGGGTCTCCAAAGTCGTTAAAGAAGAAAAACCGGTCGTTGAAGTTACGATGGTGAAACCGATCTCCATGAAATTCACCACCGCGAAATCCACCGCCGCCGAAGCCGCCGCCATGAAAGCCGCCACCGCCGTGAAATCCACCGCCGCCGAAGCCGCCGCCATGACCACCGCCACCTCCACCGTGACCAGCCGCTGTCATGGGACTTAACGCCACGGAGATGACGCCAGCTATTAAAGTCATTAATCGCCTTATTTTCATACCCTAACCCTCGGTCGCTGCTTGCATGGTAGCCACTGCGCATCCGCGGGATTTTGCAGTGCTACCTAAAGGTTGATACGCACTCCCTCTTTCGAGATTAAGGATTGAATGCTTCGGGCGACTCCCCAAACAGCACTATCGCTCTTATCGTTAGGGGTTGGTGTCACTAGACACGACCTCGCGTATCGGCAAACCCAGCCGAGCGCCCCAATCGCGCTGGCGCCTTCTCGCGACTACCTCTTCGAATAGAGAGATCAGAGGATCTTCTGCCAGATGGGAGCGTGGACTTCGAGCGAAGCATTGTAAGAGTCGTCCCATAGGGCCGTAAATGCGTAGGTCTCACCGGGCTGTGCATCCAGACTACGCTTAGTGAGCCTTGTCAGTCCCTGAGTTCTAGGATTCGTGGTCATCGACAACACATGTTTTCCGGGACCCAATACGCCCTCGTAACTTTGATTAAGCCCCAGGACCGCAACTTGCACGCCGTCAATTGACAGATTGATGGACTCGCGTGTGCCAAAGTTTGCTGCTCTATTCACAATCAAGTAAGCATTGTCGGAACGGGGCGATGCAGAATTGGATCTGGGCTGGCGCGCTTGAATTGGTGCACCAGCAACAAAGCCGCAGGCAATCGCAACGATGATTAGTTTAGTGGAAACGTAACCTAATATTTTCATGATGTTTCCTTACGATCGAAATCCAATGCCGCCCATTCGGCATTCGTGGGATTCTTTGGTGCCGCTGGCGGACGGATTGCAGCTATGTCATTAGAGGTAGGCCACTCTTGGACAAGAAGCGCCCGTTTCTAAACCGCGAGCCCGATCGCTTCGAGCAACTCACTGAGATGCCCCGCGGGTTTAACTGTCCGACCGTCCGCGTCAACCGTTGCGGCTACAAAACTGTCCATGCCAATTTGCGCGAGTAAAACCTTTGCGCCGGAGGTAACTACCACGAGGATTCAGCATCAGCACGTAGTAGCCTCGTGACGAGAACACCGCGATGATGGCCCGCACTGAACGTTTTTGTTATTGAGATTGAGAGGCGCCGAACCAAATATCCGGCTGTACGATTCGAAAATGCGGAGTCGCGCGGCGACCCTGAAGCCTAACCCTCGGCTCCATCAGCGCCACAGAGTAATCAACTGCTTCGCCACACCGGGAAGGTCTGGGGCTACAGCTTGCGGTTGCGGAAGTCCGTTCACCGGGAGCGGTGCGTTTCCAGGTCGCGCTATCAAGGCTGCCGAGCAACCGACACTCTGCGCTCCGATAGTGTCCCAAGTGTGCGCAGCCACCAGACAGATAGCCGATGAGCCACGGGTTATGCCGGGCGGTAGAGCGACGCGAAAAAGTCCGCCAGAGATTCGCCCGCTTGGGTTTAGTCGTTTTCATAATTGTTTGTGGTACGACGAACAGGTTACGGGCCGCGAGAAATGCTCGCTACGAAGCAGTAGTTAGATTTGCCCATCCGACACGTGGGGGAGTTCGCAGCCCCCCTTTTGACGGATACCAAAACGCTCTGACAAAGCCGAGCGCGCGTGGTAGATAATCGGTCAAGAATGCGTGAGGCATTCCGTGACAAACCAGCAAGGCTGAGAACGCGCCGCAGAGAATTTTTGCATGAATCCGGCCATTGAAACTCCGGCTCCTACTTCGAAGGCAACTGCACAGTTTTTCCGATACAGCCTGGCGTTCGGTTCTGTCGCTGCAGCTACGGCGCTGGGGTTTTTAGCATACCGGTGGGATCTTGAAGAGTCGGTACTCATGTTTTTTGTCTTGGCCGTTGCCCTAACGAGTTGGTACGGCGGATTGTGGCCGGCGATCGTCGCATTTACAGTCGGATTACTCACCTTCGATTACTTTTTTACCCGTCCGTACTACAGCTTGCTTCCTGGACGTGAAGATGTCGCATACTCCCCTATATTCGCCTTGATTTCTGGGCTTTTGATTTGGTTCGGTACGGTACGGCGCCGGGTTGAGAGAGAACTTCAAGAATCGCGCGATCAATTGGAAAGGAGAGTCGTCGAGCGCACCGCGGAGCTGCAGAGAGCTAACGAACAGTTACAAGATGAAGTAGCCGAGCGCCGGCGAGTAGAAGAGATTCTGCGGGAGCGCGCAAGCCTGCTCGATCTCACGCACGACACGGTTTTTGTGCGCGACATGAATAACACGATCACCTACTGGAATCGTGGCGCCGGAGAGTTGTACGGATGGACAAATGAAGAGGCTGTCGGCCAAGTTTCTCACCACCTAATGCGTACCATCTTCCCAGAACCACTGAATGAAATAAACGCGGAGCTGCTGCGGACCGACCGCTGGGAAGGCGAATTAATTCACGCAAAACGCGATGGCACCCGTTTGGTAGTAGCGAGTCGGTGGTCGTTGCAAAGAAACGACTACGGTAATCCTATTGCGATTCTGGAGACGAACAACAACATCACCGAGCGCAAACAAGCCGAGGAAGCTCTTCGCCGGTCGCGCGACGAGCTGGAAGTAAAAGTGAAAGAGAGGACGGCACAGCTGAGCAAAATAAATGCGGAGTTGCAGTTGGTGAACAAGGAACTGGAGGCGTTCGCATATTCTGTCTCACACGATCTGCGTGCGCCTGTTCGGCACATCTCCGGCTTCACCGAGCTTTTGCAAAAGCATACTGAGTCTGTTCTCGACGATAAGAGCCGGCACCATATTAGCATGATTTTGGATTCAGCGAATCGAATGGGTAATCTAGTCGATGATCTGCTTGCCTTTTCGCGCATTGGCCGCGCGCAAACCCAGACGACAACAATACATCTCGATAAACTCATCAAAAGCGTGGTCGCCGAAGTCGCGCCGGACACTGAGGGCCGCGAGATCGTCTGGCGCATCGGAAATTTGCCGATTTGCTACGGAGATCCTGCCATGCTGCGACTCATGTTCGGTAATCTCGTTTCCAACGCGGTGAAATTCACTCGAACGCGCGATAAAGCCGAGATAGAAATCAGTTCGGTGAACGATACGCTCGACGAGGTGGTCGTGTTTGTTAAAGACAACGGAGTTGGTTTTGACATGAAATATAAGGATAAGTTGTTTGGTGTTTTCCAGCGGCTTCACTCGCAGGAAGCATTCGAAGGCACGGGGATTGGGCTTGCCACCGTACAGCGAATTGTGCATCGCCACGGCGGCCGCGTGTGGGCGGAAGGCTCGCTCAGTAACGGCGCGACATTTTATGTTGCGCTGCCGAAACCCAGAGAGCTCGAACAATGAATGATCTTAAACGTATCTTGTTAGTCGAAGATGATCCCAAAGACGTGGAGCTTACTTTGACCGGCCTCGCCGAATACAACCTGGCTAACGAAGTAGTGATTGTAGGCGACGGCGAGGAAGCGCTCGATTATCTCTATCGTCGCGGCAAGTATCAGACGCGCCACAACGGCAATCCAGCAGTGATGTTGCTCGATCTGAAGTTACCGAAGCTAAACGGCTTCGAGGTGCTGCAGCAGGTCCGATCGGATGAAAACCTCAAGATGATACCGATCGTGGTCCTTACGTCTTCCAACGAAGAGCGCGACCTCGTGAGAAGTTACAAGTTAGGCGTGAATGCCTACGTCACAAAGCCGGTTGATTTCCACGAGTTCGTCAATGCGGTGAAGGAGCTGGGCGTGTTTTGGGCGGTGATTAACGAGCCTCCACCGGGCTCGGTGAAAAAGAGATAACAATGCAATCGCGACTCCGAGTTCTGCACCTTGAAGATGACCTCAGGGACACAGAACTGGTGCAAGCAAGTCTTGAAGGAGAAGGAATCTCCGTCGAGCTAGCGAGAATCGAGGCCGAGCAGGATTTTATCGCTGCGCTGAAGGACGGAGGCTTTGATCTGATTCTCGCGGATTACACACTGCCTGCGTTTGACGGATTATCCGCGCTAAAACTCGCGCAGCGGTACGCGCCCGATGTGCCATTCTTATTTGTTTCTGGAACGCTGGGCGAAGACGTGGCCATTGAAGCTCTCAAAACAGGCGCGACGGACTATGTCCTCAAGGCGCGTTTGGCCAGACTGGGACCGGCGGTCAATCGCGCGTTGCGTGAAGCTCGAGAGAAAGCCGAGCGCAAACGCGCGGAAGCAGCGCTGCGCGACAGCGAAGAGCAATGGAAGGCTGCGTTTGAGAGCAATCCTGTCATGTACTTCATGGTGGACAGGACGGGTACAACTCTCTCCGTAAATGCGTTTGGTGCGGACCAGTTGGGTTACAATCCGAGCGAATTGGTAGACCAGTCGGTATTAAATGTCTTTTACGAGGCCGACCGAGAACAGGTTTGGAAGGGCGTGGAGAATTGTTTCCAAAATCTAGGTCACACATTCAAGTGGGAGGCACGCAAGGTCCGAAAGGACGGGACGGTGATCTGGGTGCTGGAAACGGCCAACGCACTTCTCCTAAAGAATCGGCCGGTTCTGCTCGTGGTTTGCGAAGACATCACTGAACGCAAGCGCGCCGAGGAAGCCGTGCGCCGCAGTGAAAAGCAGCTTCGCGATCTGATTGAGACCATTCCAGCCATGGCATTCGTCACGCGAGCGGACGGCACCAACGAATTTGTGAGCCGGCAATGGATCGAATTCTCAGGACTGTCGGCCGAGCAGAGCTCAGGCGGAGGTTGGGAAACGACACTTCACCCGGAAGATCGCAAACAACATCTGGAAAAGTGGCGTGCTTCCTGGACTACCGGCCAGCCGTTCGAAAATGAAGCCCGGCATCGTGACGCGCAGGGGAACTACCGCTGGCTCCTGGTACGTGCCGTGCCGCTGCAGAATGAACACGGTAACATTGTGAAATGGTACGGAGCTGCTATCGATGTCGAAGATCGTAAGCGCGCGGAAGAGCAGGTACAACGCAGTGAGGCTTACCTCGCAGAGGCACAGAGGCTGACTCATACCGGTAGTCGAGCTCATAAGCCTGGTATGAGTAAACCGCTTTACTGGTCCGAGGAAATGTTTCGAATCTTGGGGTTCGATCCAGAGCAAGGCCTTCCGGATAACGAAACAGTCTGGCAGCGGGTTCATCCGGAGGATCTCAATGCGTTCATGCAGGAGCAAATAGACAAACTATCCAGCGGCGAGCTAAGGACTGATATTGCGAACGATTACAGGATCGTACTCCCAAATGGAACAGTGAAATACATCCATGGAAGGAGCCATCCGGTCTTCGATGAAGCCGGGAATGTCATCGAGTACATCGGCACCTCAGTCGACGTGACGGATCGCAAACGCGCCGAAGCGCTGCAGACCGGAGAGAGACGGCTTCTTGAGATGATCGCGACCGGCGTTTCGTTGAGAAAAATCCTGAATGAACTGTGTCTGATTATCGAGGAACAAATGAGCGGCACACTCGCTTCGGTCTTGTTGCTCGATCCCGGTGGTGTCCATCTAAAGGTTGTGGCCGCTCCAAATTTGCCCAACGAGTGGACACAGCAGATGGAAACGATACCCATTGGACCGAGCGCCGGTGCCTGTGGCACTGCCGCATATCGTGGGTCACCGGTGATAGTCTCAGACCTGGCGACTGATCCACTGTGGGACGTGCCGGAGCATCGCGCTTCCGCATTGGAGCACGGGCTGCGTGCCTCCTGGTCGAATCCAGTGCTCTCTTCGCAAGGAAAAGTCCTGGGAACACTCTGCATCTATCATCGTGAATCGGGAACTCGTACCTCACAGGATTTCGAACTGATACAGCTGGCGACGCACGTCACGCGCATTGCAATCGAACGCGATCGTGCGGAGGAAGCTCTCCGTGCTTCCGAGCAGCTCGCGCGGAGTCATATCGAGATCATGATGCGCAGCCTCGACGTCCTGGCCACCGAAGCTGCCCCCGAGAAGTTCATCGGCGAAATGCTTCGAACAATTGAGCAGCAGCTGGGCGCAATGCGCGTGCTGCTGTGGCTACGCGACCAGCAGGATGACTCGCTCAACTTGCACATCATCATTGAAAACGGTCAACAGGTCCCACCGCATCCAGATCACCCATTCGTCAAGGACCCGCGCGCCTGGAAGAAACTGCCCGCTTTCTTTCATGAGATGCTCTTCACCAAGTCTCCGCTGGTGGTCAGTGACATCGAACACGACTCACGTATCGGTCCAGAGCTTCGAGAATATGTGGCGACACGAGGATGTAAAAAATTCATGGCTGTTCCGATGTTTGTCTCGGGAGAAATGCGCGGATTCATAGGCATTCAGCACTCTGAGAAGGGCACGTATAGCGGCGAGGAGATTGAACTTGCCCAGGCGCTGGCCCATCATGTGATGCTGGCAGTCCATGGCGCCGAGCTCGCTGAGCAGCGGCGGCATGCGGTGATTTTGGAAGAGCGTACGCGGATGGCGCGCGACATTCACGATACACTCGCACAAGGCTTTACGGGTGTGATTGTTCAGTTGGACACAGCGGTCGAGGCCCTGCGAGATGAAGAGCCAGAAGCGGCAGCAAACCATATCGGGCGTGCGCGTGAACTGGCACGCGAAAGTCTTTCTGAAGCACGGCGCTCGGTACATGCGCTTCGCCCGCAGGCACTCGAGACAGCCGAGCTCGCTGACGCGCTTAAGGCGATCATAACAAATACGACAGCGGGCACTTCGCTTAACAGCGATTTTGAGCTGAACGGCGAGCCGCGTAAGCTACAACCGGCCGTCGAGGAAAACCTGCTTCACATCGGGCAGGAAGCGCTAACCAATGCGCTCAAACATGCGTGCGCGACCAGGTTTCACGCGCGCCTCTCCTTCGATTCCGACGCAGTGCGTCTGGAGCTTTGTGATAACGGCCAAGGATTCGTTGTCGACTGCGTAAACGGACGCGGTCTCGGTTTAATCGGAATGAAGGAGCGCGCCAAACAGATTGGTGCGACACTCGCAGTAACAAGTAATCCTGGCAAGGGAACAACCATTGTCGCTGTCTCAGCCTATCCAGCAGCAGTTACGACATGAAAGCATCTGAAGGTAAGAAGAAGCCGAGCGGCGCAAAAAAAGAGCGTATTCGCATTTTGATCGCAGACGACCACACGGTCGTTCGCGAGGGGTTGGTCGCGCTAGCTAAAAGAAAATCCGACATGGTTATTGTTGCCGCAGCGAGCAATGGTCTCGAAGCTGTCGATCTTTGGAAACAGCATCGCCCCGATGTCACGCTGCTCGACTTACGCATGCCTGAGTTGGACGGGGTGGGCGCGATCAAAGCAATCCGCGAGATCGATCCAAACGCGCACATCGTGGTCCTGACCACTTATGATGGCGATGAAGACATCTATCGCGCCATCAAAGCGGGTGCGAGAGCGTATCTGTTAAAGGATACTGCGCGCGACGCGCTAGTGGATACGGTTCGCAGGGTGTACGCCGGTGAAACCTACCTACCACCGCCGATCGCCGCAAAGCTTGCCGAGCGAGTCAGCGGCGCGGTACTGAGCCAGCGCGAAATGGAGGTGCTGCAGCGCATGGCGGCAGGCAAGAGCAACAAGGAAATCGCTGCCGAACTGTTTATCAGCGACGGCACCGTGAAGACGCACGTCAGCAGCATTTTCACTAAACTCGATGTTGTCAGTCGCACCGAAGCTATCGCAACCGCAACCCGCCGGGGGTTGATCCAACTCTGAACGAAGCTGCTGAAAGTCCGTTATGCTGCGAAAACTTCAGATTCGACAGGACCCACGTGGTTGTTGAACGCGCGACGCAGTTTTGCCAATGCAGCTAGTTCCAAACGACGAACTCGCTCGTGGGTGACACCGATAAGCTCGCCAACTTGCTCAAGCGGCTTTGCTGGCATGCCGTTCAGTCCAAAACGGTGCGCGATGATCGTCGTCTCCCGCTCGTTCAATGTTTTCAAAAGGCGATCGATCTGTTCTGAGAAATCCTTTTCGCGCAGAAATTCGAACGGATTGAGCGATTGGTCATCCGGGATGTTTTCGCAAAGCGCCGTCTGTTCTTCGTCACTAATGGGCGCATCAAGTGATGCTGGCCGCAAACCCATTGTCCTTAAACGCGCTATTCTTTCGTGCGGAATCCCAAGTTCTTCGGCGAGCTCCTCGTCGGCGGGTTCCCAGCCAAGATCATTGCTCAGTTGTGTTGAAATCCGGCGCATCCGCGAAATTCTATCGACAACTTGAGCTGGCAAACGGATCGTCTTGCTCTGGTTGACAAGTGCGCGCTTGATTGCCCATTTGACCCACCAACTTGCATACCTGCTAAATTTGGAGCCTTTTCCCGGGTCAAATCGCTCGACTGCTTCCATTAGACCGATGTTTCCTTCCGAGATCAAATCAAGCAAAGGCAAACCAAGGTTAATATAATCGCGTGCGATGGTTACGACGAGACGTAGGTTCGCGTGAATCATCCGTTCCCGAGCTGCTGCATCGCCGTTCCGGATTCTGCGCCCGAGTTCGATTTCTTCATTGGGCGTTAGAAGAGGCACTTCCCCCACCTTTTGCAGATAGCTTTTGAGAGCGTCGTCGCTTTTGCTCATACCTCCAACCGTAACGGATCGAAACAGTCTGCCGCTACTGCGCAATTGTCCGATTTTTAGCTCGTACTGGCGACGTGATCTCGCGTCTACCGTTCGGGAGAGTCGGCTATTGCGCTACCCAGAATTCACCAATGGCACCATTCGGAGATCGTATTGGTGTTTTCTCGCGTGCCTGATAAGACCGGACCCCCGCCCGAACGAAATCAATGAGTGCTGAACCTTGTTGCGGGTGTCCTTGGGATTCGCAACATTTCATCATTGCCACTTATTGCCAGATAAATGTCCTTTTAGGACAGAAACTGGCGCTTTCTGGCGATTCCAAGTGCATGTGTTTCCCACGGGCGAGGGAAAATCGGTTGGATTAGGAAACCTCCGTTCTATCCGTTGAACTACGGGGACTACTTCACATCAGAACGTAGAAGTTAGAAAAATGACGGAGAAAATCCAGAAGTCTGGTATCGCGCAAACAGTGCACCTTGAATATGACCCGGATTTCTCCGGATGATTGCGCGGAAACCGAACTGCCTCGCGACGCAAATTGGGTCGCTAAACCAAGCTTTCAGAAACCTCAGGGTTCTATCCCGGTCCCGGAATGGCTAGCTGGGGTCCTAGCGTCGCCACTTTGCCATAAACGCAGACACGGCGGCAGTGTAGGCTCGGAAGGCTCTGAATCTCAGGTCGGGGTGAAACGGGGCAAGGAACATGGCGACCGTAGTCTGACCATCTCGTATAGCATCGGTTGCTAACTCGACCAGCTGATCCGGAACAACTTCCTTTTCAGAACGTGGCTTTCTTTTAAGGGTAGAAAAGCGCCTTCGTTTTCCCTTCCCGGGTCGGCCGAAAGCGCGAGAGTGCTTATCCATTTTTCCTTTATGGCATCCTCCAGGCCAAAATAGCAAGTTTAAACTTTGGGGTCGTCGCCGGAACAGCTTGCCACGTATCCCAAAGAACCCCTGAGCGTTAGCGCGAGGCATTCGTGGACATAGTTGGCGGAATTACGCGTTTCGGATGTGGTGAGAACCTTACGCGAACCCGCCAAGGTGTTATTCGAAGCGTGTTGTCAGGACGATCTTTTCAAAATCAGTCGTCTAAGGAGGTGGCCTTTCCACATCCACAATCCCGTAAGGACAAGCACAGGAATAGAGATAAACCGAACAATGGGGGCGTAGTTTGGCAGTTCTTTAAACGGACTATAAACATAACCGATTATCGGAATACCAAAGACGATGTGAGTCCAGCGAAGAATCGAACGTTTGGTGGCGTCACTAATCATTTAATCCCTTTCCATTGAGAATTTGCTGCATGCATTTTTCAATTCTTGCCTCCCGGGTTTTGGATTGTTTGGCGGCAGAGAAATAAAGAATGTACCCTCTTTGTCGTCCCGGGGTCAGTGCATCAAAGGCGGTTTTCAGGGCAGGGCTTTCATCTAATTTATTTTGAAGTTCTTCGGGAATTTTGAATTCTGAAGTCCTTTTGTAATTCACTTCCAAACCGGCGTTTTCCACTTCAATGGCTTCTTTGATATAGGCTTTGAGGACGGATTTCATCTCAGCAATTTCTCGAGCATTGGTGAACCGGATCTGGCGCGCCGCCTGCACGTTCTCCGTTTGTTGGACCAGAATACCTTTGGCATCCTTTAACAAGGCACCTTTGAAAAACAGAAGCGCACAGTATTCCTTAAATCCATGTATTAGAACCACGTTGCTTCCCTGGAACGTGTAACAAGGTTTACCCCACTTCAGTTCTTCGGTCAGCCCACAATCAAGAACGATCGTTCTCAATTTCTTCGATTCTTGCTGCCACTTTTTGGCCTTGCTGAAATACCAATCAACCTTTGGATTCATTCTGTTCATTTATTCAACCTATCGTTTGATTTAACTTAGACCCTTAGCCAGCCACGGAACCCCCTGGCGGCGTAGTAAGATTCTGCGCCGTTGTGATACACGAAAACATGGTCATAGCGTCGATCACAAAAGATGGCGCCGCCGAGTTTTCTAATATCAGAAGGCGTTTTCACCCAGCTCGAAGTTTTCGCATCGAAATTTCCAAGTTCCTGCAGCTCTCGATATTGTTCTTCCGTTAAAAGCTCAATGCCAATCGAAGCCGCCATATCAACAGCGTTATTCGCAGGTTTATGTTCTTTTCTGGCCTCAAGCGCTTCACGATCGTAGCAAACACTCCGGCGACCTTTAGGACTTTCCGCTACGCAATCATAAAAAACGTATTCGTCCGTCTCTTTATCGTGACCAACGACGTCTGGTTCACCGTCCGTTCTTTCCATTTCATGGAGTGACCACAGTCTTTCGGGATTGGCTTGCAGTTTTTCTAGTAATTTAGCCCATTCAAGACCTTTATGGCGGTTCATGTTTTTCTCGAAACGGGCCTTCAATACTCCGAGTAATTCTTCACGTTCTTTTAATGACAACTCTTTTTTATTGCTAGTCATTGTCTTCATACTCTTATTCCTCACCTTTTAATCACAGCCAGAGCAGACTGCGACTTCAAATCGTGATTGATGGGCGGAGCCGAATGTTTTTTTGATCGACACTTCGAACTCCGGAAAAAACAGATGCTCATTTCGCGGGCGTCGACATAGTTGGCGGAATTATGCAGCTCACTTTTCCAACGCTCGCCGTTGCAGCACTGTTGACGCTTGCTCAAAACACGTCAGCACCGACGCAGTTTAAATATCCTGTCGGGCCGAAAAGCAATCAGGTTGACGATTACAACGGCGTAAAGGTCGCGGACCCTTATCGCCCTCTGGAAAACCCCGACTCGCCCGAGTCCCGGGCATGGATCGAAGCGGAAAACAAGATCACGTTCGATTTTCTGAAAACGATCCCGGAACGCGACGGAATCAAGGAACGGCTGACGGAAATATGGGATTACGAGCGCTTCGGCGTGCCGTTCAAAGAGGGCGGACATTATTTTTTCTCGAAGAATAGCGGTTTGCAAAACCAAAATGTGCTCTATACCACGACGAATTTTTCCGTGACACCGCGCGAGT
>Ga0081455_10002167_pt1 | contig 23428 bp, 27 predicted proteins | sample TabmetS3T2R1_FD_70207 | JGI IMG/M metagenome (GOLD analysis project Ga0081455, IMG submission 70207) | Tabebuia heterophylla rhizosphere microbial communities from the University of Puerto Rico - S3T2R1 | ecosystem: Host-associated > Plants > Roots > Rhizosphere ...
GCGGCAAGGTCGAGGATAAGGACGAATTCCAGAAGGCAATTCGCGCCGTGAAGCTGCAAAACTCGCTGCGCGGGCCGATGCACTTCGACGACCTTGGCAACGTGGTCGGCACTTTCTACGTCCGCCGTGTTGAGAAGAAGGGCGACAAGTACGTCAACGCGGTGGTCAAGTCTTATCCGAACACCAGCCAGTTCTGGACGTACAACAAGGATGAGTTCCTGAAACAGCCGGTCTATTCGCGCGACTTCCCGCCGGCGCGCAACCTCGAATGATAAGCGACTTGAAACGATGCCGGCCGCGTGAACCTGTTTCACGCGGCCGCGCTCCCTAGCCGGGGTCACGCGAGCAACGGTCCGATGCAGTTCTGGATCGTCCAGACTCTGAACAGCATTTCGTTCGGCGCTTTGCTGTTCCTGCTATCGTCGGGCTTTTCGCTGGCCTTCGGCCTGATGCGCATCCCCAATCTCGCCCATGGCGCCTTCTTCATGCTCGGCGCCTATTTCGGCGCCACCGTCGTCTATGTCGGCGGCAACTTCTGGCTCGCCGCGCTGGCCGCCGGCGCGGGCGTCGGCCTCGTCGGCATTGCGATTGAGCGTTTCATCCTGCGGCCGCTGGCTGGCAATGTGCAGGGCCAGGTTCTGGTCACGCTCGGCATCTCTTTCATCATCGCCGATATCTGCCTGCTGGTGTGGACCGGCGACCCGTGGACGGTGCCGGCGCCACCATCGCTGCGGCGGCCGCTGCTCATCGCCGGCTACGCGTTCCCGACTTACCGACTGGTGGTGGTGTTGATTGCAATGTTCGCGGCGGTCGCGCTTTATCTGCTGATGGATCGCACGCGGCTCGGTGCCATGATCCGCGCCGGCGTCGATGACATGGAAATGGCACGCGGCGTCGGCATTCCGGTGTCGCTGCTGTTTACAATCGTGTTCCTGCTCGGCGCGATGCTCGCGGGCGCTGCCGGCGCATTTGGCGGACCAATCCTCAACGCCTATCCGGGGCTCGACACCGACATGCTGCCGCTGGCCCTGATTGTCGTGATCCTCGGCGGGGCCGGTTCATTGCTTGGCGCTTTCGTCGGCAGCTTCGTGGTCGGCTTTCTTTACAATTTTGGCATCGCACTGTTTCCCGACCTCGCCTATTTCATCCTGTTCCTGCCGATGGTGCTGGTGCTGATGTTCATGCCGCAGGGCTTGTTCGGAAAGTCCCTGCCATGAACCGCACCGCAATAGTCGCTGTGATCGTCGTGGTCGTGAGCCTGGCCGTGCCTTGGGTCATTACCAACGAATATTACGTCAATCTTGCCAGCCAAATCCTGATCTATGCACTGCTCGCTTTGAGCGTGAACATCCTGCTCGGCTATGGCGGCATGGTTTCGCTCGGACATGCCGCCTTCATCGGTCTCACCGGCTATTGCGTCGTGTTGATGGTCCTTGCTGGTTACGACCAGCTCACCACAGCGATTGCCTCGGTGATTTTCTCCACCGCCTGTGGCGCGCTGTTCGGCGTGCTTTCGCTGCGCGCGATCGGCATCGGCTTCCTGATGATCACGCTCGCACTTGGGCAGATCGTATGGGGCATCGCCTACCGCGCCAATAATCTCACCGGTGGCGATAACGGCATCACGCTCCCTGCCCGGCCGATGCCGTTCGGCATCGATATTAGTTCCGCGCTCAGTTTCTACTATTTCACGCTGATCGTGTTTTCAATCGCGCTGTTCTGTATCTGGCGGCTCACGCGCTCGCCGTTCGGCGCAAGCCTGATGGGCACGCGCGAACAGCCGCGCCGCATGTCGATGCTCGGCCACAATGTCTGGAAGATCCAGTTTATTACTTTCGTGATCGCATCGTTCTGGGGTTCGATCGCCGGCCTGCTCTACATCTACTACAACCTGTTTATGAGCCCACATGCGATCTCACTCCAGCAATCGGCGGAGGCTCTACTGATGGCGATTCTCGGCGGCGCGAGCACGCTGCTCGGCCCGATCATCGGCGCCGCCATCATCACCATCGTGAAAAACGTGGTGAGCACCTACATCGAGCGTTGGAACATCCTGCTTGGCGTGATCTTTGTCGTCGTCATTATGTTCATGCCGAACGGGCTCGTGCCCGGCTGCCGCCAGTTGTGGCGCTCGATCCAGAACCGGCGCAAAGGCCGCCCGCCCCCGGTCAAGGCCGCATCGGAGCCCGCCGAATGACCGCGCCCGCGCTCCAGGTGTCTGCGCTCAACAAGCGCTTCGGCGGTCTGCCGGCGACGAAAGATATTTCGCTCACGGTGATGCCCGGTGAGCGACGACTGATCATCGGCCCAAACGGCGCCGGGAAGACCACTTTGTTCAATCTGGTCACCGGCGACCTCACTCCCGACAGCGGCTCCGTGAAGCTGTTCGGCCAGGAGCTCACCGGCATGCGCACCCCAGCGCGCGTGCATCTCGGGCTGGCCCGCACCTATCAGATCCTCACCCTATTTTCGCGCGAAACCATGCTGCACAACGTGGTGCTCGCGCTGCTTGGCCTCGACACTTTGCGCTGGAATCCGTGGTCGCTTCTCACCGGGCACGGTCATTTGCGCGATGCCGCGCGCGAAGCGTTGACGCAGGTCGGGCTCGCCGACAGCGCCGACCGCATCGCAGCCGAAACCTCTTATGGCGAGCGGCGGCGGCTCGAATTCGCGATGGCGCTTGCGCAAAAACCGAAAGTTCTGCTGCTCGACGAGCCGCTCGCCGGCCTGTCGCAGGGCGAGCGACAAACCTTGCGCGCGCTGCTCGACAAAATCCCACGTGATGTGACCATCGTGATGATCGAGCACGATATGGACACAGCGCTCGGCTTTGCCGAACGCATCACCGTGCTGCATTACGGCGAGGTCATCGTCGAAGGCACCCGCGCCGAAGTGGTGGCGGATCCGCGCACACGCGAGGTGTATCTTGGTGACTAACTTGGCGACTGACGCGCTCGAAATCGCCGGCATTGATGCCTTTTACGGCGACAGCCACGTGCTGCACAGCGTGTCCTTCGCGCTGCAGCCGGGACGGCTGCTCGGCCTGCTCGGCCGCAACGGTGCCGGCAAGACCACTTGCATGAGCACGATCATGGGCTTTCTCAAGCCGCGGCGAGGCACGATCAGTCTATACGGCGAGCAGGTCGGCGGGCTGCCGCCGGATGTGATTGCGCGCAAAGGCATCGGGTTGGTACCACAGGGCCGACGCATGTTTCGCAGCCTCAGTGTACGCGAAAATCTCAGCGTCGCGGCGCGGGCTGCGAAAGGCGGCGGCGCAGCCGGCTGGACCATCGATCGCGTGTTCCAGCTCTTCCCCCGCCTGAAGGAGCGCCACGCGCAATTCGCCGGATCGCTCTCCGGCGGTGAACAGCAGATGTTGGCTATCGGCCGCGCGCTGATGGGCAATCCGCGCGTGCTCTTGATGGACGAGCCGTCAGAGGGGCTGGCGCCTCAGCTTGTGGCCGAGGTCGGGCGCACCATCGCGCAACTCAAGGCCGAGGGCCAGTCAATCCTGCTCGTCGAGCAGAATATCAAGCTCACGCTCGACCTTGCCGACGACGTGGTAATCATCAATACCGGTGCGGTGGTGTTCGAAGGCCCAGCGAACAGTATCAAGCTCGACGACAAAATCGTCTCGCAGCATCTCGGCGTTTTCTAGCGAAGGAAGTTCGGCAATGGCGAATGTCTGGAACAAATATGCCAATACAGCTGCGCGCAAGCACGGCAAGCCCGGGCGGGACGTCAGGCCGAAAAGTCTCACCCTCGACATGCACGCCCATGTCGCGGTCCCGCGCGTGGCGGAGATCGTGACACCGCATCTCAAGCAGTCGACCGATCCGCTGGTTGCGGAGTCAACGCCCGAAACCCAGGCGCTGATGGCAAAACAAGCAGCCGACATCCGCACGCGCATGAGCACGACGGACGAGCGCTTTGCCGTCATGGACGAAATGGGCGTCGACATGCAGCTCATCTGTCCGGCGCCGCCGCAAATCTACTACTACCTGCCTCTCGATGTCGGCGTGCAGGCTGCGCGCGCGCTCAATGACGGCATCGCGGAGTATGTGGGCAAGCACAAGGATCGGCTGGTTGCGCTTGGCGGCGTGCCAATGCAGGACGGCAACGAGGCCGCCAAGGAGCTCGAGCGCGGCATGAAGCAGCTTGGTTTCAAAGGCGTCGAGATCCTCACCAACGTCAACGGCAAGGAGCTGTCCGATCCGGCATTTGCGGCGTTCTGGAAAAAGGCCGAAGAGCTTAACGCTCTGGTGCTGATCCACCCGACCGGGTTCACGCAGCCGCAACGGTTCAAGCGCTTCTACTTCAACAATGTGATCGGCAATCCGCTCGATACCACAATGGCGCTTCACTACCTGATCTTTGACGGTGTATTCGAGCGGCATCCAAAGCTTCGAGTCCTGGCCGTGCACGGCGGCGGCTTCCTGGGCGCCTACTCCGGCCGCATCGATCATGCCTGGGGGGCGCGATCGGATGCGCACGGCGACCTGCCAGTTTCGCCGACGACGTACCTGCGGCGGAATGTCTATTTCGATAACGTCGTCTTCACCCCACACCAGCTTGAAGCGCTGGTGAAGACGTACGGCGTCGATCGTATCGTGCTCGGCACGGACTACCCGTTCGACATGCTGGAGTACGACCCGATCGGCCATGTCGCGTCGGTCGAAAGCCTTGACAGCGCCGCCCGCGCCGCGATCTGCGGTGGCAACGCGAAAAAATTGCTGGGGGTGTGAGCGCGAAAGTTAGTGGGCTTCGCAGCGCTTCTTTCAATGCTAATATTCAAGCTGCCGCGCGCAACGGGGCGTGAAATTTAAAGTTTGGAAAAGGGGCGGAGGTGGTGGTGACCGGAATTCAAACGCACATTCCGACGGAAGTGTATTTTGATTTTCTGGGAATGACCATCCCGGTTCATTGGGATTATCACGCGATCCTGATGGTCACGGTCTGGTTCGTGCTGGTGCCGGCCTGCATCATCATCATCCGTTTCGGTAAACCGAAACCGACCCCAACCGGCCTTCACCGGAAAGTCGCCGTTAAACACATCGAGTGGTGGTGGTTCAGCGTCCACAAATACGGGCTGATTTTTTCGATCGGTCTGGCGCTCGCGGGCGCGATTGTTGCAGTGACGGTCAGCGGCGGCTTCAGTGGCTCATTTCATTCCCTGTTCGGTCTGACGACGATTGCGCTCGGATGCTTGCAGATCATGGGCGGCTGGCTCAGAGGCAGGCACGGCGGAAAAAATTATTACTCCGCCGATCCGAACGATCCGAAGACATGGTTCGGCGATCACTACAACATGACGACGCGCCGGCGGATTTTTGAGGCCTATCACAAGACCGCGGGCTATTTCGTCTATTTCTTCGCTGCCGGCGCGATTGCCAGCGGCCTGATGCAATATCCCATGCCGGGCCTGGCGATGTTCGTCGTCGCCATGGTTCTCATCGCGTTCTTTGTATCCATTGTTTTGGAATACAAGGGGTATCGTTACGACGGCTACCGCGCCGCGCACGGCTACACGATGGACGCGCCTTTCAACAAAGAACGCGAATTTCTGTAACCCGGGACTGGCGTCGACAATTGCCGGTTACGCATACAAGAAATCGAGTACCGCCGTCTCCGCAATCACCGCGCCGTCGGTTGAGTGCATCCCGGCGCGGGCTTTCTCTTCTTGCGTCTGCGTCGCCTGTAGATAAGCGCCGAGATGGCGTGCGCGCTCGATGATACGGGTGTTCTCCGGGAACCGCGCCGCTTCGAACCGCTTCAGCGCCGAAGGCACATCGGACTCGGCGGTCAACGCGCCGGCCAGCGCGGCGGCATCATCCGCCGCCTTCGAGACTCCAGCCGCGACATGCGGGCGCGCGACGAAGGCCGCGTCACCCGCAATCGCCACCCGGCCGAATGCCATCTGCGCCGACTCCAAGTCGTAGATCGGTTGCAGGATCGGCTCGTCCATCAAGCGCGCGATCTGCCGGAATTGCGGTCCGAGCAGGCGCTCGGCATCGGCGCGCATTTCCGCGATGACCTCTCGGCGGATCAGCGGCGGCGGAATCGAGATCGCATGGGTGGTGCCGCGCTCGTCGGTGAGCAGCCACTTGAGTTTCGTCTTTTCATCCGCCGGCCGATACCAGACGATGTTGTAGCGGCGGTGTCCCGACCGCAGATCATTGTCGGGCCCGGCGACCGGATAGCCGAGGAACTGCTCGCCCGGCGGCAAAGCGAAGGTCATGTATTCGAACAGGTCGTGATGCACGTCGGGCGGAAAGTCGCTCTCCGCGATCAGCGCGCGCCACGCACTGTAGCCGGCGTAAAGTGGCGAGACATTGGGCGCAGCCTGCTGCCGGACTGTCGAGCGGATGCCGTCGGCACCCACCAGCAGATCGGCGTCGACTTTTTCGCCACCGGAAAAATGTGCTGTCACTTTCGTCACGTCTTGCGTGAACGCGGTAAAGCCGCGTCCGCGATGATAGTGCTCCGGCGGAAATGCATCGCGCAGCAGACGGTAGACGCGCTCCCAGGCGGTGAGCACCTGCGGACATTCGTATTCGTGCGTGAACCGGCCATGAGCGTCGAGGATTTTCCGCGTGGTGATGGCGACGCCGAGGTCTTCGGTGGGCAAGCTCAACGCGCGAAGCCGCGCGATCAGTTCGGCCTGCGCAACAATCCCCGCGCCGCGTCCGGATAATTCGCTCTCCACCCGCTCATAGATATCCACCGTCCACCCGGCTTGGCGCAGCAAAAGCCCGTTCAAGAGGCCGCTCATCGAGCCGCCGATGACGACTGCGCGGCGTATTTCCGACCCCGCCAATGGATGTTCCTCAATCTTTCCGTTCACCGAAATATGCTATATATGACGGCAAATAGCAGCGGAGGAATTCCCGTGGTTCTGACCATGGCCGACAAGGCTGACGTGAAAAAACACAAAGACCCGTGGCCGGCCGATATCGCGGCCGAATTCGAGCGCGAAAGCAAGAATCCGAACCCCTGCGTCGGCTCGACCTTGCTGTCTGAGAATGAGCGCACACGCGTATGGATCATCCGCCTCGCGCCGGGCGAACGCATTGGTTTCCATCGCCACGTGTTGGACTATTTCTGGACGTCAGTTTACGGTGGCCGCGGCCGTCAGCATGTGCACGACGGCACGACGATTGAATGCAACTATCAGGCCGGCGAGACGCGCCACGAAACCTACGGCAAGGGCGAGTTCAAGGTCCACGATCTGGAGAATCTCGGCGATCGCGAAATGGTTTTCATGACCGTCGAGTTCAAGGACAGCGCCAACAAGCCGATGCCGCTGCCCGCCGGCGTAAGACCGCAGTCTGAGGCCGCCTGATCGCGCTTTCCTCAACCACGCACCCGCCGCGGCACTCCCACGGCGGGTGTTTCATTGTGTCGCGAGGGGCGAGCTTTTCACATCAATCAACAGGCTAGCCAAGCCACCGGCCTTCCTGCAAACTAACAAAAACAAAATACTGGGCTTCAGAGGGGGGCAAAAACCGGGACGTTCAAAGCGCAGATTGTCGTCGCATCGTGGGCAGCTTTGCCCGCCAAGAAGTAGTACGGCGACAACTGTAATCCGGTTAGTCGCGTATGGATATTCCGTTTGATCTATTGATCAATGCAATCATCGCCGGGCTGCTGCTTGGCGGTTTTTACGCCGCCGTAACCGCCGGAATTTCGATTTCGTTCGGCATTCTCGATATCGTCAACATTGCGCACCCCGCCTTCATTATTCTTGGCGCCTATATCGCTTATATCGTCAACCAGACTTTCGGCGTTGACCCGATCCTGGTCAGCATCATCGTGCTGCCGGCGTTCTATGCGCTCGGATCGGCAATCTATCAGGTCTATCACATATCGTTCGAGAAGCACGGCCAGGACGCCTTGCGCGGACTCGCTTTTTTCTTCGGCGTGCTTTTCGTCACCGAGGTGATGCTGATTTTGGTGTTCGGCGTCGACTATCGCTACGTGCAGGCCGACTATATCGACTACGCTTTTCGGTTCGGCCAGTTCTCGATCCCGATGCGGATGCTGATTCCGTGCGTGCTGTCGCTGCTGATGCTCGGGCTCCTGCAGCTGTTATTGACGCGAACCTTCACAGGCCGCGCGATCATGGCGGTGGCGCAGGACCAACTCGCGCTTCAGCTCATGGCCGTTGAGCCGGTTCGCATCAAGCGCATTGCATTTTCGATTTCGATCGCAATCGCTGCGGTGGCGGGGGCATGCCTCATCGTCATTCAACCCGTCGAGCCGTCGGTCGGTCGCGAATATATCGGCCGCGTCTTCGCGATCTGCGTACTTGGCGGGCTTGGAAGCCTGCCTGGAACCCTGATTGCGGCCATGCTGCTCGGCATCGTCGAAAGCATCACCGCGACATTTTACGGTCCGTCATGGGCACCGGCGGTGTCTTTCGGCTTCCTGCTGCTCACACTGGCCTTTCGGCCATCCGGCTTGTTCGGACGCTAGGCGAGGCCATTCGTGCGTTCACCGGTTTTCTTCATTATCGCAATGCTGATCGGCCTGGCCGGCTTCATCTGCGCACTATTGATCGGCAACGATTACATTTTTTATGCCGGCTTTGTCGTGCTGCAATTCATCATTCTCGCAACGGCCTGGAACATTCTCGGCGGATATTGCGGCTACGTGAACTTCGGCTCGGCCGGATTTTTTGCGGTCGGTGCGTACTCCACCGTGACGCTGCACAAGCTGGCTGCAAGCACCGATCGGTATTTCCCGGACGCGCTGGTGCCGGTGGCGGACGCGATTCTCCCATTGTCGCTTCCCATACTCATCGTGATCGCGGGAATCATCGCCGGCATCATCGGCCTCGGCACCGGCTACCTTACGTTGCGGCTGCGCGGCGCGTTTTTCGCCATCGCCACATTGGCGCTTGCCGTCGTGCTGCAGACCCTGGTGCTCAACTGGAGCTTTGTCGGCGGCGCCCGCGGCGCCTATATCATCGCGCCACAAAGCGTCGAGATCGCCGGTTTTCAACTGAGCTACATTCACTACCTGTCGCTCACCATGATCGTGCTTTCGGTCATTGCGCTCACCGTTTCGCGTCTGATCGCGCGCTCGCGGCTCGGCTACGGTTTTGCGACCATCCGCGACGACGAAGTTGCCGCAGAGGCCTGCGGCGTTCCGACGTTGCGGCTGAAGTTGGTCGCTACCACGATATCGGGCGCGCTCATGGGCATGGCCGGCGCGCCATTCCCCTACTACATCGGCTATGTCGATCCCGGCACGGCCTTCGGCCTGAGCTACGGCGTCAATTCCATCGCGATGCCGATGATCGGCGGCACCACAAGCTGGATCGGCCCACTGATAGGCGCGATACTGCTCGGAACCTTGCAGCAGATTGCGACGGTGACAATTTCGTCGGCCGTCAACCTCCTGATCGTCGGCATTCTGCTCATCGGCTTCGTCATCATGGCGCCGAGCGGCATTGTCGGCCTGTACGGCGACTTCCTCCGCACCGCCGCACCTTCGAAACTAAACGCCCGCGCGGTCGGAATCCTGGTGCTCGCGAGCTATTGCTTCCTCGTCGGCCTTGTCGGTGTGGTGTTCGGCCTTGCAGCGGCCATGGGCGCGAAAAATTCCGTGCTGGCGGGGCTGGGCATGGTCGAAATCGTCCTTTCGCTGGCCTATCTCGCCTCCGCCTACGGGCTCACCAAGCTTGAGAGCTGGAGTCCACTGCTCGCGACGGCCACGCTGGCGGTCTCGATTCCGCTGTCTTTCATCTATATCTGGCTGGACAGTTCGGCGCTGAACGTCTTCATTCATGCCTGTCTGCTCGTCATCGATGCTGTTGCCATCTGGTATCTGCAGCGAGCCGAGGTGACTGGACTGTATCGGTCAGGGACCGAACAGCGCGTGACGTCATGAATCCTCTGCTCGACGTAAGGGGCCTCGGCAAGCGCTTCGGCGGCTTTGTGGCGCTCGATGGTATCGATCTCACCGTCGCGCAGGGCGAACGGGTTGGGCTGATCGGACCCAACGGCTCCGGCAAGTCGACCCTGGTCAATTGCATGTGCGGCACGCTCACCAACGAAACCGGCACGGTGCACTTCGACGGCCACCCGATGAATGGGCTTGCCACGCACGAGCGGACGCATCGCGGTCTTGCGCGCAGCTTCCAGCTGCCGCGGCCGTTCCCCAGCCTGACGCTCGCCGAGAATATGAAAATCCCGATGTTCTATACGGTGCACAAGCGCAGCGGCACGCCGTTGCACGCCGACGACATCGACGCACGCTGCGATGAGCTGCTCAAGCTGGTTAACCTCGACCAGAAGGCGCAGCTGCGGCCGCGTGATCTGACGCAGGTCGAAATGCGCAAGCTGGAACTTGCGCGCGCCATGGCGGCGGAGCCGAAGCTGTTGGTCGCCGACGAGTCGATGGCCGGCCTGTCGCATTCCGAGGTCGAGGACATCGTCGCACTGCTTAAGCGACTGAACGAAAGCGGCATCACGATCATCATGATCGAACACATCATGAGCGCGGTGATGAGCTTCTCGCAGCGCCTGGTCGTGCTTGTCTCCGGCAAGAAGATCGCCGACGGCAAGCCGGACGCCGTCGTCAATAATCCCGAAGTGATAGGGGCCTATCTTGGCCAGTAGCATCACCATTCAAGGCGTCGATGCCGCCTACGGCGCGGTGCGCGTGCTGGAAAACGTCAGCATCGACGTGCGCGCGGGCGAAACCGTGGTGATGCTCGGCACCAATGGCAACGGAAAGAGCACGCTAATCAAATGCATCATGGGCATCGTGCGGCCGCGGACCGGGCGCATTACGGCATCGATCGACGGCGTCGAGCACGACCTTACGAAGCTCACCACCGAACAGATCGTGGATCTCGGCATCGCTCTGGTGCCGGAAGGCCGCCGGCTGTTTCCGAGGCTCACAGTTGAGGAAAATCTCGCGCTCGGCGCGTTCCGCCCGACTGCGCGCGCCCAGATCAAGCAGAATCTGGAAGCCTGCTTCGAAACATTTCCGCGGCTGGCGGAGCGCCGCAGCCAGCTTGCCGGCTCGATGTCGGGCGGCGAGCAGCAGATGCTCGCGCTTGGCCGCGCATTGATGCTGGCGCCGAAGATCCTCCTGGTGGACGAGCCCTCGGTCGGCCTCGCGCCAATTTTGGTGGCGCGTACCATCGACAAGATCAAGGAACTGAAAGAGCGCCTCAATCTCACCGTGCTGATGGCCGAACAGAACTTCGTGCAGGCCTTGCGCATCGCCGACCGCGGGTACGTGATCGTGCACGGCAAGATCACCTTCGAGGGCGGCTCGGTCGACGAACTCAACAACAACGACCTGATCCGGAAATTCTACCTGGGCCTCTAGGCTTTTCGTACCAAAGAAAACGCCGCGCGGGATGCCCCGCGCGGCGCTTTGTTTTTGATCGCGTCGGCGTTGCTTACTGCTTCGCCTTCTCGAACGGATAGATCACGGTGCCGGTCTTGTATTCGTTCGGCGTCAGGACGGTCTGGTACGACATGCCCCGCCACACATCGAGGCCGGCGCCTTGTTTGATGCCGTGATACTGCACTTGCAGCATGCGGCCCTTCTCCCACTCGCCGTTCTTGCCGTACTTGATGTCGCCCATGATGGTCTTGAATGTGTTCTTGTGCATGTAGTCGGCGATCTTGCCGTCATCGAGGCTCTTCGCGCCTTCGATCGCCTTGCCGAAGAGCTCGATGTAGGCGTAGCCCCAGCCGCCGAGATAGTAGCCGAGCGGATCGACGCCGGCGGCCGTGGCACGCGCCTGGTACTTCTTCAAGAAGTCCTGGGTCGACGCCAGATTCAGCTTATCCGACGGCACCCAGGTCTCATAGTTGACCCAACCATTCAGCAGTGGGCCAAGCTGGTTCTTGAACACGGTCGCTTGCAGGCCGACCATCGCGCCGCCGATCATCTTCGGCTTGAAGCCGACTTCGTTGACCGTCTTGACCATGCCGACCGAGTCGAGCGGATAAGAGCAGATCACGAACAGGTCGGGATTCGCCGATTGCACCGCACGCACGATCGGCGTGAAGTCGGTCGTCGCTGGCGGGTAGCTCTTGTCGTAGATGACCTTAATGCCGAATTTCTTGGCGTTGATGCGCGCGCCTTCGCACGCATTCTGCGCGAACTCAGCGTCGGCGAAGGCGAGCGCCACGGTCTGCGGCTTCGGGTTCTGCTGTGCTGCCGCCTCGAAGAAGCCCTCGGTAAACGAGGGTTTGGTGTTCGGGCCGGTCGGAATCATCGCGAAGAACCGGTCATATTTGAACTCGGAGTTCACATCGAGTCCGAACAGGATCTGGAACACCTTTTTCCGCTGCACCGCGACCGTCATCGCCGCCGCTGCCGGGACCGTGGCATAGGGGCCAAGGATGAGATCGACTTTGTCAACGTCGAGCAGCTTGGTGTAGATGCCCGGCGCTTCCGCGGCTGTGCTCTTGTCATCGTAATAGATGAGCTTGACCGGACGCCCGAGCAGGCCGCCCTTGGCGTTCGTCTCTTCTTCCCAGATCTGCATGCCAAGCAATGCCTGCTTGCCGTTGGCGGACAGCGGGCCGGTCAGCGACATCGAGAAACCGATCTTGATCGGCTCCTTGTTCTGCGCCTGAGCGCCGGAAAAAACGAACATGCTGCCAGCGACGAGAGTGAGGGCCACTCCCGTAAGCCAGGCGAACGTTCGGGTCTTGAAACGTGAAATCATTAGTCATCCTCCCAATTAGCGTTATTTTGCGTCATCTTATGCGGATTTTGTCGCGCTAGGCTAGAGGGTGGGCCGCCCAACAAGTGGGCTAAACCCCTTCCACCATGATTGTTTCGACTTCTCCCGCGCCACCGCGCCGGAACGCCGCGGCTTTGTCGTATTCCGGCGAGGTGAAACAGGCGACGCCCTGCTCAAGGGTGGGAAATTCAATAACGATGAACCTGTGGAATTTGTCAGGGCCTTCCATGATCTGAAAACGGCCGCCCCGAGCGAGCACTTTGCCGCCAAACTTGGCGATAATGCCCGGCACCAGGTCAGTGTACTTCTTGTATTCGACGGGGTCGTTGACCTTGGACCGCGCCACCCAATAGGCCGGCATGCAACACTCCTAACTCAACCCGATGTCCGCTTTGTTTTGCCCAGGAGAAGTACCTTTTTTCGGATCACCTTTCTTGACCCCGGCCTCGGGAAAGATCCACATAGCCACTACCATAAAAAACGCCGTGACCATGATGTAGGTCGAAAAGTCCGGACGAATCGGCGAGCCGCGCCAATAAGCGAGAATGGCGGCGACGATCAGAAAAATAACCGAGAGAACCGCCTTGACGTCGTTTGGCATAGTAACCCTGCCGTAAATTCGCCGCGCTTGGGCGCGGCGGAGGAATCTTTAGTATGACCCCACCGGCACCGCTGCCGCTTCGTCCGGCCGGCGCGGGTGGCCGCGCAAGTTCGTCTTCAGATAGCGCGTATCATAGCCGTTGAGCAGCGTGCCGATCAGTCCCCGGTCAAGGTCGGATGTGCCGAAGGCCCAGTCGGCAATCGGAAACGTCAAATTCATGTTTGTCTCCATCATAAGCCGGGCATTATGGTGCGCGGTGTGATGGCGGCGTAGCGTATTGACGAAGGGGCAATTGCGCACAAACCAGTTCTCGTCGACGTGACAGCAAAAATGCATGAACTCGTAGATGAGATACATGCCAGTGGTCACGCTCATGAACAGCCAGCCAACATTGGGGGAAAATACAAATCCAAGAATGATCGCTATCGGCATCGACATCAAGATGAACACAACCAGCGCATACGGCGGGAAAACAGTCACGCGCCAATCCTTGTGGTCACGGAAGCGCATCTCTTCGTCGGTAAAGAACTGGTGGTGATTGAGCGTGTGTCGCTCATAGACAGCGCGCAGGCCCTTGATATTGACCGGGCGGTGCATAACGTATTTGTGCACGGCCCATTCGAACAGGTTCGTGAACAGGAAGGTGAGCGGGACGGTCAGCCACTCGAGCCAGGTCACGTTGTGGATGTGCTCGATGTAAATGTAGAACGCGGCTGCGCCCATGGCGTAAATGAGGATGATGTGGAAATAGCCGTCGTACCACCCGATGATCCGGGAACGGTATTCCTCACGAAAATCGATCTGCCGCTGAGTGATCATCCCGCTTCTCCTTGGCCGCCCGGTGCAGCCATCTGATATATCACACATCTATCAAAGTAGGGCCGCCCGTTCAATTACACAGCCGCCGGTTGCCCCGTTCCTTCGATGACCCGGGCCACGGCCGGGTTCCGGCGCGCATCTGCCGGCCTGCCGGCAAAGATTATCTCGCCGCGCTCAATGACATAGAGGCGGTCGGTGAAATCCGGGACGTGGTGGATATTCGACTCGGCGATGAGCACCGCATGGCCGAAGGCCCGGATTTCGCCCAGCCCCTCAACGATTGCCGGGACAATGGTCGGCGACAGCCCTTCGGTCGGCTCGTCCAGCAGTAGAAGTCTCGGTCCAAGCGCGAGCGCGCGCGCGATCGACACCATCTTGCGCTCGCCGCCCGACAAGGCCTGCCCCCCTCGTTCGCGGAAACGATCGAGTCTCGGGAACACTTTGTAGGCGTTGGCAATGCGCTCCGCGGCGGGCCGCAGGCCGGGGCATGTCCAGGTCGGCATGGCGATGTTCTCGGCCACCGTCAGTTCGCCGAACACCTCGCTTTCCTCCGGTGCAAAGCCGATGCCGAGCCGCGCGATCCGGAAAGGCTGAAACCCAAGGATGCTCCGACCTTCAAACTCGATGGTACCTGAAACCGGCTTGCGGAACCCCATGATGCTCCGCAGCGTCGTCGTCTTGCCTGCACCGTTGCGACCAACAATGCACACGAGCTCACCCTGCCCGACTGATAGCGACACGCTGCGCAGAACACGGCTGCCTTGGATATCCACCGTCAAGTCGAGGACCGAAAGCATCAATGCCCCTTGCGTCGCCCGATCACGGTCTCAATCAGATGCGGATCGGCAAAAAATCGATCCGGAGGCAGGTCAGCCAGCACCTGTCCCTCCGAGAGCGCAATAATGCGGCCTGAATAGGCCGCCACCAGGTCCATGTCGTGCTCGACGAGCACGATCGCCCTGACGCCGGCACGTTTGGCGGCCGCAATCAACGTTTTCATGATGCCGTGCTTGTCGGAAGTCGATACACCTGACGTCGGCTCGTCGAGAAGGATGACCTGCGGATCGAGTGCAAAAGCGGATGCGACGTCCAGCAACTTCTTCTCCCCCTGCGATAGTGCTGTGGCTACCGAATCAAGCCGAGGCCCGAGGCCGAAGATATCGGCGACGTCCACGACGCGTGCATCGATCGCCATGTCGGCTGAAAGGCGGGCGAAACACCGCCAACGCTTCTTCTGGCGCGAAACGACCGCCGCCGCAATAGTTTCTCTCACGGTCAGCTGAGGGAAAATCTGGATCAGCTGAAATGCGCGCGCAAGACCGTGATCAGCAAGCGCGACCGGCCCAACGCCCGCAATAGTCCTACCCATAAACAGAACTTCGCCCGAAGTCGGCTCCAGAAGCCCGGTGAGCAAATTCACGAGCGTCGTCTTGCCAGCACCGTTCGGGCCGACCACCGAGACGAATTCGCCGTCGTTAACCGCCATACTCACCTGATCGAGCGCGCGAAACACGCCGTAGGACTTGCTAACGTTGCGCGTCTCCAGAAGCACGGTCATGCGGACCTCCGTTCAACGAGATGTTTGAATTGCGCCGCGAGGCCCGCGATCCCCTGAGGAAAGGCGATGACGATCAACGCCAGGATCGCTCCGAGAACGAAACGCCAATATTGCGTGAGAGATTGCAACTGATCCTGCAGCAGGATGTAGGTCAGCGCACCGACAACAGGGCCAAAGAAATTGGCAAAGCCGCCCAGTACTGCCATGAATACGAGTTGGCCGGATTGCGTCCAGTAGACCAGATCGGGATCGGCAAGACCGACGCGAAAGCCAAGAATGGCACCGCCAACGGCGCCGAATGCCGCCGATATGACAAAGGCGGCAAGACGAAAACGGTGCACGTGCACGCCAAGATATTCGGCCTTGCGTGCATTGTCGCGAATGGTCCTGAGGTGTAGTCCGAACGGCGAATGCACGATCCGCCACATGACAAAACCGCCAATAATCAGCAGGCCAAGACAATAATAATAGAAAGGCCCGGCCAGAAACTCGATCTTGTTGTACTTGGCGAATTCCAGCCCAAGGATCTTCATGCGAGCCACACGCATGCCGCTGTCGCCGCCGGTGACGTAATAGAACTTGAACAGAAATGAGTGAAAAAGCATGCCGAAGGCAAGCGTGAGCATCCCGAAAAAAATCCCGATGTAGCGCACGCAAAGTAATCCGATCGGCAGCGCGATCGCGACTGATGCCAAGATGACGGCAAGGAGCACAAGTTCGAATGACTTCACTCCAAGTCCTGTCATCACCGCGGCGCCGTAGGCGCCGATGCCGAGAAACATCGCATGGCCGAAGGACAGCAGGCCGGTATAGCCAAACAACAGATTGAACCCCAGCAGCGCTATAGCGTAGCCGAAGAACGGGATCATCAGTCCGATGTAGTACGGCGGCACAACGAAAGGCAGCAGGACAAATGCCGCCGTGCCCACTACAGCGACGACAAGGGGGGCCCTCATGCCAGCGATCTCCCGAACAGGCCGACTGGACGGAAGATCAATACGCCGATCACGATGACGTAGATCGCAATCACTTCGAATTCCGGGAAAAACACTATCGAAAGCGCGCGGATCAATCCGACGATCCCGGCACCGACAAGCGCGCCGCGCATCGAACCCAGGCCACCGATGACGACGACGGCGAAGGCTTCCACGACGAACTCGATCGCCATGTCTAGCGATGCCGCAGCCGTCGGAACGACAAGCGCGCCGGCCGTGGTGCCGAGCACAGCACCGAGCGTAAAAACAGCTGAATAGATGCGACGCACGTCGACGCCGAGCGCTTCAGCCATGCCACGGTTCTCGGCGGTGGCGCGCAAAATGCGACCGAAATTCGTACCTTGCAGGAAAGCTCCGAGACCGACCGCAATCGCGATCGCTGCCAGGATCACAAGCAGATTGTATACCGGCATGCTGAAGTCGCCGGTGCTGATTGTGCCGTAGACAAGATAGGCGCTGTCGAGCGAACGCGGATTGGCTCCCCATATGAACTTGAAGACGTCCTGAAACATCAGGACGAGCGCAAACGTCAGCAGCAGCTGAAAACTTTCGTCACGAGAATAGACCGTCCGCAGGAGACGCTCGATCGGTGGGCCGATGAACCCCAGCAACATGCCCGACACGATCAACCCCGGCAAAATCAGCCATCGCGACAGGCCGAACTGCGACGCATAACCGATGAATGTGATGCCGAAATACGCACCGAGTGCGTAAAACGAGCCGCAGGCAAGATTGACGATCTTTTGGACGCCGAAGACGAGCTGCAAGCCGGCAGCGACGAGAAACAAGACGGCGGCGTGAAATACGCCGCCGGCTAGAATATTCGCAAAGGCCGACATCAGGTCGGCAGACTAGATCTTGAATTGCGCGGTCTTGATCCACTCCCAGAAATTCGCGCCAGGAGGCTTTTGCAAGTCGGCCGAATACATCGTGTCGAAGGGTTCCGCGAGCGTCACAAAGTCGTAGCTGTTCTTGTGCGTTGTGAAGCCTTGCACAAACGTTTGATCGGCGATTTTGTCCTTGCGCCAGGTTCCCTTGCCACCCAGGCTCTCGACCTCAAGACCGATCATCGCTTGGATCACGTCGTCCTGTGACGGCCAACTGGCGCCTTTCGCCTTCATCGCCTTCTCTACAGCCTGTTTGTAGGATTCGAGCGCGAAATAGGCTCGATCGGCTTCCCACTCGGGATAGTCCTTGAACTTGTCGCCATACCAGGCGACGAATTCCTTTGCCATCGCAGAGTTCTTCGGATTAGCGAAATAGAGTGTGTTGTGCCCGAACAGCATGCCTTCAGGCGTGAACTCCTTCTTCATCAGCGTGTGCTGCCAACCCGCCGCCGGGAAGACGAGCTTGGTGCCCTCGGTCAAGCCGGCGGCATGCGCCTGTTTCATGAACACAGGCAGATCGGCGAACAGCAGCGAGGAGAAAATCAGATCCGGCTTTGCAGCCTTGAGTGCGGCGACATGGCTGGTCAGATCCATGGTGCCGACCTTCGGCCACTGCTCGGTCACGACCTCGTGGTCGATGTTGAAGCGCTTGAGCACGGCGATGAACGCCGCCATGTTGTTGCGCCCGTAGGAATAGTCGGGGTTGATGCCCGCGACCTTGGCGAACTTGCCTTTCCAGTGCTTGATCGTAAGCAACGAGGCCATCATGGCCTCGCATTCGTTGTCGGTTGAACGGAAAAGATATTTCGGATCGGGAATTGTTTCGTCGACACCGTTTTGCGTCGTTCCGTCCCAATAGATAGTGAGCGCGCGCGCTTCCTCGACGACCGGGCCGAGCGCGAGGCCAACGCCGGAAGAAACGATGCCCTGCACACAGTCAACTTTTTCCTGCTGGACGAGTTTGCTGAAACGCTCGATCGTATCCTTCGGCGTCGACTCGTCCTCGATAACCAGTTCGACCTTGCGGCCGCCGATCCCGTCCTTGGCGTTGTATTTTTCAACCGCCCATTGCGTAGCGCGGATGCCGTTCTCGCCCGGCGCTGCGGCAATCCCCGAGCGTGGCGCCAAGATGCCGATACGGAGCGGCTTATTCTGCGCGATCGCAGGCGCGAAGATGCCAGGCGCGGTGGAAACGGCGCCGAGTGCCGCGGCGGATGCAAGAAGCGTACGGCGAGAAATTGCCATGGATGCCCTCCCGATGTGACCCGCGTTGAGGCGGTGGTTATTGTTAACGATGATATATCTGACGCATGTCAGCAACAAGCGCGCGGCCCGCGTCACGATGCCTTGGCCCCCTTCAGGAACGCATCAATGTCCGCGCCGGTGAGTGTCCAATCGTTGTCGAGGTTGGCAACGACCGTTTTCATGAAGGGTTCTGAGAGCGAAATGGCACGCTCCTTGTTGCCGAGGTAGTCGTAGAGGATCGCGATCGACAATTGTTGCGGGCTCTCGCCCTCGTAAGTCCACTCAAAGCCATATTTCGTGAAACGCTTGACCTCATAGTGCTCGGGCAAGGGCCGGCCATCGGCCGTGACGACGAGCCCGTCGATCGTGCGTTTCCCCTCGTATGTTTTCATGTCCTATACCGACACCGTGCGCCGCGTGAAGTTTTCGACGTAATCCATCAGCTTGTCGCTGGCGCGGGCGGCGACGTCGCCATTGCCCTGTGCGATTGCGCGTGCCTGGTTCGCGTGCAGCCGAGCGCACAAAGGCAGATCGGCGGCCTCGCGGTAATGCATGTACCAGAAGCGCCGTGACAGGCCCTGAAGCAGCTTCATCGAGCGCGCAGCATAGTCGTTGTGCCCTGCCTCGATCATCAGGCGGTTGAACTCGCGGTCGAGGCGCATGAAGGCAATGTCGTCATTCGCCTTGGAGGCGCGATCCATGCCGCGGGCAATCTCCTGCAGCTGCTCGCGCTGCTTCTTGCTCGCCCGTTCGGCGCCCGCCCGGCTGAGCAGGCGCTCGAGCTCGCGTCGCACCTCGAGCACAAGCAGCTGGTTGCGCGGGTTGATATCGGACACGAGAATGCCCTTGCGCGGCAGAATGGCGACCAGCCCCTCGCGGGCAAGCCGCTGCAGCGCTTCCCGGATCGGGGTGCGGCCGATCTTGAACGTCGCCGAGAGCATGTGTTCCGACAAAACCTGGCTCGGCTTGAGACGGAGCGTCACGATCTCCTCTTCAAGCGCACGGTAAGCGCGCTCGGTCAGCGTTTCGGCGCTGACGGAAGCCCGTTGCGCGGAGCTCCGTGAACGCTTCGCCGCCGATGCCTGTCCGCGTGCCACGTCAGACGTGCTTTCGTTTCGCAACCATCGCTGCGAACTTCTCGTACTCCGCCTCGTTCACGGTGTAGGAGTGCTCTTCGTCGGGAAACGTACCCTCTTTGACTTCCTTCACATATTCCTTGATGCCGTTGACGGCGACTTCCGTCAGCTTGGCGAAGCGCTTGGTGAATTTCGGCTTGAAATCCGTGAAGACGCCAAGCAGGTCGTAGCAGAGGAGAATCTGGCCGTCGGTGCCTGCGCCTGCCCCGATGCCGATCGTCGGGATCGTCAGCTGCTCGGAAATCAGCTTCGCGATCTTGGCGGGCACGGCTTCGAATTCCAGCATGAAGCAGCCGGCATCTTCGATGGCGAGCGCATCCTCGAGGATCTTCATCGCAGCATCGGCCGTGCGGCCCTGGATCTTGAAGCCGCCGAACATTGCGATGGTGTGCGGGGTCAGGCCGATATGCGAGGCGGTCGGGATGCCGGCATCGACCAGCGCCTTCAGGATATGCGCCTGCGACTTGCCGCCCTGCGGCTTGACCGCGTCACACAAGGTCTCCTGCATGAAACGCGAGGCATTGGCGAGCGCGCGATCGACGGTGTGGTAGCTCTGGTACGGCATGCAGCCGAGCACGAACGTGTTCGGCGCGCCGCGGCGCACCGCCTGCCCGTGCATCACCATCATGTCCATGGTCGCCGGAATTGTGCTGCGGTGGCCATGCGCGATCATCGCCAGACTGTCACCGAGCACGGCAACATCGACGCCGGCCATCTCGGCCCATTGCGCCGACGTGTAGTCGGGGACCGACATATAGACCATCTTTTCGCCGGTCTTTTTCGACTCCCGGATCTCGGTAATGGTGCGCTTTTCGCGCTTTCCGTCGCCTTTGCCGTCGGCCTTGGCGTCAGGCTTCTTCTCGGGTGCTTTTGCAGCCGGCTTGGCGGCTGCTACATCCGCGCTCGACATCGGGGCTCCTGGATTTTTTCCTCGCCGCGGCGATTGCATGGACCGCTGATATATGTCTCGTATGTTACGGAGATTGCGTTCGTGCGGTCAAGACGCCGCCGGGGGTGAAGGGACGATGTCGCTGGCCAATGTCTTCCCGCTCGTCATCTTCATCGCGCTGATGTTGTGCGCTTGGCTTCAGGCCTTGTTGGCGAGCGGACATTTTCCCAGGGCCTCGCGGCTTCCGGCACTCGCGCAAGGCTCCGGCCCGATAATATTGTGGGCATCCATCATCGTGACCGTGAGCTCAGTCATTGCCGGCATCGCCGCGGCCTGGACGCGCATTCCCTGGTACGCGGCGGTGATCGGCGGAGGCGGCGCCATCTTGCTTGCGCCGCTGGTGCTGCAAATTTTCCCGGACCGCATTGTCGACGGCAAGGCTGCGCTGATCGGCTTTGCCGCCGCCGCGGCCCTTCTTGCCGGCCTGCTCTGTTGGTTCACCCGCCTATGACCGGTGACGACGAGAAAGCGTCCGCCAGGCACGGCTGGATTTACGACAACCCATATCTGTTATTGGCGCTCGCCGCGCTGTTCTGGTCCGGCAATCACATCGTCGGCCGCGCCATTGGTGGCGAGGTCCCACCGGTCGGTATTTCGACGGTGCGCTGGCTGTTGCCGACGATTGCGCTCGGGATTTTCGCGCTCCCGCATATCAGGAAGGACTGGCCGGTGGTCCGCGCCCACTGGGGCATCCTGCTCTGGCTCGGCATCGTCGGCGGAGCGCTCTTCACGGCTGGACAATATATCGGCTTGCAATACACGACGGCGCTCAACGTTTCCGTGCTCAATTCGCTGGTGCCGGTGCTCATCATCGTCACCGCCGCGATCATATTTCGCGACAGTATTACGGCGATTCAACTCGGCGGCATCCTGATGTCGTCGGTCGGCGTGCTTGTAATCATCGCGCGCGGCGAATTGAGCAACCTTCAGCACCTGCTGTTCAATTGGGGCGACATCATCATCTTGTTCAACATGCTGGTCTTCGCGGTTTATGCCGTCTATTTGCGCAAGCGTCCTGCCATGCACTGGCTGAGCTTCCTCTTCATCTTCGGCGCCATCTCAACGCTCGCGACATTACCGTTCGCGCTCTGGGAAATGGCCGCCGGTTTCACGTTCAAGCCGACTTGGTTGACGGCTTTCGCCATAGCCTACGTTTCGGTTTTTCCGAGTCTGCTTGCATTTGCCGCCTGGAACCGCGGCGTGCAGCTGATCGGTGCTAATCGCTCCGGGCCTTTCGTTCACCTCGTGCCGGTTTATACGGCGATACTTGGCACTGTGCTGCTCAACGAGCACTTGGCGGCTTTTCATATTTTTGGATTCGCGCAGATTATTGCCGGGGTTTGGATCGCCGCCCGCTCCAGCTCGTCGGCGACGTAACGAACATGTGTCGGCGTCATCGCGGGCACGATGAGCGTGCTGACCTCCTTCTTTTCATGCCGTGGCGACGTCGTTTTTGCTAATTCTGGCCCTGCGAGGCAGCCAATCCCCTATTACGGACCGTGTTGGCGATCACCTCATCGCTACCGCAATTGGGAACGACAGCTGCCCCGCAGCGACAGTTTCAATTAAAGACGAGGCTGTAGTCGACGATCTCCGTCTGCGACAGACCCGTTGCATTCTCCATCATATGCAGGGGATCCGTGCCGACCGGTGTTGCCGCGTCAACGCGCCCGTTGGTCGTCTGGGACCACGCTCCGATGCCAACGATGACCAGAGCCGCTACGAAAATGCTGATCTTACGCATCTGAATTCTCCCGTTGTTGGGCTCACCGCCTATCCGGTGACACAGCCAACCTAGATCGCATCGGTATCGTAGAAATGTCGCGTGCCGACGATTTGGTATCGTTTGTATCGCCCCGCGCAGTCTGTGTTGTTCGGCTTCCAACTCGCGCAAAAGGGCTGAGGCGCGCGCAGCTCATTGGTCGCACACGGCCGCGTCGTTCGCATTGATGAGGCAGTTGGTCACTTGCGTCTTGCCGGAACGGACCTCGTCGGCCTGACCAGCGCATCGTTTTAGCCAAGCCAGATACAAGCGATACGAAGCCAGAGCGAGGCGACATTCGCCCGACACCAAGTGCATGTAGAACAGGCGCGCAAATAAAACCTCGGAACGACGGTTACCGAGCCCCAAAGTCAAACCGCGAAGAAAGAAGAAGAGAGAAGAAAATGAACAAACAAATGACACCGGCGGAAATCGAACTCGTCCAGCAAAGTTTCGCGAGGCTTGCTCCAATCTCGGACACGGCCGTCTTGCAACCGGCAAAGGCGCTGATTCAAAACGTAGCGAACTACTCCTTTCGCCGTTCATCCGGTCAGCTTAATCCAACGGCCGTCGGCATTTTTTGCGGAATAGCGGCGTCCCTCTTCTGGGCGGCGGGACTTGCTGGCGTCCGTCATGGGTTGGCCGTCGGGTTCTCACCGATCGATCTTACCGTTCACCGGTTTTTCTGGTCAGGGCTCGCATTTTTGCCTTTTGTCGTTGAAGGTGGCATTCGCGACCTCAATGGGATCGGCTGG
>Ga0081455_10002168_pt1 | contig 23428 bp, 22 predicted proteins | sample TabmetS3T2R1_FD_70207 | JGI IMG/M metagenome (GOLD analysis project Ga0081455, IMG submission 70207) | Tabebuia heterophylla rhizosphere microbial communities from the University of Puerto Rico - S3T2R1 | ecosystem: Host-associated > Plants > Roots > Rhizosphere ...
CCGACGTAGCCGGGGGGTGCGCCGACGAGCCGCGCAACGGTGTGCCGCTCCTGGTACTCGGACATGTCCAGGCGGACGATGGCCCGCTCGTCGTCGAACATGAACTCGGCGAGGGCCCGGGCGAGCTCGGTCTTCCCGACCCCGGTCGGGCCGAGGAAGATGAAGGAGCCGATCGGCCGGTTCGGATCCTGCAACCCTGAGCGGGCCCGCCTGAGGGCGTTCGCCACGGCCGAGACGGCCTCGTCCTGGCCAACGACGCGTTCGTGGAGGCGCTCCTCCATGTGGATCAGCTTCTCGGTCTCGCCCTCGAGGAGCTTGTCGACCGGAATCCCTGTCCAGCGCGCGACCACGGCGGCCACGTCGTCCTCGTCGACCTCCTCCTTGACCATCGGGTTCTCGATCGGCGCGCCGTCCCGCGCGGCCAGCTCCTTCTCGAGCTGCGGCAGCTCGCCGTAACGGATCTCCGCTACGCGCTGGAGATCCCCGGCGCGCTCGGCGCGCTCAGCCTCCAGGCGCAGCTCCTCGATGCGAGCCATCACTTCCTTGACCCGCTCGAGCGCCTCCTTCTCCGTCCCCCAGCGCGCGGCAAGTTCGTTTCGGCGCTCCTTCGCCTCCGCGAGCTCGCGCTCGACCGGCTCGCGCACGTCCTTGGACTCCTCGCCCATTGCCGCGAGCTCGATCTCGAGCTGCCGGACGCGCCGCTCGGCCTCGTCGAGCTCGATCGGCGACGAGTCGATCTCCATCCGCAGCCGCGAGGCGGCCTCGTCGACAAGGTCGATCGCTTTGTCCGGAAGCTGGCGGTCGGAGATGTAGCGGTCAGAGAGCACGGCGGCCGCAACCAGTGCGGCATCGCGGATCCTCACGCCGTGGTGCGCCTCGTAGCGCTCCTTCAGCCCGCGGAGGATCGCGATCGTGTCCGAAACGGACGGCTCGCCGACGAAGATCGGCTGGAACCGGCGCTCGAGCGCCGCGTCCTTCTCCACGTGCTTGCGGTACTCGTCGAGCGTCGTCGCCCCGATTGCGCGCAGCTCCCCGCGCGCGAGCATCGGCTTGAGCATGTTCGCCGCGTCGACCGCGCCCTCAGCGGCCCCCGCGCCGACGATCGTGTGCAGCTCGTCGATGAACAGGATGATCTGGCCGTCCGAGCCCTGGATCTCGGTCAGCACCGCCTTGAGCCGCTCCTCGAACTCGCCCCGGTACTTCGAGCCCGCGAGCAGGGCGCCGATGTCGAGCGCCCACACGCGCTTGCCCTTCAGCCCCTCAGGGACGTCGCCGGCGACGATCCGCTGCGCGAGACCCTCGGCGATCGCCGTCTTTCCGACACCCGGGTCCCCAATGAGTACCGGGTTGTTCTTCGTCCGCCGCGAGAGCACCTGGATCACACGCCGGATCTCCTCGTCGCGCCCGACGACCGGATCGAGCTTGCCCTGCTCGGCGAGCTCGGTCAGGTCGCGGCCGAACTTCTCGAGCGCCTGGTACGTGCCCTCAGGATCCTGGCTCGTGACCCGCTGGCCGCCGCGGACCTGCTGGAGCTTGGCCAGCAGCTGGTCGCGCGGCACGACGTCGAGGGCGAGCAGCAGGTGCTCCGTCGAGACGTACTCGTCCTGCAGCTGCCGCGCCTCCTCGAAAGCGCGGTCGAGCACCTCCGCGAACCCACGCGACACCGTCGGCTGCTGTTGCGAGCCCTGAATCGCCGGCTTGCCTCTCAGAGTGGTTTCGGCTTGTGCGCGCAGCTCGGTAGGTGATTCGACCAACTGCTGGGGCAGCTCCTGGTCGAGCAGCGCCAGGAGGAGATGCTCGGGATAGACCTCCGGATTCCCCATCCGGCGGGCAAGCTCCTGCGCGGCACCCACCGCCTCCTGGCTCTTCAGCGTGAGCTTGTTGAAGTCCATCAGCGAATCCTCCGTTCGGGCAGCGCCGGGTCCTCCCAGACAACAAGCTCGCGCTTGTACCGGCGCTCGACGTCCCGCATCTCCTCACGCATCTCGCGCTCCATCCGGTCCATGCGCCGCTGCATCCGACGCATCTGATCCTCGAGACCGAGGACCATCTCGACACCGGCAAGGTTGAGGCCGTAATCGCTCGTCAGACGTTGGATCAGCCGCAGCCGGTCGAGGTCGGACTCGGAGTAGAGCCGGGTGTTGCCTGCCGTGCGCTGCGGACGAACGAGGCCCTTCTGCTCGTAGATCCGAAGTGTCTGAGGGTGCATGCCGACGAGGTCGGCCGCGACGCTGATCATGTACCGCCCCCTGTCGTCCATCACGCCGACCGATGCTCCCGACGGCGTCGCACGACGTAGTAGAGGACGACCACGATGATCACGATGACGATCGCGGCTCCGAGGGCCGCGGAGAACGCGATGAAGGCCTTCGCAAGGCCAATGCCTACGGCGATGCCGAGCACGAAGGCGACGATCAGCGCGAGTGCGCCGAAATCTCTCCGACGCTTCTTCTCCCGATCTGAGTGCCGCTCCATGGCTCTCGGCTCCATCAGCCCACCTTTCTCAGCTGCTCGTAGAGCTCGCGCTGTTTCTTGTTCAGCTTCTTGGGCACCTCGAGGCGAAGCCGGGCGAGAACGTCGCCCTTCCCGCCCTTGAGCTTCGGCGCGCCGCGGCCCTTGATCCGGAGCAGCTTCCCGTGCTCGGAGCCGCCGGGCACCTTCAAGGAGACAGGGCCGTCCGGAGTCGGTACATCGACTCGCGTCCCTAGCGCTGCGTCGGCGAGCGAGACCGGCACGTCGACGACGAGGTCGGCCCCGCGCCGCTCGTAGATCGGCGAGGCGGCGACGCGCGTGACGACATGCAGATCTCCGGGAGGGCCGCCGGCGATCCCGGCTTCGCCCTTCCCCTTCAGCTTGATGCGGGTGCCGTCCTTGACACCTGCCGGGATCTTCACCGAGTAGCGCTTCGTGCGGCGCTCGCGTCCGGTTCCACGGCAATGAGGGCACGGATCTTCGATGACGGTCCCATTCCCGCGGCAGCGTGGACAGGGCTGCGAGAGCGCGAAGAGCCCCTGGCTCTCCGAGATCACTCCGCGGCCGCGGCACTCTGGACAAACCTTCGGCGACGTGCCCGGCTTCGCGCCCGATCCGCCACACTCGCGGCAGGCCGTCTCGACCTCGACCGGAATCCGGGTCTCGATGCCCTTCAGCGAGTCCTCGAACGAGAGGTTGACCTCGACCGCGAGATCGGCACCGCGCTCGGCGCGCGACTGCTGGGCACGCCCGCGGCCGCGACCGAAGAGCCCGCCGAAGATGTCGCCGAGATCCCCGAGGTCGCCGACGTCGAAGTTGAAGTCGCCGGGCTGGAAGCCGCGTCCGTCGGCGCTGCCGAACGAGTCGTACTGCTTCCGTTTCTCCGCGTCCGAGAGCACGTCGTAGGCGTGCTGAACTTCCTTGAACCGCTCCTCCGCAGACGCATCGCCCGGATTGCGGTCCGGGTGGTACTCGCGGGCGAGCTTCCGGTACGCCTTCTTGATCTCGTCCGCCGACGCGCCCTTCGGGACACCGAGGACGCCGTAGAGGTCCTTAGTCGCTGCCACGCGAGATCACCACCCTCGCCGGGCGGATCACCCGGTCGCCGAGCCGGTAGCCCTTCTGCAGCACCTCGAGGACGCTGCCCTCCTCGGCCTCAGACGGCTGCGAGAGCAGCGCTTCGTGCACGTGCGGATCGAACTTGCCGTCCGTTGGAATCTGTTCGAGCCCTTCCTTGCGGAGCACTTCGGCGAACGAACGCGTAACGAGCTCCACGCCCTCCTCGAGCTTCGCCTCCTCGTGCGCCTCGGCGGCTTCTAGCGCTCGCTCGAGGTCGTCGAGCACGGGCAGGAGCTCCTTGACCAGCCGCTCGTGGGCGCGCGTGACCAGGCTCTGCTGGTCACGCGCCGCCCGCTTGCGGTAGTTGTCGAACTCCGCCTGGACGCGCTGGAGCGTGTCGAGCAGCTCGTCGCGCTCCTTCTGGAGCGCTTCGAGCTCGCCCGCTTCCTCGGTGCGGACTTCCTCCTCAGGCGCCATTACGAGGTCTTCGCCTCCTCCTCGTCGATGACCTCGTAGTCGCCTTCCTCGACGACCTCGTCGTCGGAGCCACCCTCACCGACGTCGCCGGGCGCCGACGCAGCCTGCTGCGCGGTCGCCTGTGCGTAGACGGCCTCGGCCAGCTTCTGCGAGGCCTCCTGAAGCGCCTCGGTCTTCGAGCGGATCTCGTTGACGTCGTCGCTCTCGAGGACGCCCTTCAGCTCCATGACGCGACCCTCGATCGTCGAAGCGTCGGCCTCGTCGAGCTTGTCGCGGTGCTCCTTGAGCGTGCGCTCGGTCTGGTAGGCAAGGGACTCGGCCATGTTCCGCGCATCCGCGAGCTCGCGCAGCCGGCGTGCCTCGTCGGCGTGCGACTCCGCGTCGCGGATCATCTGCTGGACCTCTTCCTCCTTGAGGCCCGAGCCGCCCTCGATGCGGATCTGCTGCTCGTTGCCGGTCCCGTGATCCTTCGCCGAGACGTTGATGATCCCGTTCGCGTCGATGTCGAACGCGACCTCGATCTGCGGCATGCCCCGCGGCGCCGGCGGAATGCCGACGAGCTGGAACTTGCCGAGCGTCTTGTTGTAGAGCGCCATCTCCGACTCGCCCTGGAGCACGTGCACCTCGACCGAGGGCTGGTTGTCCTCGGCGGTCGTGAACGTCTCCGACTTCTTCGTCGGGATCGTCGTGTTGCGCTCGATCAGCCTCGTGAAGACGCCGCCCTTGGTCTCGATGCCGAGCGAGAGAGGAGTGACGTCCAGCAGGAGGATGTCCTTGACCTCGCCCTTGAGGACGCCGCCCTGGATGGCCGCGCCGACCGCGACGACCTCGTCCGGGTTCACGCCCTTGTGCGGCTCCTTGCCGACGATCTCCTTGACGCGCTCCACGACGGCCGGCATGCGGGTCATCCCGCCGACGAGGACGACATGGTCGATGTCGCTCGGCGAGAGGTTTGCGTCGGCGAGACACTGCTTGGTCGGCTCGACGGTGCGAGCGAGCAGGTCGGCGACGAGCTCTTCGAGCTTCGCGCGGGTCAGCTGGAGGTCGAGGTGCTTCGGGCCTTCGGGTGTGGCGGTGACGAACGGCAGGTTGATCTGCGTCGTCATCGTCGAGGAGAGCTCGATCTTCGCCTTCTCGGCCGCCTCGTAGAGGCGCTGGAGCGCCATCTTGTCGGCGGCCAGGTCGATGCCCTGGTCCTTCTTGAACTCGGCGACCATCCAGTCGACGATCGCCTTGTCGAAGTTGTCGCCGCCGAGGTGGTTGTCGCCGTTCGTGGCCTTCACCTCGAAGACGCCCTCGCCGAGCTCGAGCACCGACACGTCGAACGTGCCGCCGCCGAGGTCGAAGACGAGGATCGTGTGGTCGGAGGCCTCCTTGTCGAGGCCGTATGCGAGCGCTGCGGCGGTCGGCTCGTTGATGATCCGCAGGACGTTCAGCCCGGCGATCTTGCCGGCGTCCTTCGTCGCCTCTCGCTGCGCGTTGTTGAAGTAGGCCGGGACGGTGATCACCGCGTCGGTGACCGCCTCGCCGAGGTACGCCTCGGCGTCGGCCTTGAGCTTCTGGAGGATCATCGCGCTGATCTCCGGCGGCGCGTACTCCTTGTCGCCGGCCTTCACGCGCACGTCGCCGTTCGGGCCCTCCACGACCTCGTACGGGACGATCTTCATCTCCTCGCTGACCTCGCCGTACTTGCGGCCCATGAAGCGCTTGATCGAGAAGATGGTGTTCTGGGGGTTCGTCACCTGCTGGCGCTTGGCGGGCGCCCCGACGAGCCGCTGGCCGTCGTTCGTGAACGCGACGACGGACGGGGTGGTGCGCCCGCCCTCCGCGTTCGGAATGACCGCCGGCTCGCCGCCCTCGATCACGCCGACACAGGAGTTGGTCGTGCCGAGGTCGATGCCGATCGTCTTTGCCATGCGTTAGCTCCTTTCAGCGGACGCACGGGAAAAGCCCGCACGTCCTCCTAGGCGGCGTCGCAAGCGACACCTTGGTGCTGAGAAAATCTCAGTCAGATGGTAGCAAGGTTGGGCGCCAGCCGACGAGTCGTCGCAAGGTCGCCGCCGCGCTCGGCTCCGCGACGACGATCCCCGCGAGAATGACCGCGCATCCGCCCCAGCCGAGCCAGCCGAGCCGGTCGCCCGAGAGCCAGTAGCCGAAGAGCCCGGCGAAGACCGTCTCGAGCGAGAAGACGAGCGCGATCCGCGCGGCGCTGAGCTGCCGCTGCGCCCAGACCTGGATCAGGTAGGCGAGCGCGCTCGCGAAGACGCCGGTGACGAGCAGCGCGCCCCAGACCGTCCAGCCGCGCGGCACCTCGAGCTCGCCCAGCGCCAGGCCTATCACCAGGAAGCCGACGAAGCAGGCCGCCATCTGGACGAGCGTGAGCGCGATCGCGTCGTAGCGGGGCGCGTAGCGCTCGACCATCAAGATCTGCAGCGCCTGGGCGGTCGTCGAGGCGAGCACCAGGAGGTTCCCGCCCGGCGAGCCGACGTGGACGCCGCTCAGCATGGCGAGGCCGATCACCGCGAGCGTGACGCCGAGCCACACCTCGAGCCCAACGCGTGTCCGGAAGAGCACCAGCCCGAACAGCGGGGTCAGGACGACGTAGAGGCCGGTGATGAAGCCGGTGCTCGAGACTGTCGTTCGCTCGAGCCCAGCCGTCTGTAGCCCGATCCCGAGGCCGAGGAGCAGCCCGAGCACGGCCCCGGCCGCGAGCCCGGAGCGGCCGAGCGTCCGCACGCGCCCTCCGCCGACCACCGCGAGCGCCCCGGTTGCGATCGCGTACCGCACTGCCAGGAACGCGAACAGCGGGTAGAGCTCGACCGCGTCCTTGACCTGGACGAAGGTGACGCCCCAGACGGCCGTGACCGCGATGAGCGCCAGCAGCGCCACCGCGCGAGTCTAGGAGGGCTAGACGATGTCCTGACCGCCTTCGCCTTGGGCCGGCTCGTCGTTCGTCTCGTCCCAGTCGGCGTCCTTGTCCTCGTCGATCGCCTGCTGCGTCGGGTTTCGGCCCTCCTCGTCGATCAGCTCCTCACCGCTGTCCGGCTCCTCGAAGAAATCGCTCATGCCTCACTCACCTCCTCTCGACCGCACCGTTCCGCCCGTTTCGCCCTACGAAACGTCGGCTAGGCTGAACCTCGTGGAGCCGCTCGTCGACGCATGGGGCCGCGAGATCAAGAGCCTGCGGGTATCCGTCACCGACAAGTGCAACTTCCGCTGCCGCTACTGCATGCCGGCGGAGGGGCTGGAGTGGCTACCTCGCGACGAGGTGCTCAGCTTCGAGGAGACGGCCCGGCTCGTGCGGGTGCTCGCCGCGATGGGCGTAGACGAGGTGCGGCTGACTGGCGGCGAGCCGCTCGTACGCCGCGACCTGCCCGTCCTCGTCCGGATGCTAGGCGACACCCCCGGGGTGACCGACCTCTCGCTGACGACGAACGGCGTGCTGCTCGACCGGCTGGCCAAACCGCTCGTCGAGGCCGGGCTGACGCGGCTGAACGTCTCGCTCGACTCGCTCTCGCACGTGCGGTTCGCCGAGATCACGCGCCGCGACGCACTCGACCGCGTGCTCGCGGGGCTCGAGGAAGCCGAGCGCTACCCGGAGCTGCGGCCGATCAAGGTCAACTGCGTCGCGATGCGCGGGTTCACCGAGGTCGAGGTGCCCGCGCTCGCCGAGCTAGCGCGGCGCAAGCCGTACGTCGTCCGCTTCATCGAGTTCATGCCCCTGGACGCCGACCAGTCGTGGCGCGGGGACGACGTGCTGACCGGCGGGGAGATCCGGGCGCTGATCGAGCAGCGCTGGCCGCTCGAGGAGATCCCGGCCAAGCCGTCCTCGACGGCGCGCCGCTTCCGCTTCGCCGACGGCGCCGGCGAGATCGGGTTCGTCAACCCCGTCTCCGAGCCGTTCTGCTCGAGCTGCGACCGGATCCGGCTCACCGCCGACGGCCAGCTGCGCACGTGCCTCTTCTCGCGGCGCGAGTGGGATCTGAAGACCCCACTGCGCGAGGGAGCGTCGGACGCCGAGCTCGAGCGCCTGCTCCGCTTCGCCGTGCGCCACAAGGAGCTCAAGCACAAGATCAACGACCCCGGTTTTGTGCGCGCATCCCGCTCCATGAGCCAGATCGGCGGCTGACCCTCCGCAGTACGGAATAGTCCTCGCCGAACAGGTCGTTAAACTTTTTAGGTTCCCGTGAGCGTGCTCGTCTCAGCAGGCCGCCGAGTCTTGCCCCGCGGATGGGGAGACTTCGGGCTTCAGTTGGCCATTTGGTTCGGTTTCCTCGGCGCCTACCAGGTCGCCCGGGGTCTCGCGGACCGCAACCCGCCGAAGGCGTTCGACAACGGCCTGCACGTCATCGGGATCGAGCGCCACGCGAACGCCCTCTTCGAGATCACGCTGCAGCGCCTGGTCGACGGCTCGCAGGTGCTCGCCACGGCCGCCTCGTGGACGTACTGGAACTCGGAGTTCACCGTCCTCGGGCTCGCGCTGCTCTGGGTCTACCTGCGGCGCAACGAGGCGTTCGTCAAGTTCCGCAACTCGATCCTGCTCGCGAACGTGATCGGGCTCGTCGGCTACGTGCTGCTGCCGACGGCGCCGCCGCGGATGTTCCCGGACCTGGGCTTCAGCGACACGCTCTCGAACTTCAGCGAGCTCAACCACGGCAGCGGCGTGATCGAGTTCGCGGCGAACCCGTACGCGGCGATGCCGAGCCTGCACGCGGCCGACGCGCTCATCGTCGGGCTCGTGCTCGCCTCGGTCTGCCGCTCCAAGGTGGCGAAGGTGCTCTGGCTGCTGTGGCCGGCGTGGGTGTGGTTCAGCGTGATGGCGACCGGAAACCACTTCTGGCTGGACGTGCTCGGCGGCGTGATCGTGGCGGTGATCGCGCTGGTGGTCGTCTACCGGAACCCGCTTCGCCGCTTCCGCGCTCAGACCGCGTGACCCGCACCGAAACGCTCGCCTGGGTCAAGCGGAGCTACACCGACGGGACGCGACGGCTCGCGTCTCGGTGGATCGGCGGGCTCGCGCGCACGCGCGTGACCCCGAACGCGCTCACCGCCGCGGGCATCACGCTCTGCTTCGTCTCGGCCGTGATCGTCTTCTACGCGCACGAGCGGCCGTGGCTCCTCTACTGGCTCGCCGCGGTCGTCTTCGTCGTGGGCTCGGTGCTCGACATCCTCGACGGCGCGCTCGCGCGGTACGGCGGCAAGGCGACGCCGTTCGGCGCCTTCGTCGACTCGATCTCGGACCGCGTCAGCGAGGGGTTCGTGCTCACTGCCGTCGCGCTCGTCTTCGCGCGCGAGGGCAACGACATCGCTGTCGGGTTCACGATCGCGGCGATGGCGGGCTCGTTCCTCGTCTCCTACGCGCGCGCCAAGGCCGAGCTGCTCGGGCTGAAGGGCGACGTCGGCCTCGGCAGCCGCGCCGAGCGCGTGGTCGTGATCACGACCGGCCTCGTCTTCGCGCCCTGGGGCGGGCTGCAGTGGGCGATCTACTTCCTGGCCGTGACGGCCTGGTTCACCGTTCTGCAGCGCGTGTTCTCCGTTCGCTCGCAGCTCCGCCGAGACTGAGCGCTATACTGCTAGCACTTCTGTGCTAGCTCCAACAGCCCGCAAGCACGTGCTCGTCCGGATGCCGGGCGAGCTGAAGCGGCTCCTCGCGGAAGAGGTCAAGAGCTCAGGCCGCAGCCTCAACGACGTTGCCGTCGGCCTGCTGGCCTCCCGCTTCGGCGTCTCCTTCGACCCGAGCGGCCGCCCGGGGAAGCCGCCCGGCTCGAGCGGCGCGGTGCTTCTGCGCATGCCGGCCGAGCTGAAGGACAAGCTCGCGGCCCGCGCGCGGCAGCGCAGGCGGAACGTCAACGACCTGATCGTCGAGACGCTCACCGAGCGGCTCGCAGGAAAGGAACCCATGGCTTCGACCAACGGCAAGGCGCGCCGCTCGGACGACAAGGTCCGCGTCGCGATCATCGGCGTCGGGAACTGCGCCAACTCCCTGCTCCAGGGGGTCGAGTACTACAAGGACGCCCCCGACGACCAGTTCGTCCCGGGCCTGATGCACGTGAACCTCGGCGGCTACCACGTCAGCGACGTGGAGTTCACTGCGGCGTTCGACGTCACCGCGGAGAAGGTCGGCCAGGACCTCGCGGAGGCGATCTGGGCGCACCCGAACGACACGGTCAAGTTCGCGGACGTCCCGAAGACCGGAGTCACCGTCTCCCGCGGGATGACCCACGACGGGATCGGCAAGTACCTCTCGGAGGTCGTCACGAAGGCACCGGGCGAGACGGACGACGTCGTGGGGATCCTCCGCGACACGAAAACCGACGTGGTCGTCAACTACCTCCCCGTCGGCTCCGAGATGGCGACCAAGTGGTACACCGAGCAGATCCTCGAGGCCGGCTGCGCGATGGTGAACTGCATTCCGCAGTTCATCGCGCGCGAGAACTACTGGCAGCGGCGCTTCGAGGAGCGAGGCCTGCCGATCATCGGCGACGACATCAAGTCGCAGGTCGGCGCGACGATCACGCACCGTGTGCTCACGTCGCTGTTCCGCGAGCGGGGCGTCCACGTCGACCGCACCATGCAGCTCAACGTCGGCGGCAACTCCGACTTCCTGAACATGCTGGAGCGCGACCGACTCGAGTCGAAGAAGATCTCGAAGACGAACGCGGTCACCTCGATGCTCGACTACGACCTCGGCGAGCGGAACGTTCACGTCGGGCCGTCGGACTACGTGCCGTGGCTGACCGATCGCAAGTGGGCGTACATCCGTATGGAGGGCAAGTCGTTCGGCGACGTGCCGCTGAACGTCGAGCTGAAGCTCGAGGTCTGGGACTCGCCGAACTCGGCCGGGATCGTCATCGACGCCGTGCGGATGGCGAAGCTGGCGCTGAACAACGGCGTCGCAGGCGCCCTCGAGGGGCCGTCGAGCTACTTGATGAAGAGCCCACCGAAGCAGATCGTCGACGACGAGGCGCACGAGCTCGTCGAGCAGTTCATCCGCAAGCACGCGCGCAAGCAGGTCAAGCAGCCCGCCACGGCCTAGCCGTTCCAAGCTCGGGGCGCCTGTTTCGAACAGGCGCCCCGGCGCGCCCCGGATACACTCGCCGCGATGGGCCTGCGCGTCTGTCTGGTCACGCCGTTCGCCTGGTCGCGGCCCCACGACGTGAACGAGCACGTGGCGGGAGTCGCCCGCGAGCTGCGCCTGCTCGGACACCACGTTACGGTGCTGGCGCCGTCGACGCGGGCCTCCGACCTGATCGAGGGGCGACGGGCGCTGCTGGACGGGGACGGCGCCGAGGTGATCGCCCTCGGGCCGGCGCTGCCGGTCTCGCGGAGAAGCCGCATCGGCGTCCCGGTCGGCGTGCGCGCGAACCTCTCGCTCGCCCTCGCTCGCGGGGCCTACGACATCGTCCACGGCTTCGAGCCGGGGCTGCCCAGCCTCTCGTACCTCGCGCTGCGCGACGCGCGCGCCTTCGCCGTCGCGACCTTCCTTTCGCCCGAGCGGCTCGGCTACCCGCCCGGCCGCGCGCAGCGGGAGCGGCTGCTCGGGCGCATCGACGCGCTCGTCGCGACTTCCGAGGACACGGCCCAGGCGGCGGCCGAGCGCCTGCCCGGCGACTACCGCGTCGTCACCCCCGGGGTCGACCTCGAGCTCTTCCGGCCCGGGGACAAGCGGAGCCTGGTCGTGCTGGAGTGGCGGCCGGGCGAGCGGGCGCTGACTCGCGCGACCGTGCGGGCGCTGAGCGCGCTCCCCGGCTGGGAGCTCGTCTTCCTGCGGACGAAGCCGCTCGCCGGACGCCCGGCGCTGCCGGGCCCCCTCCGCGGGCGCTCGCATGTGCGGACGCTGCGGAGCGGCGAGGCGCGGGCGACGCTGCTGAACGAGGCGGCGGTCTTCGTCCCGGCCCTCGAGGGCCTCGACCGGGTGGCGCTCGAGGCTGCCGCAGCCGGCTGCGCGATCGTGTCGCCGCCGGGGCTGGCCGAGCAGCCGGAGCTCGCGGCGGCCGCGATCCTGCGCCTGGCCGAGGACGGCGACTACCTTGAGCGCGAGCAGGCCCGCGCGCGGCAGAGCGTCGACGACCAGAGCTTCGCGGACGCGGCGCGCGAGCTCGACACGCTCTACGCCGACCTGGCCTCCCGGCGCCGCGACCCCACCGTGGCGACGCTCAGCGACGGCGAGTGGCTCGCCGCCGACCTGCACCTGCACACGAACTGGTCGCACGACTGCCAGATCCCGGTGGAGGAGCTGCTCGACCACGCGGAGGCGGAGGGCCTCGGCGCGATCGCCGTCACCGACCACAACGTCTTCGGCGGCGCCCTCGAGGCTGTCGAGCTGGCACACGACCGCGACCTGATCGTGATCCCGGGCGAGGAGGTGAAGACCGCCGACCAGGGCGAGGTGATCGGGCTCTTCCTGTCGGAGGAGATCCCGCGCGGGATGTCCTTCGGCGAGACCGTCGAGGCGATCCGGGCGCAGGGCGGGGTGGTCTACGTCCCGCACCCGTTCGACCGCCTGCACGCGATCCCGGGGCCGGTGACGCTGCACCGCCACCTCGCCGAGATCGACGTGCTCGAGGTCTACAACGCGCGGTTGCTCTTCGAGGCCTACAACGACGAGGCGCTGCGCTTCGCCCGCAAGTACGACCTGACGATGGGGGCCGGCTCGGACGCGCACGTGCTCCAGGGCGTCGGCACCGGCGCGATGCGCATGCGGGCCTTCGACGGCCCCGACGAGTTCCTCGCCAGCCTCCGCACCGCGCATGTCCTCCGGCGGCCACGCTCGCTCCTGTACCTGCAGTCGCTGAAGTGGGCGGCGCAGGCCAAGGAACGCGTCCGCTAAAGGAGAAGGACCATCGGCCCAGTGCCTGCTGTGACGGACGAGATCTTCGAGAAGTACCTGCAGAAGGCGATCGCCGAGACAAACGAGCTCGGCGACGAGATCGCGCGCGCAGCCGGCGAGGCGCAGGTGCCTGTCCTCGGCTCCGGCCACCCGCTCGCAGATGTCTTCCTGCTCAAGCACGACCCGAAGCAGGCAGAGGTGCAGGAGGGGGTCGCGTTCTACGGCCGCGCGGGCCAGGCGCTGCTGAAGTCGTTGCAGCGTCTACGGGTCGACCCGCTCGCGGTGTACGGGACGAACTGCCTCAAGTTCGCGGGCGGCGACGAGGACGAGGCGCGGCCGTGGCTGACGCGTGAGCTGCACATCGTCCAGCCGAAGCTGATCGTCGTGATGGGCGAGCCGGCGCTCGAGTTCCTCAACTCGCTCGAGTTCCCGCTCGCCGACGCGCTCGAGGTCAAGCCGGGTGAGCTGCAGCGGTTCACGCCGACGATCCAGGCGCTCTACGTGCCGGACATCGACGAGTCGCTCGACGAGGCGCCGGCGAAGACGCGCTTCTGGAACGCCTTCAAGGCGCTGGGGCCCTGGTGGGCCGAGCTGCCGCCGTACTGAGCACGCCGCGGGCGCTCGGCTTTCTCGCGCTCGCCGTCGTCGTCGGGATCTACTACGGCACGCACCAGTGGTGGTTCGAGCTCTCGCTCTGGCCGAGCCTCGCGTTCATCTGCCTGCTGGTGATTCCTGCGGTCTTCGGGCTCGTGTGGCTCGCGCTACCGCTCTGGAGGGCGCCGCTACGGCAGCTGGTCGTGCTCGCGGTCGCGTGCGGCGCGGCCGCGGTTCTGCTGCAGTGGGGCGGCGCCGGGATCCTGGCGAACTTCGGAAAGCTCGCGGCGATGACGTTCGCCGGGTGGTGCTTCCTGCGCTTCTTCGAGGAGCTGAGCTGGGTCGTGCTCGTCGCCTGCATCGTGCCGTGGGTAGATGCGTATTCGGTCTGGCGCGGCCCGACGAACACGATCACGCACAAGCACGAGCACGTCTTCTTCTCGCTCTCGTTCGAGTTTCCGGTGCCGGGCTCGGACGCCGGGGCTCGGCTCGGCCTCCCGGATCTCCTTTTCTTCGCGCTCTACCTCGGCGCGGCCGCCCGCTGGAATCTCCGCGTCGGCTGGACCTGGGTCTGCCTGACCGCCTCGCTCGGCGGCACGCTGGCGCTCGCCACGTGGCCGGCGCTCGACGTCTCCGGCCTCCCCGCGCTGCCGCTGCTCTCGGTCGGCTTCCTGCTGCCGAACGTCGACCTGCTCTGGCGCGCGGTCAGGGATCGACGCGCCAAAGATCCCCGTCGAAGTCCGACGTGACCCAGGCCGAGCCGGCCGCCTCCGCGATCGCCAGCGGGCTCGTGCCGACGCGAATCGTCCGCACCACGGCGTTCGTGGCCGTGTCGACGACCGAGACGGTGGCGTCGTCGATGTTCGGGACCCAGAGCCTGCCGCCGATCCAGGCGCTCGCGAGCGGGTTCGCGCCCACGGTCACGACGGCTTGGACCGCGAGCGAGACCGGATCGACCCGGTAGATCTTCCCGATCTCGCTCGAGACCCAGAGGGCATCGGCCGACGCGGTGATCCAGTCGGCCTTCGGGAGGGAGATGCGACGCTCGATGCGGTTGCGGATGGGGTCGATCCGGATCAGCCGGCCACGGCCGTAGTCGGCCACCCACACCTTGCGGAACGCGACGGTGATCCCGTTCGGCTGGCCGCCGACGCGGATCGTCTTCACGACCTTGTTGCGCTTGGGGCCGATGCGGCTGACCGTTCCGGAGCCTTCGTTCGACACCCACACCGAGCCGCCGCCGAACGCGAGCGCGTAGGGGCTCGCTCCGACCCGGATCCGTGCCTGCCGCCGCTTCGTGGACGCCTTCAGGCGGGTCACGCGGCTTCCGTCGCGCGACCCGACCCAGACGCTCCCTGCGCCGTAGGCGAGGCCGAAGGGGCGGTCGGCGACCGCGGCCCGCCAGACGACCCGGCCGGCAACAGGGTCGACGCGGATCACGCGGTTGTCGGTGCGGTCGGTCACCCAGAGCGCACCGCCGCCGGAGCGCACGAACGACGCCGAGATGCCGACGTGCACCTTCGAGGGCGCCGACGCGCCGGCCGCAGCGCCACAGACCGCCGCCAGCACCACCAGCACGCCCACCGTTCGTCGCAGTAGAGTTACCACAACCTTGGACTACATTACCACAAGGTTGCGGTAGTGTCGGAGAGCGGCCCGGACACGATCCTGCTCGACCTCTTCCGCACCAACCAGGTTCGCGAGCGGCTGATCGAGTCGGCGCTCGAGGGCGTCGACCTCCCGCCCGAGGACTACCCGTTCTACGTCCTGATCGGCGCCGAGGGCCCGTGGACGCCGACCGCGCTGGCCGGCCGGATGGAGATGCCGCTCTCGACCGTCCTCTTCCGCGTCGGCCGGCTCGAGAAGCGCGGGCACGTGGAGCGGTTCCCGAACCCCGACGACCGGCGCTCGTACCTCGTGCGGCTCACCGCGCCCGGGACGAAGCTGCTCGGTGAGGCGCGGCCGCGGTTCCGCGCCTATGCCGAGGCCGTCGAGCAACGGCTCGGCGCCGAGCGGATCGGCTCGCTGCGCGGCGACCTCGGCGAGCTGCGGGAGGCGATCGAGGCGGAGCTCAGCTCCGGGTGAGGAGCGCGACCGCCTCGACGTGTGGCGTGTGCGGAAACATGTCCACGGGCCGCACGCGCTCCAGGCGGTAGCCCCACTCCACACCGAGCTCCTTCACGTTCCCGGCCAGGGTCGTCGGGTTGCACGAGACGTAGACGATGCGTGAGGACTCGAGCCGCGCCAGGCGTCGCAGGGCCTTGCCCGACAGCCCCGCCCGCGGTGGGTCGACCACGGCCACGTCCGGCGGCCCTGCCCGTTCAGCGAGCTCCTCGAGGGACGCGCCGACCTCGCCGGCGAAGAAGGCCGCGTTCGCGATCCCGTTCAGGTCCGCGTTCTCGAGCGCGCAGGCGACCGACTCCTCCGAGACCTCCACCCCCCACACCGTCAGCGCGCGCGAGGCCATCGTGAGGCCGATCGTCCCGATCCCGCAGTAGAGGTCGTAGACGGTCTCGTTGCCGGTCAGGCCCGCGTACTCGCCCGCCAGCTCGTACAGGCGCTCGGCCATGCGCGAGTTCGTCTGCAGGAACGCGTTCGGCCGAACGCGGAAGCGCAGCCCGCACAGCTCCTCCTCGATCGCCTCGTCACCCCAGAGCAGCGTCGTCGGCAGGTTCGTCACCTCCGCCTGCGAGTCGTTCACCGACCAGTGAATCGACCGCACCTCGGGGAAGCGGCGCAGCACCTCGACGAGCTCGTCGCGGTCGAAGCGCTCCCCCTCGGCGGTCACGAGCTGCACGAGGAGCTGGCCGGTGTTGCGGCCCTCGCGCAGGACGAGGTGGCGCAGGTACCCCGTGTGCTCCGCCTGGTCGTAAGGCTCGAGCCGCTCGGCCCGCGCCCAGTCGCGCACCGCGTTGCGGACGGCGTTGCCGACGTCGGAGCTGAGCCAGCACTTCTCGATGTCGAGCACCTCGTCCCAGCGCCCGGCCCGGTGGAACCCGAGCGCCGGTCCCACCGGGGTCTGCGTGAACGAGTACTCGAGCTTGTTGCGGTAGTGGAAGACCTCGACGGCCGGGAGGATCGACTCGAGCGGCGGTTCCGCGATCCCGCCGATGCGGCGCAGCGCATCGCCGACCTGCTCCTCCTTCGCGGCGACCTGCGCCTCGTACGCGAGGTCCTGAAACCGGCAGCCGCCGCAGGCCGGGTAGTGCGCACACGGGGCCTCGACCCGGTTCGGCCCGGGCTCGACCACGTCGACCGCCAGCGCCTCGGCGTGGTTGCGCTTCACCTTCGTCACGCGCGCGAGCACCCGGTCGCCGGGGAGGCCGCGGCGGACGAAGACGACGAAGCCGTTCAGCCGCGCGACGCCGTTCCCGCCGTAAGCGAGCGAGTCGATCGAGAGCTCGAGCTCCTGGTCGAGTGCGACGGGTGCGGCCATCGCCGCCCCAGGCTACGAGAACGGCGGGTGCAACGGGAGGATCAGGGGCGGCCGCGGCTGCTGGTGGAAGTCGAAGTCCAGCGAAAGGTCGCCGATCTGCGGCATCGCGTCGCGCACCCACGGTCGCGGGTCGGGCCGGCCGTCCGTCTTGGGGTCGAGTCGCTCGCCGCCGAGAAAGTCGTCCTCGATGAACTTCACGAAGGAGTCGAGGCTCGCAGTGCCGTGGTCGACGAAGCCGCGCCGCGCGTAGGGCGAGATGACGAGCGCAGGGACGCGCATCCCGAAGCCATTGTGGTCGACGATCGGCGGCACGACGTGGTCGTAGAAGCCACCCCAGTCGTCCCAGGCGAGCAAGATCGCGGTCGAGGGCCAGTCCGGGCTGCGCATGATCGCGTTGATCGCGCGGGTCACGTAGGTCTGGCCGCGGCTGACGAGCGCGGGCGGATGCTCGCTCACACGGTTGCTCGGCGTGAGCCACGAAACGGCCGGCAATGCGCCGCGCTTCGCCGCCGAGAAGAACGCGTGCATCGGCTGGACGTTCCGAACCTGGTGGTCCTTGCGGACGGTGGTGAACCACGGCAGGGGGTTCCAGATGCCGGGCGTCCCCGGGCCCTGCCACTTCTCGTCGCAGACCATGCCGTCGTCGTCACAGTCCGGCTGCGCGCCCTTGAAGATGTAGTAGCGCCACGACACGTGGTGCTCGTGCAGCAGGTAGGTGAGATCGGTCCAGGCGTAGCTCGGCTTGTCGTTCGTCGGGTTTTGCGGCTCGTGGGGCGGCGCGAGCGGGTTCTCCAGGGAGTTGACGCAGCTCGACGGGTCGCCTGCGCGGTGGCAGCGGGCCGACCACTCCGAGAGCAGATAGAGCTTCGAGGGGAGGCTCCACGACCTGACCGACTCGAACATGTGGTCGCGCAGCACGAAGTTGCGCGCGTATGCCCAGTAGTTCGGGACCTCACGCGCGTCGTGGTAGCCCATCACGTCCGGCTTTGCCGCCAGCGAGCAGAGCGGCGAGTCCGGCGCCTTCTCGCAGCCGGTCACGCGCCCGGTCCGTGCCTGACGGATGAAGCCGTCCATCTGGCCGCCGTGCACGTCGCGCACCGCGTCGATGTGCTCGTGCGGCCCGCCGCTGTTCCGGTCGCGCGCGTCGTGGAAGGGCCGCACGCAGACGTGCGTGCGCGGATCCGGGACGCAGACCGTGAAGCGCCCGTTGTTCCGCGGCAGCCCGTCGGCTCCCGGGTATGTCCCGAAGTAGGAGTCGAACGAGCGGTTCTCCTGCATGATCACGACCACGTGCCGGATCTTGTGGATCCCCACCGTGTGCGCGTGTGGTCGCTCCGCCCGCCCGAAGAACACGACACCGGAGACGAGCGCGACCGACAGCGCGAACGCGATCGGCAGCCGCCGCGGCACTCGCTGAACCTAAACCGGGTGCGTTGAGTTGAAGTGAACCGCCCGTTGTCGTTCAGCTAAGGCGGGAGCCGCTCAGCCCAGCGCGGTGACGTAGACCTTGCGGTCGCGCGGGCCGTCGAACTCGCAGAAGAAGATGCCCTGGTAGCGGCCGAGCGCGAGCCGTCCCTCGCGGAGCGGCACGAGCACCTCCGGGCTGATCAGCGACGCGCGCACGTGCGAGGGCGCGTTGGGGCCGTCCGCGTCGTCGTGGCGCCAGTTCCAGCCGTCCTCGACGATCTTCTCCATCGCCTGCTCGAGGTCGTTCGCGAGCTCCGGGTCGATGTCTTCGTTGATCGTCACGCCCGCCGTCGTGTGCGGCACGTAGACCAGCGCCGCGGCGGCACCGTTGGCGCCGTTCAGCGCCTGCTCGACCGCTTCGGTGATGTCGAGCAGCTGCGTCCGCCGGTCGGTCTTGAGGCTGATCTCGTGCACCCGGATATCCTACGGCCTATGCCGAGCGACCCGTCCCCTTCGCTGGACCTCGACGCCTACCGCGCGAGCGCCGACCGGTTCATCGCCGAGCTCGACGAGGAGTACTACCAGCACTACGCCGGCCTGAAGGACCGGCTGGAGCTCGAGGAGATCTACGAGCGCCACTCGGCGCTGACCGAGCTCGAGCACGTGCAGGCCGTGGGCGCGGCCGTCGACGGCGACCGGCGCGTCCGGGAGCTCTGGCACTTCGGCTGCGAGGGCTACCTCGGGAACCTCACGCGCGAGCACGCGGAGAAGGTCGCCGCGATCGAGGCCGAGCTCGAGGTGACCGTCGACGGCAAGCAGATCCCGTTCCGGATGCTGCGGCCCGAGATGGCGAACGAGCCGGATCGCGACCGCCGCGAGAAGCTCGACCGGGCCATGTGGGAGGCGACCGAGGAGCACCTCAACCCGATCTACCTCGACGCGGTGGAGATCGAGCGCCGCGAGCTGCCCGCGCTGGGCGCGTCGAGCTACGTCGACCTGTACGAGCAATTCGGCTTCCGGCTCAAGGAGCTCGCCGCGCAGTGCGAGGCGTTCCTCGCCGACACCGAGCGGCTCTACGAGGACGTGCTCGGCCGTGCCGCGCGCGAGCAGCTGGGCCTCTCGCTCGACGACCTGGCCCGCTGGGACCTGCAGCGGATGATCCGCTCTCCGCAGTGGGACGAGGGCTTCCCGGCCGACAAGCTGGTGCCCGCGCTGAAGGCGACGCTGAACGACCTCGGCATCGACCTCGACAGCCAGGAGAACATCCACCTCGACATCGAGCAGCGGCCGCAGAAGACCCCGCGCGCCTTCTGCTCGCCGATCGAGATCCCCGACAAGGTGATGCTGGTGATCCAGCCGATCGGCGGCGCCGACGACTGGCGTGCGTTCTTCCACGAGGCCGGGCATGCCGAGCACTTCGGCGGCACCTCGCCCGACCTCTCGATGGAGGAGAAGCGGCTCGGCGACGTCGCCGTCACCGAGGGCTGGGCGATGCTGATGCAGCACCTCACGGACGAGCCGGCGTGGCTCTCGCGCAAGCTCGACTTCCCCGGGCCGGAGGAGTACGCGGCGGAAGGGATGCTCTGGCTGCTGTTCTTCGTGCGCCGCTACTCGGCGAAGCTGCTCTACGAGCTCGAGTTCCACTCCAGCGAGGACATCAGCGGGATGGCCAAGCGGTACGCCGAGGTCCTCGGCGACGCGCTCAAGTTCGAGATCGCCGAGGAGAACTACCTCGCCGACATGGACTCGGGGTTCTACGTGACCGCGTACCTGCGCTCGTGGGCGTTCGAATGCCAGCTCCGCGACCACCTGCGCGAGCGGTTCGGCACGGACTGGTTCACCCGCCGCGAGGCGGGCTCGCTGCTGCGCGAGCTCTGGGCGGAGGGCCAGCGGCCGACCGCCGACGAGCTGCTGAAGGACGTCTCGGGCTCGGAGATCGAGATGTCCGCGGTCGGCGACCGCGTGCGCGAGCGGCTCGGCTAGCCGCTTCTGCTTTACTCTCCACGACAGCGCCGATCCGACCAGGAGCGACGAATGCGCACTACGTCATTGCCATACGAGGAGGCCTTTGTGACCTATTCGGAGGGAATGACGCTTGCTTCGACGAACGCTCAACCTGGGGATCCTGGCGCATGTAGACGCCGGTAAGACAACGCTCACCGAGCGGCTGCTGCATGCCGCCGGCGTCATCGACGAGCCCGGCGACGTCGACCACGGCACGACGCAGACCGACTCGCTGCCGCTGGAGCAGCAGCGCGGCATCACGATCAAGTCGGCCGTCGTGTCGTTCGAGATCGACGACGTCACCGTCAACCTGATCGACACCCCGGGCCACCCGGACTTCATCGCGGAGGTGGAGCGCGTGCTCGACGTGCTCGACGGCGCGGTGCTCGTCGTCTCGGCGGTCGAGGGGGTTCAGGCGCAGACGCCCCTGCTGATGCGCGCGCTCCAGCGCCTGCGGGTGCCGACGCTCCTGTTCGTGAACAAGACCGACCGGGCGGGGGCTGACACCGGCCGCGTGGTGGAGGCAATCGCCGAGCGGCTCACGGCCGCGGCCGTTCCGATGCCCGTCACCGCCGAGAGCCTCCCCGTGCTCGCCGAGCACGACGAGGCGCTGCTCGCTGCGTTCGTGGACGACCGGAGCATCCCCGCCGGGCGCCTCGGCGCCGTGCTCGCAGACCAGTCGCAACGAGCGCTCGTCCATCCCGTCTTCTTCGGCTCGGCTAGAACCGGAGACGGCGTTCCTGCGCTGATGTCAGGGATCGCGGCGCTGCTGCCCGCCTCCGCACCCGACGGCAACGGCCCGGCTGCGGGCACCGTTTTCAAGATCGAGCGAGGCCCGGCGGGCGAGAAGATCGCATACGCCCGGATGCGCTCCGGGGTGGTCACCGTGCGTGACCGGCTCCGGTTCGGACGCGAGGGCGAGGACAAGGTGACCGCGATCCGCGTGTTCGAGCGCGGCTCGTCGGTCCAGCGCTCCTCGGTGGAAGCCGGGGAGATCGGACAGCTTCGCGGCCTCGCCGACATCCGGATCGGGGACGCGATCGGCGCGGCGAGGCCGACCACACGCCCGCAGTTCGCGCCGCCGACGCTCGAGACGGTCGTCGTTCCCCGCGAGCCGGAGGGGAAAGCGGCGCTCCACGGCGCGCTCGCCGAGCTCGCCGAGCAGGATCCGCTGATCAACCTGCGCCAGGACGACGTCCGTCAGGAGCTGTTCGTCTCGGTGTACGGCGAGGTGCAGAAGGAGGTCATCCAGGCGACCCTGCTCGCGGACTACGGCCTCGAGGTCGAGTTCCGCGAGACGACGACCATCTGCGTGGAGCGGCCGGTGGCCGTGGGCGCGGCGGTGGAGCGAATCAAGGAGGAGCCGAATCCGTTCCTGGCCACGGTCGGCCTGCGGGTCGAGCCGGCGGAGCCCGGCAGCGGCGTCGGCTACACGCGCGAGGTCGCGGTCCACGGCACCATGCCCGCCGCCTTCTTCCGCGCCGTCGAGGACACGGTCCACGCAACGCTGCGGCAAGGGCTGCACGGCTGGCAGGTGATCGACTGCACGGTGACGCTGACCGACACCGGCTATTACCCGCGCCAGAGCCATGCCCACCAGGGCTTCAGCAAGGCGATGTCCAGCACGGCCGAGGACTTCCGCAAGCTGACGCCGCTCGTCCTGATGAGCGCGCTCGCGGAGGCGAGGACCGTCGTCTGCGAGCCGATCCACCGCTTCCGCCTGGACGTGCCGGCAGACACGTTGGCGGTCGTCTTCTCCGCGCTCGGCCGTCTAGGGGCGATTGCCCAGGCCCCGACGGTTGGCGACACGTGGACGACCATCGAGGGCGAGATCCGGGTCGCCCGGGCCCAGGAGCTGCAGCGCTCGCTCGGGTCTCTGACCCACGGCGAGGGTGTGGTCGAGCTCTGGTTCGACCGCTACGAGCCGGTCACTGCCGATCCACCGCCGACTCGCCGTCGGACGGACGCGAACCCGCTCGACCGGCGCGAGTACCTCCTGCGGCTGAGCGGCCGGACTAGCTCGTCGCGACCCTGACGGCCCTGACGGTCAGCAGAATCGCGGCTGAGAGCTTCGCCGTGTCGAGCCTGCCGACGCGGTCGCACGCGCTGTGCCAGCATGGGTCCCAGCGCCATTCGATCCAGGCGGCCGGCACGCCGCCGCGCGTCAGCTCCTCGTGGTCGGAGAGCCCGCGGTCCGGCAGGTACGTCGCGCGGACGCCGATCGAGCGCGCCGCTGCGAGCGCGGCCCGGGCCGACCGGTTCGGCCCGCGCACCTCGATCCCCCGAACGTTCAGCTCCGGGCCCCACCCGACCATGTCCAGCGAGAGCGCGACCCGCACGCTGCGCCGCTCGGCGCCGCTGAGGCTGCGCAGCAACCGCGCCGAGCCGAGGTGGAGGCTCGAGCCCGTCATCACCTGTTCCTCGGCGCCGAGCGCCGCGTAGAGAACGCCCGACGTCTTCCCCAGTTCGCGGGCGACCTCGACGAGCGCACCGACGCCCGAACCGTTGTCGTTCGCCGCCGGCCCTGCGGAGACGCCGTCGAGGTGGGCGACGACGATCGCGCGCAACGGGCCGCCGCCCGACCGGAACACGAGGTTCCGGGAAAAGCCGCCACGCGGCAGCCGGACACGCTGCACCACGGGAGTCCGGCCGAGCCGCTCGAATCGGGCCCGTACCACGTGCGCGGCGCGCAGCTCGTTGGTCGAGCCCGCGACGCGCGGCCCGAGCCCGGCGATCGCCCGCACGGTCTGCTTGGCACGCACGCCCGCCTGGTCGACGCGCGCCGCCGAGCCGCCGGCCAGGAGCGCGGCCGCGCAGGCGCAAGCCACGATTCGGACGAGCATCCCGGGAGCGTACGACGCCCGCTGTCCTGTGTAGCTGCATAAGCTTTATGCATGCTGAGACATCGCTTGCGATGTCGACTCCAGGATGGACGAGCTTCGCTCGCCCATCCGTCGGAACCGACCAATCGACACCTGTTGGATGAGGACGGAGACGCATGAACAGGACACGTGTGCTCATCGCGGGCGCGGCCGGCCGCGACTTCCACAACTTCAACCTCGTCTACCGAGGCCGCGAGGAGTACGAGGTGGTCGCCTTCACGGCGACGCAGATCCCCGACATCGCGGGCCGCGTCTACCCGGCCGAGC